>Ga0209277_10000429_pt1 | contig 21416 bp, 14 predicted proteins | sample JI81AbrownDNA_FD_187503 | JGI IMG/M metagenome (GOLD analysis project Ga0209277, IMG submission 187503) | Wastewater effluent complex algal communities from Wisconsin, to seasonally profile nutrient transformation and Carbon sequestration -... | ecosystem: Engineered > WWTP > Effluent > Algae... | reverse complement strand
TGGCCGGCTGGCCGACCAAACAGCCCGACAGCTGGCTGTCCGACCTCCTATCTGCGCTCACACACCCCGGGGTTCGGGAGCTAATGGGGAACGGAGCCGACGACGCGACAGTTGCAGGCCATTGGATCGCTCGCACGACACCCGCTTTACCAAGGCGCAAGGTTGGCGACGATCGGTGACGAGGTGTGCGCAATCAACCACGCCCGCCTGCGGCCGTTTCCGGATGAGCGCTTCGGTCTGAGTCTGGCCCGATACTGACCACTTCTCGACCAGCGGCAAGCCGTTGCTCACCAAACATCCTGCATTCGGCATGAGAGTGACATTGGGTGCCGTCGGTAGGAGGTCCAGGTGAGCCCTCGCGGACGTGCGGGCAATCCATGACTCCTTGCGTCCGGAGCCAGCGTTCCATCCCCGCCTGCTCCTGTCCACCAACCCCGACGCCAGCAATACTTCGCTGAGTCGTTCGACCCCGGACGCTAGTCCCAGCCCCGCTCAGAACGTCGGCTACATCGCCCTATCGTTCAAGCGTACGCAATGTACCATTGGGATGTGGCTATCACCGGCATGGGCATCGTGCGGGCGGCGGGCGCCGCCGGGTACGTGAAATACCTGTCCGAGTGCGGCCATTCGCGCCCGGACGAGTACTTCTCAGAGCATGGGCACGCGGTGGTGACCTGGCGCGGTATTGGTGCCGACGGGAAGTTGGTCGAGCGGCAGCTGACGGCCGAGGAATTCGGCCGGTTCATGGCCGGTCTGGATCCAGAGACCGGCGCGTCCCGGTGGGCGCAGCGAGTGGAGCCGGAGCACGTCGCGGCGGTCGACTTTCTTGTGAACGGACCCAAGGAGTGGAGCATCCTCGCCGTGCTCGACCCGGGCGTGCAGGCGGCCCTGTTGCGGGGCCAGGTGAACGCCGAGCGGGCCGTGTTGCAGTACTTGTGGGAGAACGGGACGGTGCAGGTGAAGCAAGCCGGCCAGGTGGTGCGGGTGCCGGTGGAGCGGATCGAGATCGCGTCGGTGCGGCATTTCTCGTCCCGGGCAGGTGACCCGCATTTCCACCGGCACATGGAGATCTCGGCCCGGGTGTGGGCGGCGGGCAAGTGGCGGGCGCTGGACTCCTTGGGGGCGAGAAACCTGAACGTGGCCGTGCAGGCGATCTTCCACCGCGAGCAGCTGCGCGAGTTGAGGCCGGAGTTCGCCCGGCTCGGCTATGAGGTCGACGAGTTGGGGCGGATCGAACGGTTGCGTCCGGTGGTGGAGGCGATGAGCCGACGCGCGGCCCAGGTGGAGCGGAACCTGGCGGTGATCGAGGCCGCGTGGCGGGTGGAGCATCCAGGGCAGGAGCCGACCGCAAGGATTCTGCGGAAGTGGGGCGTGCTGGCGTGGGAGAAGCAGAGACCGTACAAGGGCGAGCCTGGTGCTTTGGATGCTGAGCTGGCGGTGTGGGCTGCTCGGATCGGCGAGTTGATGGTCGAGCACGGGATCACTGAACCCGTCCCGGGGAGTGTTGTCGACAGGCGGGTCAGTGTGGCCGAGGTCGACCGGGACGCGCTGGCGGCTCAGTTGGTAGAGACGCAGGGTCTGAGGCGGTCGGCGTGGTCGCGGGCGGATCTGGAGGCGGCAGCGATCATGGCCGTCGAGGGGCGGGTGCGGGGGGATCGGGCCGCGGTCGACGAGCTGGCTGCGGATGTGGTGGCCCGGGCGTTGGGGGAGTCCCGGCTGTTGCCGTCGGTCGCCGACGGTAGGCCATCGACGGCAGTGAAGTGGTGGACCAGCCCAGCGGTGATGGAGCGGGAGAACGAGCTGCGCGCCGGTCTGGCCGTCCTGGCTGACGGTGATCGGTTGAGCGTGGTTGAGGGTGCTGCGGGTGTCGGGAAGACGACCAACCTGGCCGGGTACCTCGAGGAGGCGGTCGCGGCCGGCCAGCGGGTCGCGGTGGTGGCCCCGACCGGCGCGGCTGCGATCGTTGCTGCCGGGGCTGGTGTCGACGCGTCGACGGTCGATTCTCTGCTGGGACGGTACGGCTGGGACAAGAACGCGGCGGGCGGCTGGGTGTGGCTCGAGCCCCACCGGCGCCCGAGGGAACCGCTGCCCGCCGGCAGCAGACTCGTGGTCGACGAGGCCGGGATGGTGTCCCAGGACGCGGCTCGGGCGCTGGTCACCCTCGCCGGCGCGTGTGGTTGGCGGGTGCGGGTTCAGGGTGACTCGTTCCAGTTCTCCGCGGTCGGGGTGGGTGGTGTCATGGAGCTGGCGAAGGGCGCCGCGCGTCCCGAACGGGTGGCCCTGCTGGACGATGCCGGTGACGTGCACCGCTTCCGGCTGCGTACCGGTGGCCGTGATGAGGCCTATGCGGCGCACAGCATCGCGATCCGCACCGGCGCCGACCCGGAGGCTACCGCGGCGACGGTGATGGGTCGCGCGAGGGTGTACGCCTCCGAGGCCGAACGTCAGACGGCGATCGCGCGGGAGTGGGCCGAGCGGACTCATTCCGGGACGGGGTTGGTGATCGCCGGCACCAATGCGGACGTGCAGCAGCTGAACGGGCTGATAGCCGACCGGCTGCGCACGGTCAGGATCGTGACCGGTGACACGATCGCGACCGCACCGCGGGGGGAGTGGGCCTCGGAGACGATCAGCGAGGGCGACATCGTCGCGACCCGGGTTAACGGCGTCGATGAGGCCGGTCACCGGTACGCGAACCGGGAACGCTGGCGGGTCGACGCCCTGGACGATGTCGGGGCGTACCTGATCAGCCTCGACGGCCGCCGCGAGTTGCGGCTGTCGGTCGGCGCGGCGCGCGAGCAGCTGCAACTGGCGTATGCGGTGACCGGGTACGGCGCCCAAGGGGTCACGGTCAACGAGGCTGTCCTGCTGGTCGCCGAGGGCATGGACCGTCCGTCGTTCTATGTGGGCTCGACCCGCGGCCGCTACACCAACCAGGCCGCGATCCTCGCCACCGATGGGGACGCGAACCTGGCGCGCGCCCAGGTAGAGGCGATCCTGTCCCAGCCTGGCGCCGATACAGGATGGCGTGCCGCCGACCTGGCCGCAGCCGCCGACCGGCAACGGATGGGCGACCTCGTCGACATGCCCAGCCGCCACGTCCCCTCGATCGATACCGGCCAGGCCGCCGAGGCTGCCGAGCAGATCGCACGGGACACCGACTGGCCGAGCGAGGTTCGCGACCCCCACCTGTTCGACCGGGCACTCGCCCACGTCGACCAACTCCAGCGGCAGCGGGCCCTCGACGCCGGCCAGCAGGAGGCCAGCCTCGAACAGCTGCGAGGCACGCTCACCAAGGCCATCGACACCAACCGACAGGCAGCGCTCAAGGTGGCCAGTGCGATGCGCGGGGTCGGGCAGGCCGAGAAGGCCACAAGGGCTGCCCAGGAAGCCGTGCTGGCCGCCGAGGACCGTGTCAGGCACGCGAACCCGTTCAACCGCGGCAGCCGCGAACGGGACCTCACCGCCGCCCGCGACACGCTCTGGGCCGCCCGACAGGCCGAGACCGGCCAGCGCATTCGTCACGCCGAGCTCGGCAAGGACGCCCAACGGCAGCAGGAAGCCACCCGCCGGCTCACCCGCGAGGTCGAACTCGCCGAAACCCATCTCGGCTGGCTGCGCGGCGAGCGGCACCAGCTCACCCTCGACCTGATGCCACTGCCCGGCGTGGAATACCAGCAGTCGTACAGTCGCGGCGACCTCGAATCGCTCCGGGACGCCTGGCTCGCTGAGCCCCAGCCCCGCGACATGTCCGACCCGGTTCGGGCGATCATCGACCTCGTCAACGACGACCGCCACATCGCCGACCTCGCCACGCCCAGCCAGTGGCACACCCTCGCCGACGCAGCCAGCCCCGATGACCTCGTGTGGGGCGGCGACTACGACAAGCCCTGGCTACGAGGCATGCGCCAACCCCTCCTCGGCTGGCTCGACCAGCAAGCCAACCGGCTCGCCAGCGACCCCCAGTGGCACGACGCCGCCGACCAGCTCACCAGCCGCTGGACCACCATCGAGCAGGCTGCCGAGACCCGGCGCGCCCAACTCAAACCCAGCCGGCCGCCCGCCGACACGCCGATCGCCCGCCACCGAGAACCCCCAAGGCTCGGCCCACCCGGCCCCGACCTCACTCCCGGCTGGTGAGATGTCGCGGTCGACGAGTCTCCGACCTCGATGCCTACGGATCGCTCGTTTCAGAGCCGACCCAGCCCTCCGGTGCCTGCCGGAGCCCCTGCTCTGGGCGGATGGGTCCAGCTAACGCCGATCGTGGGTGCTGCCGCCCTGGTGGCCGCCCCGTTGTGGCGCAGACCAGAGCGGCACGCGCTGGCTTCTCGTGCGCCGACGATGGTGTGGGTTGTCGGCGCCACTGTGACGGCCGTGGTCCTCGTGTTCGCGCTCTGGTGGCACAAGGAGCTCATCGCCTTGCCGGCCGGCAGCATCTCCTGGTCGCGCCCCCAAGCTCCCATTGAAGGACTTCCCCAGCTCCTCGGAGCACTCGTCGTTGCGGCCGCGGTCAAGCTGTTCGAGGAGCTCATGTGGCGTGCCGCATTCGCTGACATGCAGGGGGCGATCAGCGCGGGAGGTGTGGCCGGAGGCGTTCGGCGAACCGCGGCGCACCGGCAGTGGAGATCTTGTCGGCCAGCTCCTGGGGAGTCATTGGGGGGTTCCTCCTGCTGTCCGCCGCGCGGATGAACGATTCCAGAACGCCTTGGCTGCGGTGGATGAGTAGTTCGCAGAGGAAGTCGTCGGAGGTGCTGACTTTGACGCCGGCGGCCAGGACCGGTTTGGTGCGCAGGTGCTTGAGGTTGCGGGTGAGCAGCACGTCGACGTCGCCGTGGATCGCGGCGGCGGCGTGCACCCGGTCGTCGGGGTCGGGAGACAGGTCGTCGGTGATCTTGTCGTCGTACAGGGCTGGGTCGATGCGGTATCGGCCGAAGTGGGTGCGCACCGCGGCCGCCACGGAGGCGGCCGATTCCGGGGTGCGCTTGCCCTCGCGGACGATGACGTCAGTCCACTCGTCGAGGATCTGGTCGGTCCATACCCAGGTGAACAGAAAGTCCTCGGCGAGGGTGAGCAGCACATCCATGATCGTGAACGGGAACAGCTCGCTGGTGTCGATGAAGACCCGCTGCAGTCGCGCCACCCGGCTACTCCCCGAGGGCGGCGCGGATCGCGTCGCCTCCGGCGCGGCGCTGGTCGCGTTCGGCGGCGATGTCGATGGCGTCCTGGACTCGGATGCGGCGGTGACGGCTACCGGGCAATCGGCGGAAGGTGAGCACGCCGTCGGAGCAGAGTCGGTCGACGAACTGGCGGGTTACGCCGAGGATGGCGGCGGCCTGGGCGGGGGTGACTTCGTCCTCGGCGCGGAGCACCACGACGCGGGCGCCGTGGGCGACATCGTCGAGCATCGCGCGCACGGCGGCCTCGACCGGGGTGTCGCCGCTGAGGCGGTCGGCCAGGTGTTTCGCGTCGGACCGGATGGTGGGGTCGCTCGGGTCCAGGGTGGCGAGCGGGTGGGATGTCATGTCGTCCATGGTACGCACAAGTGCAATAACAGCAACCTCCGGTGGGGATGCGGCAGACTTTCTCGACTCCCCAGAGGCGATAGCCGCCTACCTCGACGCCGCCGTTGAGGAAGCACGCGACGAACCCGGGAGACTGTTGATTCCGACTCCAGGTGGGCCAGACGCGCACCGGACCGAGTGCTTGGAGAGAGCGCCCGGAACACGGAATTGGTGTCGGTCGCTACGGGCTTGGGAGTCCGCAGGGAGTCCGCAAAATCTGCAGCTGCCCCAAACGCCGCCAACCTGTCAAACTGAGAAACGCCTAGTCAGGTACGGTTTGCCAACCTGGCCAACATGACCAATTACGGCCGTTTAGGCCGAAAATAGAATCCGGCTTACAGGCCGACTCGTTCCCCAGCAAGCCGGTCGGTCGCGCTCGTCGAGACCCGTTGATCGATTTCGACACGCGGCCGGCAGATTTCGACTCGCTCAATCGCCCGGATGATTTCGACTCGCTCAATCGCCCGGATGATTTCGACTCGCTCAATCAGCCGAGCTCAGCGCTTCTCGATCTTGAGGCCGGTGCGGCAGGCGTCCACCTGGCGCTGGGTCTGGGTGTCGCCGATGGTGGCGAACGACATGAAGACGCTGCGGGAGCCGTCCGCGTGTTGCATCACGACCACATTGACGTTGTCGCCAGGAATGTCGCGCAGATATTCGATGCGCACCTCGTAGTGCAGCTCCCAGGCCTGCAACCCACCGATCGTGGTGGCCTTGCTGCTCGACGTGCGCCGCTCGGCCAACTCGCCCATGTAGAAGCGATCCACGGAGTCCTCGGCGATCGCCTCGGCCTGTTGTTGCAGCGTGCCGGTCATCGAACGAGGCTGCACTCCGGCCAGAATCACCTCGCTGACCCAGGTGTCGACGATCTTGCGCTCCAACCCGGTCGCGCAGATCGCCCACGGAATCGTGCGAACCGGGTTCACGCTCCAACGCGAATCGCTGATCACCGGAACGCTGAGCCCGCCGCCGAAGAGCCGTCCGTCGACCACCGCCTTATCGAATCGCGGGCAGGGCAGGCTGGTCGTCCGTGGGCTGGGCGTCGGCGTCGGCGTCGGCGTCGGGGTGGGCGTCGGTGTCGGGGTGGGCGTCGGCGTCGGCGTGGGACGGCTGGTCTCGTCCCAGGCGGACACGGTCGGGGATCCGGTGGGTGCGGCACGAGTGGGGGAAGGGTTGGGGTCGCCACCGAAAGCTCGCGGCAGCACGAACACGGCCAGCAGCAACAGCGCCACCGCGGCAGCCACGCCGACCAGCAGGGCACCCATCCGGTTCTTCTGACCACCGGACGTGCTGGCGGATGAACCCGTGGGCCGCTCGCCCGCCGACGCGCCACCGGACGAGGCCTCAGCACCGGGAGCGGCGCTCAGCTGGTCGGTCCACGCAGTGCCGTTCCAGTAGCGGAACATGCCCGGTTGACCGCCCGGATCAGGAAACCAGCCAGGTCGTGCCATCACCCCGCCTCCTCATCGCCTCTGGCCATCATGCCGACCCCGTGGTCCAGTCCGCCGCTACGGCAGGGTCAGAATCTCGGCGCCGTGATCGGTGACCACCAACGAGTGTTCGAACTGGGCGCAGCGACTGCGGTCGTTGGTGACCACCGTCCAGCCGTCCGACCAGAGCGTCGAGCGATAGTCGCCCAGGGTCAGCATCGGCTCGATGGTGAAGGTCATGCCCGACTGGATCACGGTGGTCAGCGACGGCTCGTCGTAGTGCGGAATGACCAGTCCCGAATGGAACGAGCTGTGCACCCCGTGCCCGGTGTAGTCGCGCACGACGCCGTAGCCGAACCGCTTCGCGTAGGCCTGGATGACCCGCCCGATCACGTTCACCTGACGACCCGGCCGCACCGCCTTGATGGCCCGGTTGAGGGCCTCGCGGGTGCGGTCGGTCAGATCCTTGGACGCCTGGTCGACCTCGCCGCAGTAGAAGGTTCCGCAGTTGTCGCCGTGCACGCCGCCGATGAAGGCCGTGACGTCGATCTTGACCAGGTCGCCGTCCTCGAGCGGCCTGGTGTCGGGGATGCCGTGGCAGATCACCTCGTTGACCGAGGTGCAGATCGACTTGGGAAATCCCCGGTAGCCCAGGGCGGAGGGGTAGGCACCCTGGTCGCAGATGAACTCGTGGGCGACCGCGTCGAGGTGGTCGGTGGTCACACCCGGGGCAATGGCGTCGGCCGCGACGTGCATGGCCTGGGCCGCGATCCGGCCGGCGATCCGAATCTTCTCGATCACCTCGGCCGACTGCACATGGGAGCCCCGATAACGGTCCGGCGCGGGGCGTCCGACGTAGTGGGGACGCTCGATGTGCCGCGGCACCGGCCGTTGCGCGGTGAGGGGATAGGGCTTGATCGCGGTCACGGGCGCGATCATAGTGGGGAGACCGAAGCGGACAGGAGGCCGGCGATGGCCGACGGGCAGTGGTACTGGTGCCTCACTCACCAGGCGGTCGAACCGTACGAGGGCTGCAAGTCCGAAGATCGGCTCGGCCCGTACGCAACCCGCGAAGAGGCGGCGAAGGCACTGGAGCGGGTCCAGGAGCGCAACGAGCAGTGGGACCGGGAGGACGAGAGTTTCGGTGACGACGCCGACTCGCCGTCCACGGTCGGCGGCTGAGCCCGGACGATCGGCGCCCTGTCGACGCCGAGGGTGGGATGTAACCCAAATGAAACACGGTGGACGGCAGACTAGCGGCCATGGATAAGCAGACAGAGTTCGTCCTGCGTGCCATGGAGGAGCGCGACGTCCGCTTCGTCCGACTCTGGTTCACCGACGTTCTCGGATTCCTGAAGTCGGTCGCCATCGCGCCCGCCGAGCTCGAGGGTGCGTTCGCCGAGGGAATCGGCTTCGACGGATCCGCCATTCAGGGCTTCGCGCGGGTGTACGAGGCCGACATGGTGGCGCACCCCGACCCCTCCACGTTCCAGCTGTTGCCGTGGCGCGGCACCACCCAGGGCACCGCGCGGATGTTCTGCGACATTCGGTTGCCGGACGGTTCGCCGGCTTTCGCCGACCCCCGCTACGTGCTCAAGCGGGCGCTGCGCAAGGCCGCCGACATGGGATTCACCTTCTATACGCATCCCGAGATCGAGTTCTACCTGTTCAAGGAGCCCGTGGTACCGGGCGAGCCGCCCGTACCCGTCGACCAGGGCGGCTATTTCGATCACACCACGGCCAATGCCGGCACCGACTTTCGTCGGCATGCCATCACGCTGCTGGAGCAGATGGGCATCTCGGTCGAGTTCAGCCACCACGAGGGTGGCCCGGGCCAGCAAGAGATCGACCTGCGCTACGCCGACGCGTTGATGACGGCCGACAACATCATGACCTTCCGGGTCGTGATCAAAGAGGTCGCCGCCACCAAGAACATGTTCGCCTCCTTCATGCCCAAGCCGCTGGAGAACCACCCGGGCTCGGGCATGCACACCCACGTGTCGCTGTTCGAAGGTGACGCGAACGCCTTCTACGACGCGTCCGCCGAATACAACCTGTCGAAGATCGGACGCCAGTTCATCGCCGGACTGCTGCGGCACGCGGCCGAGATCTCGGCTGTGACGAACCAGTTCGTCAACTCGTACAAGCGGCTGGCCGTCGGCTCCGAGGCGCCCCGGTACATCTGCTGGGGGCAGAACAATCGCTCCGCCCTGGTGCGGGTGCCGATGTTCAAGCCGACCAAGGGGGCCTCGGCCCGGGTCGAGCTGCGCTCCATCGATTCGGCGGCCAATCCCTACCTGGCCTACGCGCTGGTGCTGAGCGCCGGGCTGGCCGGCATCGAGAACGAGTACGAGCTGCCCGAGGGTGCCGAGGACGACGTGTGGAGCCTGAGCGAACGGCAGCGCCAGTCGTTGGGCATCAAGCCGCTGCCGCGCTCCCTCGACACTGCGATCACGTTGATGGAGAACTCGGAGCTGGCCGCCGAAACCCTCGGCGAGCACGTCTTCGACTTCGTACTGCGCAACAAGCGCGCCGAATACGAGGCCTACCGGCAGCAGGTCACCCCGTGGGAACTGCGCACCCTGCTGCCGTCCCTCTAAGCCTGTCGAAATCGCTGGTTGAGCGTGTCGTAGCCGTGCTCCGCAATCCAATGCCCGCGATCACGGGCTGACCAGGGGAAACACCTCCGAGAGGTCGCTGCGCACCCCCGATGCGCGGATCAGGTGGGTCGCCAGACCGTCGGCCCAGGTCAGGGTGCCGGCCGCCAGCCGCAGCAGAACCTCGGGTGCGCACTCGACCACGTTGGGCGGTGTGCCTCGACGGTGACGTCCGGCATCGTCGACCGCTAGCTGCACCGCTGCGAACGGCGGCACTCGCAACTCGATGCTGCCGCCCGGGTGCAGCTGGGCCAGCTGTGCGCAGACGGCCCGCACCTGAGCGGCCGTCTCGGTGCGGCCCAGCGTCTCACCGGCCTCGATGCGCGCCGCAGCGTGGGTCAGGGCGGCGAGGTTCAACGGGGCTGGCTTGCGGGGCACGTCGCCGACGCTACCGGGGCGGACCGACAACAGTGACCACTAGCATCACCGGTATGGACCGGACCCAGACCACGGAGGGCACGCTGGCCCGCCTCGGTTTCGGCGATCCGCACCGCGCCGCCGAGACCCTCGATGGCTGGTTCGTCGACCACGGAGACGCCTGCGGCACCCTGGTCGACCAGGTGGTCGCCTCGCCCGACCCCGATCTGGCATTGAACGGGCTGACCAGACTGATCGCCTGCCGTCCCGGCCTGCTCGCCGACCTGGTGGCCGATCCGGCCTGGGGGCGCCGGCTCTGCCAGTTGCTGGGCGCGAGCGTCGCGCTCAATCAGCAGCTGGGTGCTCGGCCGGCGGACGCGGACGTATTGCGCGGGTCGATCGAGCGCCGCACCGCCGACGAGTTGCGCAGCACACTGCTGAGCGCGGTCGGTGCCGACCCGCACGCCGACCAACCGGTCGCCGCGCCCGAACGATCCGACGATCTGCGCATCGCCTACCGCCGTGAGTTGGTGCGCATCGCCGCCCGCGACCTGACCAGCGACGACCCCCTGGCGGAGCTTCCCGAGGTGGCCGGTGAGCTCGCCGATCTGGCGGACGGCACCGTCGAAGCTGCACTGGCGCTGGCTAGAGGCGAGGTGCCCGGCTGGCCCACCGCTCAGCTCGGCATCATCGCCCTGGGTAAGACCGGCGGTCAGGAACTCAACTACGTCAGCGACGTGGACGTGCTGTACGTCGCCGAACCCGCTCTCGACGAGAACGGCCAGCCGGTCTGCAGCTCGTCCGCTGCGATCGCGGTGGCGACCAAACTCGCCAGCGCCTTGAGCCGGGTCTGTTCGGCGCACACGGCGGCCGGCACGATCTGGCCGATCGATGCGGCGTTGCGTCCCGAGGGCAAGGCCGGTCCGCTGGTGCGCACGCTGGCCTCGCACCGCGCCTACTACGACAAGTGGGCCAAGAACTGGGAGTTCCAGGCGATGCTGAAGGCGCGGGCGATGGCCGGCGACCTGACCCTCGCCCAGGAGTTCGTGACCCTGGTGCGGCCGCGGGTCTGGAGCGTCGCCGAGAACGATCAGTTCGTGACCGAAACCCAGGCGATGCGCCGCCGGGTGATCGCACTGCTGCCCCCGCGCGAGGCCGACCGCGAGATCAAGCTCGGCGCCGGCGGCTTGCGTGACGTCGAGTTCAGCGTGCAACTGATCCAACTGGTGCACGGACGAGCGGACGAACGCGTACGGCAGACCGGCACCCTCACCGCTCTCGCCAAGCTGATCGAGTACGGCTACGTCGGACGCTCCGACGGCAAGGATCTCGACGCCTCCTACCGGTTGATGCGGCTGCTCGAGCACCGGATCCAGCTGGAGAAGATGCGCCGAACCCACCTGATGCCCGAGGACGAACTCAGCCTGCGCCGGCTGGCCCGTGGCTCGGGAATGACGGACACCGACCAGCTGCTCGCCCGTTGGCGCGAGGCGACCCGCCGGGTGCTCAAGCTGCATCAGCGGCTGTTCTACTCCCCACTGCTGGACGCCGTGGCGCGCATCCCGTCCGAGGCCGTCCGGTTGACGTCGTACGGCGCCGAGGTCCGGTTGCGTGCCCTCGGCTACGCCGACCCGAAGGCGGCACTGCGGCACATCGCCGCCCTGTCGCAGGGCCTCACCAGGCAGGCCGAGATTCAGCGGCAGCTGCTGCCGGCGATGCTGGGCTGGTTCACGGCGGGGCCGAACCCCGACCATGCGCTGCTCGCCTTCCGCCAGGTGTCCGAGGCGATGGGCCGCACCCACTGGTACCTGCGGGCGTTGCGCGACGGCGACGCGATGGCCGAGCGGCTGGCGAGGATCCTGTCGTCGAGCCGCTACACCGTCGACCTGATGATGCGTGCTCCGCAGTCGGCGGGCATGCTCAACGATGCCGAGAGCCTGGCCCCACGAGATCGCGGCGAGATCCTGGCCGAGATGCGGGCCTCCGCCAAGCGCCACAAGGAGCTCGAGGTGGCGGTCGAGCACATTCGCGCCGTCCGCCGACGCGAGCTGCTGCGGCTCGGAATGGCTGACATTCTGGGCTTGATCGACCTGCCCACCCTCGGGGTGGGGCTCTCCGAACTGGTCAGCGCCACCATCGACGCCACGCTCGAGGTGGTCCGGCGTCGGTTCGATTGGTCGCCGCGTCTCGCAGTGATCGCCCTGGGCCGATGGGGCGGGTGCGAACTCGCCTACGCCTCGGACGCGGACGCGATGTTCGTCGTGGAGGATTCCGACCATCCGGAGGCGATGAAGATCGCCACCCAGATCGTGTCCGAGGTGCGGTCGGTGTTGGCCAAGGCCGGGCCGGACCCGTCCCTCGACATCGACGTCGACCTGCGACCAGAGGGCAAGGGCGGCGCAATGGTGCGCAGCGTGACGTCGTACCGGGCCTACTACGGGCGCTGGTCGTCGACGTGGGAGGCGCAGGCCCTGCTGCGGGCCGCGCACGGCGCCGGCGATCAGGACCTGTCGGCGGCCCTGTTGGACGACATCGACCGGTTGCGCTACCCGGCCGAGGGCATCAGCCGGCAGCAGGTGCATGAGATCCGCAAACTGAAGGCGCGCATGGAGGTGGAGCGAATCCCGCGCGGCAGCGACCCGCTGCGCAACACCAAGCTCGGCCCGGGTGGGCTCTCCGATGTCGAGTGGGCGGTGCAACTGCTGCAGCTCTCGAACGCCGCCGAGGTGCCACAGTTGCGAACGACCTCGACCCTGGCGGCGCTCGCGGCAGCCGAGCAGGCCGACCTGATCACTCCGGACGATGCGGCCGCCCTACGCGACGCCTGGACCATGGCAAGTGCGCTCCGCAACGCCATCCTGCTGTTGCGCGGACGGGCCTCCGACACCATTCCGTCCGATGCGCGCGAAGTGTCTGCGGTCGCCCAGCTGATCGGCTACGACAAGGGCGAATCCAGCATCATGATGGACGAATACCGGCGTCGCACCCGGCATGCCCGACAAGTGATGGACCACGTGTTCTGGGGACTCGAGTAGCTCGTCCGGCTGGTTGAGCTGGTCTCAACTGACGGCTGGTTGAGCGTGTCGAAACCGACGGCTGGTTGAGCTTGTCGAAACCGACGGCTTGTCGAAACCAACGGCTGGTTGAGCTTGTCGAAACCAAAGGACTCGCCGCCGAACTGGTCTCGACAAGCTCGACCGGCGGGAAAGGTCCCGACCGCCCTCTCAGATCTCGAGCAGCGTCAGGTCCGGGTGTACCTCGGCGCCGAGTTCAGCCAGCCGGGCGGTGAGTTCGGCGAGCGGCGGGTTGTTGTGGCCCAGATGAATCGCCACCACCCGAGTGTCGTCCTGCACCGATGCCGCAGCACGCAGCGCGTTCAGTGCGGCGCCGAAGGTGGTGAAGTCGTGGTGCACGGCGTCCGGCGGTCGCACGTCGCCGAAGGTCTCTTCGAGCAGCACCAGGTCGAACCGCCACCCCTGCACGAGTTCGAGCAGCCGGCTTCGCCACAGACCGGTATCGGTGGCATAGAGAAGTCGACGGCCGCCCTTCTCGATCGCGTACAGCACCGCCTCGCCGTAGGCGTGGTGCGTGGCCGGGAGTACCTGCACACGAAAGCCGTCCGCGTCGAAGGTGTCACCGGCGGACACCGTGGTCAGCGTCACCCCCGTCTGGTCGGGTGTCACCCACTCCCGGCAACGCTCGATGGCCGGTGCCGGGCCGATCACCTGGAGCGGCTCCTCGCTCACCCACCCGCGGTACATCAGGAAGATCGGGTCGAGGTGATCGTCGTGCGCGTGCGAGATCAGGACGGTGCGGACGCCGCTCAGGTCGCGTCCGGCGCGCTGCGCCTGCCGGGGAGCCTCGGGACCGCAGTCGATCAGCAACCTGCCGTCGACCAGCACCGACGTGTTGGTGCGCAACGTGCCGGCCGCCCGCGCCTCGGTGCAGGTCGGGCAGGTGCACCAGCAGTTGGGCAGTCCGTCGGAGGCGCCGGTGCCGAGCAGCAGAACGTCCATGGCCATCAACGTAGTCGCCGCGCACCTCGTCCCGGGTTCTGGCAGAGCAGCGCGTATGGCGTCCGATCACGGGCACGGCGTCACCGACTCTGTCTCTGGTGCCTGCCATGATGGACGCCGAGCGGAAGGGGCACTCGTGGCTGCAACGTCCACGCGTCGAGTGTGGGTCGGGTTGTCGATCCTGCTGCCCGCCGTCGTGGTGGGCGTGCTCACCTGGCTGCGCCGCTGGGTCTCCGACGACGGCTTCATCAACGTGCGCGTCATCCTGCAGTTGGTCGCCGGCAACGGTCCCACCTACAACCTCAACGAACGAGTCGAGGTCGGCACTTCCACCCTCTGGCTGTTTTTCGTCACCCTCGGCAAGCTGGCCGCCCCCTGGGCCGAGGTCGGCGAGGTGATGGTCTGGTTGGGCACCGGTTTCACCACCCTCGCGATGCTGCTGCTCGGCCTGGGCGCCCTGCACCTGTTGCCACCGCGAGCCGGAGTGGTGCTGCCGCTCGGCACCGCCGCCCTGGCCGGCCTTACTCCCTTCTGGGACTTCGGCACCTCGGGTCTCGAGACCTCGCTCACGTTCTGCTGGATCGCCGCCTGCTTCTGGGCCCTCGCCCGGCGATGGGCCAATCGTCCTCGCAAGCCGCTACCCGCGTGGCGCCCCTGGCCGGTCGCGATGCTGATCGGCCTGGGCGTACTGATCCGCCCCGACCTGGCCCTGGTCACGCTGGTGTTCGGCATCATGCTGCTGTGCCAGTCCGAGCGACGCATCGGCGGATGGTTGGGTGCCGCCGGGTTCGCACTCGCCCTGCCGGTTGCCTATGAGGTCTTCCGGATGGGCTACTACGCCTCGCTCGTGCCCAACACGGCCCTGGCCAAGGCCAACGCCTCACCCGAGCAGGGCCTGATCTACCTGCGCGACTTCGTGTTCACCTACCACCTCTACCTCCCGGTGGCACTTGCGCTCGCGCTCTACCTGGCGGGCATCGCCGATGGGTTCCGTGAGCGTGACGCCGGCCTCACCGCGCTGTGGCTCGGTCCGCTGGTCGCGGTCGGTGTTCACGCGGGCTTCGTCATATCGGTCGGCGGCGACTTCATGCACGCCCGGTTTCTGCTGCCCGCCACCGTGCTGCTATTCGCACCGGTCGCCGTCGTGGGCGGCGCTGCTTGGACGAGAGTGCTCGCCGTATTGGGCATGGTGTGGGCGCTGGTCGCCGGGCTGACCCTGCGTCCGGCCTTGTGGAACGGCATGATCGTCGACGAGCGGTCGTACTACTCGGCGTTCGTGCCCGATCGTCCCGGGGCCATGGTGATCGCCGAGAACTGGTCGGCTGATGTCGGCTTCCAGCTCACCCAGCGTGCCGCGCGCGACCTGGCCGACGGACGCTCGTATTTCGTCGACATCACCAAGCCGAACGACAAGCTGCCCACCTTCGACGGCGAGGGTGTCTACGTGGTGATCAACTCGCTCGGGATCGCCGGGGTGGGTGCCGGGCTCGAGGTCACCATGATCGACCCGCCGTCACTGGGCGACCCGATCGGGTCGAGGCTGGTACTCGCCCCCGACGCGCAGTACCGGGTCGGGCACGCCTACAAGCCGGTGGTGTGGGCGATGGCCCGCTACACGGCCTCCGACGTCCGCACCGACGACAAGCAGCTCAACGACGCCCGCGCAACGCTGGCCTGCGGCGACATTCCGGCGTTGCTCGGCGCGGTCTCCGAGCCGCTCACCCCGCAGCGTTTCCTCGCCAACCTGGTGCTTGCACCCAAGCTCACCCTGCTGCGCATTCCGGTCGACCCGACGGTGGCTCGCGCGACGCTCTGCCGCTGACTGAGTCCGTCGGCAGAGGTCCGTCGGTCGACCGGCGCCGATAGACTCACGCACGATGTCCAACTCAGTCAACGACCTACCCACCAGCACCGAAGAGCTCTCCGGTTGGGGCCGAACGGCACCCGGACTGGCCCACGTGCTGCGGCCGACGTCGGTCGAACAGATTCAGGCGGCGGTCGCGGCAGTGGCCGACCGCAACGCCGAGCGTCCTTCGCATCTGAAGCGCGGCGTCGTGGCCCGCGGACTCGGACGCTCCTACGGTGACGTCGCCCAGAACACCGGCGGCCTGGTGATCGACCTGACGGGACTCGACACCATTCACCGGATCGATGCCGAGGCGGCCATCGTCGACCTCGACGCGGGGGTGAGCCTCGATGCCCTGATGCGAGCCGCGTTGCCGTACGGGCTGTGGGTACCGGTGCTGCCCGGAACTCGCCAGGTCACCGTCGGTGGCGCCATCGGCTGCGACGTGCACGGCAAGAACCACCACTCCGCCGGCTCGTTCGGCGACCACGTCGCCTCGCTCGACCTGCTGGTGGCAGACGGACGCGTGCTCACCCTCACCCCCGAGGGCTCCTCCGACGACCCGGACGGCACGCTGTTCTGGGCGACCGTCGGCGGCATCGGGCTGACCGGCATCACGTTGCGGGTGCGGCTGAGAATGACCCGCACCGAGACTGCCTACTTTCTTGCCGACGGGGTCGTCACGCACAGCCTCGACGAGACCATCGCGGTGCACTCAGACGGCTCCGAGAACCGCTACGACTATTCGTCCGCCTGGTTCGATGCGATCGCCGCGCCGCCGAAGTTGGGCCGAGCGGCCTTGTCTCGCGGAAACCTGGCCACCCTGGCCCAACTGCAGGAGTACGCACCCAAGCTTGCCGCCGACCCGTTGGCGTTCGGCGCCAAGCCGCTGTTCGAGTTGCCGGACGTGTTTCCCAACGGGTTGGCCAACAAGGTCACCTTCTCGACCCTGGGTGCCGTCTGGTACGCCAAGTCGGGCAATTACACCAACAAGATCCAGACCCTGACCGGCTTCTATCACCCGCTCGACATGTTCAGCGAATGGAACCGTGCGTACGGTCCGGCCGGTTTCCTGCAGTACCAGTTCGTCGTGCCCCCGTCCGCGGTCGAGGAGTTCAAGGCGATCATCGTCGACATCCAGCGGTCCGGTCACTACTCGTTCCTGAACGTGTTCAAGCTTTTCGGCGAGGGGAATCGGGCCCCGCTGAGCTTTCCCATGGCCGGCTGGAACGTCTGCGTCGACTTTCCGATCAAGCCCGGGCTGCACGAGTTTCTCGCGGGGTTGGACGCGCGCATCCTGCGCTTCGGCGGACGCCTCTACACGGCGAAGGACAGCCGCACCACGGCGGCCGCCTTTCACGCGATGTACCCCCGGATCGACGAATGGATCGCCACCCGCAGAGCCATCGACCCTGACGCCGTGTTCGCCTCCGACATGGCCCGCCGCCTCGAACTGATCTGATCACCGCCACACCCGCCGCTCACGCACGAAAGCGAGACCCCATGTTCGACGCCGTCGGCAACCCGCAATCCATTCTGCTGCTGGGGGGTACGTCCGAGATCGGCCTGGCCATCTGCAGCGAGTACCTGCGCCGTCAGCCGCTGCGCGTGGTGCTCGCCTGCCGGCCCGGTGACGCGCAGGTCCAGACGTCCGTCGAAGCGTTGCAGGCGGCCGGTGCCACCTCGGTCGAGGTGCTCGACTTCGACGCCACCGACTTCGACTCGCACCCGGCAGTCATCGACGCCGCCTGTGCAAGTGGCGACATCGACCTGGCGATCGTCGCCTTCGGCCTGCTCGGCGACGCCGAGGAGTTGTGGCAGAACCAGGCCAAGGCCGTGCAGATCGCCCAGGTGAACTTCACCGGCGCGATCAGCGTCGGGGTGCTGCTGGGCGAGCGGTTCAAGGCCCAGGGCCACGGCCAGATCGTCGCCATGAGCACCGTGGCGGGCGAGCGGGTGCGACGGTCCAACTTCGTCTACGGCTCGACCAAGGCCGGACTCGACGCGTTCTACCTCAACCTGGGGCAGGCCTTGGCCGGCCTCGGCCCGAAGGTGCTGGTCGTCCGTCCGGGCCAGGTGCGGACCCGCATGTCGGCGCACGTCAAGGAGGCCCCGCTCACGGTCGACAAGCAGGAGGTCGCCCAGCAGATCGTCGCCGCGGTCGCCGCCGGCAAGGACCTGATCTGGGTGCCACCGGCTTTCCAGTTCGTCATGTGGGCGCTCAGGCAGGTGCCGACGCCGATCTTTCGCAAGCTGCCGATCTGAAAATAGGCTGAACTCTCTCCGAATTCGCCGATGAATGCCTCGTGCGGGGCAAGAATTACCCACTGGGCGCCGCATTCCACCCAGTGATAAGTTTTCGCCCAGAGCGGCCCTCCGGCCGTACGCCGAGAAACTGTGCGTCGATACGAGTTCCATATTCGGTAACTCCCGCGACGTCCATCGGCGGCTGGCTGGCAGTTCGTTCTTCACCCCTGAAGGGCTGTCCGACCGATGACTGGCTTCGATGTACTCGCCGTCGACCCGTCTGACCCTGCGGCGCGCGATTCGCAGCCGCCGCTGCCGCCGAGTCGGCAACTGACGGCGGTCCGCGTGGCGCGCTTCCTCCATGAGGCAGCCGCCGGACGAGGCCGCGCGCTCGTGCTGTCCGGCGAGCACGGAATCGGCCGAACGACCCTGCTGAACTGGGCGATGGCACGGGTGCACGCTCGCTTCGAGGTGGCGCAGGCCAGCGGCTACGCGCCCGGCTCGACCACGCCGGGGGTGGCGGTCGAGGAGTTGCTGCGCCAACTGGCACCTGCCTCCGGTGGCCCGGACGAGACTCGGAGAACCGTTTCCGGCGACGCGCCGATGAGGTCCGCGGAGGCCCTGCTCAGTGCCCTGGACGGCGCATTGCGACCCGTGCTGATCGTGGTGGACGACGCGCAGTGGCTGGACACCTTCAGCCTCGACGTGCTGGGACAACTGGGCAGACGCCTGGCGGGGCGCCAGGCCGCCCTCCTGATCGCCGCCCGCACGGAGTTGCGCGCAGACACGGCACGTCCGCTTCCCCTGCGCGGCCTGCCGGGAGTCGTGCTCGATCGATTCGACGACGACGAGGCCGTCACGTTGCTGTCTGCGCGGCTGCCTGCAACCGGCCGGACGCACCACGTGGCAGACGTCGTCCGGTCAGCGGCCGGTAATCCGCTCGCCCTCGACTATTTCGCCGCCGGCACCCCCGCCGCCGCGGCGGATGGGCGGGCCGACCTACGCGCACGGCTGATCGAGCTGTTCGCAGCCGAGTTGGACGCCCTGGGCGCCGAGGCTCGTGGAGGGCTCGAGCAGGCGGCGGTATGGCTGCAGGAGGGTGACGGGGCCGACGCACTGCCGCCGGCCTGCACCCAGGCGGCACGAGCCGAGCTGGAGGCCGCGGGAATGCTCGTGCACAAGGATGGACGCTGGTGCCTGGGCCATCCGCTGCTCGCGCCGGCGGCGCTCGTGCAGATCGGCCCGACCCGGCTGCGTGAGGTGCACGCGGGGGTGGCGGCCGCTCTGGAGGGCGACGAGGATCCTGCCGCCATGGTGCGGCGGATGCGACACCGAGTAGCGGCAGCGGACGGCCCCGACAACCCGCTGGCCGCCGAGCTGGAGATCGCGGCGCGCAATCCGGTTCTCGATCTCGCCACAGCCGGACGGCTACTGATCAGTGCGGCCGAGCTCAGCTCCGGGCGGGCCGCCCGGCTGCGCAGGCTGCTGGGCGGGCTGGATCGCCTGCAGGTCGCCGGGTGCCTCTCCGAGGCGTTCGCTCAGCTCAACGGCGCCCGGGGGCTCGCCCGCACAGCCTTGGAACGAGCAGCCCTGGCTGACCTGTCGGTACGGGCCGAGGCGATGTCGGGTCGTCCGATCGTGGCGCGGGACACGCTGCTGAGGTTGGCCGCCGCCACGTCCACTCACGACCCCGTCGGCGCGGCCGAGAGGTACGCGCGGTCTGCTGTGCTGAGCGTCGAGATCGGGGAGCCCGACCAGGCCCGCGTCGCGATGGAGGCCGCGAACGACCTGGCAAGCCCTTCGGCGGGCCCGGTCAGCACCGCGGTCGTCGGCCTGATTGCGTCCCTGACCGGACGCAGCACTGCATCGAGCGACTTCGAGGCGGCTCCGGACGTGATTCCGGGCTGCGCGGCCGTGCCGGCCGGCTGGGCCCTCGCACTTTCCGGCCGCCTGCCTGAGGCGCTGCACCTGCTCGAGTCGGCTGCGGACACGTCCCGTCGACTGGGCAAGGACGGGTTGCTGCCCGCGCACCTGGTTGCGTTGTCCGGGCTCCGGCTGGCGTCGGGACGGGTCTCGGGTGGCCTGGCGGCCGCCGACGAGGCGTTGCTGCTGTCCCGCTCCATCGGCGCCTCGGCCTTGGTGCCGCGAGCCCAGCTGGCGCTCGCCCGCGCCGAAGCGGTGGCCGGGCGCGAGCGGGAATGCAAAGCGCACGTCGCCGACGCCATGGACTGGTGCCGGGCCGCGCAGGACACCAGCCTGCTGGTCCAGGCCTCCGGAGTGCTGGGATTCCTGGCCCTGTCTCTGGGACAACCCGCCGAGGCGGTTGCGCAACTCGAAGCGAATCCACAGATCCGGCTCGTCGAGGACGCCGTGCTGCCCTGGCCGGGAGACCTGATCGAGGCGCTGATCCGCCTGGGCGCCCGGCGTCAGGCGTCGGCATTGCTGGCCGAGATGGAGGAGCTACAGGCACCTCCGTCAGCGTTGCGATGCGCAATCGGTCGCGGTCGCGGCCTACTGGCCGGCGATCCCGACGAGGCGGTGGCCCACCTGGTTGCGGCTCTCCGGCTCGCTCGTGAGTCGGGGCTGCGGTTGGAGGAGGCGCGAGCACTCACCGTGCTTGGCGAGGTGCTGGCAGCCCAGGGTTCCGCCGATGCCCGTCGCTCGATCCTGGCCGGAGCCGCTCTGTTCGACAGCCTGGGTGCGGTGCAATGGCGTGCGCGCGCGGGGCGTTTGTTACGCGAAACCGCGAGACCGGCCGCACCGCCGGTGAGCGGGCAGCAGGAGCGTACCGGTCTGGCCATCCTGACCCCTCAGGAGCTGAGTGTGGCCAGGGTGGTCGCCGACGGGCTGACCAACCAGCAGGCTGCGTCCGCGTTGTTCGTGAGTGTGCGAACCGTCGAGTTCCACCTGTCCAACGCGTACCGAAAGCTGCAGGTGATTCGACGGAGTCAGCTCGTCCGGTTGGTCACTGCGGCACGGGACGGCGAAGCGTAGCGCTCAGAGCGCACCGTCGACGACGGTGCGATCGGCGAGTGGCCGCGCAAGCGTGACCTCCAGCACGAACGGAAACTCGATGGTTGCCTGCGGGCCGTCGCATTTCGCGTCAGGTCGCGGACCGGCCCAGAGCGTGATCGTCACCTGGTTGGCGGTCTCGCTGACGTCGGCTCGTCCGATCACATTGCAGGGCGGTCCGCCGATCAGCAGGCCCTCCACCCGCACGACGTTGCCTTCGCCTGCTTCGACCTTGGTGAAGGCCTGCTTTCTGGCGTCGCGGACGGCCTCGGGAGTCACCGTGTTGGGGC
>Ga0209277_10000426_pt1 | contig 21489 bp, 19 predicted proteins | sample JI81AbrownDNA_FD_187503 | JGI IMG/M metagenome (GOLD analysis project Ga0209277, IMG submission 187503) | Wastewater effluent complex algal communities from Wisconsin, to seasonally profile nutrient transformation and Carbon sequestration -... | ecosystem: Engineered > WWTP > Effluent > Algae... | reverse complement strand
CAGTCGCTCAGGTGATTCCCATTCCGAACAAACTTCTCAAATATGTCTTTGATCATGGAAGTCTTATTGAAGTTTCAAAGAAATCATGGAAATTTAATGATGAAGGCAAAATTTATTTATTACAAGAATATGAGAGAGATGCAAATTTTATCTCAATGTATGAGAAAACTGAACGTTATTTTTATGCTCTAGATCATATCAATAAAATATTGTATTACTATGATGAGGAAGCCAAAGATTGGATTCTTTACGTGGAAGGATTAAAGTAAATGTATATATTCTCGCTCAATAAAAATCTGCTTATCTTTACTGTGGCAATTTCTTTCTTTATTTCTACTGTTATTTCATGTGAGTCAGTGAATCATGGGAGGCCAAAGCCGCCACAACCAAACTACGGTAAGGAGGAAAGCCTGGACATGAATTTTCCAAAAACTGCAGCAGAATATCTCGGAAAACAAACAATTACAGAAATAAATTCTGCCCAAGAAGCTGAGTCCTATAAACTGCATCATATAAAAAAAGACTCCGAGGATACGTTTGAGGGATACCCCATTCAGAAACTCGGACTTAAATTAACAAAAACTCAAAGAGAACAATTGCAAGAGATTTTATTAGATTCAAAATCCTATATTTTTACTTCTGCAAAAAAAGTATCTTTTGGACCAAAATTTGGAATCAGATTAGGCGATGTTAAACTACTGATCGATTATAATAATTTACTTCTAGCGGTACCATTCAACGGAAGAAGTAGGATAGAAGATTTTGATCCCGTAAAAGTGAAAATTAAAACTCTACTAAAAGAATTATTTCCGGAGGAGAACATTTGATCTACAGATTTTCTCTTCCGATGATAAATCGGTATCATACTTTGTGAAGTTTCAATTTCAGACTAGTCCCAGTCTTTTAAAAATTTCTGGTATTCTTTTCAAATAAGGTTCTATTTGAAAAATTTCTTCGAGATCAGAATCTTTTAAAATCGAATTACATCTTGGATCTTTTTTTAATCTGTCTTTTAAATTCTCGTTCTGGTCAGCCCAAACTGCCATCGCATTATCTTGGACTATCGTATATGCATCCTCTCTCGAAATGCCACCTTTTTCTATGAGCCATAAAAGTACTTTTTGTGAAAAAATAAGTCCACGAGTTACGTTTAACGTCCGTGCGGTGGCATCGGGATAAACATGGATTCCTTTGATTACAAAGTTCATTTTTTCGAGGATATAATCAAGAGCGATCGTGGAATCAGGCAGTACAATTCGTTCGGCAGAGGAATGGGAGATATCTCTTTCATGCCATAAACCTACATTCTGTAAGCCAACGTTGACGTTGGCTCGAATGACTCTTGAGATTCCTGAAATTCTCTCACAGACTACTGGATTGCGTTTATGTGGCATAGCTGAGCTACCCTTTTGACCTTTAGCAAACGGCTCTTCTACCTCTCTCCCTTCCGTCTTTTGCAGAAGTCGTACTTCCGTCGCCATTCGATCCAAACTTGCGGCAACTATTCCTAGAACTGATAAATAAAACGCGTGACGGTCTCTAGAGATTACTTGTGTAGCGATGGGATCAACAGCTAAGCCCAGTTGACGGAGAACATATTCTTCAATATCAGGATCAATGTTGGAATAGGTACCGACGGCACCGGAAAGTTTACCAACTGCAATTTGATTTTTAGCATCTTCCATGCGATCAATATTGCGCGTCATCTCTGAGTAAAAGAGGGCAAACTTGAGCCCGAGTGTCATTGGCTCCGCATGAATTCCGTGAGAACGTCCTATACAAGGAAGATCTTTATACTCAATTGCTTTTTGTTTTGTGGATTCTAAGAGTTCCTTCGCCCGTTTGATCAAAAGGTCCATAGCTTGGACCATTTGGACACAGAGAGCTGTGTCTCCCACATCTGAAGAAGTAAGTCCAAAATGTACATGTCTTCCTGCAGGTCCGATGTATGAATTTAGATTCGTTAAATAGGCAATGACATCGTGATGTACTTTAGCTTCGATCTCAAGAATTTCATCCACGTTGAACTTGGCTTTTGCTTTAATCGTTGCGAGGTCTTCTTTTGGTATTTCACCTCTTTCCGCTCGGATTTCGCAGGCAAATATTTCAATGTCTGTCCAAATCTTAAATTTGTTCTCTAATTCCCAAATGGCCGAAATTTCTGGATGGCTGTAACGATCGATCATAAGGGCAAGGTTTCATGACAAACATTCAATTCAACCGTGAAATTTACAGTTGCCGAACGATGTTCTTTCATCTTTCTTAGTCGCATAGTCTCTATAAAAAAACGAGGAAAGTATGTCCAAAGAATTTGAAGGTAAGGTTGCATTAGTAACTGGTGCCGCATCTCCCATCGGATTGGGAAGAGCCATTGCAAATAGAATCGCATCTCACGGAGCAAGCCTAGTGCTTGTCGATTTAAATCAGGAAAAAATAGACCAAGCAGCTAAAGAAGTAGAAGCAAAATTTGGTGTGAAAGCAATAGGAATTGCCTGCAATGTAACCATCCCCGCTGACTGTGATGCCGCAATTGCTAAGACAAAAGAAGTATTCGGTAAACTTGACTTTTTAGTAAACAACGCCGGAGTACTGAAAGACAATTTGCTCATTCGTATGACGGAACAAGAATACGACTTTGTCATGGATGTGAATTGCAAGGGAGTCTTTCTCATGACTAAGTCAGCGAGTAAACTCTTGTTAAAGGCACCAGCCGGCAGGATTGTAAATATCTCCTCCGTCTCTGGTCTTACTGGTCAACCAGGACAGGCAAATTATTCCACATCCAAAGCTGGTGTGATTGCTCTGACAAAAGTTTCCGCGAGAGAATTTTCGGGAAGAAATGTTCTCGTAAATGCTGTTTGTCCAGGTTATGTCCAAACAGAAATGACAGGTACACTTTCAAAAGAAGTGCAAGAGAAATTGACGGACGCAGCTGTGATTCCTTTGAAGCGACCTGGAAAACAGGAAGAAGTTGCCTCAGCTGTGAAATTTTTCTTAAGCGATGATGCTTCCTACATTACTGGAACTTTCCTAAGAGTGGATGGCGGCGCGGCTATCGGGATGTAGAATGTGATTTTTTTACCTTTGGCGATTTTTGTTTTGTCGCCTTAGGTTCAGTCTCTTTCACTCTCGTTTTTTTAATTTCGCTTTTCGGAACAATGATCGGAGCAGTTTCCTTGACAGCAGGTTTTTCTTCTACTGGAGATGGAGGGCTTTCAATTTCATAATCAAACCTGACTGTAGAACTCCAGTTACCTGCATAATCCCTAACACTTGCTAGAACTGTATGTTTTCCAGGTAAATACAAACTCTCAGGTTCAAAAATTTCTACTCGGCCATCTTTTGGAAAATATTCTGCTTTTCCGCGATTTCCGTCTACCGTAATATCAAAGCCCTCTGGCATAATTCCAGATCCGACATCTTTTGCTTTTAATAATAATACAAAATCTTCTCTCGGGTATAGCGTCTTTGACATAGAGTCATGTAGATACATATTCGGTGGTGTTTGATCTGAAAGGACGACAAACATTCCCGTTTTTCGTAACCTAACTTTGAAAAATTGACCCCAAGAACTAAAGGATGAACCTTTAATTTTTTTTACAGATCCATCTGGTAAAACTTCATATAAATCAGCCGAATTAATATCTTGTGTTTTTGGTACTTTTACATACAAATCGTAACCTAAATTAAAATCACGAAAGTCAGGTCCGATTTCATAGACGGAGGAGAGCTGATTTAATCCATTCGTTTTAATTTTAATCTCCTCTTTGGCAGCGATTTCAAAGTATCCCTTCGAATATACTGCATTTACTGGGAAAAATAATTCTACTCTTGTATCTTTGGATTTAAAAGTCGTATACCGATCATAAAACACGTTGTAAATCCATTCCTTTGTGATTACATTCTTGTAATCATTACCATCTCTTATTAAGAAAAAAGATGCCAATGCTTCTTGATTACCTTGTCCCTTTGCTTTTACGGTTACTTCCTTAGGTTCACTAATTTTTAACGAATCGCTATCTATCAACCCTTGTTCTCTTTCATGACGAAACATTCCTAATAGATCATTGCCATCACGGGTATGAAGAAAGTATGAAAATGGATTTCCGTCCGGTCGACTGATGCTACTGTCGTATAGTAGTACATTCTTTCGTGAATGATTCTTTTGTATCTTAGAAAGCTGAAATCCTTGGAGAGTTTGATCTCCGATATTCATATTCATGGATAATATTCCCAGCCGATTGGAACTTGATTTTTGATGAATCGAAATCTGTAGTCCTACCTTACCTTGAATAAATAACGTGGGAGATTCGGTAAGTTCATATCGATTGTTGCCAGCACTATAGAATGGGATATCTATAGGTTCATTTTTTCCGTTGATAAAGCTTCTCGAAGTTTGTGGTGTTATTCTTAGAGAATCAAATATGATTGGTTCGGCTTCAATGTAACCGAGTCCAAAATACATGGGATTATAATAAATGTTTTCTTTGTACAATTCGAAGTGAAGATGTGGAGGTCCAACACCAGTATCACCTGAAAGTGCAATCATTTCTCCTTTAGAAACTGTTAAAGGTTCAGGTAAAACAATGTCAAAATCAACTCGGTCTTTGAATCGTCTCGCTTGCTTAGATTTTAGAATTTGTTTTACTACTTTTGGTGCAAATTTATGCAAGTGACCATACCGAGAAGTCATTCCATCGTCATGTTGGACAAAAATTGCATATCCAATTGAACTCCATCTACGTTGAACACGTGTTACCTGTCCTTTTGAAACAGCTAAAATAGGAATACCGATCCGACCACCTGTAGAAAAGTCTTGTCCCATATGAAAGTGCCCAGTCCGATACTCGCCGAAAGTTCCTGTGATTTGATTAAAGCCTTTTACGGGCCATTCATAATTTTCTGTTAGTATGAAACCAGGGGGAAAGTCAACGGCATCAGTGGGATGAGAGCTAATGATTAATAATAAGAAGAATATAATACACAGCCGAGACATTCAATTTCAGAATTATATCAGCTATGTATTATGCAAGACTAATCGAAAGATAAAGTTTTGAAACTCAGTTCAAAAATTTTTTTAATACTTTCGATTTTTAGGATTTATCCCTAAAGTTATTTTAAATTTGGTCGTCGCTTTTCTTTGAGTGCGGACATTGCTTCTAAAAGATTGTCTATCACTCCAGGTTGTTCAAAAGCTTTGATTGTTTCCCGTTGATATAATTCTAGTTTGTCAATCAATCCTGAATTCAGCATATTCTTAGTAGAACGATAAGCAGTCATTGGAATCTTTGTCAGCGAGTCCAATTTTTTTAGAGCTATTTTCCTGAGTTCTTCTTTAGAAGGTGCAATTTCATCAATGAGTCCAATTGATTTTGCCTCGGCTCCCTTAAAAGTTTTACCTTCAAGACAGACCTCTGACCAATAACGGCCGCTGACACACATTTTAATTCGATCAATAAAACTACCAGGTAAAGGCAATCCAACATTCACTTCAGTGAATCCTATCCTGCCTTTTCCATCTAACATATATTTGTAATCACAAGCTACAGTGATAACCGCACCGCCTCCCATAGCATGACCGGTAACTTCTGCTACCAATGGTTTATCGAATTTTATAATTTCACCGAATAGAATGACTATACCACCCACTTCGTCTAACAGATACTGTTTTGAAACGGATAGCAGATTATCTGCATCCAGACCGTTACAAAAAAACTTTTCATTGTCTGAGGTAAGGATGGCCCCTTTTTTTGAATTGTCCTTATTTATTTCAGAAAGAATCTTTCCTAATTCTTTCATGTTTGACCCTGTTAATGAATTCTGATCATTCATTTGAAGGTGTATAATCTCAGCGTTTCCACCACTCAGTGTTATCTCTTCTCTTTTGTAGTTCATTGTTATGCGTTTTCTTCCTTTTTAGGTTCTGTAGGCTCAGTCGATACAGATTCAGTTGTTTCAACTTTTGAATCTGCTTTTGTCTCTGTCGTTATTTCTTTTTTTTCTGATTCGGCTACTGGTTCGGTTGTAGGAGCGGTTTCTTTGGCTTCTACTGGCGTGCTGGTACTGCTTGTCTGTAGTTTTTCTTTTTTATTTTTTTTGCGTAAGTCTTCTTTTTTTTGGTCTTCGACACGAATGTAGTCCTCAAATTCATTAGGAGCCATAAAAACAGAAAATTTTTCTTCATCCTTTGCGTGTTCTATAAAGGCACCCATATGACGACCGGCAATAATCGAAATTTTTTCTTTTCCGATGAATATTTTAATAACTCTTTCAAATACTTCTACTTCTTCCTTTCCAACATCGGGAACCGCTCTGATATCAAAACCGATGTACTCGCCTTGGAGAGACTTTAAAAAGTTAGGCGTAAAGATCTTTTTGAACTCGGGGAAAACATATCGTTTTAAATTTGCTCGGCATTGAAACAAAACTTTACCATGAACTCTATCAACGATTACAAAAGAAACATTATCGCGTGTTTTACTACTCTCACTAAATTTATACTCTTCAATAAGGCTCTGAATTCTATCCAAGAGAGCTTGTTTAAACAAAGGCTTGACCATGAAGTCTGTAAAACCTAAAGCTTTCAAATTTGATTTAAAAGTCGGGTCTTCCTTGGGAATGAGAGCTAAAATAGGTATAGATTGAGTGATCACATCTCGACGAAGCTCTAGAACAAATTCTAGTTCTTTTTTGTCTCGAAAAGTCAAACCCATAAGGATAATATCAGGATTCGAGGACTTTACGTATTCTTTTACCGTCTGAGTAAATTTTGTAATGACGACCCGTTGTCTCAGTCCTTGAAATATTGTTTCAAGCTCAGACGCCGCCACGGGGTCGTTTTCTATCGCCATGATAAAATGCATGATTCTCGTTTACTTTAAATCAGGCCCGCTTCTACGGCAACGCGGAAAACATTTCCAATTCTCTTTTGTTTTTCAGCTAAGATTTTATCAGTTAAGACTTCTTTTACAACATCCTCGGGAATGGAATGGAGTAGTTCAAAATCCCTTTTGTATTCGGTAATTGGCATTTTGCCGAAGAGAATATTTGCCTGGAATTGATAAATCTGGTGTTCCATCAGAAAACCTAAAGTATCTAAATCTTCGACAGCTTCCGCTGTGATCACAGCTTCTCGGTTGTCTGCTAATCTTTTGCAATAATCTATGAACGCTAAGTTATCCAAAAATTTAATTTGATCTTCTTCAATTTTGAACTTAAAACTAATAGGATCAAGTTTAAATTCCTTTATCATAATTCCCAAATCTAACACGATTTGATGTGACTGACTTTTTACGCCAAAATCGTCCGCGGCAAAGCTCAATCCATGATCATAAAACGCTTGGCATACATCTTTTAAAGGAAACTGAGAATCATCGTAAGGTTTTTCAACTAATTCAAACCGTACATTTTCTGGTAAAAGATTCTTACTGCTGATCAGTTTGTTAAGCCGATCTACTTTTTCCTTAACGGAAAAAGTATCGATTAAGGATTGTGGTGAAATATTAAATTTAAGCAGACCGGGTGCACTATCGCATGCGACAATTAATTTTTCCAGAATCAACAATTCGATTCGATTCAAGTCCTGATCTGATGGGATATCGTTGATCAAGTCCTTATAACCAAGGTAGGCTCCGCCTCCAACAAACACTTCCCCTCCTTTTACAGAAAAAGTTTTTTGTTTTGGATTAAAGATTACGGTCGGTTGGATCATGGCCTCATGGACTGATCCCGAAATATATGTGTTAGCTTTATTGTAGTAAGTCCAACTCCATCGGATTAAGTTATCGTTTAAGTTTTTTTCCGATGATTTAAAGAGTTCGTCAAAGATCTCATCATTTGTAGAAATAAAATTGGATTGAGTTCTTGAAACTCCAAAGTGAAATGATGCTACCTTTCCACGAAGTGTTTCATTTTGGAATTTTCCTACTGCGTTTTCGATGTTAGGAAATTTTTCAATGTTCCATTCGAATAAGGGCGAAATGCCCATTAACAAAATTCCTTTTTTCTCAAAATAATGAAAACCGAAGGAAATATCTTCTAAATCAAGACAGGAATAAAAGTCTCCACGTAAAGAATCAAGAAAGGAATTAATTTCTATTCCCGTAATATTTTCAAAACGGATCAAAAAGAGAGGCTTGCCCCTGTTTTCACTGATGAATGTTTTTTTAAATACATCCAAGTCCTTCATGCCATAGTAATATGGACCTGCGAATAGTTGATTTTTCAATGCTTGCCTTCGATGCTAAATGATACTAACAGTAGACTAAGCTATTTTAAATTAAATTTTCTTACCTGGCAACAAGGATAGCTGAGAAATCAAAAGAATTATCCATTTTCGATGGAGTCAGAGTGATAAAAGAAGAAAGCGCAGTTTGTTTTTCCTGCGCTCCTCTATGGGTTTTAGTCTATTTCGACCCCTTCACCTGGTTCAAAATTTGAACTTACACCTTGTACATCATCATTTGCTTCTAAATTATCTATTAATTTCATGATTCTTTCCGCCGTATCTTTGTCGTTTACTTCGACAACTGTCATCGGGACATATTTTATTTCAGATTCTTCCATATTGAGTCCTTTTGTTGTTAGGGCAGATTGAACTGCTTCATACTCACTTGGAGGAGTTGTGACAGTATAAATGCCGTCTTCCACCTGAATGTCATCGGCCCCTGCTCCCAGGGCTAGATCGAATAAAGACTCTTCTGAGATTTGATCCGTTTTTAAAGTTAAGAGTCCTTTTCGCTCAAACAACCGAGAAACGGCGCCTGAATTCGCAAGAGAACCTCCAAGTTTCGTGAGAATGCTTTTGATTTCTGGAGTGGTGCGTGATTTTTTATCGGTTAGTACATCTACCATAATTGCAACCCCACCTGGAGCATAACATTCGTAAAGACACTCCTCAAAGACCATTCCCTCCAAGCCTCCAGCACCCTTCTTGATGGCTCTTTCAATGTTGTCCTTTGGCATGTTGGCAGCTTTGGCCTTCGTGACAGCCATTCGTAAACGAGGATTTCCTTCGACATCACCTCCACCCTCTTTTGCAGCTACAGAAATCTCCTTTGCAATGCGAGTAAAGATAGCTCCTCTTTTGGCATCAATGGCCCCTTTTTTTCTGCGTATCGTTGCCCATTTCGAATGTCCTGACATAGTTTGCTCCCAAATCAATTTTTTTTAAAATCAGAGATTTTTCAACAGATTTCCCTATTGATCGAGTTTCTTGACGTTAGAAGAAAAATCGAAAGTACTGTAAAAAAAACCGAATTAAGGCATGCCATGATCGACTTTTCCATAACTGATGAACAAAAAGCACTCCGAGATTTAGCTCGGGATTTCGCTAAAAATGAAATAACTCCGAAAGCAGAACACCATGATCATACAGGCGAGTTTCCGAAAGAAATTCTAAAAAAAGCCTTTGATGTCGGCCTCATGAATATGCATATTCCATCTGAATATGGGGGTGCAGGCCTCGGTGTACTGGATGAACTTATTGCATCGGAAGAGATGTTTTACGCTTGTTCGGGAATGGCGACGGCAATACTGGCAAACAACCTAGCGCTTGCTCCGGTTTTGTTAGGTGCAAGTGATGAGATCATGAAAAAATTCATTCAACCTATGAATGATACGTTCACTCTTGCAGCGTACGCAGTAACGGAGCCGGGCGCAGGATCCGATGTTGCTGGGATTCGAACTGTCGCCAAACGTGTCGGAGATGACTATGTTATCAATGGTTCAAAAATGTGGATTACAAATGCGGGGCATGCAGATTGGTTTTTTGTACTAGCAAAAACAGATCCAGCTGCAGGTCACAAAGGTATGACAGGATTTATTGTCGATGCGAAGACACCTGGAATTATACTCGGAAAAAAAGAAAAAAATATGGGCCAACGTTGTTCCGATACTCGAGGAATGACTTTTGAAGATGTAAAAGTACATAAATCTCAAATTATCGGCAAAGAAGGCGAAGGCTTTAAAATAGCCATGGGTGCTTTTGATCAAACAAGACCAGCAGTGGCAATCGGTGCTGTCGGTGTTGCACGTGCCGCAATGGATCATTCCATCCGTTATGCGAATACAAGAAATGCATTCGGAAAACCAATTTCTGTGAATCAGGGTGTCTCCTTTATACTCGCGGAGATGGCACGTGATATTGAAGCAGGACGCCTCTTATGTTGGCAAGCTGCTTGGCTCATAGATAATAAAATGAGAAATACTTACCAAGCTTCGATAGCCAAAGTATTCTGTGCTGACATGGCGATGAGAATTTGTACAGATGCTGTTCAGATTTTTGGAGGGTATGGTTTTAATGAAGAATACCCAGTTGAAAAATTAATGCGTGATGCTAAGATTTTTCAAATTTATGAAGGAACTTCTCAGATTCAAAGAGTCATTATTTCAAAATTCTTAAATGATGGCGTCGGTATCGAGAGTCCCAATCTCTAAGTTGGGCAGTTAACACTTTTTAAGTGATTTTACTGATTGATAATTACGATTCTTTTACTTTCATTCTATTTCAATATTTAAAACAGTGGGATGAAGTAAAAGTAATCAAAAATGATGAGTCCTTGCCTACACTTTCCCAAATAGATTCCGTCGTTATCTCTCCAGGACCTGGACTGCCACAGGATGCGGGGAAATTAAAATCGTACATGAATGAATTCCTTGGTCATGTTCCGATTCTTGGAGTGTGTTTAGGGCACCAGGCAATTGCCCAAAATTATGGTGCAAAATTAATCCAAGCTCCCGAAATTTTTCATGGGAGAGTATCGCAAATCGTTCATTCCTCCAAAGGAATATTTAAAAATTTACCCTCACCTTTTGTTGCAAATCGTTACCATTCCTGGATGGTATCGGAATTAGAATTTCCAGAGGAATTGGAAGTGACAGCGAAGACAAACGATGGTGTAATTATGGGTATCATGTCCAAAACGCATGCAAATGTTTATGGTGTTCAGTTTCACCCGGAATCTATCTTAACGGAACATGGTAAAAAAATAATTCAAAATTTCTGTGAGATAACCACGTAGATGAAGTATTTCCTACGACTGATGTCTTATTCTTTCCACTATAAAAATCGGTTTATACTTGGAATAGTATTCGCATTGTTAACAGCTCTTTTGAACGGAATCTCTTTAACATCATTAGTCCCTCTCTTTGATTCATTGGGTGGTGAATCCTCAAAAAGATTTCATTTTGAACTAACAAATCCTGAGAAAACCATCCTTGTTGAAGAAATTTATATGGGCCCCGATTTTTTAGATGGGCTTGATCGAATCAAACGAGTCATCATTTCATTAAAACTACAACTGAATGAATTCACCAAGGATTTAGAGCCCAAAGAAGTTGTTTGGACAGTTTGTATTGCAGTTTTTCCTATCTATCTTTTGAAGATGTTAACCTATTTATTGTCAGTTTATTGTATTGCGACATCAGGTTATAAGGCTGTTAGGGATATTCGACAGGAACTTTTCCAAAAAGTTCAACGTTTACCACTCACTTACTTTTATAAAGAGAAAACAGGCTTAATCATGAGTCGGGTAATAAATGATGCAGAAATCGTGGCGGCTGTTATCTCGAGTAATTTTAGAGATGCCATCATAAATTTTTTTTATGTAATCACGCATCTACTTATTCTCGTTTATATGAATACGGAATTATTAATTCTTGCTTGTATAACAATTCCTGTTGTCATATTACCAGTTACTTTATTCACACGTAAAATTTCAAGTTCTACCACGAGACTACAAGAGCGACTAGCAGACCTTAATGGCCATATCCAAGAATTTATTTCTGGGATTAAAGTGATTCGAACATTTAGACAGGAAAAATCAGAAATTGAAAAATTCAAAAATATCAATCATAAAGTATTCCGTCGAAATTTCAAAGGCCAATTTTATCTCCAGATGGCACCCAGTTTAGTCGAGTTAACTTCTTCCATTGTAGTCTTAGGTTATTTTGCATTAGGTGCAAAATTTATCTACGCTGGGAAATTCACCCAAGGTGAGTTTATGACATTTTTATTGATCTTACTTTTTTTACTAAGACCACTTACCCAATTGTCCCAGATGGTTGGTAAAATTACGCAAGCGAACTCTGCAGGTAAGCGTATCTTTGAAATTATCGATAGAGAATCAGAGATTGAAGAACAAGCCGGAAAAATCAATTTAGAAACAATTCGAGAGGGAATCAAATTCGAAAATCTCCATTTTTCATATCCTGGCACAAATCAGGAAATTCTAAAAGGAATAGAACTTGATATAAAGTTAGGTGAAACTTACGCGTTTGTGGGAACAAGTGGGAGTGGAAAATCTACTCTCATGGATTTAATTCCGAGGTTTTTTGACCCTACGCAGGGAAGAATTTCCATAGATCAGATTGATATTAAGGATATTACGCTGAAATCTTTGAGGAATAAAATTGGAATTGTGACTCAAGAAATATTCTTATTTCATGGGACGATAGCAGATAATATCGCGTATGGAACATCAGCATCGAAACGTAGTGAAGTCGTTCGGGCAGCAAGACTCGCAAATGCACATGACTTTATCACAAAAATGGAAAATGGTTATGATTCAATGATTGGTGTAAGAGGACTAGATCTTAGTGGAGGACAGAGACAGAGACTAGTTATCGCTCGAGCTTTGCTTCGAAATCCAGAAATTATGATATTGGATGAAGCTACGAGTGCTCTGGACGCAGAATCTGAAAGATTGGTAACGCGCGCATTAGAAAGATTATTTAAAAATAGAACAACGTTTATAATTGCTCATAGATTATCAACAATTAGGCGAGTAAGAAATATTGTAGTCATTGAAGAAGGCGAAATAAAAGAAATGGGAGATCATGATTTTTTGCTCTCTCAAAATGGCTTATATAGGAAATTGTATGATAGCCAGTTCTTAGATGCCGAGGTACAAATGTGAATCGAGTTTTAATCGTTGATGATAATGATAGATATGCAATTAACTTAAAGAAATATTTCGATGGTTTAGGTATTCATTCTGATAGGGCAATCGATGCAAAACAAGGTTTAGATTTTTTTCGAAATAATCCACCTTATGATATGATCGTCTCGGATATTACGATGGAGACACAAACATCCGGATTGTGGATGATGAGAAAAATTTCAAAATCAGGATATAATGGAGTCCTAACCATCGCCTCGACAGGATTTGACGTACCCGGTGTTATGAAAATTTCTAGTTTACTTCTCGTTTGGTTCTGTAAATTGGATTGGATGATCCCGAAAGTTCCATTAAAAAGTGGACTTGTTCAATGGTATCCGACCTTCAGAACCACCAAATTGAAATCTCCGATTTAATTTTTTTCCCCTTCAATTTTGTTTTTTTTATCAGGATTAAAAATGTTCTGATGTTTTCCCGTTTTAAGATTAGAATACTTTCCATCATCTGTTTCGCCTAACTTTTTTACCTCGATGATTTCAATTTTCGGATAAAAAATCCACCCTGAAATAAAGGGATTTCTGCTACCTGGAAGGGTAGATTCAATTCTTAATTGGACATAACGATCGGTAATAATGTCATCACCTATACGTACAGCAAATTCTTTCTTTGATTCTCCGATTACAAGTCCTACCTCTTTCGTTTTAACATACGAAAGTGGAGTAGATCTCTCATTGGGTTCTGATCTTAAAAAGTCGTCTTCAACGATTATGAGCGCATATTTACCGAATGCTTTCTTTCGTAATAAGTGTTCGCCAATTTTTGATGATAATTTTTCATCTTCAATATTTTCATTCAATCGGATGAGAGAGAAGGTTGCCGATAGGCTATTATTTTTTCCGATTGCATCTAAAATTTTTGAGGCTAATTCAGGCTGTGTTTTTACGTTTTCTTCAAGTATCCGAAGAGACTCTCTACTTCCATGAAGTGATAGTGCCTCTATCGCGGCTTCTTTGATTTCAACTTCTTCTGCTGATTTAAGAAACTTTTCAATTAAGGAGACGTCTGCAGGAATTTTGTTATAGGCTAAGCCTCTCAAAGATGCTGCAACGACCAAAACGTACTCAGAGTTTAAACCATCAGAGATGATCATCTCTCGTCCAGCAGGATCTTTTGTTTTACCTAACCCTTCATATGAAGCTGCGATGACTTCAATTTCTTCGGCTTTGGTTCCAGAGATAAAATAAGGCAGAGATTTCTTATCGCCTAATTCAGAGAGTGCTTTGAAAGCCGATGGACGAACCTGGTAGCCGTCCTTATCGATTGCTTGTTGCAAGGCTGTTCGGCCTGTTTTCAACCTACCGAGCGCCAATGCCGCAGCTGAACGAACGCGGGGAATCGGATAAGTTAGAAGTAATTTTTCTAAAGCTTTGGGTTTTTTATAATATTCCCACTTGAATACTTGGACGAGCCCACTTCGTATTTTTTCGGTGTATTCATTTTCTTGTTTTTCATCTTCGGATAAATTTTCTTCGACATTTCGAATTTCTTCTTTAAACAAATCTTTTGCAGAACCAGTTACCTTTTTCTTTTTTGCAAGCTTGCTAATTTGAATTTTCGAAGATTTCTTTGGTGTAACAGGCTTTTGTTCAGGTTCAGGTTTGATGATCTCAGACACTTCTGGTTTGTCTAAAGTTGGGTCAGCCTTGGTCTCCTGGATTGTTTCAACAATTTCGGTAGTTTCCCTGGCATTTGAATAGTTAGAGCTATCTGCTCTTAAATTTCTAATTCCCTGGAAAATTTTTTCTGCCCTAGGTAAATAAATGGCTAATTTCTCTTCTATCCGAGCGAGTTCATTGCTTACGCGACCTAAAGATGGTCCGTCGAAGTCGTTAGGCGAGCTATCGATGAGTTCCATGTTTCTTTTTTGAAGGCTCGGCAAATTGGAAAGAATGGGAGGTAGGTCTTCACTAAGATAGCCAGCTGCATTCATCTCCGCTTGAATCGCGGTTCCTGAAGATTTTTTTGTGTCAGCTTGATTGATTACGTTTTCTGCGAACTCTAATGTGGACAGTGACTTGTTTGCTTTTAAAATAAAATCATCATACAATTGATTATTAGAAAGTTCGATGCTTTTTGGTTTGCGATTATTCGGATCTAAATCGCTCCCCTGAAACTCTCTATATCTTGGTGAAGCGTCCGTTAGTTGAAACGGTTTCGCCGAAGAACAATTTAAAAATAAAATGATAAGAACTGCTAAGCCAGATTTTGAAATTATGTCTTGACCCAGTTTAGTTTTGTGAGAGCCTATTTCCATATATTCATTATCGGTATTCGACTATCAGTAAAATTAGCGGCAATCTTGCTGGACTCAAGCCAAATCAAATAAAAAAGTTAAAATCTCTCTCTGAAAAGCGACTTCGTAGTGATTCTATTGTCACGCAAGAATTTGCTCGGGCGACGGGAGAGATTTCTGTAGAAATTAAACGACAAATCGGTCTTTTAATAGATAGATCTGGGTATGTCACGCACCTCATAGTTGGCAGTGATCATTCCATAGAAATACCTCACCTAGATCGATTCCGAGTTGCTCAATCGAGATTGCGTGGATTGCGTTTTTTCCATATCCATTTAAAAGACGAATCCCTAAACCAAGAAGACTTAATGGATTTAGTATTGAATCGATTTGATTCGATTACCGCTGCTGTAGTAGATAAAGATGGAATCCCGAAGTATTATTATTCAGCCTATATTAATCCTGACCCTGACGCAACAGAACCTTGGGTTCTCCAAAACCGAGTCAATCCAGGTCAGCTTAAAGAAGGTTATGCGGAAGAATTACTCGCCTTAGAATCGGAATTTACCAAAAAGAATTCTAACCTCAAAGAATCCCAACTTCAAAACCGGGCTTTTTTAGTTGGAGTTTATGATGTTAGAAAAATGAGGCGAACTCCAGAACATTCCATGGATGAATTAAAAGAGTTATGTAAAACGGCAGGTATTCATGTGGTAGATACCTATGTTCAGAAAAAACCTGCCGATTCTTCGACTGTAGTGGGAAAAGGTAAACTTCAAGAGATTATCCTTAAGTCAGTTCATAAAGATATTGAACTTTTAATTTTTGATTTAGAGTTGGCACCATCGCAAGCGAAAAAAATTTCTGATTTGAGTGATTTGAAAATCATTGATCGAACACAGCTAATTTTAGATATCTTTTCGAAAAATGCAAAATCACGTGATGGTAAGTTACAAGTTGAACTTGCACAATTAAAATATCTTAAAAATCGTCTGTCCGAGTTAGATGATAATATGTCAAGACTCTCGGGCGGAATTGGGGGAAGAGGACCCGGCGAGACAAAACTAGAAATTGGAAATAGACGTGTAGAAGAAAAAATTACTAGACTTGAAAATGAATTAGAATCACTGAAAAAAAGAAGAGAACTTAACCGTAAGGCAAGAACTAGAAACGAAGTGCCGATCGTCGCCATTGTAGGTTATACAAATGCTGGAAAATCTACTCTTCTTAACGCGCTGACAAACTCTGAGGTCGTAGCCGAAGATAAACTATTTGCTACCCTAGATCCTACGACTAGACGGATTAGATTTCCGAAAGAAAGAGAGATCATTATTTCGGACACAGTAGGTTTTATCCATGATTTACCTCCTGATTTATCACAGGCATTTAAAGCTACTCTGGAAGAGTTAGGTGATGCTGATTTGCTTTTGCATGTCGTCGACGTATCGAATCCTAATTATTCTGAACAAATGGATGCTGTGGATGGAATACTAAATAGCCTCCATTTACATGAAATTCCACGACTAGTCATATATAATAAAATCGATCAAGTGGATCCAGAAATATCAAAATCACTTCATGAGAATGGAGAAATTTTAATCTCATCTGTAAGTAAAATAGGTTTAACAGAATTATTAGAAATAATAGAAAGCAGACTTTGGGTCGCCAAGCAAACAATAGACTAGTTTAGCACCAAGCGGAAATGGCTCCTTCACAAGTTGAATAGATTTTTATTTTTTTTGGAAGATCCATCAATTTAATTACGTTTTCAAGAAAATGGTTTAAGCCACCAATTGACATCTTTCCATTATTTTTTTCCACAGTCCTTATCATGCCAAGTAATGTTGCCACTCCAATGCTATTGATGTACTGGAGCTGAGTTAAATCTAAGATGATATTAAATATGTTATCTTTGAAAATTTCCGAAATTTTGGCATTAATTTCATAGGCATTCGTATTTGTAATTTGGCCATGTAACGAAATTAACAAGACTGTATCATCGAGAATCGTTTGTTTTTCAATCTTCAATGACAATGACGAAAATTCTAAGGCATCCATTTACTAACGATTAAGATTATAAGTTTTCCAGAAGGCGAATGGCTACTGTTTTTTCTTTTACATAAGGAGCCTGATCAATCTCTTCGATGGACCGGAAAAAGTTACCTTCTTCCGATTCGTGGGTTACTACGATTACATTGACGGGTTCTCGATCGGATTCTTTTTGCTGAACAGAAGCGATGGAAATTTGATTCTTCCCAAGGATTCTCGCTATTTCTGAAAGCACACCTGGTTTATCTAAAGTCGAAAATCGGAGATAATATCTCACTTTATTTTCCGCTTCAGGGGCTTTTACTGAAAGCGGGTAAATATTCTTTTCCAGAATTGTATTTGGAACACCAATTCTTGAACCATAATAGATGAGATCAGCTAATACGGCGGTTGCTGTTGGCAAACCGCCCGCGCCTTTCCCGGTAACCATCCCGGAGCCGGCCTCGTTCGTTTTATAGTAAACCGCATTCGACTCATTCATCACATTTGCGAGAGGGTGATTCAATGGAACTAAGGTCGGATGAACTTTTGAAAGTATACCATCGTTTACTCTCTTGGAAATCCCTAGTAATTTGATGCGATAGCCAAGTGATTTGCTAGAAATAATATCGATGGATTGTAATTTACTAATTCCTTCAACACTCAAATGAGTAAAAGGAACTTTGGATCGATATGCCAAAGAAGATAACAAAGAGATCTTATGTGCAGCGTCGATTCCTTCTACGTCGAATGTAGGATCAGCTTCAGCAAAACCGAGATCTTGCGCTTTTTTTAAGGCTTCTAAATAATCCCAGCCTTCTTCTTCCATTTTCGTAAGTATAAAGTTTGTTGTGCCATTTAAAATTCCGCAGATGACTTCGAACTCACAGGAAGCCAAACCATCTCGAAGGGTTCGTATGATCGGAATTGATCCAGCTACAGCTGCTTCATATCCGATTTCTACTCCATTTTCAAAAGCTAGTTTAAAGAGTTCCTCGCCCGTGTCTGAAAGTAATGCTTTATTTGCGGTAACTACGGCCTTTTTGTTTTTGAGTGCAGACTGCACAACTTCTGAAGCTATCGATGTTCCGCCAATCAACTCTACTATGACATCCACATCATCTCTAATGGCGATCGAGAGCGGATCCGTCGAAATGGGAATTTGGGTCAAATGCTCAATTTTTTTCGGAGTTCTCGTCGCAATGGCAACTATCTCCAAATCCAAGTGGTTTCGAGTTTGGATCGTCTTCTTATTTTTTTCTAAAAGCTGTATGAGATTGGAACCGACAACGCCCGCACCGACAAGACCTATTCGAATTTGTTTCATCTATTGCATGTTTTCGATTGGAAAACCTTTGGACACTTAAAAAAAAATCAAAAAAAATCAAAATTTAGAAGAACTTCTTAAGCTTTTTTGAATTCATAGAGATAACTAGTATAAGCATTGTTTCGGCAATAAGGATATTCTATATGGCAACGAAAAAATCATCTTCTGCCGCTAAGAAAAAAGCTGCTCCAAAAAAGCAGGCAGCTAAGAAGAAAACAACCTCGGTTAAAAAACCTTCAGCAATAGAGGAATCGGCAGCTCTCTACGCAAATGACAAATCTGCGCAAGCTTCTCTTCAATCAGCGGCATCAACAAGTTCAAACGAAAAAAGTGACAAAAACGAGTCAGGGAATGGAATTTACCTCTTTCTTGTTTTAGCAGGTGTAGCTGCGATAGGCTATCTTGGTTATGCGAAATACAATAACAAGAAAACCGAATCGACAGCAGCTCCAGTTAAGGTGGAGACGCCCGTTTCAAAAACGGAAGAAAAACCTGCTGAAACTGTCGATGCACCTACTGCTCCAGAAGAAGCAGCAAAGGCTGCCGTAGCAAAATTTGCAGTTGATAAAATTGAATCAGGCAAAAAATGGGAGGAAGCAGTATCATACTGTGAAAAGTTAGGTGCTAGTCTTCCAACAAAACAAGAATTTGCTGATTTTTCTAAAGAAGCTCCAAAAGAAGTAAAATCTGATGATCTTTATTGGACAAAAAATTTCGCGAACAATACCAAAGCGTTTGCATTTAATCTAAAGGCAAAGAAAGCACTTTCGACTGTTAAGTCAGAGAAGCACAAAGTACTTTGCAAGAATTAATTTGATGTAGATTGAATTGGTGCTAGAATTTGATTTCGTATCTTCTCTGCTAAAGGAGAAGATGCGAACATTTCGCCATTGGCAGTTTTTAAATAAAAACTGTCTTTTGCTCGCCCTGTATTGGGATCTGTTTCAATTGTCGCGGATACAATATCGATTTGATTCTCCATCAATATTCGTGAAACATAGTATAATAAACCACGACCGGAACTAGATTCCAGATATAGACAAGTTTCTCCTTTTTCTGTTAAATCCGTGAAAATAAACTCTGGGTTTTCTTTAAAGAATGTTGCAACAGCTGGCTCTTGAATTTGGAGCTTGGAAAGAATTTCTTCAAATTTTGCATTTTTTGAGAATAAGGAATCCATCATGACTCCAAGTTGAAAAGCTGCTGTGGAAAGATTATTTTCATCGGCTTGTAGTATAAATGAGTCAACTGTATACTTATTTCCGTTTTCTTCCGCAGTTCCTAATTCTCCTGACAGAATGTCTAATTTTAAGGCATAAATAATAGTCGCTATGCGGTGAAAAGTTCCAAACTGAGTGGTGTCAGTCTTTAGGGAAATTAGAATGTTATTTTTCTCACGTTTATACTGAAATTCTAACAATGTTTTCCCTTTCCTGAGAACGTAAGTATACACCATCAGTAAAAAAATTCAATCAAAAGGTTTTGGGAAACTGGTCGATAATGAAGAAAGAATCCATGTTTAGATTTTTACTCATATTTAGTCTTTTTTTCTTCCTGCAAGTTTCTGTCTTCTCGCAAGAAGAAGATGTCGGAGAAGAGTCATCTCCCTTTGCAACCACGAAGAAAAAAGTTCAGTTATGGAAAGGTGATGTTGTTGGGGTCTACAAGAATCGAGTTTGGATAAAAATTCGAGTTTTCCGGAATCAGAAAATTGCTAAATACAAACTCGAAAAACTGAAAAGCTTATTTGAAGAAAATAAAAATTATCCTGTTTATCAAAAAGAAACCAATATTCCAGTAGGTTCCTTTCTGCTGCGTGAAGCAAAATTTGAAGAAAATAATATCACCAAAAAAGACAAATTTTTCGAAGTGATCTTAATAGGGGATTATTTACCTGATCCCAATTCCAAATTATCGGCAATCACAACCGATGCGTATATTGCAAGTTATGTGGAGGAAGATTTTTACAAAGAACCTGATGATTATTTTAAAGGCAGATTCACTCCGCCAAGAAAATCAGTAATTCACCCAAAAGATAGAAAGGAAATGATGCTTATCAGTCGAAGCCTGTTTATTTATGGCCAAGGAAGTGATGCCTCCCAGGATAATTTTAATCCTTATTTTAATGAACCGACACTAGCTACTTTGAAAGAATTACCTTCTTTTTATATTGATAAATATGAAGTAACGAATGCAGAATATCTGTTTTTTCTTGGTCAGACGAATGGAAACCCACCTGCTCACTGGATTGGTGGCAAATACCCGGTAGGGGAAGATCATCATCCAGTCGTAAATTTAACGTATCGAGAAGTCGAGAAATATGCTAGGTGGTCGGGCAAAAGAATACCTACCGAATTTGAATGGGAAAAAGCAGCACGAGGTGGGGGAGTCATCCCGTATACAAATCGAGACGAGAGTATCGTTTATCAAATTACAACCACAAAGTATCCATTTGGTGATGAGTTTGATTCACTTTTATGCAATACGCGGGAAAATAAAATGGGTAAAACAATATCTGTTTTTGAATTACCTCTCGAAAGTGCGAGTCCTTACGGAGTTTTAGGAATGTGCGGGAATGCACCAGAATGGACATCCAGCTGGTATGAATTGTATCCAGGCCACCATTTACAAAGTTTTTCTTTCGGGAAAATCTATAAAGTAGTGAGAGGGGGTTCGTTCTCTGAAAATGCTAAAAATTCTAGTTCTTTGTCAAGATCTTACGGTGGATTGCCAAATTTGGCTGAAGATAGACGTGCTGGTTTTCGCCTTGTAATGGATTATAGAGATTAAACTTTTTCTAGTTTTTTGCCCAGTTTTTTACAGAGTTTTCCCAAGACGTCTTGCTCCTCACTGCTAAGCACAGAAAACTCATTCGTGATCCGTTTTACATGATCAGGAAATATGGACTCAATCAATTTTTTACCCGCGTCCGTTAAGTAGAT
>Ga0209277_10000423_pt1 | contig 21519 bp, 21 predicted proteins | sample JI81AbrownDNA_FD_187503 | JGI IMG/M metagenome (GOLD analysis project Ga0209277, IMG submission 187503) | Wastewater effluent complex algal communities from Wisconsin, to seasonally profile nutrient transformation and Carbon sequestration -... | ecosystem: Engineered > WWTP > Effluent > Algae... | reverse complement strand
GCCGCGTGGTTGAAATGTCCCACGCCATCGGCGTCAGCGTCGAGGGCGAACTGGGCTGCCTCGGCTCCCTCGAAACCGGCCAGGCCGGCGAGGAAGACGGCATCGGCGCCGAAGGCGTGCTGGATCACTCGCAAATGCTGACCGACCCCGATCAGGCCGCCGACTTCGTCAAGCTCACCAACTGCGACGCCCTGGCCATCGCCATCGGCACCAGCCACGGCGCCTACAAATTCAGCCGCAAGCCCACCGGCGACATCCTCGCCATCGAACGCATCAAGGCCATCAACGCCCGCATCCCCAACACCCACCTGGTCATGCACGGCTCCTCCAGCGTGCCGCAAGAGCTGCTCGAAATCATTCGCCAGTACGGCGGCGACATGAAGGAAACCTACGGCGTGCCCGTCGAGGAAATCGTCCAGGGCATCAAGTACGGCGTGCGCAAGATCAACATCGACACCGACATCCGCCTCGCAATGACCGGCGCGATCCGCAAGTACATGTTCGAAAACCCCTCCAAGTTCGACCCGCGCGACTACCTCAAGCCCGCCCGCGAAGCAGCCAAGCTGGTCTGCAAGGCCCGCTTCGAAGCCTTCGGCGCCGCCGGCAACGCCAGCAAGATCAAGCCGGTCAACCTCGACAAGATCGCCGCCGGCTACAAGAGCGGCGCACTGAACCAGATCGTCCGCTAAGCAGTCCCAGTTCGGGGCACGACTTTCCGTGCCCCGAACTTCCTGAAAGGCCCTCCCGATGGCAGCACCCTGGTTCGCGCTGTTCAGCGCCATTCCCTGGACCGACGTCATCACCCACGCCCCCACCGTCGCCAAGGGCGCAAAAAAACTCTGGCAACAGATTTCCAGCCGCAAGGCCGCCGACACGGAAACCCCCGGCGGCTCCACGGTTGCCGACCCCGTCGCCCGCCCCGAGGCGCGCATCGCCGCCCTTGAAACCCGTCTCGCCGAAAGCGACGCCCGCCAGCAGGAAAGCGCCGAACTCCTCGCCGCCCTCGCCAGCCAGAACGCCGATCTCGTGCGTGCCACCGAAGAACTCCGCCGCCGCGTGCGCATCCTCAGCATCGGGCTCGGCATCGCCCTCCCGCTTGCCTTGGCAGCGCTCGCGATCAGCTTCCAGCGCCCCGTCTAAGCGCCCGCGCTCCGCCTCCCCTTGCCAGCCGGGCAGCCATAACGGCAAGATAGCCGCCCGACCACCCTTGGCGCATTGCACCATGACCCTGCCCGTCCACTTCGCCGAGCACGCACAGCGCCAGGCCCTCAACGAAGAATTCCATGCCCGCCCTCCGGTGCCGCTGGAAAGCCCCCAGCTCATCAGCTACCTCGCCCTGCTCCACGACGGCGAGCAGCCCGGCGCCGCGCTCCAGCACCTGATTGCCCTCGGCAAGCTTCTCGACCGGCCCATCGACGTGGAGGGCAGCCACAGCCTGATCGACTTCGGCAGCTTCCAGCTCAAGTGGGAGCTCCACAACGAATTCTCCAGCTACACCATTTTCCGCGCCGTGGCGCCCGGCGAAGGCCTGGACGATTCCACCTCCGCCCTCGCCGTGGTGCCCGCAGCCTGGCTCCAGAGCATTCCCGGCCAGCTCATCGCCGCCACCCACGTCGAACTGCGCAGCGCCGCCGAGATCACGCCGGAAAGCGTGATGGCCCAGCTCTCGCCCACCGGGCGGCAGATGGTCGGCGCACGGGTCGCCGACGGTGCGGCCTGGGTATTCACCGACTTCCTGTTCGAAAGCGGCTTCTCGCGCTTTCTGGTCATCGACATCGCCCTCACCCGCCGCCAGGCCGGGCGCACCCTGCAGCGCCTCGTCGAAATCGAAACCTATCGCCTGATGGCCCTGCTGGCGTTTCCGGTGGCCAAGGAAGTGGGCCGCACGCTGGGCGCATCCGAACGCCTGCTCGCCGAGCTGATGGACCGCACCGGCTCGGCCCGATCGCCGGAAGACGAACGCAGCGTGCTCGCCGACCTCACCAAGATGGCCGCAGAGGTCGAGCACTCCGTCGCCCGTACCACCTTCCGCTTCGGCGCGACCCGTGCCTACCACAGCCTTGTCATGCAGCGCATCGACGAACTCCGCGAGGAGCGCATCTCCGGCCTGCCCACCTTCCACGAGTTCATGGAACGGCGCCTGCTGCCGGCCATGCACACCTGCGAAACCATGGCCCGCCGCCAGGAAGACCTCTCCGGCCGGGTCGCCCGCAACAGCCAGCTCCTGCGCACCCGCGTCGAGGTGGAACTGGAACGCCAGAACCAGGAACTCCTCGCCCAGATGAACCGGCGCGCCAAGCTCCAGCTCCACCTCCAGGAAACCGTCGAAGGCCTGTCGGTCGTCGCCATCACCTATTACGCCTCGCAACTCGTGCAATACATGGCCAAGGGCGTAAAACACTACATTGAGCCGCTCACCCCCGAGATCCTCACCGCGGCGGCGATCCCGCTCATCGCCCTGTTCGTGGCCATCGGCACGCGCAGGATGAGAAAGCACCTGGCAGCAGCCGAAGGGAGCGGCCACTGAGTCCCCCTGCGCTCTTCACCCTCACACTTCACTTATAATCGCGTTTTGACCGTCGGACACCCAGACCGTGACCACTCCGCTCTTCGAATCCTCCATCCGCAGCCTGCCCCTCCTCGGTCGTGGCAAGGTGCGGGACATCTACGCCGTTGACGCCGACACGCTGCTCATCGTCACCTCCGACCGCCTGTCGGCCTTCGACGTGATCCTGCCCGATCCGATTCCCCGCAAAGGTGAAGTGCTCACCGCGATGGCCGGCTTCTGGTTTGCCAGACTGGGCCACATCGTCCCCAACCAGCTCACCGGCATCGACCCCGAAACCGTCGTCGCCGCCGACGAGCGCGAACAGGTTCGCGGCCGCGCGCTGGTCGTCAAGCGTCTCACCCCGCTGCCCATCGAAGCCGTGGTGCGCGGCTACGTGATCGGCTCCGGCTGGAAGGACTACCAGGACACCGGCGCCATCTGCGGCATCAAGCTGCCGGCCGGCCTCAAGCAGGCGCAAAAGCTGCCCGCCCCGATCTTCACCCCGGCCAGCAAGGCCGAAGTCGGTGACCACGACGAGAACATCAGCTTCGAACAGGCCCAGGCCCATACCGACGCCGTCCTCGCCGAAGCGCTCAAGGGCACCGGCAAAACGGGCGCCCAGCTGGTCGTCGAAGCCCGTGACGCCGCCATCGCGCTGTACACCCAGGCCGCCGACCATGCCGCCACCCGCGGCATCATCATCGCCGACACCAAGTTCGAGTTCGGCATCGACGCCGCCGGCACCCTGCACCTGATCGACGAAGCCCTGACGCCGGACTCCTCCCGCTTCTGGCCCGCCGACAGCTACGCCGAAGGCATCAGCCCGCCGAGCTACGACAAGCAATACGTGCGCGACTACCTCGAAACCCTCGACTGGGGCAAGGTTGCGCCCGGCCCGAAACTGCCGGACGAAGTCATCGCCCGCACTTCGGCCAAGTACATCGAGGCCTACGAGCACCTCACCGGCAACACCCTGTAAGCCGGGCCCCCGTACCCAAAGCAAACAACCCGCCGCGGCGGGTTGTTCTTGTTTACGGCCGGCACAAGCTAGGGCGCGGGTTCAACCGATATGGAACAGCTCCATCAACGCCTGCCGCTCCTCGACCGATTCGGCCAGCACTTCGACCAGACGCGCATCGTCCAGCCCGAAGGTTGCCGCCTTCGCCAGCCCGTGGCGAAAATCCTCCTGCTCCGGCGAGAAGGGATTGCGCGTCTCCGCGATCAGGTTGGCTACGAAGACCACGTCGGAGACGTTCTCCGGCGGCCACACCCCGCCGTACATCTCGGGATCGTCCACCGCATCCACCAGTGCCTGCGGCATGTTCATCGCCGCCAGCACGGCCCGTCCGACGGGGGCATGCCAGATCCGCACAAGATCCGACAAGGGGCTCTCGTCGCGGAGCATTTCCGGGTATTCCCACACCCGGGCCAGCAGAAAGAACTGACCAATGTCGTGCACCATGCCGGCGAAGAAGGCCGCGTCGCGGTCGAGCTTGGTACAGCGCCGCGCCAGCACACAGGCCGTCGCCGCCACATCCACGCAGTGGGCCCACAACTTGCGGATAAGCGGCTGGAAGGGCCCGAGGACCTCCCGGTGCATCAGCTGCTCGGCGGCCACGGTCATGGCCAGCGCGCGCAACTTGCCGAAGCCGATGCGCACCAGCGCCTTGGGCACATCGCCCACCAGCCGCCCGCCCGGGTTGTACCAGACCGAGTTGGCCAGCGCCACGGTGCGGGCCGCCAGCAGCGGCTCTGCCGACACCATCGTCGACATCCGCCCGAGGTCCATGTCCGGATCGTCCAGCGCCTCCAGCACCCGCATCGTCACTTCCATCGACGTGGGAAAACGCAACTCGCCTCGCTCGAGCTCCTGCGAAATTGCATGCAGAAACGCCTGCTCCGTCAGATTCAATGCCTTGTCAGTCACTTCAGCCCCCTATTGCGGTCCACCACTCGCTCCGACATTCCGATCCATTCATTCCGCCCTGTCCGCAGCACAGGCGACACCCTGCGCAGAATTCGGCAAAATGAAACCATTCAACCGATCACTCCCGACTACGATGACCACCACCCCAACCACTTCGCCCCTTCTCGAACTCTCCGGCCTGCCGCGCTTCGACGCGATCCAGCCGGCCCACGTGGAGCCCGCCGTGCGCAGCCTCCTCGAGGCCCTGGGCGCCACCGTCGAGCGCCTGCAGGACGACCCTGCCGCGCCCACCTGGGACAACTTCGTCGAGCCCATCGAGAACGACGGCGAGCGCCTCGGCCGCGCCTGGGGCATTGCCGCGCACATGCACAGCGTGATGGACACGCCCGAATGGCGCGAGGCCTACAACACCATGCTGCCGGAGGTCACACGTTTTTACGCCGAATTAGGACAAAACCTTAAGCTTTTCGAAAAATATAAAACGATTCGGAACGGCGCCGGGTTCGCCACCCTCAGCCCGGCCCGCCAGCGCATCATCGACAACGAGCTGCGCGGCTTCCGTCTCTCCGGCGCCGAACTGCCCGACGACCAGAAACCCCGCTTCCAGGCCATCCAGGAAGAAATGGCCAGCCTCGGTGCAAAGTTCTCCGAAAACATCCTCGACGCCACCAATGCCTACGCCCACATAGTCACCGACGAGGCCGAGATCAAAGGCCTGCCGGCCGACGCCATCGCCGCGGCCCGCGAAGCCGCCGAGAAGGCCGGCGTCACAGGCTGGAAGTTCGGCCTCAAGATGCCCTCCTACCTGCCGGTGCTGCAGTACGCCAACAAGCGCGCGCTGCGCGAAACCCTCTACCGTGCCTACGCCACCCGCGCCGCCGAAATCGACAACGGCTACAGCAAGCCCGAATGGAACAACGGCCCGCTGATCAACCAGATCCTCGCCCTGCGCGCCGAAGAAGCAAAAATGCTCGGCTACCGCCACTACGCCGACGTCTCCCTCGTGCCCAAGATGGCCGAATCCACCGAGCAGGTGCTCGGCTTCCTGCGCGAACTGGCCGTCAAGGCCAAGCCCTTCGCCGAGCGCGACCTCGCCGAACTCAAGGCCTTCGCCAAGGATGAACTCGGCCTCGACCCGCTCGAACCCTGGGACGTGGCCTATGTTTCCGAAAAGCTCCGTGTCGACCACTACGCCTTCTCCGAGCAGGAAGTGAAGGAATACCTGCCCGAACCCAAGGTGCTGCAGGGCCTCTTCGGCGTCGTCGAAAAGCTCTACCAGGTGAACATCAAGCCCGACACCGGCCCCGTCTGGCACCCCGACGTGCGCTTCTTCCGCATCGAGCGCGACGGTGCGCTGATCGGCCAGTTCTACCTCGACCTCTACGCCCGCGACACCAAGAAGGGCGGCGCCTGGATGGATTCCGCCATCACCCGCCGGCGCATCCCGGGCGGCATCGAAACGCCGGTCGCCTACCTCGTCTGCAACTTCCCCGGCCCGGTGGGCGGCAAACCCGCCACCTTCAGCCACGACGACGTGATCACCCTTTTCCACGAAGCCGGCCACGGCCTGCACCACCTGCTCACCCGCGTCGACGACCTGGCGGTTTCCGGCATTCACGGCGTGGAATGGGACGCCGTGGAGCTGCCCAGCCAGTTCATGGAAAACTTCTGCTGGGAATGGGACGTGGTCCGCGAGATGACCGCCCACGCCGAAACCGGCGAGCCCCTGCCGAAAGCGCTTTTCGACAAGATGCTCGCCGCCAAGAACTTCCAGAGCGGCATGGGCACCGTGCGCCAGCTCGAGTTCTCGCTCTTCGACCTGCTGCTGCACATGGATTTCGACCCCGCCCGCCAGCACGTGATGGATCTGCTGGCCGAAGTGCGCAAGGAAGTCGCGGTGATGGTTCCGCCCGCCTGGCACCGCTTCCCCAACAGCTTCAGCCACATCTTTGCCGGCGGCTACGCGGCGGGCTACTACAGCTACAAGTGGGCCGAAGTGCTCTCGGCCGACGCCTTCGCCGCCTTCGAGGAAAGTGGCCGCCCCAGGGGCAGCGTGCTCGACGCGGAAACCGGCGAGCGCTTCTGGAACGAAATCCTCGCCGTCGGCGGCAGCCGTCCGGCGCTGGAATCCTTCAAGGCCTTCCGCGGCCGCGAACCCCAGGTGGACGCTCTCTTGCGCCACAGCGGAATGGTGGCCGCGTCATGAGCCCGAACCGGTCGGGCCGGCTGGCCGGCCTCCCGCTTCTTCTTTTGCTGCTCACCGCAGCCCTCCCGGTAGCGGCGCAAACCGCCTATCGCTGGGTAGACAAGGATGGCCGCGTGCAATACAGCGACCAGCCCCCGCCCCAGGAGGTCAAGAAGTTCGAGGAGCGCAAGGTGCAGCCCAACAGCGGCAACGCGCAGCTCCCCTTTGCCACCCGCAAGGCCGCCGAAACCTTCCCGGTCACGCTCTACAGCGGCCGGGATTGCGGCAAACCCTGCGACAACGGCCGCGCCCTCCTCGAAAAGCGCGGCATCCCGTTCAGCGAAACAAAGCTCGAAACCGGCGACGACGTCGCCGCCTTCAAGACCCGCTTCGGCAAGGACCCCATCGTCCCGAGCCTCATCGTCGGCCGCGAAATGGAAACCGGATTCGCAGCCACCGCCTGGAACGGGCTGCTCGACAGCGCGGGATATCCCGCAGCAAAGCGCTGAGCTGATCCCCGGCATCCGCGGCCGGGTCCGGTGATCGACTGAAAAAGTTTCGCCCCGACACGAACACGTGCCGGGGCGAATGGGGCCGCACGCTTCAGCGCAAGCGTTGTGCGTTCGACGACTCGTCGTACCACGTCGGGCTGCGGTCCGACGCGCCAAGCCCGAGCGAGGCAAGCCGCGCGGAGCGGCTCCCTTCGGAGGTTTCCGCGATCCATGCCAGCACTGCCCTGAGCAATTCGCCGGGATGGAAATTCAAAAGTTTGATGTTCATGTCGGTGTCTCCGATTGTTGTTTTAAATTGAACGCCATCAATCTTCTCACCCGGAATACGGTATTACCGAGAAAAATTTCCTCACCGCCCGCAGATATCGCAAGCCCGCGGCACGCCGGCAGATTGCAAATGTCCTGTTGTAACCCCGCCGGAACCCACAAGGCTCCCGGCCAACTTCGCACGGCCGAAGTTTTTCGCACAAAACACCTGTTGATTTATTCAGCCACCATGGATTAAAGTCACCGGACACTATGCCGAGGACATCATGAAACCCAAAATCAATACCCTTGTCAGCCTCATCGTCACCGCGCTCGCCCTCACCGCCTGCGGAGGCGGCGGATCGAACGGGAGCGCCACCACAAACAACACGCCATCGTCTGCCAACGCCAGCGCAAGCGCCATTTCCGGTACGGCCGCCGCCGGAGCCCCCATCGCCGGCACGGTCACCCTGCTCGACAGCCGCGGCACCCGCAAAACCACGACAATCCAAACCGACGGCAGCTTCACCATCGAAACCGCGGGCCTCCAGGGGCCTTTCCTTCTCCGCGCCACCGGAAGCGCGGCCGGCACTCCGGTCACGCTGCATGCCGCAGCCACCTCTGACGATCTCGGCCGGACCATCAACATCACCCCGCTTACCGACCTGATCATCGCCAACATTGCCGGCGCGCCAGCCGCAAGCCTTTTCGACGCAGCACTCACCGACATCTCTGCCATCACCACCGGGGCCCTCGATCGCTCGCGGGACACCCTGACCCTCCGCCTGCGCCCGATCCTCGATGGCATGGGCGTCGCCGCCGGTTTCGATCTGCTCCGCAGCCCGTTCAAAGCCGACCACAGCGGCCTCGACGGCGCCCTCGATCTGCTCAAGGTCAGCATCGACCAGGACAGGGGCCTCGCCACCATCACCAGCCGGGTTTCCGGCCACAGCATCGTCGACACCCTGAGCAGCCTCTCGGACACCGATGCCCTGCCCCCGGTCGACGGCAGCGCCGTCAAGGCCGCCGCGTCCGACCTGAACGCCATTTCCGCGGTCCTGGCGCAGCTCAACACCGCCCTCCTGAACGGCCTGCCCAGCGGCAGCCAGCTGGAAGCCCTGAGGGCCCTGTTCGACAGTGATTTCCTGGACTCCGGCCAACCCCTGTCGGCATTCCTGGGCAGCGAAGACCTGCCGGCCGGCATTGCCTACACCAACCCCGTCATCACCTTCCGCAGCGCCGATGGCAATACCCTCCGCATCCGTTGCCGCATGGCAGTGTCCAGCACCTTCGTCGACAATCACGCCGCCGCCCTGACTTTCCACAAAGATGCAGGCGGTCGCTGGCTGATCCAGGGCGACCGGCAAATCGGAGGCATCTCCCCCTACATCGTCAGCCTGCGCGCAATGCAGCCCGGCGGCGCCTACGCTTACCAACGCTACGTCGAGTTCTGGATCGACTCCCCCGCCAACCTGGGCGCATCCCGCGCCGTGTTGCAAGGGCCAGGGCTCCCAAGCATTTCAACCGGTATTCCCGGCCTGGAGACGGTAGAGGGGGTTATGCTGGGTCGATCCACCTCCATGGACACTTCGGAAATGTTCGTTCCTGACGACGATCTCGCCTACGCCAGCGAAGTCCACCTGCCCATGTGTGCCGACCGGCCGGCCAGCCGTGCCCTCTGCCTGGACGAATCCCGTCTCCAGGCTTACAGCGTCTACACGGTCACCTTCCTCGACAGCAATAACCGAATCATCGGCGAGCCTGCCAGCACCTCCCTCGCAGCCCCGCCCCTGAGCGCCGCGCAGATGGCGGCCACGCCCGAAAAATGGTTTGTGAGCTTCACCAGCCTCAGCCCCGCCACCCGCGCCGAGATGCCGAACGCCAGCAACATCTCGGCGAGCTGGACCCTTCCCACCAGTGCAGGCTTCTCGGTTTCATTTCTCAGCTTCTCCGCAGACGGGACGCTCAAGGGTCTAGACCTCGATCCGGGTGCCACCAGCTGGAGCCTGGGCCGCGGAATCCATTCCACCACGATCGTGCGGGACGCACAGATCTCCATCTCGGTGCAGGCCAGCGGTGGACGGGAATTCACCACCGCTCGCTACTACCCCTGACATCCGGCAGACATAGCGTCGCGGCGGCGGCCTCCCACCACGCCGCGACCCATCCAACCCACAACACGCCGGCAAGGTAGTTGCCACACGCACCATCCGTTTGAATACGGCTGTGGCGAGGCCGGCGCAAGCCGCGGATTCAAGGGTTATCATTGGCCGCCACGTCAGCCACCCCGATAACCGCATGAAAATCGCCACCTGTAAGTTAATTCCGCGTTTTGTGTAGCTTCATGCCGTATCACGGCATTACCATTTAGTATAAAAATCAACAATCTACTGTATCAATTAAAATTACCCCGTATCACCCAAGCGCCTATAATCTGTGTAGCTATTTGCGTAGCTAGTAAGTTGAGATTACGGAACGGGCACCTTGGGAAATCTGACTGACATTGCGCTGCGAGCGTGGATCAAGGCCGGCAAGCCGACCGCCAAGGCGGACGGCGCCGGCCTTACTTTCACCATGAGCGCCCACCAGGCCCGCGAGCGGGTCGGTACATGGGTTCTCCGCTATCGGTTTGGCGGCAAGCCCCGCGAACTGACCCTGGGCAGATACCCGGATATCACCCTTGCGGTAGCCCGCCAGTTGGCGGGAGAGGTACGCGTCAGAGTCAGTCAGGGGGCGGACCCGGCCCGCGAAAAGCAGCGGGGCAAGATCGACCGGGCCGCAGCGCAAGACTTCCGCACCCTGGCGGCCGATTACATGGAGAAGGCTTTTCCACGCCTGGCGGCGAACACCGTCAAGCAGCGCCGGCAACATATCGAAGGCGTCATTCTTCCGAAGCTGGGGAGCCTGCCGGCACGCGAGGTAAGCGGCGCCGATGTGGTGGCCCTAATCGAGTCGGTCGGGGCGAAGTCCATCAATGTGGCGGAGCTGGCATTCACCGCCCTGTCGGAGATTTTCAAGCATGGAATCGCCCGCCGGGTTGTGACCGCAAACCCCTGTGCCGGCATTTCGGTATCTGCGATCTGCGGCAAGCCCGAGCCCCGCCGGCAGCGCCTCATGCTGACCGAAGCGGAATTGCGGGCGATCTTCCCGGCCCTGCCTTCGATTGGCCGAGAAAACGCCCTTGCGGTAAAGGTGCTGCTTGTGACCTGCGCCCGCGTTGGCGAGCTGACGCGGGCCGAATGGGAGCATGTGGATATGAAGTCGGGGGAGTGGTTCATTCCCGACGAGAACAGCAAGACCGGCCGCGGCTTCACCGTGCCGCTGCCGCCCTGTGCGGTGGGCTGGTTCAAGGAACTTCAGGAGCTGGCTTGCGGCTCTCGCTTCGTCCTTCCAGCTCGCCAGCAAAGGCGCATCGTCACGCATGGGCAGGAAACCCACTTCGAGCAACGCGCCTTGAATGCGATCCTGCACAAGCTGTGTGCACGCCTCGAAGGCAAGGCCCGCCGCTTCACCCCTCACGACTTGCGAAGCACTGCCCGCAGCCACCTTGCCGCCTTGGGCGTGCCTATCCTGATTGCCGAACGCTGCCTGAATCATTCCCTTGGCGGGCTGGTGGCGGTGTATGACCAACACGACTACATGACCGAGCGCCGCGCCGCCCTGGAGCTGTGGGCGTCCTTCCTGCTGGCCTGCGAGTCGGGCCAGGCGTGGGCGCCGCCGGGTGGCAAGGTGGTGCCGCTGCGGGGCCGGACGGCATGAACTGAAGATCAACCGAGCAGCACGCCGCGCCTACCTCGACGGGGGGAACACCGGGCACCTTCACCCGGCTGGCGCGGCACCTTTCATTGAAGGGCGCCGGAAGGGGCGACCATGCAAAACGATGACGCAGTCCGCGAACTGTGGATTGAAATTCTCTTAGATGACCGGACGCCGGGATGGGCTAAGGCCGCAAGCACGGCCAACGTGCAGTGGCTTTACCCGGAGAAGCCAGAGGGCGAATTGTTGCCGCTGGCTCGCTTGGCGGGTCCTGCCGCTTGGGCGTACCGCGATGAACTTGCCTCAAAGCCGTCAAACGAGCTGCGCACCTTGGCTTTATCCGTGGCGGAACGGCAACGGAATGAACGGGCGGCCGCCGAATACAAGGCCCGGCAGGAAGCCGAAAAGGCCCTGTTTGTTCGCTGGGCACGTAAGCCCTACTGGTCGCCAAAAGAAGCGGTTACGCTGCTGCTGGGATGTGACCCGAACGGCGACGGATGGCCCGCCAGAGACGACGACAAGGCCGATGATTTAACGGACCTTCTTGAGCGGGCAATCAAGGCCGGGCAGCTCAAGCGGGACATGTCGCCGGCCGCGCTCCTGGCCTGGCTTCGTGGGGTGAAGGTTGATGTACCTGCCGGGCTGGCCCCGGCAGTAGCTGAATTACAGCCCGCCAAGGAAGCCCCTAAGCCAGCGCCCGCGGAACAGCCCGCACAAAAGGCTAAACCAGCATCACAGGCCGATATTGTTGCTGCCTTGATTGTTGAGTGTGAAGCCCGCGCCACTGTGGCCGGTGAGCCTTTCGACCGCAGGAACATGCCTGGCCAGAAAAAGCACTTCTTGGACTTAATACAGAGGATGGAGCCCAGCTTCAAAAGCATGAAGCTGGATAGCCTTCACCGTTATCTAAGTGGTCAATGCAAGTGGTCGGGTGCTGCGAAGTCAAACCCCGATGCAACCCCGCTCTATCAGAAGCTCTTCCCTGAAGCCTGGGGCAACCCTGGGGCAGCTTCAGAAAATCGCAAGAAAGCCTAAGTCACTGTTTTTCATAAGCCTACCCTGGGGCACCCTAGGGCAGTTTTACCGCATGCCCTAGGGTGCCATAGGTGATTCGCTGAAAAGCAGTGTTCAGTATTCGTGTCGTTCCAACCCGCTAACCCCGAGGACGACACGAAAATGAACCTCCGCATCATCACCAGGCCGCCCCGCCTGGAAACTGCCGAATTTGCCGCGGCGCTGCGATCCGCAGGGCACCGCGTTCAGCCGCAAAGCATCCGCCGCTATCTGTGCGAAAAAGGGCATTACCTGGGGGAGCGCCCCGTCAAGCTGCCTAACGGTCGGCTGCTGTGGGATGCCTCCGCTGTTGAGCGCCTGACCACGCCGCAAGAGCGGGGGGCCGCCCAATGAAAGCGCCCGCCTTTACCCTGGCCGGTGCTGAACCTGCGGCGCCCGTCCCTGACGCTCTCCGCAACTTCGACACCCTGCCCGAAGCCGCAAACGTTCGGCTTCCTGTTGTGGCGGCGCTCTTCGCCTGCTCGCCCGCAACAGTCTGGCGTCGTGTCAAATCCGGCACCTTGCCGGCCCCCCGCAAGCTCTCTGAAGGCGTCACCGCCTGGCGTGTTGCTGAGCTGCGCAAGGCTCTGAACGGGGAGGCATGGCAATGACTCGCGACATTCTCACCAGCGACACGCCGGCCCGCCTGCTTCTCCGCTGGAAACACGTTCTGCGCTTCCGTATCGGTGCAGACGTCTGCACCGGCTTGGACCAAATCCCGAACGCCGAAGATTTCCCGGATGAATTCCCGACCGACGATCTGGCCGCGGGTTATGGCCTGGGTGAAGTCCTGGGGGTGGCCGCCCTCAAGCTGTTTCGTCCTTGGCCTGTGTCGCCTGGCGAAGTCGTGGGGCTTGATGTTATGGGGGCTTGGCTCGAAGACCTGACCCATGTCAAACACGCCTCTGACCGCGCCCGCTTGCAGGTTGTCGGGCGCGTCGTGGAAATGGCCTTGTGCGCCCCCGACCGCCTGCCGGTGCTGATTGCCCGCCTCGATGCGCTGGGTAACGACGATCTGCACCGCATGGCGATGGATGCCATTCAAGGCCGGCCCGTAGTGCCGGATGTGTTCGAGGGTCTGATGGAATGATCGATGCCGCCTCGATCCTTGACCAATTCCGCACCGCCGCCGAATCCCGCGGCCTGCTGTTGCCCGATCACCTCGAAGCTGACGGCAAGCTGCACCGCTGCCCGTTGTGGGAGGGCGCCAAAGACAAGAAGGACGGGGCTTATCTGCTGCACCTGGATGGCGTGCCGGCCGGGGGCTTTCAGAACTTCCGCGACGGTCTCGATTGGGAAAACTGGCGGGCCGACATTGGCCGCCAGCTCACGCCCGAAGAGGAAGCCGCCGGCCGTGCCCGCATGGAAGCCCAGCGCGCCGAACGTGAGGCCGATGCCAAGACCAAGCGAGACAAAGCCCGCAAGAAGGCGCATGCGATCTGGAACAGCGCCAAGCCGGCGCCGGACGATCACGCCTATCTGCACCGTAAGGGCGTGCCGTCCTTTGGCCTGCGCGTCGGCACCTGGCCGAAGTTTGAAGAGGTTCGCCCCGGCGAGTGGCGAGAAAACCGCATCCCCGGCGTGCTGCTGGTGCCCATGCGCAGCGCGTCCGGCACGCTGCACAGCCTGCAAGCGATCTATCCCGACAAGGTGGACGGACGCGATAAAGACTTTTTGCCGCACGGCGAGAAGGCCGGCAAGTTCCACCTGATAGGCGAGCTGGCCGAAGGCCTGCCCCTGCTCATTGCCGAAGGCTATGCCACGGCCGCCAGCCTCCACCAGGCCACCGGCTGGCCGGTAGCCGTGGCCTTTGATGCCGGCAGCCTCGAGCCGGTGGCCCGTGCCCTGCGTGAAGCGCACCCGGCCGCCTTGATGATCGTGTGCGCCGATGACGATCACCAGACCGCCGGAAACCCCGGCCGCAGCAAAGCCGAAGCGGCTGCCCGTGCGGTGGGGGGCGGGGTGGCGGTGCCGGTTTTTGGCCCTGAGCGGCCCGACTCTGCCACCGACTTCAACGACCTGGCAACGCTCGAAGGCCTCGATGCGGTGCGCCGCATCCTCGAAGCCGCACGGGACGCGATAGCCGGCCCCGCCTGCGACGATTCGCACCCGGCAGCACCCGACACCGCAGCCGAAGCCGAAACGCCTGCCAGCGGCCCGGAATCGACCCCTGCTATGCCTTCGGATGAACCCGAGAAGCCCGCCAAGCGCCCCCGCTCGAAGGCGAAGGGCAAGGCGCCGGGCGTGCAGGCGTCTGCACAGGGCGGCGAGCTGTTCGAGCTGCGCGACGGCAGCGACGGCCGGGGCGTGTATCGACTCAAGGTGGAGAAGCGCGGCGAGAACCTTGCTCAAGTCGAACAGTTCGTGTGCGCCCCGCTGGAAATCACCCACCAGGTGCGCGACGCACGGGGCGAGAGCTGGCAGCGCCTCGCCGCCTTCAACGATCACGACGGGCGGCCCCGCCGGGTGCTGGTGCCCGACGACATGTTAGAGGGTGATGGTTCTGCCCTGGCTCGCCTGCTGCGGGCGCAAGGCCTGTTCATTGGCGACAACAAAGGCGGCCTGCTCAAGATGTACGTGAACCGCTCACGACCGCCGGCCCGCGCCCGCCTCACGTCCCGCATTGGCTGGCACGACGACTGCACCACGCCCGGCCGCTGGTCCTTTGTGCTCGGGGGCGACCATGACCCGCTGGCCGCACCCGATGCCGAACTGTGGCTACATGCCGCCCAAGGCAGCGGACATGCCCAGTTCAAGAGCGCCGGCAGCCTGGAGGATTGGCAGGCCAACGTCGCCGCCCTGGCAGTGGGCAATAGCCGGCTGTTGTTCGCTCTGTCGGCGGGCTTTGCCGGGGGGCTGTGCTGGCTGCATCCAAACGTCTCGGGGGGCTTTCATTGGGCCGGCGGATCAAGCCTGGGCAAGTCCGCCCTGCTCTACGGGGCGGCGAGCCTGTGCGGGCCGGCAACGTATCGGCGGACCTGGCTGCTTACCGCTACCGCGATTGAAGGCGTGGCGGCCGGGCATTGTGACGCGCCCCTCCTACTCGATGAACTCAAGCAGGCCGGCAACCCCAAGGACGTAGCACAGGCCGCCTACATGCTCACCAGCGGGCAAGGCAAGGGCCGCGGCCAAGCGGCCGGCGGACTGCGGGAAACCGCGGCTTTCTCGCTGCTGTTTCAGTCGAATGGGGAAATCGGCCTTACCCAATTCCTCGAAGAGAACCAGGAACGTGCCTATGCCGGCCAAGAGGTGCGCTTCTGCGAGCTGCCCGCCGATGCCGGTGCCGGCTTTGGCTGCTGGGACGTGCTGCACGGCCTGGCCGATGGCGCCCGCTTCTCCGAAGCCCTGCAACGCAATGCCGCCAAGCACTACGGCACGGCGTACCCGGAGTTCATCCGCCGCGTGATCCAAGAGCGGGACACCCTGCCGGCTCAGTTTGAAGCACTGCGGGACGCCTTCGAGAAGCGCGCCCTATCCGACAAAGCCGGCGGGCAGGCGATCCGGGCCGCAACGCGCTTTGCTGCGGTGGCCTATGCCGGCGAGAAGGCTACCGAATGGGGGCTTACCGGGTGGCCGCAGGGCGAGGCGGTAAAGGCCAGCATGCGCATGTTCAAGGACTGGCTGCACGCCTTTGGGGGCGAAGAGAACCGGGAGCCCCGCAAGATGGTGGAACAGGTGCAGGCCTGGATTCAGGCCCATGCAGGGGCTCGCCTGGAGGATTGGCGCCGGCCGTCAGTAGTCGATAGCCACGCCCCGCGGACGATGAACCGGGCCGGGTGGAAGCGCCCCACCGCAGAGACGGCAGCCTTCCACGAGAAAGACCAGGTGTTTGAATACCTGATCTATCCGGCCGTGTTCAAGGGCGAGCTATGCAACGGATTCGACCCGGCACAGGTGGCGAAGGAGTTGCTCAAGGCTGGGGTGCTGGAACGGGGCGACGGCCGGAATATTACCGTCAAAGCAAAGGAGCCGGGAGCGGGGGGCACCAGCCGCCTATATTGCATAAAACCAGACCTTTTAGAATGGGGTTCAGACCATGATTGATTGGTCGGCACTGGTGGCAGATTCGGCCCTGAATCCGCCTAACAATGAGGCAAAAGCCCCCGATTCCGACACGGCATGTCGGAACCAACCCCCAAAACTAGAAAATGTCGGAACCGGTGAAAGCCTTGCTGGCATTGGGTTTCAAGGGTTGGTTCCGACAATTCCGACAATTCCGACTACTTTTGAAAGGCCAAGGGTTGAAGAACACGAAAATAACAATCCATTGTCATTTATCGAGCCGGTGGGGGATGGGGTTGAAAGGCAATCTGCGCCGCATAAAACAACCCGCCAAACGTCATGCAAGACGTGCGCCCACCTGTACCGCCCCGGCCTGTCGGATGGGCATTGTGGAGGGCGTGACGACCTGCCCTTTGCCTACACATCGGGGCACCCTCTTCGCCAGTTGCCCCCCGATGGTGGGGCGAGCTGCAACGCCTGGAGGCTTCACCCCTGCATGGAGGGGGCGGACCTGACTCCGACCGCCCGTAAATCCCTGGGTCCCTCCTGAAATTTTGACTGCGCGGGCGCGATGACCGCCGATTCTGGCTAGGTGCTGGCACCCCTAGGGGGTCATAAACATAATCACGACTGGGTGCCGGACGGGGGGAGGGGGGTGTAAATCCCTGTGTCCATTTTTTTTTGGACCGAGCGTTTAAGTCCCAATTTTCGCGCAAGGGTTTTTGGATAGGGGGGGGCTAAACAGGAAGCCCCGTCAGGCGAGCATGGCGGGCGCCCTGCGTTTTTTTTGCGCCTGCTGGCAGATCGTCAAACCCGCGCCATGCCTGCCCCGCCTTCAGGGGTCGAACGGTTCGAGAGGCCCGCCGGGCTTGGCGCGGTGCTTGGAGTGCAGCCACCGCCAACAGATGCCGATTGCCTATTTGCAAAAACCGAAGGCCCGGACGCCTTGAATCATGTCGGAACTGTCGGAACTGTCGGAACCAAAACCGGAAAGCCAAGCGGGGCGCGGCTTTCGAAGGGTGTTAGTTGTTCCGACATTCTGTTCACTATGTCGGAACTGTCGGAACCGCTCCAGCCTTTCGGCCCTCGCCCTGCGCTGATTGGCGTCGAACATTCACCCCCCGGTTTTTGCGTAGATCGTGCAAACGTCTGCACATCCCGCTTGACGCTCGCCCCATGCCGGGCCGATACTCCGCATGCCGCTGAAACAACAGCGGCCGGGTTTGGCGACCCGATCAACGAAGGCGGACCACAGCCGCCCCGCGGCTTTTTTTGCGTCCGTCGCACCCTTGTTGCGCCTGTTCAATGGCGGGCCGGGTGGGGAGCCCTCACGGGCTGCCGGTGCCTTCGTTCCGGTTCGCCAACCCCGCTTTGGCCCGCCCCCCGTTTGGCGACGGGGGCGGAAACAGTCCGCAACGAAGGAGTACCGCACCATGGCAACCCATGCCCCGGCGTGCACACGTCTGCACGCCCCCGCCTCACCCTTCCACACCCTCACGCTGTACCGCGCCCTGCGCCGCATTGCCGGCCCCGTGCTGGCCTGGCGTCTGTCCTTCGCCTGGAGGGCCGCAGCATGAGCCCGAAAATCGATGGTTTCGACCCTATCCACGTTGATGACGTGGCCGCCGGCCTGAGTAGCAGCGTCGAAGGGTTTGCTCAGCTTGCCGCCTTGCTGGCCGTGATCCGCGACAAATCCCCGGAACACTCGGACGCCCGCAATCTCGCTGCCATGGGCAGGGCCGTTGCCTTGGACATGGAGAACTTCGCCGGCTGCGTCCTTGAACAACTACAGAAGGGCGGGGTAAAGCAATGACCGCCCCCAAGAAAATGCACCCCGACGCAGTGGCCCGCCGCCTGAATCCAATCATCGGATGGACCAAGCAGGACACCCTTCACAGTGCCGCATGCGTGGCGGCCTTCCTGGCTCGCTTGCAGATGGACCGGGCGGACGCCCTTGCCCTGGAGGTCGGGCCGGACCAGCTCACCGCCAACGAGACCCGCGGGCTTGGCTTGATTACCGAAGCCCTCGCCGCGGCGCTGTGGTTCGAGCTGGAAGACCGCCAAGGGCAGGAAGGGGGGCAATCATGACCGCCCCCGCCCCCGCCCCCGCCCCCACCTTCACCCCGGCCCCCTGGCGTCGTGTCGGGCATCGCACCATCTCCGCCGGCACGGGAGCTGATCGCGTCACCATCTGCGAGCTTTACTCTTGGGGCGACTGCACCGAAGCGGACGCCAACGAAGCCTTGATCGAAGCCGCCCCCGAGCTGTACGCCGCGGCTTCCGAAGTCCTTGCCTTGCTCGATGCCGGCGCCCTCACGGTCGGCCCCCTGGCTGCCACCGACCCGGCCCGCGTTGCCGCCTGCGGCCGGGCTCTCGACGCCCTGGCTGCGGCTTTGACCAAGGCTTCCGGGCGGGCCGCAGCATGACGACCTCCCCCGCCGCACTCGATCCGCAAACTCAGATTGCGTCGCGTCAGTCTGGTGCCCTGGCCTTCCGTGCAGCCCTTGTCGCCCTGATAGCCCAGCATCGGGAGGGCATCAAAGAAGGAAAGGATTATCAACCGACCGTCTTCGTTCCTGCGCTTCGGCAAGCCTTCGGCGCGCATATGCAGGGCGCTGCGGCTGTCGGGTTTTGGGATGCCTTCGGCGCTTGGCTGAGTCAAACCCTTGAAGGGTGCGAAATAGACCTTGATCGCTGGGACGTATTGCGTGACCTTGAGATCGAAGAGGACGCACCATGACCGCCCCCCGATCCGACACCCCGCCCCCGGCCTGGCGGTGCTCGCCCGGCCGCAGCCTGCCCGCCCACGCCCGAGACCTGGCCGACGCCCGCGCCCGTGATCTGGTGCCGGCACAGCGGCAGGTGGTGGTCTATCTCGACCGCTGGCCGGCAGCCCCGGTTACGGCCCTGGGGCTGGCGATCTGCTGCCCGCCGGATGCGCACCCGTCCCGCCTCGATTGGCGTTACCTGGCGGCCCTGTCGGTGCTGGTGGTGCCCTTGCCCACCCCCGATGCCGAGCGCCTGCGCCTGCTGCTGGTGGAGCTGGTCGCCGCCCGCCCGAAGCGGCTTATCGTGCTGCGCCCTGGGGGCGTGCCGGTGGCCGAGTTCATCGTCAGTGAAGCCCGCGGCCTGGAGGTGCAACCATGAAAGTCCCGCCCCCCTTCGAGCCCGCCAACCCCGACGAACGCGCCGCCCTCGCCCCGGCCTTGGGCGACCCGCGCACCTGGCCGCCGGCTTCCTGGCCTGATCCGCAGGCCCTCCCGGAAGGGCTCGCCCCGGTGGCTGCCTTCGATTACGCCATGCTGCCCGACCGCCTGCGCCCCTGGGTGCAGGACGTGGCCGAGCGCATGCAGTGCCCCCCGGACTTCGTAGCGGTGCCGATGGTGGCCGCCGCCGGTAGCCTTATCGGCCGGCGCTGTGCGATTCGTCCGCAGGCCTGGAGCGACTGGCAGGAATTTCCGAACCTGTGGGGCTGCATCGTCGGGCGGCCCGGCATGATGAAGAGCCCCGCCATGATGGCGGCCCTTGCCCCCGTGGTGCGCCTCGAGGCCCGCGCGCTGGAGGAATGGACCGCCAACCAGGGCCGATGGAAAGCCGAAGCGGAAATCGCCAAGGTGCGCGCCGAAGCCCGCAAAGCCGACGTGACCAAGGCTATCCGCAAGAACCCGGACGCCCTTGTGGACGCTGCCAGCTTCACCACGCCCGACACGGACGAAGCGCCCGTTCTGCGCCGCTACACCGTGGCATCCGCCACCGTCGAAGCCCTGGCCGAAAAGCTGATCGAAAACCCCCGCGGCCTGCTGGTGGTGCGGGACGAGCTGCCCGGCTGGCTCGCCGGTCTCGACCAGGAGTCCGCGGCCGAGCTCCGCGCCTTCCTAATGACCGGCTGGAACGGCAAGGACGGATGGACTTTCGACCGCATCGGCCGCGGGCATCGGCGTGTTCCGGCCGTGTGCCTGGGCGTGGTGGGTGGTGCCCAGCCCGGCCCCCTGGGGGAATACCTGCGGGCCGCCATGCGGGGCGGGGCATCCGACGACGGCATGCTTGCCCGCTTCGGTCTGCTGGTGTGGCCCGAGACCGGCGGCCCCTGGAAGAACGTGGACCGCATCCCGGACGGCCCTGCCAAAGCATCCGCCTTCGCCGTGTTCGATGAACTCGACGCCCTTGACCCGCTCGCCCGCGGTGCCGAACAGGAGGCCGAGGACGCCCCGCCCTTCCTGCGCTTCGACCCGGAAGCCCTCGAAGCCTTCACCGAATGGCGGTGCTGCTTCGAGTCCGGCTTACGCTCGGGCGATCTGCTGCCGGCGCTGGAATCGCACCTGGCTAAGTATCGAAAGCTCGTCCCGGCCCTCGCCTTGGTCTTTCACCTGGCGGACGGGCACCGCGGCCCGGTGGGCTTCGCCGCAACCCTGCGCGCACTGCACTGGTCCGCCTACCTCGAAACCCACGCCCGGCGCTGCTATGGCGTGGCACAGCACGGCGAAGCGGACACGGCCCGGCGGATTCTCGAGAGGATCGAAAAGGGGGATCTACCGCGGGGCGGCTTCGTTGGCTGGAATGTCTGGCGGCCGGGATGGTCCGGGCTGGCCGATCAAAAGCGCGTGGCGGCCGGGCTTGATCTGCTGGTAGATCTGGGGCACCTTGAGGCATGGCAGGAGCCCACCCGCGGCCGGGTCAAAACCCTGTACGTGGTCAATCCGAAGTCGCTACCGCTCACCAGCGCCAAGCACTGAGGCCGGAAAATTTCCGGGCATATACCCCCTGAACGGCACTGCAAAAACTGTAAAAAGGGCTTTTTGCAGTTTTTGCAGTGACCCCGCAGGGGTGTATCGGGGGGAATTTAAGGGCATTGCCTGCCGGCGGGCCGCATTGCGAGCCGCAGCACGGGACGTATGGCGGCCGAGGTGGTCCGGGCTGGCCGATCAAAAGCGGGTGGCGGCCGGGCTTGATCTGCTGGTAGAGCTGGGGCAACTGGAGGCAGGAACCGGCCCGCGGCCGGAGGTGAAGGCGTTGCAGGGCCGATGGCTTGCCCGCTCAGTGCCGACCCCACGACCCGCGCCGGGTATGCCCCGGCGCTGTGCTTTCTGGTGCCCTGGGTGCCGGCAGCCCTCGCCTTGGTCTTTCACCTGGCGGACGGGCACCGCGGCCCGGTGGGCTTCGCTTCAACCCTGCGGGCGCTGCATTGGTCCGCCTATCTCGAAACGCACGCCCGGCGCTGCTATGGGGTGGCACAACACGGCGAAGCGGACACGGCACGGCGGATACTGGAGAGGATCGAAAAGGGGGATTT
>Ga0209277_10000421_pt1 | contig 21532 bp, 22 predicted proteins | sample JI81AbrownDNA_FD_187503 | JGI IMG/M metagenome (GOLD analysis project Ga0209277, IMG submission 187503) | Wastewater effluent complex algal communities from Wisconsin, to seasonally profile nutrient transformation and Carbon sequestration -... | ecosystem: Engineered > WWTP > Effluent > Algae... | reverse complement strand
TAAATCGCATATGGGGGATCTACGGTGAATCGTACATTACGTTAACAGTAGATGAGATAGCTGCTGAGTTGGTGAAGCGTGGGTTTACCAAACCTATCTGTCTAGCTAACCCATACCGAACCCGCGCATTGGAATAAATCACAGATACATATTACTCTATTGGATGTTCGCATGTACCTTAGCCAGTATATGCATTTTACCTAAGAGGAAATATGAATCATGGCTTTATATAACGTTACGTGGGAAAATGGTCGGGTAGCACTGACCATGGATTTGATCTTTGGGCTAGTTGTCATGACCGAAGATGGATGGTATCCGGTGGCTCATCTCGACAAAGACGACCGCATGATAGTCTACCGTGCAGTAGACAACAATCCCGGTTTTCCATTCAAAGAGGAGTTGAATAAACTCATCCTCGAATAATCGCGGCATATACCCACACCTTGCGGCGTGGGTATATGCACATCTTTTTTTTTGGCTTAATGGCCACGTGGCCATAATTGACCTATCATAGGTGTTGTATCCGCCGTCGATGCAATGAACGTCGTTATACCTACGGATGGCAGCGCTATAATTGCCATGTTATCTGAAGTTAAATGTACGTCTGCTGTAACAATAGCCAAACCCATTGCGTCTGTGGTGAACATACGCTAGCCCTCAATAATACGCTATAGCCACGCAGCAATACTGTTGCTGACCGACATCTGCATACTGACCAGCAGCGCCCCCCAAGGTTAAGTAGTTATTACCCGCTACATCCACTACCTGTAATGTTCCAGCATCTGCCTGTGCATATCCTAAAATAGATTTTGGATTCCACTTTAGCCGAGATGGTGTAACAACTTCTGCTTTAAACATAGGTGTGTTAATTCCATTGTTTAGCGTAGTGGCTGACCCAATTTCATATCCAGTGTTGACAGGTCCACGCAATATAGTGTTAGTCGATGCCGAACCATAATCAGCTGCTTCAGTGCGGGATGTGGTAGCTGCAGTTGTTGAGGTTGTGCTGTCCATACGGTAACAGAGCGTCCCCGTAGCCGTTGGATTACCATTTACATCACGACTACGTTCCAACGCGAATCGCCATCCGTGTGTGGCTACAGTAGTCGCAGTTGGCCACAATGTAAATACCAACATAGAGCCATCACCAGACGACACATAACTAAGAAAATCGCTAGATGAACTGCTGTTTCCCGCCCCTGTTTGGGTTAAGTCATGTAACACGCCGGTAATGTTACCTGCACCATCAGTACCTTTTCCTACTGTGGTTTTATACGCGGGAAATGATGCACCATAGATTCCAGAACCATACTCTATTTTTAAGAAAATAGGAGCGGTACCCTGCAGTGAATCATTAAACCGATAAATCTCATAGCCTTGCATGGCATTGGCTACGGTAGGTCTGGTAACGGTTGACCAATTAATTTGACCCGTATCTGACGTTTTAATCAATCCAACCGCTTGGATAGCATTTGATAACCCACTTCCCCATAAACGAAAGTTAGCATCTGTATCGTTTATAAGTTTAGATATAAAACTTGCAATAGCCATGGTCTATGCCCCTGTTTTAACATGGTTTAATGTAACGGTTACGGCTTGCGCAACGCCGCTTAGATTAGTAACAGAATATGGAATGTTAGCTGTGTTGGAATATCCATCCACAATGGGTGTTAAGTCCGCGCTTAATAACGATGGTGTAGTAACAAACTCAAACAACAACCCATGGTTTCCCGTAGGGTCTACCCCAATAGCCCGACCTAAATCGTTATCGCGTTGGTTAGCTGACGTATAGAGTCTAAATCGGCATGCGCAATTAGCCGTAATGTGCAATAGCTGGTATCGTGACGCGATTGCCATAAGACCCGACTCCGAGTCTCCGCTATTTAGACTACCTGATTCTAATGTAACATTTTCACGTATCATAACTTGACGTACGTTTGCGTGAGTGCAATACAGATTTGTATTGCCTTGTGCTAACGCATCAGTATCTGTTAGAGACACAGTAGATCCGCTAGTCACCCAGCCGCCTTCTACATCCCAAAAATAAACGGTTGCGTCGTTTGCACCACCTGTGTCTACTAACGCATAGTCACCCGGCAGAGCAGTTGGATATGCCAACACTAAATTCGGTGCGCTAATGTGCAGTCCTTTATAGTGGTCGATATATGCAGATGCATCTAGTTTATCGGCTAATGCCAGAATTAAATCATCATACATTCCTTTTAGCACACGGCCTTGGTTGGCTGCCAATGCACCGACAATAGATTCTGATGTTAAATTGTTGATGATAAACGGTTCTTCTCCGTCGCCAGCCAGAATTAAATTAATGGCATCGACCTGTGCTTTGAGCCACGCCGTACGATTAGTTAATTGCTGTAGCGGTACGTTCATGGGACCGCCAGCCCCACCTAACGCCACCGTATTAGTTTCCCACCGCATAACAGGTGGGAACTGCAAATATTCAGTTAGATTCGTCATTGTAATTCCCCGTCATGAAAAATCAGCATAAAAGAGAGAGACCATGTCTCTCCCTTCAATGTACGCTTTAAATGTTTAGCGTTGATTTCGCAGCAGCATCCATTTGTTCGGTGAAACCTACTGTAGCTGCATTGGATGCATATACAGATGGATCTACCGCAGTAATGAACTCTTTGCGATTGTTTGGATTAGTAGCCGTTAAATTCATTTCATTTAACAAACGTTGTGCCAAAGCAATAACACCAAAACCGACTTGTGACAATGCAGTAAACTCAATAGAGAATTCTAACATATCACCACCAGCGGTTAAATCACGACGACCTTCGATAGGTGCGCCAGACTTAGGCCAGAAGTTAGTTACTAACCAAGCTTTGTCCACCATTGTAAAGGTAGGGTCTGGCTCAAAGAAAATAACCGTGCCGCCAATGTAATCGGGCAACATGTCAGGCAATTTTTTGTTACGCATTTGTGCACGGGTCATTACATTGGGAGTTTTGGTAATTGGATCACCAATCAATTCCAAAATGTAATTGTCCCAGAATGTCGAAATAGGACGACCGTATTTGTCCACCCATGACAGACTCGGCGAGGACTTCGCACGTTTCACATCAGATGGAGCTTCGATTTCTTCGCCTGCACCACCAAACGGTGTAGACACAGTGTCCACGGTCAACTGTGCATTAAAACCTTCGATTGATTTGGGATGTAACTCAATCAATGCTTTGTACACAGCAATCCATGTAGATGGCTCATCCAAATCTTGGAAACCACGCGGCGTCTCTAATACTTTTGCCACCAAGTTCTTACGAACGTAGGGCGTACTAGAAACGTAACCAGCCATCTCTACTTGTTGACCAAACTGACCACCATTCACCAAGTCAATGACTGGTGTATTACGACCACGACCATATGCCCGTGGGGGGTCCATAATCATATCACTTAAACGAGCCATGATTCATTCTCCTAATTGTGAGAAAAACAGCGGCCTTAGGCCGCTGCATCCAATTCATCGCGGCGATGAACCACGATTGTCAATTGACCAACCGTTTGCATGTTGTTAGCATACAAGTCAGCACGTACAGACCACGAGAAACCATACGCATTGTCTGCGGCTGTTTTGTACGTAGTAGGACGGATAACAAAACGGTTATCGAATTTGGCAGCTGTAGCTAATTCATTGATGCGACGATCGCTCTTCTGAATGAACTGTGCTTCTGTTAACGAATCATCGCCTTGCAATTCACGAATTACACGCGCACAGATTTTGGTTAACTCCACACAACCGGCCATGGTGAAGAATGAATTCAACACGCTTGTATCATTTTTGTACACGGTTTGGAAAGCAGGGTAGTACAATGAACGGCTGTCAAAATACTGAACCCAGATTAAACCATTGTCCCAGTCTTTATCATACGCAGTAGGCGAACGATACGTGATGTTTGCATCAGCGAATTCGGTCACGGTGTTGTTAGGCCATGACGAGAAGTTAAATGTAGACTTCCATACGCCATCACCAGCACCCATGTACTTGGCCACTTTATCGAGCACGTCGATTGTGTATGGCAAAATACCTTGGTAGGATGTGTTTAACAGCTCATCAGTACGACCTACAATGATCGCACGGCAAACAGATGTACCATACAACTCGGACTCTGGATACACTGCTGCACGTTCGCTGAGTAACATAGCCAACGAGGACTCTTCAGCACCCGTATTAGGCAAGCGCCATTTGAATTGGTTTGCTAACGGTACATCAGGGTTGGAGTAGTCAGCCACAGCTTGCGTAGCTAATGCAACCCACAAATCTTTACGCAATGAAAGCGGGGTTAACATGGCGTGTTTGGTAGGCAACGAAAAACCAGTATCCCAGATTGCAGATAATGGGTAACGTGCTTCATCTAACACTTTGGCTTCTAACGAGCCGTAGTTGCGTAACTGTGTACGAACCAAGGTATCAAACATTTCCAGATTACGTAAACGATCTGGTTGGCCATATGCGTCGTAGTACAAACCATCACTACCGCCATCCGCGTAATGCACTGCATTATTACCCAATGCAACACCGCCGTAGTTGGTGGAACTTTCTGCGTCTAATACAGCAAACGGCATGTTGTTTTGATCCACACCCGTGAAGAAGTTTAACAAGTGATTTACTTTGCCATTTGTAGGGCTAAAGTAGAATGGCTCTGTACGACCATAACCACCCATGTACGGGTTATAAACACTTTCGCCCGGTAATTCATGCGATAAGTTAGACCATTGTGTTGGTAAATCAACATATTGGTCACCTTCAATTAACAATGCCAACACGGTGTTGATGTTGGATTCGTACGCATGTACACGACCGAACGGACCATGGATAGGTGTAATCGAACGATCTTTCAGATTTTCGTATGGTGGCAATACAGCACGACTGATGTTCAATGGCTGTTTTGTACGTGGATGTAATACGTTTTGTTTTAACGTAAAGTCCACGGAAGAATCGCCACCCAATGTTTCGATAAGCAATGGTGTTGTCGAATCTTTTTCACGGCGAACCATTGTCATGCGGTACAAGTATGCATTGATAATTTCCATGGTTGCAGAGTCGCCACCTTGGTCATTAAACGCATTGGGTGCATGGAACATGATGCCGTTTAAATCACCAAATGAACCTTCTGTCGATACTTCCAAATCAAAGATTGGGTAAAGAATAGACTCTACTGGATTTTCTCCTTCATTGCCGGTTCTCATTTCAACAGTTAATGTTTGCTGTGAACCGCCCACAAAAAAGTTATCGCCAGACAATGGGGCGCCATTTATACCAATTGCGTCGCCGCTACGGAAACTGGTAACTACATTACCTTGAGCAAATAACTTACGATCTACAGCGCCATTAGGTTGTGTACCTAAAGTGCCGCTGCCGTCTAACTGCCATGAGCCATCTAACATGGCGCCTACATAACCCGCCACACCTACATGCCAAATAGCACGGAATGCGCTTTTAACGTGAACTGGTCCATCGCCAACATCAGTGCCAACATCATCCGTGTACAGGGTACCATCAATATCAATTTCTTCACTGTTTGGAATGAAGTCAGTTTCGGCATCAGTGTACAGACCATCGCTGCTACGTTCTTTATTCAAAGTACGGACAGGGACGAGTTCTAATGAGAAACGCAACAATGCACGTTTAGCATTAGGTGGCAATACACGTTGAATCATGCACATGTTGCCATTGGCCATGGCTTGACGTGCACCCATGGTCGCATGGGTTGCAAACGGTGATAATGGATCGAGTGAATCGATACCATACATCTGGTTAAAACCTGACCCAATGCAAATGTGTGGAAGCGTGTCGCCACGCTCAGTCAACAAATATACATGTGGTAAGTGTGTTGGGATTTCGACAGGAACAGGAATAGGGGTACGGATGGATAAATCTCGAATACCCTTATACAAGGTTCGCGGTGTCGCTTTTAAGAATGTCATAATCAGCTCCCTAGCGAAGTGCAAATTCTATGTACGGATGTGCGGAAACACACATCATAATGGTTAGATATTACATAGGGCGCAATTATATCGCTCTAACACCACTTAAGGAGTCGCCCTACAATGTTTAAAACAGCCTATGACACAACCGCGTGTCAAAAACATATCATTCAGCCTGTGATTGCTGCTATTGTGCAGCATACGGCTTTATCGGGTAATCAGTTTCGATTTGCCGTAAATCCCTTAACTGAAGACACGATGTACAATGTAAAAACAGTTATAAATGGACCGGCTGTAATTCCTGCATTTGCCCATCCGTTGGCTATTGAAGCATCTAGCTTTTCAGATGACGTCTCCGAAAACGACACTCGTGATAAACCACGGTATCGTACTTTTGTAGACGTACGTAACTTTACTCGTATCTCTGCTGTAGCGGATTACGATGAAGGTAAAGAAGTAGATATTAAAAGTAAAATGGATTATCATTTTGCGGTTATGCGTGGATTTCTACAACACGTTTGGTTAAGTCAAGGTCCACGTGATTTATTGACATTGGGTAATTACCAAATCAAAATCTATTCACGTTGGTTGTCGGACGTAATTACTAAACGCTTTGCACTGCCACCTGATACACAGATGACCTTAGTCATCCTCTGTGCTTATTTCTATCAGTGTTTGTTTTTGGATGGAGATGTTGCAGAGTTAAGCGAAGACATGAAATTAAAGTTCGCTACACAAATTGCATCGTCTACTTACATCACCGCTGAAGATGCCATGCGTGTTATTGATACATTGCCCGTGTTACGTTCTGTAGAAGATTTGATTGGGGCTATTAAAGAACAATCTGGCACAGTGCGTTTAGAACACTTCAACACAGCATTACTGTTTACATCGGTGACAGGTAGTTGGTTTGGACCTAACAATGTAGAGGTAACGCATGTAGCGTTGGAACATCCGCCTACATTCATCTCCATGATTTTATCAGCAGCTAATGAGAAAGGCTATCGTAATACCGCGATTGGTAAGTTAGTGGAACAATACGATGGTGATGATGAATTAAAGCCATTCTTGTTAAATGCGAAGCGTCTACAGTTTGAGGACTAATCATGCAAAACCTTTTAACACAGTTTGCTCTTCGCGATGTTTGGTGTGACCCATATCAAGATAAGCAAACAGTTATTCGGTTGGCGCGTATTACTAAAAAAGGGGGCGGTTTTAAAACCGCTCCCGTTATTCGCCAACAAATAAATTTGCCTAATTTTAGCGATTTTTCGGATCGTTCCACCTACCATTTATACCAGATAGGACAACTTCCACCACATCTGTTCAACATGTTAACTATCCCTGAAGACAGTCTCACCGTAGGTGTTGTGAATACAGTATCTGACGGATATGTCACTACGCCGGGGGTGTCATCGATAAAATCGTTAGTTACCGTACGTACTGGTCAGTGGTATCGTGTTGCACAGCTGTGCGCATCCAACGCTGCTGTGGTAGATGTGTATACTGCTAATGGGGCACGATTACCACGACATGAGTGTTGGTTACAACGGATGGCCGATAGAAATTTCATATTGGCAGTACGCGTGATGCCTAATTACTATTTGGGTGAAAAAAACTACACTGATGTCTACAGCGGTATAACTTCTCGAATCCGTCGCACATTGGATAACGAATCGCTCTACATTCGCTTTTATTCCAATAGCTTGTTCGATACACAAAATTGGCGCAGTAATGCACCATCAGCTGATTTACCTATCCGTACACTGGTGACCACTGTTGCGTCCATGGCAGACTGGCTAGTACATAGCCAGTCTGCTGATGCCATTGAAACAGTTTTTGGTGGTGTGGGTGCAGCTATTTGGCAGACGGATGGATACATCACGCATAGACCTGTAGGTTATTCCGCAGCCATGTTGGGAAGAACCTATTCGTACATGTGGGATGCCTCTATTAAAAGCGTCACATATTTTCCACTGTCACAACTCCCGATATTTACATCGAGTGTAGATGCGGGGAAAAAGAAATATGCCATCATTCAAAATACGCCGTATGCATCGATTGATTATTACGACGACATGGATTTTTATCTAATTCGCCGTTACACTGCATCTAGTTACACAGGCGTTTATATAGGTAAAACCCGACATGTCAATGTGCGTCAGCTAACACACAACGCGTATGCCTTGCGTAAAGATACCATAGATGAACTGATTGCAAGTGATAGTTTATTTAGCACAGGGACAATAGAAATAATGGTTGTTACGCGACACGGCGGCATCGTTCGTGGGATTCAACAACAACACACCCGGATTGAAGAACTAAGCCGTCTGACATATCCGCAAGTTGTAGAGGCCATGACTTCGGCTTTAAACACAACGGTTCCAGAATGGGGTGTGGTGCAATTAGAAAGCAGCGACTATGCCAAGGTAATGGGAAAGTCTATAGAGCGTATTACAGACGACATGGTAGAAAACATGTTTGGTTATAACACTGCGACACGGCTAGTTGCTAACCCAATTTGCCCAGTGCAAGCATTGGGTGGTGACCCTGTTATAGTTGCGCCATTAGCGGCGTGTATAGCAGAGGCAGATGGTACTTCGGCACACCGCATAGTGTTTTGTTACGACGTCTCGGGCGATTACCGTGGGTACTTTGTGGGTCGTGGTAACTACTCAACCATTGCCATTAAAGATCCATTTAAAACCACTGCGGCATTAACTGAATGTTTTAACATGCGTCCATCTGTGAATGATCTGTCGTTGCATTTTGACCAAGATGTTCAGTTGATGGATCTATCACATTGGGGGTTCAGATGTTACGTGTGTCCCATAGTGGGCGGCATACCCAATGAGCAATGGGAAGATGTTACAGGTAGCATTTACTACACCTACAACACTGATGTCACACCGCCTCGCATTGAGTGGAACACTGCGGTGTTGGACTTAAACAATCTATACGGCTGTGTTCGCATTGGCGGTCACATGCAGATTGTTACATTGCCGACACTCCCTGTGCCGTATGATGGCTATATGTATTTTGATGTAGAGACTGAGTTAGATTGGTTGGGTAGTACGGTTACTAAACCGCAGACTATCCCTAATGGAACTATAGATGTTTTCATGGACGGTAAGACACTACATCAAGATCTGGACTTTTATGTAGAATGGCCTAGAGTCGTTATTGTTAAACGCCCTACCACGCTACCTGCCAACACGGTTATACAGTATCGGACATATGGATTTGCAGATGCTGCAACAATGCGCCCACATGCTCCGCGTGAGTTGAATTTCGTGCGTGGTGGGATTTTATCTGTAAATCAAAACTACGACATTCGAAATGACCGTAACCTACATGTGTTAGTGGGTGGGCAATTAAAAGCACGTGAGACTGTTAGCTTTTCCGAAACAGACACTGTACGTCGGATGACAGATGGTAAGCCCTATAGCGTAGCTGACTATGTGCTATCCGTAGAGCCATTTACAACACGTTCTACTAACGAATATCGTTTAGCATCTGTAGACATGGACAATCGTGTTAGTGATTACTTAGAAACACGGTTACCCACTTGGCATCCTACATTCCCTATTGTTGAAATCCAACGATGGGATGTGGTGAGTCCATTCTGTAGCGGGTTGATTCATGCGATTTTAAATGGTACACTAACGGTCTTAGATGTTATTTACACAGACGTACAGATACATGACATGGTTTTGCCGTGGTTGTGGTTATTGCCATATGACCCGTGTGTGCGTGGCATCGATAGCAATTACGTATATGTTCATGCGCACCAACTTGCCGAATCTGTCACACTTACAGTAGGACAATACCGGTTTATAGAACGCGTCATTGTTCTTTATTTAAACAATCTTCCAGACTTAACACCGTCTGCTGTCATTGGAGGCTAACATGCCGAATCCAGTTGTTAATTGGAACCGTGGTTTCAAAACATGGAATAAAACAGAGATTTACACAGGTGCAGGTGGAACAGCGATTGATGTACCTAATGTAAACGACCAAGTTATTGAATGGGCAGCTAATAACAAACGAGTTGTTTATCGCGTCAGCGCCGTAGACACCAACACGTTGCTATCTACCCTCATCATTACGGAAGAAGATGATGGCACTGCACAAGTCATTCCCGAAAATATGTTATTGGCCGTACTGCCCGGCGAGTATGGTGATTACAAACGACTCTATGTCAACAACACCACTACACCATTCTCTATGGCATTTGATAGACGTTATCGTTCGTATGGTTCGGATGTTGCATTTATCAAAGTGTTCCGTGGTGTAGACATTAGCAACGCGGGGCAGGTGGTTTCTGCAATGTGGGATGGTAATGCGGTGACATCGAATAACATCCCCATGGCCAATCTAACTATTCCTAGTGGTGTAAACCTAGGTATTCGTGCGCCTGTAGCGGCATGGTGTTTAGATGATTTACCTACGGGTGAATTAGTCACGGCGGTGGAATACAATGCGGCAGGCATTCAGTTAAAGATAAGTAGTTTGATTATCGTGCGTACAGAGTTTGTTCACACCCTAAATCAGTTACACAACTACATTGTGGATGTGGAATTAGTATCACCATTCTTATCCATTAACGATGATAAGCTATTAGAAATTCCTATTAACATGGTGTTTCAAAGTTTGTTATTGCAAGGCATTGTTCGCTATGCGGATGGCAGTACCGTAACACTACCTGTTGATAACACACGGTTTTCGTTGTTAGGTGCTGAAAACTACGTGGCTTCCGTTGTTAACATGCCATCTCCATTGACGCTAATCTATCGCTTACAGTCTAACGAATACGGGGTTGGTATATCAGAACCTGCACCGGGTTCTCGGCATATTGCAAGACCTTATCAAATTGTTACCGCTGAACAACAAAACCAATACTCGGTTAAGTTGTTTGTTGTGCCCACATGGGTAAATACGCCAGCGCCGAAATGGACGCTGGAGTATTACCTTTACTCGTTAGAACGTGATGCGTTTTATTACGCAACTCCTTACGTAAGCATCTCTGCAAGCTCTACGCCGTTCGATGGGTCGTTGTTGAACATTCCGCAGACATTGACTGTAGCTGTAAACCTCAACCAACTATCACCATCGTTCGACATATTCCGTCATGTACAGTCGTTTAGACTTACATTAAAGAATAGTGGGACGAACGTCAATGCTAACAGTTACGTGGATGTAGAGTACAGCAATGACCATCATTACCATGCAGGCAATGTGGCTTACGCGGCTAACGATGAACTGTACCCCGGCAAACGTAAGCTAGATCTATCCATGAACCTAATGGACTTGAGCGACTGGTTGCAGAAAATGTACCATGCTGCTGAACCCATGCGTGTGTCAGCCGTGGAAGCATATCCGCCTACACCCACACATTTTCGATTACGAATTGGTTCAGGGTGGATGCGTGAAATCGCAGTGGCAGATGCATTAGAAGTAGTGCGTGACATTAACGTGACAGTAGGTCAAGCTACTACGGTACGTCTGGAGTTCTTCTTACGTGACAATGTTACGGAGTATGAACTATCCATCGCATCCATGACTGTGAAGCAACAGTTATGATTTTGTTTAAGGATGATTGGGCAAAATACCCAAACGCCATAGTCCACTACCGCACCCGAAACAAATCGTTTCTAGAGTTGGCAGAGAAACACAAACGCATGGGAATCAAAAACTATGCATTTCATCTCTGTCTATTACAGAAAGAATTAGAGGATGTAGATCCACATGACCCTAATCTAACGCCAGAACAAATGACGTTGATTGGATTAGAGTGCTTATACAACCCTTGGTATTTCTTTCGTGAAGTATTGCGGATACCACCACAGGCATCTGCAAACTCTATTCCATTCCGTGCTAACCGTGGAAACATTTCACTGATATGGTTGTTCTTCAATCACATTGACGTAGGGTTAACACAGCCACGTCAAACAGGTAAATCTGTATCAGTAGACGGACTGGTGTTGTACTTGTTAGTAATTGGTTCTATTAACACCCGTATTAACATGTTAACACTCAATGATAAACTGCGCACTGCTAACGTATTGCGTATTAAACGGATGCGTAAGTATCTGCCAGAGTACCTGCGTCAAGAACACAAACACGATGCAGATAACACGGTAGAACTGTCTTGCGTAAAACGTACCAATTTATATTCCACAGCCGTGGGGCAGAACAGTGAGTCCGCTGCGTTAACTGTAGCGCGTGGATTAACAGCACCTATCGGGTTAGTTGACGAACCACCATTTATTGATTACATCGATATCACTATTCCTGCTATGTTGTCTGCAGGAAACGCTGCACGTGATGAAGCACGTTCTGTAGATGCACCTTACGGAAATATATTTACTACGACCGCTGGAAAACGCGATACTAAGAGTGGTAAGTACATTTACGAACTATTCCACAACGGAATGCGTTTCAGTGAAGCTGTATTTGATTTAGAGAACGTTCATCAGTTGGTTAAAGTCATTGATAAGAAATGCGGAGATAACAAACCTATCTGCACAATTATCATGTCACACCGTCAACTCGGATATACCGATGAATGGTTACGCCAGAAAATGCGTGAAACCAACTCTAAGGGTGATGATGCAGACCGCGATTATTTAAATCGTTGGACTGTGGGTGGATTACGTTCACCATTGCCTACTGAGTTGTTAGAACGTATTCGTGGCAGTCAACGTGATCCTGACTATGTAGAAATATCTAGTGAAGGATACATGACTAACTGGTACATCCCTAAATCAGAAATTGCTGAACGGATGCGTCGTAGTAAAATCATTGGTGGTATGGACTTGTCCGAAGGGATTGGTCGCGACGCGATTACACTGGTGCTAGTAGATCCTAAGACATTGGAAGTGCTAGCCACGACGGGTGTAAACGAAACTAATATCATCCGGTTTACGGGATGGGTAGCAGATCTCATGGAGAAATACGAGAACATCATTCTAATACCTGAGCGTAAAAACATGGGTACTGCATTGATTGATACGTTGTTAATCCGTTTACCTGCTGCAGGCATCGATCCATTTAAACGCATTTACAATCTGATTGTAGATGAGCACAAAGAACGTACAGCGGATTATGCTTATCTGTTGAGCGATATGGGTCGTCGTCCAAGTAACTGGAATGATAAGAACAAAAAGGAATTTGGTTTTGCTACTGCGGGTACGGGACGTCATAGTCGTGAGTCGTTATACCAAATGACGCTACAGCGCGCTGCTGCGTTAGGTGGAGATAAGTGTCATGACGTACAGTTGATTGATGAGATCTGTGGGCTGGCATCGAAGAATGGACGTATTGACCATGCGGATAAAGGGCATGACGATATGGCTATTGGATGGTTGTTAGCGGTATGGTTCTTGACCTCCTCGAAAAACCTTCAGTATTACGGCATCACTAACGCTTTAGCGGGTACGCGCGAATACCGTATAGGTGAATCTAACAAGGTAGTAGATGATAATGTTGTTCGTTTCGAAGAGCATCGTCAACGCACCGCACGTGCCGAAATGGAACGTCTGTTCTGTTAGTTGAGTTACGCACAGAGAAGGACGAACGTATTATTCGTATGACTGAGATGCGCATACGTGCACTAGATAGTCGACTACTCGACCAGTATGATGATGCACAAACGATCGATGCATTGATTTCTAATGCAGCGGAATCTCGTTCCAGACGGGTGCGTGAAAATGCACACGATAGACAGCGGAGAGCTTTTCGAAGTGCCGCTTAAATGACTATAAGGACACACCAATGGTTCAACTATTCGTATCCTTTTTGGTTGTTATCCATTTGTTATTTCGTGGTGAATATGTTGTAAGTACGTACCATACCGGTCGTGAAAAACTCCATCGGCAGTGCTGTATGACTGCCAGTGGAATTGAACGATGCATTGTTTTACGTTGCCGACAATATGTTCACACCTTGCGATATAACCGATGGTACATTTGCAGCCGTAAGTATTACACGTACACTGTGGAGATGGTCAAGGTGGACAACGATGTTTATGTTGATTACCACGTAGGTCATTATCCACAGCTATGTACAAGGATGCTAAATAAGACAGACTATCCGCTGAACTGTGCAATCAACGCGCACTTGGATATGATATTGAAATAGCCACTGCATAGCGCATGGTGTACATCAAAAAAGATACAACGTAATCCCCTAGCCCATAAGCGCTATGCGACATATACCCACACCTTGCGGTGTGGGTATATGTCGCCGTATTAACTGTAGTAGTTCTTAGTAAAAACACGGAGTATGATAAACAAACACACACCTGTTCTTACCGAAGCAATTGTGGACTCAGAGCGACTACTGATAGATTTCTTCAATATCTCACCACCTAGGTCACGCATCTTTAACAACGCAGGATCGGATGATCGAGAGGCCATGTATAACGCACGTAGACGCGCAAGAAGGGTCGATAGGTCACGCATAGCATCTTTGCCTGACTTGTCGTTTGTAATGTAATCAAACGCATGTAAGAGCGTCTCAGTGACAAATGCTTTTACTGTCTTGTTATTGTAGTTATCGCTGATGTAATTCAGTGCTTCGTACAACAAATGTTCAGACATGGTGTATTGTGCAGAGCAGATAACTTCAATCAACTCAGGCTTAATAAACCGACGTTTGTCTGAAATGATTTCATCTAGGTATCGGGTATATCCCGGCAATACACGTGAAACATCTCGCACTACAATCTTGCCATCGAGTTCTATAGTCCCACCCGTAGATAGGATTTTAGCATCCTCTACACGGACTTGATCAAAGACCCCCCAGATGTTTTTGACCATGTTACGTAGTCGACCTTGGATGTCAGTAATCATGTAGACGATTGCACCATCATCTGTGAATTTAGAAATCGTTTGATAGTGAATACTGGCACTGCTGATGATATCTTTAGCACGTGCCGTTAATACGCCGTCCCATGTGCCATATTGTTTAATGGCATATTTTTTAGAGAGTGCTGCGTATGTACCCAACGCTGTTTTCTCATCCGCAGAATATCGGAAGAAGTGGGTCATTAACGAACTAAACAGTTTGTACTGCATGACTAATAACACATCGATCATACCCGCTTCTTTTTGGGATGAAGTTAAATTTGAAGTCATAATAGCATGTGTGAGATAACAGCAACTCACGTTGACCATGTCTGTGGCGCGTTTCCAGTCCTCATCGATATGTGGCATAGAAATGATTTGTTTGCGGGCTTCGTATTCGTCTAGCTCCAATAACACATCTAGCCAGTCATTGCGATCTGATGTGGTATATCGAATAGGATAGACGCCTAACAGGTTGCCACCAAAGAAACGGATATGGTCTTCAGATTTATTGATCCATGTAACCCGATATCTGTGAACGGCTGCTATGAACTTAGCATCTATTTTTAGATGCTTCAAATGGTGATCCATAATGGATTTAATATTGTTACTCATGAGGGTGTCCTATACAAGGGCTACGTTAAACATCATCACAACATGACAGGTATAACCATGCATAAATTAGAAATACGGTATTCTGGCTTTTTCAAGAAACTCGCTGGGTTCTCATTACCCGACTGGCCTGAAGCGACCATGGAAATTAATCCACCTACAGGTGGCACACATTTATTAGTAATCAGCAATCATCCAGAGTATTTGGATTTATCCACACATGACCGCAATGCAGTTGTAGCTGCTGCACTGCGTAAGGAAGGTGTGAAATGTCCTGATGACGTGGTAGACAAATGGCCTCACTTAGAACGCGGTAATTTCTAGTACGACATAAGCGCAGCCGCCATGGCTGCGCTATATGCGTCAATTGACGTGTCGACAGATTTCGACATGATACAACATAAACAAATGTTGCGGTGTGATGCGGATGCGTGCCTCAGGCGTAAAGAGTGGGTTACCACCTTTGTCGAATGCCCATGCGATGAGTTCACTACACCACCAACTATCTTCTTCTTGCCAGTTACGGCTATGTATCGCAATTCCAACTAATCCAGTCCAGTCATATTTCTTGCCTAACTGACTACGTGCCATATCGATAATAGCTTGTGCATCGCGACACGGCATTTCAACAATGACGTATTCACCTACACGTTCTGCAAATAATCCAAACGGCGTTTCTACAACACCACCTAGTTTAAAGGCAGATTCTACTACGGTATTTTCCGCAGTCAATATACCGCAATGGCTCCAATCCGACCATGTCATAAAACGGACACCGTAACTGAAAACACTGACTGACCGACTAAACACAATACGAATTGTATCCATTATCTACTCCCCATATACCGGCGGCCATGGTGGCGACCCTGTTTTGTAGTTATAGCTTAAAGGATCATCGGAGGCTAACATATTGGTTTTATGTTGCCGACCGATTCCATAAAGGACATTACCTGTGATTAATACTTTAAAAAAAATGTTTCTTATGGTTTCGGCGGTCAGTGGTACTTCAGCATCTGACATTGTTTTCCACACGATAGGTGAGGTGTATGCGGCACTGAATATGGTCGCAAAAAACAACAAAAACAAATACTTGATTAATGATCGCGTGTCACTATGGAACCAATAATCTACGCCGCTAATGGTTAGCATAATACCACTGGCTTCACGCAGATCTCGATATTCCTTGATTCTTTCCCACATGTCATCTTCAGCGCTACGAACCAACGTTTCTTCACGAACCCATCCGCCATATGTCCAACGATGGTATAGCGTGGGTTGTGGCATATAAACGAACACGTCATTAATCCACTTCCAATCTTTGGGTGAGCTTAATACGGATTCGAATATAGTGGCATCATTATAGGAAATGGAATTAGGCATCCATTCCCGTGATAGAGCAGTGATGTCTCCTATTGAATTAACAACAACATATCCCATGATATCACCTATTTCATCTCAATAATTGCAGTATGTGCAGTGACATTATTGGATGCATTACTATTGGAGAATGTGTACCCGATGGTTATGGGGACTGCGGCGGTGGTATTTGCTGCACCTGTTGTACCGCTTGCAAATGTCAATTGTTTAGTCGATGTATCTGTATTACAAATCCCGCTAGCGACCAAACTGCCACTTGCGCCAATTGCGCGTGCCACTAATACTACATCCAGTCGGAAGTTACGTGTGGTTTGTGCCGATGTAGGCACGTATGCAAAACTAGCAATTTTATTGGCGCCCACTTTTACCCAGAATGTTAAGCTAGTGCCGCTGGATAAAGGTTTTGTAAAAATGCCAGCAGCCCGAACATCTATAGTTCCACTTAGTGCCAAGTAATCGGCAGGAATAGATGTCGTAACAATAATTTGGTCAGCGGTAGTGCTATTGCCCCCGCTGACCACACTGGTTATAGATGCACGTGCATTACGTACGCCAAGTAAACCCTGTAGCTTAGCAAACAAGTCTGTTAGTTTATCGCCAGACTGCAGCAATGCACCAAAGACAGGGGTTACGGCAGCCATCGCCTCAATGAATTTCAGTTTTACTTGAGACACAGGGTTCTCCTCAGATTAGAACGAAGTATAGCCAATAACCAATTTATCGCCATTAACCAACGCCGATACGCCACCGGTAGCTAAACCACCTGCAAATGTAATACGCGTTTTGGACGATACACCACCGGTGTAGTTAATAGTGTAGTCATCAGTTTCGACTTGGTCACCACCGCCTACCGCTGTGAACACAACACTACCCGTACCCGCTACATCTGGTAAATCGACATATTGATTTGTAATATCAGTAGGTGTTAGTGTAAACGGTTGTTTCTTGGTTTTGCGTGCAACAAGAGCGCCAGTAACAGAATCAATACGGACCGTTTGATCTTTTTCTAGCGCGGCGTTATCAGCATTAACCATTAATTGGCCAGACTGACTACCCGGTGACGTAGATTTCAAACCACCGTTAGTGGCGATATCAACAGAAAGATCGTTACCTGTTTTCTTCAACATATCGCCAGCAGTTAATGCTTGGATTGTTGGGTTCAAGGCGAATGTTAACGTGGTTGTACCGACAACAATTGTACCTGCTGTTTGTAAAATCGCTTCCCAGCCAGAGTACACCGTACCTTGGATGATTTTGAAATATGCGCCTTCAGTCACTTCTTTGCCGCTAGCATCAGCAATTTGGTCAAAGTCAGAAGAACGTGTCAGTGTGTAAGTAGGACCAGTAACGGCTAAATCATACACGCCGTTATCAGCGCCTGTGGTTTGACCTGTCAAGGCAATACGCATGCCGTTGGTGCCAGTGACACTATCGATGGTTAACGGCGTAGAACCTGTTAACGGTACGTTAGTGGCAGACAACAAGTTTACAGCATCTTTGGCATCGGTTTTACCCATTACGTAGTTTTGTACGTATTCAACCGTGGTGTACTCTTTAGGCGCACTAGGGATAGGTAACGCACTAGCTGCAGTGGGCTGTGCTTGGAATTCCCACACGTCACCTGTGGTCAACTTGTGTAAGTCGACATCAGCCGTGTTGGCCTGATTACGCGCACGTGCAGTTTCGTTATTGTTAAGACGCATTTTAGCGCCCGTAACGGCATTGTCTTGGATAAACTTGGTAATGATCTGCGACATGATGTCATGTTCCTATGAAATAACTAATGTAAAGCTTAGACCCTTCACCTACAAGAAGCTCGAGCGCTAAACTATCCCACGATAACACACCGTCCCCATTTACATTAAAATCAATGTCTTGGGCTTGTTCGATACCATATAACACATTTAATCGAACACGTCCTTTGGGTTTGGGTATTAATGCGATTTGTTTTGATTGGACGGCATCGCTATCCAGAATGTATTCTGTTGTAAAGTATTGTTCTGTAGGAATGGTAACCGATATAGGTGATTCGTTGGAGTCGTACGCTAACGTAGAAATTCCATCGGTACCACGTACCCATATCTGACCGGCAGCGATGTTCTCAGGCGTGATGCTGCTGATTACACGATTGCCATCTGACCACTCCACGGGTTCCACATTGCTGCGCACCCACACTGCATGTGAACCCTCCACACGCCGTAACATTACCCCGAACGGAAACACCCCTAATAACAACCACCGCAAACCAACCGTTTTTTGCAATGTAGCCATAAACACCTTCTTGGTTATAAAACAGTGACCATCTCATATTATCGATTATGCTGATTGCATGGAAAATCAAACATATATCATTAATGTGGTACAATCATAAGAGTTCCTAAGGAGAACTACAATGCACACATCCATCGTCGTATCAATCATTGCGATTGCATTCGGGATATTCATGATTAACCTGTGGCTTAACTTTGATAGATTGGTTAATTCCCATGAACAAATTTATCCCATAGGGAAACGTATACACCAGATGTTGTCAGGTATCTGCATTGCAAATCACCGAGACATGTCTGTTTTATTGGGAATAATCCAATCCCAAACTACGGTGTTCGTAGAATTAGATAATGTTAAAAAGTTAGCTAATCGATTGAACATTACGCAATATCGCGCAGCTGCTATATTGAACTGCGCTATACCCAGAGGAGCTTGTTATCGTTGGGTCGTTATAAACGGCGAAATTACCATGGCAGTAAACAAATCATTGCTGTCTACTAAACAAAACTTAATCACGGCATAAACACATGCGCAGAGCTGTTAGGTTCTGCGCATATGCCGATTTAACCATCATTAGGATTTTCACATGAGTACATTAACTGAAGCAGTTTGTAGCATTCTTAACGCTCTCTATATACGTTTAGATGAGCTGCCCTACGCGCACGACGTGTTTGAAGAACACTTGCGTACATCACAGTTTATACAGCTGTGTGTGGATAAGGAAGAAGGCGGTGTAGCTATCACCGCTACGGATGATAACGATGTTGAATTAGAGTTCTATTTCGCAGATGACTGGTGTGATTTGTGTCTGATTGCGATTGAAAGCGTACTGGCTTCCACGTACGTGATGGGCAACTATACAGACTACGCATTGGATGTATTCAATGCTAGATTACAAGTCAATTCCAAAATTGAAGAATGGTTAGATGTCAGTGCGGTTTTGACATTTAGCGATGACAATACCATGACGTACATTGCGGAAGATGGCGCAGTAACCATCGAATTAGAAATAGATCCAGACACCATTGACGATGGCGAGTTAACGGAATTTGTTAACAACGGCATCCAATCATATTAACAGAAGAGAGGATTTTTTATGAAAACCACACAAGGTTTATGTTCACACGCTATACCCGCGCCATGCAATATGACAACTACGCCATGTAAATTGGAAGATTTGTACAACATGCCAATGGGTACTTTTTTCATTACTAAAAGGCATAGTGGGTATCTATCGCCGATCTACGTTAAGCTGTCATCTGCAGATAACTGCGGAGTGCGCTACATGGAAATATCTACTATAATAAATGCATGGCAGCGAGATCGTCAGGATGCTATAGCCACACTACATCGCTTAATACGTGAAGAATGGGATTGGTTTATGAATGAACATCCCACAATGGTTCTTACAGACCCAATGCGTCTTCTTATAACAAATGGCATTGCGGTGGTTGATAACGATGTAGCCATTACGCAGATAAAACGCGGGTTTACTAGCGCCTATTTCATATAACGCATATAGACCACAGCCATGTTAGCTGTGGTCTATTTTACAATTTCTACCATATTGTACTTCACTTCCTTTCCCACTCGACTGCCCCCGTTCCCCCATTCACCTTTTCTTTTTTTTGTTCTCTTCTTACCTATCACTCTATCACTTACACTGACACACACTCCCTTGAGGGTCGTGTGCTAGGTCAGTCTAGTTACCTAGATTTTCCTATTCACTTGGTTTACATGGCTAACTGGTTTACCCTGCCGCTAGTGTACTCACATACTTACAAAAGTAGTAAATAAAAACATTTAATGCAGTAAACAACAGATATACATTATTTAAAAGGTATAACAATCATAGTGTGTAAATCATCCCACTACACCGGAGTATCACCATGTCACGTCGTTCATTATTGTCTGATCAAGTCACCCCTGTTCGTATCTACGTAGGTGGTATTAGTCAAGAAGCTTATCAAGAAAAGATTGTTGCCAAAGTGCGTAAAGCTATTTCGCACATTCCCATTACGACAGAACGTCCTGTAATCATCTCCCAAGAATCCATGGAAGAAGATAACCAAAATACCAAAGAAGCTATTTTATCTTTGTTCGTATATAAGCCACGTCAAACTGGCTTTGCTGCAGTAGCTGCTATGACTCAAGCAGCTATTACAAATCCCGATGCTACAGTGATTGCTGTTGTACCGGGTGAAGATGAGTCATACAACGATCGTACAGAACGTGAAGATGTTCATGCCATTCTAAGCGGAACTAATGCACCTATTTTTGATACTGAAAATGAAGCTATTAGTTACGTAGCACAATGCGCTGATGAAGGTATTACTGATCCTAATTCAGGACTATCTTTAGATTCACCTACTGCTTATTGATACTGATATACCCACCCAACTTCCTAAAGGAAAATGACCATGTCTAATAAACCTAGCCTACGCATTATGATTGTAGGTTCTAACCTTACCTTAGCT
>Ga0209277_10000420_pt1 | contig 21539 bp, 22 predicted proteins | sample JI81AbrownDNA_FD_187503 | JGI IMG/M metagenome (GOLD analysis project Ga0209277, IMG submission 187503) | Wastewater effluent complex algal communities from Wisconsin, to seasonally profile nutrient transformation and Carbon sequestration -... | ecosystem: Engineered > WWTP > Effluent > Algae... | reverse complement strand
TTTCCTCCAGACTTGCCCGTTCCGGCACTGCATTCGTGAAGTTCGAAGAGAGTGGGTCAGGCGTGTACGCGATCGTGCGCAGTGGCGGACGCCAGCACAAGGTTGCCGTCGGCGATGTCGTCGAGATCGATCGGGTCAACAAGGCTCGGGTGGGTGACAGCGTTGCGCTGACCCCGCTGATGGTCGTGGACGGCGAGTCCGTGACCGTCGAGGCCAAGGAGCTCGCAGCCGTGAAGGTCAGCGCCGAGGTGCTGGGCGAGGTCAAGGGCGTGAAGATCCACATCCTGAAGTACAAGAACAAGACCGGGTACAAGAAGCGCCAGGGCCACCGGCAGAAGTACACCCAGGTCAAGGTCACTGGAATCGAAGGCTGAGGTAGCACGAGATGGCACACAAGAAGGGCGCATCGAGCTCCCGTAACGGCCGCGACTCCAACTCGCAGCGGCTAGGCGTCAAGCGCTTCGGCGGCCAGCAGGTCAACGCGGGCGAGATCCTCGTCCGTCAGCGCGGCACCCACTTCCACCCCGGTGAAGGCGTTGGCCGCGGTGGCGACGACACCCTGTTCGCGCTCCGCGCCGGGGTGGTCGAGTTCGGCACCCGCCGGGGCCGCAAAGTCGTCAACGTGGCGCTCGCCGCAGCACTGTAGGGTTCACACCGACTGAGCCACGATGGGGCGGCTTCCCAACTCGGGAAGCCGCCCCATCGTGCGCGTTCAGCCAGCCGGCATGACAGGGTGTGCCTGTGGCACTGCCTGCCGAACTCGAAAGCAAACCGGCGAACCGGACGACCCGGTTGCGGCGCCGCCCGACCGCACCGCTGTGGTCGAGCACCGATGACCGCTGGAGCCTGGCGGCCAGGATCGGCGCACTGATGGTGGTCGTGCTGCTGGTGGCCTCGGTGCCGCTGTGGGGGCTCATCGTCCGGTCGGCCGAAGAGACCGCGCGGCGGGACGCGATCGCCCGAGCGCAGTCGACGGCGGTCGCCCTGGCCGCCTCGTCCTGGGTGGAGCAGGCCGTGCTGAGCTCCGATCCCACCGCGGCCCTGTCCGCCTCCGTGGAGCAGACGCGGGCCGGCAACGACCTGCTGTTCGTGGTGGTGATGAGCCCGGAAGGCATTCGTTGGACGCACCCCGACCCGGCGCAGATCGGGGGACGCTATGTCGGTTCGATCGAGCCGGCGCGCAGCGGCCAACTGGTCGTCGAGGACTTCGTCGGCACGCTCGGCCCCTCGGTGCGGGTGGTCGTGCCGATCAAGTCCGGCAACCAGATCATCGCGCTGGTGGCGGTCGGAGTTTCCCTCGATTCGGTGCAACGCGTCGGCGCGCAGCGCGTACAGCAGTTCCTGCTGTTGTTCGCCCTGTCCATGCTCGTGGGCCTGGTCGGCACCTGGTTGATCGCGCGTCAGGTGCGCCGCCAGACCCGCGGGCTCGGTCCGATCGGGCTCGGCCGGCTGCAGTCGTACTACGACTCGGTGTTGCACTCCCTGCGGGCAGGTCTGGTGCTGGTCGGCACCGACGGAACCGTGGTGCTGTGCAACGATGAGGCGCGTGAGCTGATCGGCACTCCCGTGGTGAGTACCGGCCAACGGGTCTCCGACCTGTGGCTCGACCCCGAACTGGCCGAACTGATGACGTCGGGCCGCGACTGCGACGGCGAGATCTTCGTCGAGGACGGGCGGGCGCTGGTCGTCACACAGCGCCGAGCAGTCTTCGAGGGCGAGGACCTGGGTTGGGTGACGACGCTGCGTGACCGCACCGACCTGGTGCGACTGACCGGTGAACTCGACTCCCTACGCTCGTTCAGCGACATGCTGCGCAGTCGCGCCCACGAGGCGGACAATCGTCTGCACACGGTGATCATGCTCGTCGAACTGGGTCGCAGCAACGAGGCGATCGAGTTCGCCACGGCCACCATCGAACGTAGCCAGGCCCTGGTCGACGCAGTCACCGGCGCCGTCCGCGATGCTCCAGTGGCAGCCTTGTTGCTGGGCAAGTTCGCTCAGGCGGAAGAGCGGGGGGTGACGCTGGTGCTGGCCGACGACCTCGAGGTGCCGAGCACGGGCGTGGCAGCGATCGACCTGCTGGTGGCCCTGGGCAACCTGATCGACAATGCGGTGGACGCGGCCGCTGAGGGTCCGGAGCCGAGATGGGTCGAGGTCGCCGGTCGGGTGGACCGATCGTCACCGGCGTCCCAGATGATCCTGCAGGTGACCGACTCGGGTTCGGGAGTTCCGCCGGACAGAATCGGGAACGCCTTCACCCGCGGCTGGAGCACCAAGGAGTACGACGCGGACGACCGTCCGCAGGGCCGGGGCATCGGGCTCTCGTTGGTGTCCGGCGCAGTCCGTCGGCTGGGCGGGTCACTCGCGGTGACCACTGAACCCTCTCGGTTCGAACTCCGGCTGCCGCTGCCCGAACGGTCGGACGAGCTCGCGACGGAGCAGCCATGATCCGGGTTCTCGTGGTGGACGACCAACCCGCCGTGGCAGAAGGGCATCGCCTCTACGTCGAGCGGGTGCAGGGGTTCTCAGTGGTCGGCGTCGTGCACGACGGACTCGCCGCCATCGAACGCTGTGCGGCGGGCGATGTCGACCTGGTGCTGCTCGACCTGGCGATGCCAGGCATGAACGGCCTCGACGTCGCGCGCGCGCTGCAGGGCAGTGCGCACGGACCGGACGTGATGGTGCTCACCGCCTCCCGGGACCTGAACACCGTGCGCGCCGCCATGCGCACCTGGGCATTGCACTTCGTGGTCAAGCCGTTCACCTTCGCCACGCTGCGGGCCAAGCTCGAGCACTACGCCAACTTCGCCGAGGCCGCGACCGGGCAGCGCGATGCGCTCGACCAGGGCGAGATCGACGCGGCGCTCGCTCACCTGCGCGATCCGAGCGGCCACGAACTGGCCAAAGGACTGTCGCCCGAAACGCTGGAGGCGATCCGCGGGGCGCTGTTGGCCGAGCCCGAGGGCCTGAGCGCGAGTCGGGCCGCCGAGCTGATCGGCACGTCGCGGGTGACCGCGCGGCGTTATCTGGAGTTTCTCGCCGACAACGGGGGGTGTCGACGCACGCCCGTCTACGGCCGAACGGGCCGGCCCGAGTTGCGCTACCGGGCGATCACCCGCGATGAGGGCGAAACCCCTTCGACCGACTGAGTGCGGGGTGGCGCGCACGTTGCCGGTCGCGTGATCGACGTCCGGTCGTCGCCTTGGCTGCCGCGAGCTCGAGGGCCCCGGCGGGCACGGGTCGCGAACTCTAAATACATAAGGCCGAAAGGGTTTCATCGCGGCTCGCCGAGGGCCCATCATCACTGACAACCCCCAGGGGCGGATCACCCACCGCAAAGGAGCAGCCAATGATCATCCTGCACGCAACGATCGCAATCGCACTGGTGTTGTTGTTGATCATCTGGCGCAAATGGGATCCGGTCATCGCGCTGGTGATCGGCTCGCTGTACCTGGGCATCGCCGGTGGCGTCGGGGTGCTCGACACGGTCAAGCAGATCGCCGGCGGCTTCGGCGACATCATGACCAAGGTCGGCCTGCTGATCGGCTTCGGGGTGCTACTCGGGGCGTTGATGCACTCGTTGGGTGCCTTGCAGCGCCTGGTCGAAGTGCTGCTCCGGGCGCTCGGCCCGAAGCGCCTGCCCTACGCCATGAGTGGCGCCATGACGACGCTGTTCTCGTCCATCTATGTGGACGTGCAACTGGTGCTGGCCTCGCCGCTGGCCCGGGGCGCAGCTCCGCGGATCGGGAACAAGGGTCTGCCGCTGATGGCGTCCGCGCTCGGCGCCGGCATCTTCTCGGGCTACGTCTTCGTGGTGCCGGGACTCGGTGCCCTGACCATCGCCGGGCAGCTGGACCTGTCCCTCGGCCGCATGCTGCTGCTCGGCCTGTTGATCGGACCCATCACCGCCATTGCCGTGCCGCTGCTGTTCAAGGTGATGTTCCTGCGGGGCAACTTCTGGAAGCCCGAGAAGGATGAGCACCTGAACGAGGCTCTCAAGGCGCAGGAGGAGCTGGACGACGACCTGGAGGGTGAGCAAGCAGCCAAGTTGCCGCCCCTGTGGCTCGCCCTGATGCCGATCCTGGTGCCGTTGGCGCTGATCGCCTCCGGGGCCATTCTCGGCGCGGTCGTGCCGGCCCATCAACGCAACCCGGTGATTGCGGCGATGGCTGACAAGTCGTTCGCGAACCTGGCCCTGTTCATCGGCCTGCTCGGTGCCTATCTGCTGGCGCGCTACACCGTTGGGCGGGAGCGCACCGACAAGGCAGTCGAGCGCGGACTGAACACCACCGGTCAGATCCTGTTGATCACAGGCATCGGCGGCTCGCTCGGTGCGGTGATCGAAGCCACCTCGCTCGACGAGACCCTCGGCGATCTGTTCTCGGCCGGCGGGGCGGGCACGTCGGTCGTGGTCAGCCTGCTGTTCGCCTGGGTGATCGCGGCGCTGCTGCACTTCGCGATCGGTTCGGTGTCGGTGGCCGGCATCGCCGCCGCGGGCATCCTCGCACCGATCGCCGGCAGCCTGGCCGTCGATCCGGTGGTGCTCGGCCTGGCCATCGGTTCGGGGGCACTGTTCGCGGTGCAGGTGAACAGCAACTTCTTCTGGATGTTCCAGTCGATGCTCGGCCTCACCACGCAGGGCGCGCTGAAGACGTTGACCATCTCGACGGTGCTGGCCTCGGTGTTCTCGCTACCGCTGGTGATCGTGGTGGGGCTGTTCACCTAGCCCCCTACCCACCACCGGGCGCTCGCGTCCTCGACCGGCCAACCGGCAGCGAGTTAGCCTGCCATGGTGAGCAGACGGCGGTGGCGAGCCCTGTCGGGGCTGTCGGCGGCCCTGGTCATGCTCACCGGCTGCAGCATCGAAGGTCGGGTGCAGGCGTTCTCCGCCTCGAACCTCAGCATCGATCTGACCGTGCACGGCAGTCGCAGCCCCTATTGCTCGGCGGACATTCCAGGGCTGTCGGTCACGCCCGGCAATGAGCCGGGGGGAGTGGTCAGCAGTTGCCACTACGCCGGCAAGGTCGACCTGACCACCGTGGGCAGTGTGCTCGGGCTCGCCTCGGCGGGTGAATACCTGGTGTTGGTCATCAACCCGTTCCAGTTCACCTTCGATGGGCCACAGGACGTGCGTCGAACCGACGTCGAAGCGATCGACATCACCGTTGTGATGCCGGGCACGGTCGTGGAGCACAACGGTGGCCGGGTCAGCGGTGCCGAAGTGCGGATCACCGATCTGGAGCAACTCCAGGTGCCGGGTGGCCTGCGGCTGGTGGCGCTCAACCACGCGGGTCCTCCGTGGTGGCAGTGGTGGGCCGGGGGCGGTTTCGTCGTCGGGCTCTTGCTCGGGCTTGCGGCGATCGGCGTCGCGAGACTGAACCGGCGACGGCGGAGCGAGGCCGGCAACGAGTCGTCCGAACCGAACCCCACCGACGATCAGCCGGACCCGCTGGAGGGTGCGCCGATCAATGGTCGGACGTCCGGCGACTCGAACGACGAACCCGGGTGGGCGCCGCCCGACCCGGGGGCCCCGGAGACGCCCGACCACCCTGGACGCTCCGACCCTGCCCGTTGGGCGCCCGAGAACTGAGTACGTCGCGCGCCCGAGGGCCAACCAGAGACCGTGGTCGGTTTCCGGTGACAGGTACGCGTGGTAGGCAGGGGTGATGCGGCAGCGGCTCCGACGCCTGGTGGCCGTCATGGTGGGCCTGCTGGCGGCCATGGCGCTGGCGGGCTGCGACGTGACCGGCACGATGAAGGTGAGGGCCGACGACCAGGTCGAACTCGATCTTCGGGTCGTGGTCGAGGACGAGGCCCCCTGCTTCTGGCAGATCTCGGGCGACATCCGTACCGGTGAGCGCCGAATCAGAGGCGGCGGCCGACTGTGCCTGCTGGAGGGCACGGTGCCGAAGGACACGCTGAGCCGCTGGGGGGTGCACATCACCCATGTCGGCGAGCACATCGAGGCGGTGTACAACCCGCTCGGCGTCGCAGACGTCGCCAACCGGCTCAACCCCGTGCCGCTGACCGACGTGGCGGTGGAGGTCGAGTTTCCCGGTGAGGTACGCGAGAGCACCGGCATCGTCGAGGGCACAACGGTCCGGTTCACCGACGTGGCGCAGCTGAGCAAGCCGTCCGGCATGCGAGTGCTGGCCCTGGATCACCGCGGCCCGCCGCTGTCGCTGGTGTTTCCGGCCGTCGCATTCGCGGTGGGGGCTTTGACGGTCGCCGCGTTGTGGGCCGCCGCGCGACGCCGGCTGCTGATCGAGAGCGCAGGACTGCAGCGGTTCTTCGGCGCGGCCCCGACCTCCGCCGGGCAGGGGGCAGCGGTCGCCACGGACGCTCCGGCGGTGTACCACCACCCCGGCAGCCTGCTGCCCGACGACCTGCGTGGGCACGCGTCGCCGGCCGGCCCGGACGGCTGGCAGCGGCCGGCGGACCGGCCGGACGACCCGCCCCGAACGACCGGTCCGCCGCCGTCGCCGAACGCCAAGTGGGCACCGCCGGAGGGCCCGGGCTGACTCGCGGGTGCGGGCCGGTTTGGCGTTGTGGGACGATGAGAGGCGCACTCGCCGCAGATCCGCACCATCGAAAGTTCATCCCATGGCCATTCCCTCGTTCGTCGATGCCGCGACCCTGACGGTCGCCGGCGGCAACGGCGGGCATGGCTGCGCGTCCATTCACCGCGAGAAGTTCAAGCCACTGGGCGGGCCCGACGGCGGCAACGGCGGCAACGGCGGCTCGGTGATCCTGCGTGTTGACGCCGGCCTGACCACGCTGGTGGAGTACCACCGGCAGTCCCAGCGGCGGGCCGACAACGGCCAGCCCGGCAAGGGCGATCACGCCAACGGTGGCAACGGCGACGATGTGGTCCTGGCTGTGCCGGACGGCACCGTGGTCAGCGACGCCGATACCGGTGCCGTGCTGGCCGACCTGGTCGGGGCCGACGCCGAGGTGGTCGTCGCGGCCGGTGGACGAGGCGGCCTGGGCAATGCCGCCCTCGCCTCAGCCAATCGCAAGGCGCCCGGCTTCGCACTTCTCGGCGAGGAGGGCGAGGCCCGCCGGGTCACGCTCGAGCTCAAGGTGCTGGCCGACGTCGGCCTGGTCGGATTCCCCAGTGCCGGCAAGTCGTCGCTGATCGCCGCGATCAGCCGCGCCCGGCCGAAGATCGCCGACTATCCGTTCACCACGCTGGTGCCCAACCTCGGCGTCGTGGTCGCGGGCGAGGTCACCTTCACCGTCGCCGACGTGCCGGGGCTGATCGAGGGTGCGTCCGAGGGCCGGGGCCTGGGCCACGACTTTCTGCGGCACATCGAGCGTTGTCAGGCCATCGTCCACGTGATCGACTGCGCCACCTACGAGCCGGGTCGTGATCCACTCACCGACCTCGACGTGATCGAGGCCGAGTTGGCCGCGCACGGCGGGTTGGCGGACCGGCCCCGCATGGTCGCTCTGAACAAGGTGGACGTGACGGACGCGGCCGAACTCGCCGAGATCGTCCGATCCGACGTGGAGGCGCGCGGGCTGCCCACGTTCGCGATCTCGACGAAGACCGGTGAGGGGCTGCAGTCACTCACCTTCGCGATGGCGAAACTGGTCGCCGAGCGACGGGCAGCTGCACCGAAGCCCGAGCCGAAGCGCATCGTGATCCGGCCCGCGCCGGTGGCCGGCGGTCCCGCGTTCAGCATTCGCCAGCAGGGCGACGGCGAGGGCGGCTTCGTCTGGCGGGTGCGGGGCGAGAAGCCGGAGCGCTGGGTTCGGCAGACCGACTTCGGCAACGGCGAGGCCGTCGGCTACCTCGCCGACAGGTTCGCCCGGCTCGGCATCGAGGACGCGCTGCTCGCGCAGGGCGCCCGGGCGGGCGACGCGGTCGCGATCGGTGAGGGCCAGCACCCGGTGGTCTTCGACTTCGCCCCGCAGGTCGACATCGGCGCCGAGCTGTTGTCGCGCCGCGGCGAAGACCAGCGGCTGTTCAGCGAGCGCGAGTCGGTCAAGCGGCGGCGCAAGCTGGACGCCGAGTACCACGCCGCCAAGGACGCCGAGCGGCAGACCCGAATGGCCTCCGACGGCTACTCCGGTGACGACGTCCCCGCCGGCCCTGGTGACGATGACGAATAGCGCCACCGGCCTTCGTCCGCAGCTGGCCGACGCCCAGCGCATCGTGGTCAAGGTCGGTTCGTCGTCGTTGACCGGACGCCGCGGTTTGAACGGCGAACGCATGCAGCAGTTGGTCGCAGCCCTGGCCGAGTTGCGCGCGGCCGGCAAGGACGTGGTGCTGGTGTCGTCCGGCGCCGTGGCCGCAGGCATGCCCGCGCTGCGCATGAAGCACCGGCCGCGCGATCTGGCCAGCCAGCAGGCGGCCGCGTCCGTCGGTCAGGGGTTGCTGATCGAACGCTATGACGCCCTGTTCGCGGCGCACGGACTGGTGGTCGGCCAGGTGCTGCTCACCGTGGACGACCTGACCCGCCAGGCGGGCTACCGCAACGCCCTGCGCACCTTCACCCGGTTGATGCAGTTGGGCGCGATCCCGGTGGTGAACGAGAACGACACCGTGGCCACCCACGAGATCCGGTTCGGCGACAACGACCGGCTGGCCGCGCTGGTGGCCCACCTGGTGCAGGCCGACGCGCTGGTGCTGCTCTCCGATGTGGACGCTCTCTACACCCGGCACCCCTCCGATCCCGGGGCTGAGCGGATCGACGAGGTGACCGACGTGGACGACCTCGATGTGGACACCTCGCGGGGCGGCTCGGCAGTCGGCACGGGCGGCATGGCCACCAAGTTGCAGGCCGCCCGGATCGCCACCGCGGGCGGCATCTCAGTGGTGTTGGCCGGCTTCGACGACCATGCGGCAGCCATCACCGGCGGCCCGGTCGGAACGCTCTTCCACGCCACCGGCAAGAAGCGTGCCCGGCGCCTCATGTGGTTGGCCTACGCCTCACAGGCCAAGGGTGATCTGGTGCTGGACGAGGGTGCCGTCCGGGCCGTGCTCGAGCGCAAGGCGTCGCTGCTGCCGGCCGGCATCACAGCCGTGCACGGCGACTTCCTGGCCGGTGAACCCGTACGGTTGGTCGGTCCGTCCGGTGCAGTGATCGCCCGCGGCATCGTCAACTACGACGCCGCCGACCTGCCCGGGCTACTCGGCAAGAGCACCCACGCGCTGGTCGAGGAGCGCGGACCGGAGTTCGACCGCGAGGTCGTGCACCGCGACGCGTTGATCGTTAAGCTCAGCCGCAAGCCGCGTCCGGACCGCTGAGGCCACGCGGGCGGCCCCCGCTCAGGCAGCCGCCAGGCTCAGACCCGCGGGAAGCATGGGTGGCAGGACGTTGCGCGCCAGCCCGAACAGTTCGTCCTGCCGCGCCGGTGTCATCCGCTCGGCCAGCATGGTGATCGACACGGCCGCTACCACCCGCGAGTCGCGAACGATCGCCACCCCCAGGCATGCGACGCCGGGTTCGTTCTCTTCGAACTCGATCGCGAATCCCCGGCTACGGGTCAGGTGCACCTGCTTGGTCAGTTCGACCAGGGTCAGTGCGGATCTCTTCAGGTAGGCGTCCAGCTGGTCGTCGGGCACTCCGCGGGCAGCCAGCAGGGCGCGGCCCATCGCGCACGTTGCGGCGGGCGTGCGTCGTCCGACCTCGGACCACACCCGGATCGGTCGTTCGGGCTCGACCTTGTCGATGTAGAGCACCTGGTCGCCGATCAACATGCCCAGATGGACCAGTTCGTCGGCCTCGCGCGACAGGGCCAGGACGGCCGGGTGCAGCGATTGGGCGAGACTCTGTGGAGTCAGGAATCCCTCGCCGAGGGTCATCGCCACCGGGCCGAGGTGATACTCACCGGTGTTCTCCGACTGAGCCACGAAGCCGCGGTGCTTCATCGTGGACAGCGCTCGATAGGCGGTCGACTTGTTCACGCCGGTTGCGGACGCCAGCTCGGCCAGCGCAGCTCCGTCCGCGCCCGCGTTGGCAAGCGCGCTCAGCAGGGTGAGCGCGCGGTCGATCGCTTCTACTCGTGGACCGTCAGTCATGCCTCGATGATGCCTGCCCGTTTCGCTGAATGCAACGACGAAATCAATAAGAGAAATTTGCTTGCGGTCCCTACCTCAGTCGTGGAACCATATTTCAGACAACGAACCTTGTGTTTCAATGAGTGAAACCAGAAAGTTGAGTAGATGTCTTTGCTCGACGAAGTCCTGGCCCGACGCATCGTGCCGGTGGTGGTCGTTCGCGACTCGGCTCGGGCCGCCGGCCTGGCGGACGCTCTGGTGGCCGCCGACCTGCCCATCGCCGAAGTCACCCTGCGCACTCCGGCCGCCCCGGAGACGATCGCCATGATGGCGAAGAAGTCCGGGCTGCTGGTTGGGGCGGGCACCGTGTTGAACGCCGCCCAGGTCGATCTGGCAGTCGACGCCGGCGCCCGCTTTCTGGTCAGCCCCGGCTACAGCGCCGACGTGGTGTCGCGTGCGGCCGAACGCGGAATCGCGGTCATCCCCGGCACCGTCACTCCCACCGAGGTGATCACCGCCCTCGCCGCCGGTCTCCGGCTGCTCAAGTTCTTTCCGGCCGGCAACTACGGCGGCACCGGCACCCTGAAGGCGTTCGCCTCGGTGTTCGCCGAGGCTCGGTTCGTGCCCACCGGCGGCGTCTCCCCGGCCAACCTGTCGCAGTATCTGTCGTTGCCGAACGTGCCCGCGGTCGGCGGCTCCTGGATGGTGCCCGCCGACCTGGTCGACGCCGGCGACTTCGCCGCCATCGAGCAACTCAGCGTCGACGCGGTCGCTGCGGCGTCCGGTCGCTGAACGAAGGAATCTCGGATGCCCAACCAACTCACCCTCCGCCCGGCCGAGACCTGCCGCTACGACGCGTTGGCACTCGGTGAAGTGATGTTGCGCCTCGACCCCGGTGAACTGCGCATCCGTACCGCCCGCAGTTTCACCGCCTGGGAGGGGGGCGGTGAGTACAACGTCGTCCGCGGCCTGAGCCGAGTCTTCGGCCAGCGCGCCGGAGTGCTGACCGCATTGGTCGACGACGAGGTCGGCCGGCTGATCGAGTCGTTGATGATGGCCGGCGGCGTCGACACCTCGCTCATCTCGTGGGCGGATTCGGACGGTGTCGGACGCACCGTGCGCAACGGCCTCAACTTCACCGAGCGCGGCTTCGGTGTGCGTGGCGCCAAGGGAGTCAACGATCGCGGTCACACCGCCATCGCCCAACTCGGCCCCGATGCCCTTGATTTCGACCACATCTTCGGTGAGCTGGGTGTGCGCTGGCTGCACACCGGAGGCATCTACGCGGCCCTGTCGGAGACCACGGCGAAGACCGCGCTGGCCGCCATGACGGCCGCCAAGCGGCACGGCACCATCGTCAGCTACGACCTCAATTATCGGCCCAGCCTGTGGAAGAGCATCGGTGGCCAGGCCCGCGCGCAGCAGGTGAACCGTGAGCTCGCCCGCTACGTCGACGTGATGATCGGCAACGAGGAGGACTTCACCGCATCGCTCGGCTTCGAGATCGAGGGCGTTGACGAGAACCTGACCGAGTTGCCGATCGACGGGTTCGCCCGGATGATCGAGACCGTCGCAGCGGCCTACCCCAACTTCTCCGTGATCGCCACCACGCTGCGGGCCGTGCACAGCGCGTCCGACAACGACTGGAGCGCGCTGGCCTGGTCGCCGAGCACCGGCCTGGTGCAGGCCGCCGATCGCAAGCACCTCGAGATCCTCGACCGGGTGGGTGGCGGCGATTCGTTCGCCTCCGGCCTGTCGTACGGACTGATCAGCGGCGCCGACCTGCAGACCGCCGTCGAGTACGGCGCCGCGCACGGCGCCCTGGCCATGACCACGCCCGGCGACGCCACCATGGCCACCCGGGCCGAAGTACTCAAACTGGCCGGCGGCGGTAGCGCCAGGGTGGATCGGTGACCTGACATGAACGACGTGATCGAGCAGGTCGAGGTGCTGGTCTCCAGCCCGAGCCGCAACTACGTGACGCTGCGGCTGATCACCCGCGACGGGATCGTCGGCCTGGGCGACGCCACGGTCAACGGCCGCGAGCTGTCGGTGGCCGCCTATCTGCGTGAGCACGTGGGCCCGCTGCTGATCGGACGCGACCCTGGTCGCATCGAAGACACCTGGCAGTACCTCTACCGCGGCGTGTACTGGCGTCGCGGCCCGATCACGATGGCCGCCATCGGCGCGGTCGACATCGCCCTGTGGGACATTCTCGGCAAGCGCACCGGTCAGCCGTTGTACCAGCTGTTCGGCGGCCGGGTGCGTGATCGACTGGCTACCTACCGGCACGCCTTCGGCTGGGATCTGCCCGCCCTGCTCGACCAGGTGGACGCCCATCGCGAAGCCGGCTTCAGCAACATCCGGGTGCAGTCGGGTGTGCCCGAACTCGATGTGGTCTACGGAGTGACCAAGAACCAGATCTATGAGCCGGCCGGCCGCGAGGCCAGGCCTGCCGAAGAGATCTGGGACGTCGATGCGTACCTGCGGCACCTGCCCGGTGTGATCGAAGCGGTTCGCGAGCACGTCGGCGACGCAGTGGGCCTGCTGCACGACGCGCACCATCGGCTCACCCCGATCCAGGCCGGCCGGCTCGGCAAGGCCCTCGAGCCCAGCAACTTGTTCTGGCTCGAGGACGTCACCCCGGCGGAAGATCAGCAGGCGCGCTGCGGTTGGTTCGCCAGCACACCACCACGCCACTGGCGATCGGAGAGGTGTTCAACACCATCTGGGACTGCCAGTACCTGATCGAGAACCGACTGATCGACTACATCCGCGCCGCTGTGGTGCACGCCGGGGGGATCAGCCACCTGCGCAAGATCTTCGCTCTCGCCGAGGTGCACGGAGTTCAAGCCGCACCGCACGGACCCTCGGACGTGTCGCCGATCTCGCTGGCGGCCAGCATCCACCTCGGTGTGGCCACCCACAACTTCGCCATTCAGGAGTACATGGGCTACCCGCAGCAGGTGCACGAGGCGTTCCCGCACGCCTGGCACGTCGAGGACGGCCACCTGCAGCCCGGCGACGAACCGGGGCTCGGTGTCAGCCTCGACGAAGACCTGCATCACTGCGACGACTACCAGGCCGCCTACCTACCGGTCGCGCGACGGCGCGACGGTACCCTCACAGATTGGTGATCGAACGATGACCTCAATCCTGTCCCGCGCCACGGCGCCGGCCGCCGTTCTCGGAGCCAGTGCGCCGCCGAATCCGGGCATGCTGCACCTCGGCATCGGCAACTTCCATCGGGCCCACGCAGCCGTCTACACCGCCAAGGCGATGGCGGCGCAGGGCGGCGACTGGGGCATCGTCGCGGTCGCCAACCGCTCCCGGCGGGTCGTCGACGCACTGGCCGGCCAGGACTACCTCTACTCGATCCTGGAACTCTCCAGCGCGGGGGAGCGGGTCGATGTGATGGACGTGCACCGCGAGACCCTGGTGGCCGCCGAGCAGACCGCGGAGCTGATGGCCCGGATCGCGCACCCGGACATCAAGGTCGTCACGATGACGATCAGCGAGAACGGCTATTGCCGCAACCCGGTCAGCGGCGATCTCGACGTGGACGGCGAGCTGATCAGCGCCGACCTGGCCACCCCGGACTCGCCCCGCACCAGCATCGGCCAGCTCGCCGGCGCGCTGATCCGGCGCTTCGCGGGCGATGCCGGACCGATCACCATCCTGTCGTGCGACAACCTGGTTTCCGCGGGCCACACCGCCCACAAGATGGTCAGCCAGTACCTGCAGGCGGCCGCCACCCCGTCCGGTTTTCACGAGTGGTACGAGGCGTCGGTCACCTTTCCGAACGCGATGGTCGACCGCATCGTGCCGGGCAGCACCGACGCCACCCGTGCGCGGGTCCGCGAGCTACTGGGTGTCGTGGACGCCGTTCCGGTGCCCGCCGAGCGGTTCAGCATGTGGGTGATCGAGGACCGGTTCGCCGCCGGACGCCCGGCCTGGGAGGAGGGTGGCGCGATCTTCACCGACGAGGTGGAGGCATACGAGCTGGTCAAGTTGCGGCTGCTCAACGGCTCCCACTCCCTGATCAGCTACCTGGGCGGGTTGGACGGCCGGAGCACCATTCCGGCCAGCTTCGGCCAGGGCTTCGTGCGCGAGAGTGTCACCGAGCTGCTGAACAACGAGTACCTGCCCAGCATCGAGTTGCCGACCGGGTTCGACGCTCAGGCCTACGTCGCCAAGCTGTTCGACCGGTGGAGCAACGACGCCCTGGGTGACTCCGCGTCCCGGGTCGGCTCCGATGGTTCGCTCAAGCTGTTGCAGCGCGTGCCCGACCCGGCCCTGCGAATGCTCGGCCTCGGCCAGGTGCCGCACCAACTCGCCCTGATGGTGGCCGGCTGGATCGCCTGCGTCGCACCGCCGGCCGGCTTCGACCCCGGCCCGGTCGCGGCAGCCATGATCGAACCGGCCAAGGAACGGCTCGCCGCCGCAACGGCCGGCGCCGGCTCGGTGCGCGCCCACGTCGAGGCCATCGTTCGGGGCGGGTTCTTTCCCGAGGCGCTCGCCGCGCACGACGACTTCGTCAGCAGGGTGGCTGACTTCGTCCAGATCATCACCACCCACGGCGTTCGCGACGCGGCCCGAGCCGCCGTCGAGGCCGGCCGAACGTCCTGACCCGCACCCTCCTGACCCCAACTCCCGAAGGGACCATGTCGATGAAGACACTGAAGATTCATGGCGCCGAGCAGATCGCCATCGAGCAGGCCGACGTACCCGAGCCCGCCCCGGGCGAGGTGCGCGTGCGCATGCAGTACGGCGGCATCTGTGGCTCCGACCTGCACTACTACTTTCACGGACGCAACGGCGCCTTCGTCGTCAACGAGCCGTTCACCCCGGGGCACGAGATGTCGGGAGTCATCGACCTCGACCCGTCCGGACGGCGGGCGGCGAGCACCCGGGTGACCATCGCGCCGGCGACCTACGGCACGTCTGTCGAAGGCATCGAGGACCGCAAGTACCTGTGGCCCGGCGGCAGCTACTTCGGCAGCGCCTCCACCACCCCGCACACCCAGGGCGGCATGAGCGAATACCGGGTGGTGCCGGACTTCATGATCCGCGAACTACCCGAGAACCTGGCCACCCGCGACGCTTCGCTGGCCGAGCCCCTGGCGGTGGCACTGCACGCGATCGAGATCGCCGGTGGGGTAGCTGGCCAGAAGGTGCTCGTCTCGGGTTCGGGCCCGATCGGGCTCTGCCTGGTGGCGGCCGCCGTCGCACTGGATGCCGCCGAGGTGACCGCCACCGACATGCTGGACGGCCCGTTGGAGCGGGCCCGGGCAGTCGGGGCGACCGGCACCATCAAGGTGGGAGTCGACCAGGTGCCCGGGCTCGCTTTCGACGTGGTCTTCGAATGCTCCGGAGCCGCCCCGGCGGTCAGCACGGCCCTGGCCGCGGTGCGCCGGGCCGGCACGGTCGTGCAGGTGGGCATCCTGCCCGCCGACAAGATCGCCGTGAATCTGGAACCCCTGGTGTCGCGCGAGGTGCGCTACCTCGGCACCTTCCGATTCGACAACGAGATCGACCAGGCCATCACGATGCTCGCGGCGCACCCCGAGATCGGCAAGGTGATCACCCACGTGATCGATGCCGACAACATCGTCGAGGCCTTCGAAACCGCTCGCAACAGTCAGGAGTCCGGCAAGGTCGTCGTGTCTCTCTGGCTCGACGACTGACAGGAGGGGCCTGCGGAGCGGCCGACGTCAGCTGTTCCGCCCGACCCCCTCACCTTGCACGGCTCGCCCGCAGCCCGCGGACGTGCCGCCCTCCCGGCAATGACGGCGATCTGACGTGCCCCACCGACGGGGTCGCGGCCGTCCGTTGTCATCGCATCCGGTGGATCCCGCTGAGCCGGCTCCACCCCCGAACCCCACCCCGACACGTCACACCCACCACAAAGGAGCACACATGTCTGTGGACAATGCCCCGGCGAGCCCTCCGGGCCACGTCGGTGAGCGCACCACCAAAGACCTGGCCAAGGCAGCCGTTTCCGGTTGGCTGGGCACGGCCCTCGAATTCATGGACTTCCAGCTGTATTCGCTCGCCGCGGCGCTGGTTTTCAAGGACATCTTCTTTCCCAGCGACGCACCCGGCGTGGCAATCATCCTCGCCATGGCCACCTACGCCACCGGTTACCTGAGCCGCCCCATTGGCGCCTGGTTCTTCGGTCGGCTCGGTGACCGTGTGGGCCGTACCAAGGTGCTGTTCTACACGATCGCCCTGATGGGCATCGCGACGACCGCCATCGGCCTGCTGCCCACCTACCAGCAGGTCGGCATCCTCGCCCCGATCCTGCTGGTCGTGCTGCGGTTGGCTCAGGGCTTCGGTGCCGGCGCCGAGATCGCGGGCTCGTCGGTGATGCTCACCGAGTACGCGCCCCGCAGAAGGCGCGGTCTGGTCGGCTCACTGGTTGCACTCGGCACCAACTCGGGCACGCTGGGCGCGTCCGCCATCTGGGGCCTGCTGGTCGCCACCATGTCGACCCAGACCGTCATCGAGTGGGGGTGGCGCATCCCGTTCATCGCCTCCTCCCTGATCATGCTGTTCGCGGTGTGGCTGCGCCGCAACCTGAAGGAGTCGCCGGTCTTCGAGGGACGCGCCGACGTGGTCGACGGCCAGGCGATCTCGCGCGAAGAGCTCGACAAGGTGGCCGCCCACGACAGCGTGCTGGCCAAGGCGATGCACGAGCGCAAGGGCCGGGCGTTCTTCCAGGGCTTCTTCCTGCGTTTCGGTCAGGCCGGCAACTCCGGCATCGTGCAGACCTACCTGATTAGCTACATCGCCACGGTGCTGCTGCTGGCCCCCAGTGTCGGCACGGGTGTGGTGATCACGTCGTCGCTGGTGGGATTCCTCACGGTGCCGATCATCGGCTGGCTGAGCGATCAGGTCGGCCGCAAGTTGATGTACATGATCATGTCGTCCATCGCACTGGTGCTGGCGGTGCCGATGATCTGGATGATCGCGTCGAAGAACATCAGCTCGATCTTCGTTGGCTACATCATCATTCACCAGACCTCGGTGCTGGCCCTGGCCTCGCTGGAGAACAACACTATGTCGGAGCTCTTCGGATCGCGGGCGCGGCTCACCCAGCTGGCCCTGGCCAAGGAGTTGGCGGCCATCGTGGCCACCGGCATCGGTCCGGTCGTCGCGGCCGCGCTGGTGCTGGCCACGGGCTCGTGGTGGCCGATCGCGATCATGATCGGGTTCTTCTCGATCTGCTCCCTCGGCGCCGCCATCGTGATGCCCGAGACGGCGGGACGCGACCTGACCGTATTGAACGACGCCCGCAAGGGCGAAGCAATCATCGGTCCGTTCGCGCGGCGGGAACGGGCGGCACTCGGTTTGCCGGCGCCCGAAACCATCGACGCACGCTGATCGAGCTCGCGTCGTTGGAATGGTGGCACAGGGGTCGTCCATACCGGACGGCCCCTCTGCCGCGTCCGGTCCGGATGGTCGAGCGTGGCGAAGCACATGGCCGAACCGGCCCGGTCGCTCGGAACTGGCCTGGGAGCCGGCAGCCCGGGCTGCACCGGTAGTCTGCCGGGCGTGACTTTCAACGATCAGGCCCGGGCAGCCAAGCAGGCGTCCGTCACGCTCGGAACGCTCACCCGGGCAGCCAAGGACGCGGCCCTGCACGCGATGGCCGATGCGCTGGCCGATGCCGAAGCAGCCGTGCTCGAGGCGAACCGGCGCGACGTCGATCGGGCCCGCGAGTCGGGCACGTCCGATGCCCTGATCGACCGGCTGCGACTGAACCCGCAACGGGTGGACGGCATGGTCGGCGGGTTGCGCGACCTGGCCCGGCTCGCCGACCCGGTCGGCGACGTGATGCGCGGCTGGACCAACGCGAACGGTGTGCAGGTGCGCCAGGTACGGGTGCCGTTCGGCGTGGTCGGCATCATCTACGAGGCCCGTCCCAATGTCACCGCGGACGCTGCCGGCATCTGCCTCAAGTCGGGAAATGCGGCCCTGTTGCGGGGCTCGTCCTCGGCCCTGGAGTCGAATCTCGCCGTGGTCGCTGCCCTCCGCGCAGGTTTGCAGGGCGTCGGTCTGCCGAGTGATGCCGTCCAGCTGGTCGAGGGCGGTCGCGAGGTGACCGAGCAGATGATGGCGGCCAGGGGACTGGTCGACGTCTTGATCCCACGCGGCGGCGCCGGGCTGATCAACGCTGTCGTCGAGGGCAGCAAGGTGCCGGTGATCGAGACCGGCACCGGCAACTGCCACATCTTCGTCGACGCCACCGCAGATCAGGCCATGGCCCTCGACATCCTGCTGAACGCCAAGGTGCAGCGGCCGAGTGTGTGCAACGCCGCCGAGACACTGCTGGTGCATCGCGCGATCGCCGACGAGTTTTTGCCCAAGGCTCTGGCGGCACTGGCCGGGCAGGGCGTCACCGTGCACGGAACGGACGCGGTGCGCGCCCACTCCGAGCTGGTGGTCGCCGCGGGGCCGGACGAGTTCGACGACGAGTACCTGTCCCTCGACATCGCCGCCGACGTCGTGGACTCGGTGGGTGCCGCAATCGAGCACATCCGGGCGCACACCACCGGACATTCCGAGACCATCGTGACCAACGACCGGATCTCCGCCGACCGGTTCGTCGCCGAGGTGGACGCCGCCGCGGTGCTGGTCAACGCATCGTCCAGGTTCGTCGACGGTGGCGAGTTCGGCTTCGGAGCCGAGATCGGCATCTCGACCCAGAAGCTGCACGCCCGAGGGCCGATGGGCCTGGCCGAGATGACCTCGTCGAAGTACGTGGTCACCGGGGCCGGGCAGATTCGCCCCTGAACCACGGCCGAGGTTCCGGTTCGAAACTGGCTCGGACAAGCGCACGGACGTGGCACCCATGGGGTGCTGGCCACTAGCATGCGCGCATGGGCATTCTTCTGGAGACGGTGGTGCACGACCCGCTGCAGCCTTACCTCGTGGGCGGAGCGATCTTCGTCCTGCTGATGATCGGGCTGCGGGTCGTGTTCGGCGTGGGCAAGAGTCGTCCGCATAGTAAATGACGACAACCGGCATCGTCTGGACCAATGACGGGTCCAGACGACGGCGTCTGGGCGTCATGGGCGGCACGTTCGACCCGATCCACCACGGCCACCTGGTCGCCGCCAGTGAGGTAGCGGCCACGTTCTCCCTCGACGAGGTGGTGTTCGTGCCCACCGGTCAGCCGTGGCAGAAAGCCGACCGGCAGGTGTCCCTGGCCGAGGACCGCTACCTGATGACCACCATCGCCACGGCGTCCAACCCGAGGTTCTCGGTCAGTCGGGTCGACGTCGAGCGTCCAGGCTCCACCTACACCCTCGACACCCTCCGCGATCTGCGCAGTCACTACGGCGAAGACGTCGACCTGTTCTTCATCACCGGTGCCGATGCCCTCGGTGCGATCCTCACCTGGCACGGGGTGCTCGAGCTGTTCGACCTGGCCCACTTCGTCGGCGTCAGCCGACCGGGCACCGCACTGAGCGAGCACGACATCGCCCACCTGCCGCCCGACAAGGTCACCCTGCTCGAGGTGCCGGCGCTGGCGATCTCGTCCACCGACTGCCGCAACCGGGTCAGGGAACACCTGCCGATCTGGTACCTGGTTCCGGACGGCATCGTCCAGTACATCGCCAAGCGGGGCCTGTACGCCGGCTGAGCTCGTCGGATGGTTGAGCTCGTCGGGTGGTTGAGCTTGTCGAAACCCACTGTCGAAACCCGCTGGCTGGTTGAGCTTCGAAACCCGCTCGACGCGACCGGGTACGCTGTCTCTTCTCTGCCGGGTCACAGCTGCACCATTGGCTGCGGCACCCGATGGAACCTCCGGCGGCCACGTCCGTCAACGCACGACCTGGGAGCTCAATGACTGCAACAGACCATGCGATCGCCCTGACCCGTGTCGCCGCACAAGCGGCGTCCGACAAGCTCGGTGGCGATCCGGTGGCCTTCGATGTGTCGGAGCCGCTGGCCATCACCGATGTCTTCCTGATCATCGGTGCGTCCAACGAACGCCAGGTCGGCGCCATCGTCGACGCCGTCGAGGAATCGCTGCTCAAGCAGGGCGCCAAGCCCGCCCGGCGTGAGGGACACGGCGAGAACCGTTGGGTACTTCTCGACTTCATCGACCTGGTGGTGCATGTGATGCACACCGAGGAGCGGGCGATCTACACGCTGGAACGGCTGTGGCACGACTGCCCGCGCATCGACCTGCAGCTGCGCGAGCCGGGTCTGAACGGCGTCGAGTCCGTCAGCTCGCGCTGAAATGACGGCGGCGCGGGTCGTGCTGTGGCGGCACGGCGAAACCGACTGGAATGCGACCGGACGCTACCAGGGCCAGGCCGACGTGGAACTCAACGTGCGCGGAGTACAGCAGGCACAGGCCGCAGCGCCCCTGATCGCGGCCCTGAAACCGTCGCGAATCGTCTCGTCCGACTTGAGCCGCGCCCGCACCACTGCCGCCGAACTCGGTGCCCTCACCGGCCTGACGGTGCAGGTGGAACCTCGGCTGCAAGAGATCAACGTCGGTGACTGGGCGGGACTGACCAACCAGCAGGTGTTCGCCGATCACCCCGAGTTCGCCGAGGCGCTGCACGCAGGTAGGGACGCCCGCCGCTCCACCACTGGCGAGACCGGCGCCGAGGCTGGTGCCCGGGTCGCCACGGCGTTGCTCGACATCGCCGAGAGCACCCCCGACGGGCAGACCGCCGTCGCCGTCGGTCACGGGTTCGCCATGCGGGTGGCCACAGTGTTTCTGCTGGGCCTCGACTATGCCCACAACCTGACCCTGGGCGGGTTGTGGAATGCGTCGTGGTCGGTGCTGCAGCCGGCGGGCGAGACGTGGCGCCTGCTCTCGTACAACAACGTGGCTGCCCCCAGCTGACCAGTCTTGGGCGCTGACGCTCTGGCCGGGTCAGGATTGTGGGTCGTACTGGAACTCCCGCAATTCCTGCGCACAACGGCAGGCAGCGGCGATCTTGGCTGCCCACTCGACCGCGGCTTCGCGGGTCGGCAGTTCGAGAATGGTGTAGCCGCCGTTGAGCTCCTTCGTCTGCTCGTAGGTGCCGGCTATCACGCGGCCGTCGGCATCGACGCATACGGCAGCGACGTCCTCGTCGATCCCACCGCCGAACACGTAGACGCCGGCCGCCTTGGCTTCTTCGATCACCGCGTGCGACTCGGCGGCCACGGTCTCGAAGTCCTCGGCGGGAAAGACCATCGCCGGGCTGGGGAACGAGATCAAGTACTTCGCCATCGGTGCTCCTCGCGTCGGGTGCGAACGAGAGCTACGGTCTCACGCCCGGAGTTGGCGGGTCGAGGACGGGTCGAGCTTGTCGAGACCACGTGGATGGGTGATTTCGACAAGCTCAATCAACCGATGGTGGAGGTCGTGGCCACGTCCATGGGTGATTTCGACAAGCTCAACAACCGCTGGTCGAGCTTGTCGAGGCCACGTGCATGGGTGATTTCGACAATCCCAATCAACCGCTGGTCGAGCTTGTCGAGGCCACGTGCATGGGTGATTTCGACAATCCCAATC
>Ga0209277_10000418_pt1 | contig 21562 bp, 26 predicted proteins | sample JI81AbrownDNA_FD_187503 | JGI IMG/M metagenome (GOLD analysis project Ga0209277, IMG submission 187503) | Wastewater effluent complex algal communities from Wisconsin, to seasonally profile nutrient transformation and Carbon sequestration -... | ecosystem: Engineered > WWTP > Effluent > Algae... | reverse complement strand
TCCTGGCATGACCAAGGCAAGCTGGTAAGGGGTCGAAGATGAGCATGTCTGATCCGATCGCCGATATGCTGACGCGGATTCGTAACGCACAGCAGGCGCAAAAGAGCTCTGTCGCGATGCCCTCCTCCAAGCTGAAGGTGGCGATTGCAAAGGTTCTGAAGAGCGAAGGTTATATTGATGACTTCGCTGTCAATCAAAACGATGGCAAGCCTGAGCTTGGGCTGTCGCTGAAGTACTACGCAGGTCGTCCGGTTATCGAGCGCATTGAGCGCGTTAGCCGTCCCGGTCTTCGCGTGTACAAGGGCTGCGACGATTTGCCTCGTGTAATGAACGGCTTGGGTGTGGCAATTGTTTCGACCCCCAAGGGTGTGATGACCGACCGCGCTGCGCGCGCTGCCAGTGCTGGCGGCGAAGTGCTCTGCATCGTGGCTTAAGGGAGAGTTGATATGTCCCGTGTAGCCAAGAATCCGGTTGTTTTGCCCGCAGGTGTTGATGTCAGCATTGATGCTTCGCAAATTGTCGTTAAAGGGCCTCTCGGTTCGCTTGCGCAGACTTTGCATCCGTCTGTGAAAATTGAGCGCGGCGAAGCCGGTGTTCAATGTACGGCAATTGAAGGCGCTGTTAATAGCAAGGCCATGTCCGGGACGATGCGTGCCCTGGTCAATAACATGGTTACTGGCGTTTCGAAGGGTTTTGAGCGGAAGCTTAACCTGGTGGGCGTTGGCTATCGTGCTCAGGCTCAAGGCGACAAATTGAACCTGACGCTGGGTTTCTCTCACCCGGTTGTGCATCAGATGCCGGCAGGTGTGAAGGTGGAGACACCGACCCAGACCGAAATTGTTATTAAGGGTGTCGACAAGCAAGCTGTCGGCAAGGTTGCTGCTGAAGTCCGCGCCTATCGAGCTCCGGAGCCCTACAAGGGCAAGGGTGTCCGCTATGCAGATGAAGTGGTTGTCTTGAAAGAAACCAAGAAGAAGTAAGGGCGGATCATGATCACCAAGAAGGAAACGCGTTTGCGCCGGTCACGGAAAACCCGTGCCAAGATTGCGGAAATGAAGGCAGTCCGTCTGTCCGTGTTCCGTTCGAACAGCCACATCTACGCGCAGGTTATTGCGGGTTGTGGTTCCAAGGTTTTGGCTGCCGCTTCTACCGTGGAGGCCGAAGTTCGGTCCCAGGTGTCGAACGGTGGCAACAAGGCGGCCGCCGAGCTGGTCGGCAAGCTGATTGCAGAGCGCGCCAAGGCGGCGGGTATCGAGGCGGTTGCTTTTGATCGCTCCGGTTTCCAGTATCACGGCCGCGTCAAAGCGCTTGCCGAAGCCGCCCGCGAAGGCGGATTGAAGTTCTAAGCGAGGTTTAGCATGGCTAAGCAGCAAACTAAGAAAGTGCAGGCCTCGGACGAGCGCGATGACGGCCTGCGCGAAAAGATGGTTTCCATCAATCGCGTAACCAAAGTTGTGAAGGGCGGCCGGATCCTCGGTTTTGCAGCTCTTACGGTGGTTGGCGATGGTGACGGCAGCATTGGTATGGGCAAGGGCAAGTCCCGGGAAGTGCCTGTTGCTGTTCAGAAGGCGATGGAAGAAGCTCGTCGCAAAATGAACAAGGTTTCACTGAAGAACGGCACCTTGCATCATTCGGTGACCGGCAAGCACGGTGCATCCTTTGTGCTTATGCAGCCGGCTCCGACGGGTACCGGGATTATCGCAGGCGGCGCGATGCGCGCCGTTTTCGAAGTTATGGGCGTTACCGATATCATCGCGAAGTCCATTGGTTCGACGAATCCCTACAACGTCGTTCGTGCGACGCTGAATGGGCTTATGGCCACCAACGCTCCTTCGGTTATTGCTGCCAAGCGCGGCAAGACTGTTGAAGAGATTCAGGGGTAAGTCATGTCCGATAAGAAATTGAAGGTCACGCTTGTGAAGAGCGTTATCGGTACGAAGCAATCCCATCGTGCAACCGTTCGCGGTCTTGGACTTCGCCGACTCCACCACACGGTGGAACTGCAGGACACTCCTGCAGTGCGTGGCATGATTACCAAGGTCGCTTACCTCGTTAAGTGTGAGGCTTAAATGCGCCTGAATGCCATTAAACCTGCAGCGGGCGCAAAGCACGCTGCTAAGCGAGTGGGTCGTGGAATCGGTAGCGGTCTGGGTAAGACTGCCGGCCGCGGTCATAAGGGTCAAAAGTCCCGTACTGGTGGATTCCACAAAGTCGGCTTCGAGGGCGGTCAGATGCCCATGCAGCGCCGTCTGCCGAAGCGTGGTTTTGTTTCGCTGACACGTGCGCGTATTGCTGAAGTTCGTCTTTCGGAGCTTGAGGCTCTGCCGGTGGATGATGTTGATTTGCTCGTTCTTCAGCAAGCGGGCATTGTTGCCGCGGACGCTTTGGCTGCGAAAGTTGTTCTTTCGGGCGCTATCGGCCGCAAGGTTAACCTGCGCGGTGTCGGTGTGACGAAGGGTGCCAAGGCGGCCATCGAGGCTGTCGGCGGTACTGTCGAGTCTGCTGAGTAAGGCGTAACGTGGCTAATCAACCGTCCGCGCTTGCGGCGCCGGGAAAGTTTGGGGATCTCAAGCGTCGCTTGATGTTCTTGCTTGGCGCACTGATCGTTTATCGGATCGGTGCGCACATTCCGGTCCCCGGTATCGATCCGATAGCATTGGCGGATCTGTTCAAGAGCCAGAAGGGTGGCATCCTCGGGGTGTTCAACTTGTTTTCTGGCGGTGCTCTTTCTCGTTTCACTATCTTCGCTCTTGGGATCATGCCTTACATTTCGGCATCGATCATCATGCAGTTGCTGACAGTTGCTTCACCGCAGCTTGAGGCTATCAAGAAGGAAGGCGAGGCGGGGCGTCGCAAGATCACTCAGTACACGCGTTACGGAACGTTGGCTCTTGCTCTTTTTCAGGGCTTAGGCATTGCGGTTGCTCTTGAGTCTCAGCAGGGCTTGGTTCTTGATCCCGGCATGATGTTCCGGTTTGTTACGGTTTCTACGCTGGTGACAGGAACGATGTTCCTGATGTGGCTTGGTGAGCAGATCACCGAGCGCGGTCTGGGTAACGGTATTTCCATCATCATTTTCGCTGGTATCGCTGCTGGATTGCCCAATTCGCTTGGTGGTTTGTTCGAGCTTGTGCGTACCGGTGCGATGCATCCTTTTACTGCGCTCGTTATTTGCGTGCTTGTAGTGATAGTGACTGGCGTCGTCGTGTTCGTCGAGCGCGGTCAGCGAAAGATTTTGGTGAACTACGCCAAGCGACAAGTGGGCAATAAAATCTATGGTGGTCAGAGTTCTCACTTGCCGTTGAAGTTGAACATGGCTGGTGTTATCCCTCCGATTTTTGCGTCGAGCATAATTTTGTTTCCTGCGACCCTCGCTCAGTGGTTCGGGTCGTCGGAAAGCATGACTTGGCTCAAGGATTTGGGATCTACACTTGCTCCCGGCCAACCTATTTACGTGATTCTCTATGCAGCGGCTATCGTGTTTTTTTGTTTCTTCTACACGGCATTGGTCTTCAATTCGAAGGAAACTGCCGACAATCTGAAGAAGAGCGGTGCTTTTGTTCCGGGAATCCGGCCTGGTGAGCAGACGGCTCGTTACATCGACAAGATCCTCATGCGGCTGACGTTGGCTGGAGCTGTTTATATCACCCTGGTCTGCCTGCTGCCCGAGTTTCTGATCCTGAAGTGGAATGTGCCGTTTTACTTTGGCGGAACATCCTTGCTGATCATCGTGGTGGTGACGATGGATTTCATGTCCCAGGTTCAGGCCTATGTCATGTCCCACCAGTACGAAGGCCTTTTGAAGAAGGCGAACTTCAAGGGTTCGCGGGCTTCGCTCAAGTAAGGTCATGGCGAAGGAAGGTTGGATTTAAAGGCAGGTTGAGGGTTTTCAAATCCTCCCTCTGTACAACCTTCAGGACATAGCTAGAAAGTGGTCACGTTGTACTCGGCCACATCTCCGAAAAGCTTGGGTAGGCTTCGAGCCCCTTTCTACGGGGGTAGGTGCGGTGCAGCGTGGGCCGTATGATTTGAGCAGGGCCCGGATCGTTTTCCGAGCGAAATAACAGAAAAGTAGTTAGGAGCTAGAAATGAGAGTTCAAGCATCGGTCAAGCGGCTTTGCAGAAACTGCAAGATTGTCCGTCGCAAAGGTGTCGTTCGCGTGATCTGTACGGATCCGCGTCACAAGCAGCGTCAGGGTTGATGCGGTCACCCGCATTCTTTATAATTTAATGTTTAGCATTTTGGGGTGAACGCATGGCCCGCATTGCAGGGGTAAACATTCCCAACCACAAGCACACCGAGATCGCTCTGACTGCGATTTTCGGTATCGGACGCACTCGCGCACAACTGATCTGTGATGCGGCCGGTGTTGGTCGATCTGCCAAGATCAAGGACCTTACAGAGTCCGACATGGAACGCCTTCGCGACGAAGTCGCAAAGTTCACTGTAGAAGGTGATCTGCGCCGTGAAGTGACGATGAGTATCAAACGCCTCATGGACCTGGGGTGCTATCGCGGGGTACGCCATCGTCGTGGTCTGCCCCTTCGTGGTCAGCGCACGCGTACCAATGCCCGTACCCGCAAGGGGCCGCGCAAGGCGATCGCCGGCAAGAAGTAATCAGGGATAAGACATGGCAAAGACTGCTGCGAAGGTTCGCAAGAAGATCAAGAAGAACGTGGCCGAGGGTATCGCCCACGTTCACGCTTCTTTCAACAACACGATCATCACGATCACCGATCGCCAGGGTAACGCGCTGTCGTGGGCTACCTCTGGTGGCGCCGGCTTCAAGGGTTCGCGTAAGAGCACCCCGTTTGCTGCCCAGGTCGCTGCTGAAGCGGCTGGCAAGGTCGCTATCGAGTGTGGGATCAAGAATCTGGAAGTTCGCGTGAAGGGCCCCGGCCCCGGTCGTGAGTCCAGCGTTCGTGCGCTGAATGCGCTGGGTATCAAGATCACTACGATCACTGATATCACGCCGATTCCGCACAACGGCTGCCGCCCGCCGAAGAAGCGCCGTATCTGACAAGGAGTTAAACAGTGGCTCGTAATCTTGACCCCAAGTGCCGCCAGTGCCGTCGCGAGGGTGAAAAGCTCTTCCTTAAGGGCGAAAAGTGCTTTACCGACAAGTGCGCGATTGAGCGTCGTTCCTATGCTCCTGGTCAGCATGGCCAGAAGTCTGGTCAACGCTTGTCTGGCTACGGCGTCCAGCTTCGCGAGAAGCAAAAGATCCGTCGCCTTTATGGCGTGCTGGAACGTCAGTTCCGCAAGACGTATGCCGAGGCAGATCGCCGTAAAGGGCAGACCGGTGAGAACCTTCTCCAGCTGCTTGAAGGTCGTCTTGATGCGGTAGCTTACCGCATGGGTTTTGGTGCGTCCCGCGCCGAAGCCCGTCAGGTCGTGCGCCACAATGGCGTGCTGGTAAACGGCAAGCGGGTCAACATCCCGTCTTACACCGTTCGCCCGGGCGATCAGATCCAGCTGACCGATCTGGCTCGTAACCAGTTGCGCGTGAAGGCTGCTCTAGAGGCTGCCGAATCCCGTGGTTACCCGGAGTGGCTGGAAGTCGATGTCAAGGCCGGCAAGGGCGTCTTCAAGGCTTATCCGCAGCGCGCGGAGTTGCCTGCGACCCTGAACGAAGGTCTGGTTGTCGAACTGTATTCGCGTTAATGGTGGTCGCGCCTATGGCGCGACTCTATAGAAGGATTGTCGATGCAAAGTAATGCTCTGCTGAAACCGCGCATCATTGAGGTGCAGAACGTTTCGCCGGTGCACGCTCGTGTGACGATGGAGCCGTTTGAACGCGGATTCGGTCATACGCTTGGGAATGCGCTCCGTCGAATTCTGCTGTCCTCTTTGCCGGGCTACGCACCGACCGAGGTGTCGATCGAGGGCGTACTGCATGAGTACTCGACGCTGGATGGTGTGCGGGAAGACGTAGTCGACCTGCTGCTGAACCTGAAGGGTGTCGTTCTCAAGTTGCACGGCCGTGCGGAAGCGACGCTTTCCCTGGTGAAGACCGGTGAAGGGGTCGTTACGGCTGCGGACATTGAAGTGTCTCATGATGTTGAGGTGATCAATCCTGATCATGTATTGGCTCATCTTGCTCCTGGTGGCAAGCTGGATCTGCAGATCAAGGTCGAACAGGGCCGTGGCTACGTGCCTGGCAATCAGCGTCCTGCCGCCGGCGACACCAAGGCTATCGGTCGTATTGTGCTGGATGCTTCGTTCAGTCCAGTCCGTCGGGTGAGTTACTCCGTCGAGAGCGCTCGTGTCGAGCAGCGTACTGACTTGGATCGTCTGGTTCTCGATATCGAGACGAACGGCGCTGTTGATCCGGAGGAGGCTGTGCGCTTTGCTGCGCGCGTGCTGATGGATCAATTGTCTGTTTTCGCAGATCTGGAAGGTACGCCCACGGCTGTTGAAGCTCCGAAGGCTCCGGCAATTGATCCGATTTTGCTCCGTCCGGTTGATGACCTCGAACTTACAGTTCGCTCAGCGAATTGTCTGAAGGCCGAGAACATCTATTACATCGGTGATCTGATCCAGCGCACCGAAACCGAACTGCTCAAGACGCCCAATCTGGGTCGGAAGTCGCTTAACGAGATCAAGGAAGTCCTTGCCTCGCGTGGTTTGACGCTGGGCATGAAACTTGAAAACTGGCCGCCGGCCGGGCTGGAAAAGCTCGGTTGAGCGTAACGAAGAAGAGGTAATTACAAATGCGTCACCGTAACGGTCTTCGCAAGCTCAACCGCACCAGCAGCCATCGTCAGGCTATGCTGCGCAACATGGCAAACTCCCTGCTGCGTCACGAGGTCATCAAGACCACTGTGCCGAAAGCCAAGGAGCTTCGCAAGGTTGTTGAGCCGCTGATCACGCTCGGCAAAAAGCCGAGCTTGGCAAATCGTCGCCTGGCTTTTGATCGTCTTCGCGATCGTGACATCGTTGTCAAGATTTTTGACGAACTGGGCCCGCGCTTCTCCACCCGTAATGGTGGTTACTTGCGCATTCTGAAGTGCGGCTTCCGTGATGGCGATAACGCGCCCATGGCCTTCGTCGAGTTGCTGGATCGTCCGGATGTTGAGGACGCTGCTGAAGGCGAACAGGCTGCGGCATAGCACGTTCGCTGTCCGTGAGTTGTCAGAACAAGGCCAGCGAAAGCTGGCTTTGTTTTTTTGCGGGCGCTCAAGACGAGTGCGCATCTGCAGGGGGAGGTAAGTATGGCCCCGGTGAGTAAGCACCCGGCAATTCCATCTTGACCGTGGCCCTCAGGGCGTCGCTGCGTCAGCCCGCTTCCACCGATGCGGCAGAGACTCCCCTATCCGACTCTGCGGCTGAGTCGGCAGGCGGGTGAGGACGTCCTTCAGATAGGCGAAGGGCTCGTGCCCGTTGAGGCGCGCCGATTGGATCAGGCTCATGATCGCCGCGGCCCGTTTGCCGACGCGCAGCGAGCCGGCTGCCGAGATGTACAGCTTGATCGGCACCGCCACGCTGAGTGGGCTCGACCCGGAAGCCTGCCTGCGCGATGTGCTCACGCGGATCGCCGAGCACCCGATCAATTGGATCGCGAAGCTGGATCGCGGAGCTCCTGCCCTGGAACCTCAACCCTGCCAAGACCCTTCTCAAAGCCGCCTGACATGAGCACCGTTGTCCCCCTCAAGCCGCGCACCCGCAAACCGGCCGACTTGCTGCAACTGCGGATCGAACTCGCCTGGATCAAGCCTGCAATATGGCGCCGGATCGTGGTGCCCGAGTCGATCACCCTCGGCCGGCTCCATCATGTGATCCAGTGCGTCATGGGCTGGCGCGGGGGGCATCTGCACGAATTCGAGATCGCCGGCGAGCGCTACGGCATCCCCGATCCAGAAGTCGATTGGGGCGATCCGCCCCGCTCCGAGCAGCGCATCCAGCTCAAGACGGCGCTCGGGGGCATGAAGTCGTTCACGTACCTCTACGACTTCGGGGATCAATGGGAGCACCGGGTCAAGGTGGAGCAACGCCACCCGCCCGATCCCATCCTGTCGGCGAGCGCCCTGTGCCTGGCCGGCGCCAACGCCGCACCACCCGAAGACGTGGGCGGCGCGCCGGGCTACGCCGACTTTCTGGAGGCCATCCTCGACCCGAACCACCCTGAGCACCTTGCCATGCGGGAGTGGTGCGGGGAGGTCTTCGAGCCGGGACGCTTTGATCTCTCCGCGGTGAATGAGAGCCTGGAGAGGCTGAAGGTCTGAGGCATCAAAGCGGGGTAGAGACGACGCTTACCAGGAAGGCGGCGCAATCGCCCACGGCGCCAAGCGGCCAGGAGATGCTCACGCGGTGGCCCGCGGTGTTCGAGTTCGACGCGAATCTCTCCGCTTGTCGTGGCCAGCGGCATCTCTGCCGGCAGGGTGGGCGCGGCGAGCGTCAGCGGTCGGGCAGCGTTGGCCCTGTATCCCGGGCTTCCCACACGCGGCAACGACCTCACGCTTGAAGCCGGGGCTGTAGCTGCTGTTTCGGTGACGCCGCGGAATCGCCATCGTGTCCATGATCTTCATCGTGGACGCTATCGCTAACGAAGACCGGGTGATGAAGGTGGGATGGGGGGACGGTTATGGAGAGAGCCTGTAGCCCGCAGGCGCATCGAGATGCACAAATCCCTACTCAGCGGAGTCCGCCGGGTAGGGATTGGGCTGACCATCTCATCATGGCCTGGCGAGTGTTGCTGCTTGTGCTTAGCCGACGATCATCCCGGCGCCGACGGTGTTGTTGGTCGATTCGTCGATCAGGATGAAGGCGCCGGTTGCGCGTGAGTCTGTGTAGCTGTCGGAGAAAATGGGTTGGGCCAGTTTCAGCTGTACTTTGGCGATGTCGTTCATCGCGAGGGTGCTGGCAGCATCGTTGGCGAGGGTGTTGATGTCCACGCGGTGCTTGATGCTGGCGACCTTGGCTTTGACCTCTCGGGTAGTGTGGCGCAGCCAGTAGGTGCGGGCGGGCGACAGCGGGGTTTCGGAGAGCCAGCAGACGATGGCTTCGACCTGCTTGTTCTGGGCCGGCACTTCCTCGCTGTTCACGATCATGTCGCCGCGCGAAATGTCGATCTCGTCTTCGAGCAGAAGGGTGACGGACTGCTCGTGGATGGCCTTTTCGAGCGACTGGCCGTAGAGCTGGATGTCTTTGACGCGGGTCGTGCGGCCGTTGGGCAGCACGGTGACACTGTCGCCGACCTTGATCTCGCCTGATTCGACACGGCCCATGAAGCCGCGGTAATCGTGCAACTCGGGGTTGTCCGAAGCTTGGGGGCGGCACACGTATTGGACCGGGAAGCGGAAGCTCTCGGCTTTTTCGGTGTGGGCGGCGGGCGCGGATTCGAGGATGTCGATCAGCGTCGGGCCTTCGTACCAGTCGAGGCGTTCGCCGCGATCGACGATCATGTCGCCGACGAGGGCCGACAGCGGGATGAAGCGCACGTCGGTGAGCCCGATCTGCTCGGCAAAGGCGGTGTAGTCGGCGACGATCCCGTCGTAGGTGGCCTGGCTGTAATCGACCAGATCCATCTTGTTAACGGCAACGATGACGTGGGGGATGCCGACCAGTTTGGCCAGGTAGCTGTGGCGGCGGGTCTGGGTGAGGACGCCTTTGCGTGCGTCGATCAGGATGATGGCGACGTTGGCGGTGGAGGCGGCGGTCACCATGTTGCGGGTGTACTGCTCGTGGCCGGGCGCGTCGGCAATGATGTACTTGCGCGTGCCGGTGGAGAAGTAGCGGTAGGCGACGTCGATGGTGATGCCTTGTTCGCGTTCGGCCTGCAGGCCGTCGGTGAGCAGGGAAAGGTCGACGGCGGTGAGGCCGCGCTTGGTGGACGTGCGCTCGATGGCGGTGAGCGTGTCGGCCAGGATGGTCTTGGTGTCGAAGAGCAGGCGGCCGATCAGGGTGCTCTTGCCGTCATCGACAGAGCCGCAGGTCAGGAAGCGCAGTAGGCCGCGGTCTTCGATCTGGAGGGGGGAGGTGTGGGCGCTGGTCATGATTTTAGAAATACCCTTCCTTCTTGCGCTGCTCCATGGAGGCGTCGGAAGTCTGGTCGTCGAGGCGGGTTGCGCCGCGTTCGGTGATCGTGGTGGTGGCGGTTTCAATGACGATCTTCTCGACCGTATCGGCGTCGCTGAGCACCGGCGCGGTACAGGTGATGTCGCCGACGGTGCGGAAGCGCACCTGCATCTGGACGATTTCTTCGTCGGGTCGGGCGGGCGTGATGTCGGTGACCGGCACCATCGCACCGCCGCGCATGACGATCGGGCGGACGTGCGAGAAGTAGATGCTGGGCAGTTCGAGCTGTTCACGCTCGATGTACTGCCAGACGTCCATTTCGGTCCAGTTGCTGATCGGGAAGGCGCGGATGTTCTCGCCCTTGTGGCTGCGGGCGTTGTAGAGGTTCCACAGCTCGGGGCGCTGGTTCTTCGGATCCCATTGGCCGAATTCGTCGCGGAAGCTCATGATCCGCTCCTTGGCGCGGGCCTTTTCCTCGTCGCGACGGGCGCCGCCGATGCAGGCGTCGAAGCCGAATTCCTCGATGGCTTCGAGCAGGGTGACCGACTGGTGCTTGTTGCGGGATTCGCCGTCGTTCTTGAGGACGACGGTGCCGCGGGCCATGGAGTCTTCCACCGAACGCACGATCAGGCGCTCGCCGAGTTCGGTGGCACGCTTGTCGCGAAAGTCGGTGACTTCCTTGTAGTTGTGGCCGGTGTCGATATGCATCAGCGGGAAGGGGAAGCGACCGGGGCGGAAGGCTTTTTCGGCCAGGCGCAGCAGGCACAGGGAATCCTTGCCGCCGGAAAACAGCAGCACGGGGTTGCTGCACTGGCCGGCCACTTCTCGCATGATGTGGATGGCTTCGGATTCGAGCCAGTCCAGGTGGCTCAGGGTTTGCTTGGTGAGCGTCGACATTGCTTTACTCGTTAAAGGGTTCTTCGGTGCCCGTTACTTCTTGACGTGCAGGCCGCATTCCTTGGATTCGGGATTTTCCCACCACCAGCGTCCGGCACGCACGTCTTCTCCGATGGAAACCGGGCGAGTGCAGGGCGCGCAGCCGATGCTCGGGTAGAACTTGTCGTGGAGGGCGTTGTACGGAACCTTGTTCAGGCGGATGTAGGCCCACACTTCCTTCTCGGTCCAGTCGGACAGCGGGTTGAACTTGACGAGGCCGTTGCCGGCGTCGTGTTCACGCTTGGGGAGATCGGTGCGGGTCGTCGACTGCTGCGCGCGCAGGCCGGTGATCCAGGCCTGTTTGCCGGCCAGTGCGCGGCCGAGGGGCTCGACCTTGCGGGCGTGGCAGCAGGCCTTGCGCAGTTCGACGCTGTCGTAGAAGCCGTTGATGCCATGCTCGCGGGTGAAGCTTTCGACCGCTTCGTGCTGCGGGTAGAAGAACTTGAGCTTGAGGCCGTAGTGCTCCTGCACCTTGGCCATCAGCGCGTAGGTTTCCAGGGGCAGGCGGCCGGTGTCCAGCGAGAAAATCTCGATGGGCAGCTGAAGGGTGGCGATCACGTCGGTGAGCACCATGTCTTCGGCCCCGAGGCTGTTGGCCAGGGTGATGGCTGGCAGCTCGGCGGCCCAGGCGGCGAGATCGGTCTTGAGCGTGGCGACCTTGGCTGCGAGGCTGGCGAGCAGTACGGGATCGTCGAGCTTGGGGTTTTGGTTCGGGTGCATGTTGCCTCCGGTCTCAGGCGGCGCGTGCGGCGCGGCGGAAAAGCGGTTCGGGCTGGTCGACGGCGGCCTGGTAGGGCGTGGAAAAATCCTTCAGGCTGACCAGGGCCTCTTCGAGCTGGGCATCGGAGTACTTGCCGGCCTTGGGCTGGAGGGTGTCGAAGCCACAGCGCTGCATGAAGAAAAACTGGTCGCGCATGACGTCGCCGATGGCGCGGATTTCGCCCGTGAAACCGTAGCGGGTGCGCAGCAGCGCGGCGGAAGAATAGGCGCGGCCGTCGGTGAACTTGGGGAAGTTGAGGGCGACGGCGCTGATGCTGTCCAGGTCCGGCACGAGTTCTGCCACGTCTTCATGGCTGTCGAGCCACACGCCGAGGCCGGCACGGCCGGAGAGCTGGCCCTTGTGGGCCTGCCAGACCGCGAAGGGTACGAACACTGGGCCGGCGGCGAGGGAGAGCTCTTCGGGCGCCTGGGTTTCGTCGAGGACGAGAATCCGGGCGTCGTCGTCGATCAGTTGGCCGTTCTTGATGAGCTTAGGCATTTTGCTTCCTTTCCTTGACGGCGTCGTCGCCATAAACGCCGAGCTTGAACGGGTCGAGGCCGGTGCGGCGGACGGTTTCGATGAAGCGCTCGCCGGCCTGGCGCTGGGCCAGGTAGACGTCGATGATCTTGGCGATCACGCCGGGCATTTCGGCGGCGGCAAACGAGCGCCCGATGACCTTGCCGATGCTGGCGTGATTGCCTTGGCTGCCGCCGAGACTGACCTGGTACCACTCCTCGCCGTTCTTGTCGACGCCGAGGATGCCGATGTGGCCCACGTGGTGGTGGCCGCAGGAGTTCATGCAGCCGGAGATGTTGAGCTCGATGTCGCCGATGTCGTAGAGGTAGTCGAGATCGTCGAAACGGGCCTGGATGGCGTTGGCGATGGGGATCGACTTGGCGTTGGCCAGCGCGCAGAAATCGCCGCCGGGGCAGCAGATCAGGTCGGTCAGGAGGCCGAAGGTCGGGGTGGCGAGGCCGGCGGCGCGGGCTTTTTCCCAGACGGCGAACAGTTCGGACTGCTTGACGTCGGCCAGCACGAGGTTTTGCTCATGGGTGGCGCGCACTTCGCCGAAGCTGTGGGCGTCGGCCCAGTCCGCAACGAGGTCGAGCTGCTCGGCGGTGACGTCGCCGGGGGCGCGGGAGGGGTTCTTGAGCGACAGCACGACGACGGCGTAGCCGGGCACCTTGTGGGCCAGCACGTTGCGGCGCGTCCAGGCGGCAAAGGCCGGGTTGGCGGCACGCTGGCTCACGTAGCCGGCGTCATCGGCCGGCAGGCTTGCATAGGCCGGGGTGGTGAAGTGGCCGGCAACACGGGCGACTTCGGCTTCGGTGAGGGTGTTGGGGCCGTTCTTGCCGAAAACCCATTCCTCTTCGACCTGGCGCTTGAACTCGGCGGCGCCGAGTGACTTTACGAGGATCTTGATGCGGGCCTTGTAGAGGTTGTCGCGGCGGCCGTAGCGGTTGTAGACCCGCAGGATGGCTTCGCAGTAGGTGATGATGTGCTGCCAGGGGACGAAATCGCTGATTTCTTCGCCGATGAGCGGGGTGCGGCCCATGCCGCCGCCGACCAGCACGCGGAAACCGATCTCGCCGGTGGTGTCGCGCTTGAGTTCAAGGCCGATGTCGTGGCACTGGATGACGGCGCGGTCTTCGGTGGCGCCATTCACGGCAATCTTGAATTTGCGCGGCAGGAAGGCGAACTCCGGGTGGAAAGTGCTCCACTGGCGCAGCACTTCGCACCAGGGGCGCGGGTCGATGTATTCATCGCCGGCGACGCCCGCGAAAGGGTCGGAGGTGATGTTGCGGATGCACGCGCCGGACGTCTGGATGGCGTGCATCTCGACGGAGGCGAGCCCCGCGAGGATCTCGGGTACCGCTTCGAGCGCCGGCCAGTTGAACTGGACGTTCTGGCGGGTGGTGATGTGGGCGTAGCCCTTGTCGTAGGTACGGGCTGTGTGGGCCAGCTGACGAAGCTGTCGCGAGGCGAGCAGGCCGTAAGGCACCGCAACGCGCAGCATCGGGGCATGGCGCTGGATGTACAGGCCGTTCTGGAGGCGCAGGGGACGGAACTCGTCGTCGGTCAGTTCGCCGGCCAGGTAGCGGCGAGTCTGCTCGCGAAACTGGGCAACGCGTTCGTCGACGATCTTCTGGTCGTAGGTGTCGTAGCGGTACATGGTTTTATCCTGGTTATCAGGGGGCGGTCAGGCCGCAATAAGCTTGCTGCCAACCAAGACCAGCATGGTTGCCAGAATCGGACGCAGCACCCGGTCGGGGACCCGGGTGGAAACATGGCTCCCCAGCCAGATGCCGGGCAGGGAGCCGATCAGCAGACTGCCAAGCAAGGCCCAGTCGATGTTGCCGAGGAACCAGTGACCGATGCCGGCCACCAGCGTCAGCGGCACCGCGTGGGCGATGTCGCTGCCGACGATGCGCAGGGTCGGCAGACGGGGGTACAGAAAGAACAAGGCGCTGACACCCAGGGCGCCGGCACCCACCGAAGAGATCGATACCAGCACACCGAGCACAACGCCGGTCAGGATGGTCAGCCACGCGGTGCGCCGCGGGTTTTCCTGACCGCCGGAATGCTTCAGGGCGTAGGCCTGGATCTGTTTGCGGAACACGATGGCCACGGCGGTGAGCAGCAGCGCGACACCCAGCGCGGTCTTGATCAGCGCCGCCGCGCCCCCGATGCCGCCGGGGGCGAAGTTGCCGACGAGCACCAGCGTGATCACCGCACCGGGAATGCTGCCGGTGGCGAGTCTTCGGGTGATCGTCCAGTCCACCGTGCCCTTGAGGCCGTGGGCCAGGGTGCCGCCGGCCTTGGTGATGGCCGCATACAGCAGGTCGGTTCCGACCGCGACGGAAGGGTTGATGCCGAACAACAGCACCAGCAGAGGCGTCATCAGCGACCCTCCACCAACCCCGGTCAGGCCGACAATGGCGCCCACCGCAAAACCTGCAATCGTGTAAGCAATGCTCATGATAAGCCCAAATTCCTTGTGCGGCGCATCGTAAAACGACTTTTTAGATCGAAGAAGGCTTTTTTGGTTAGACAGTTAGAACCAAAAATTATATAAGTCGATTTCCCTGTTTCCAGCGCCGACCGCAGGCGAGAAAAATGAACATTCAGCAGCTGAGATACGTCTTTGAGGTCGCCCGCCACGGCCTGAACGTCTCCGAAGCCGCGGAGGCCTTGTTTACTTCCCAGCCCGGCGTGTCGAAGCAGATCCGCTTGCTTGAGGATGAGCTGGGGGTGGAGATTTTCGTGCGCCATGGCAAGCGCCTGATAGCCATCACCGAGCCGGGTCGGCAGGTGTTGTTGATTGCCGAACGCATGTTGCTGGATGTGGAGAACCTGCGGAAGGTGGGGGCCGAATTCAGCAACGAGGCGACCGGCGGCCTGTCCATCGCCTTTACGCATACCCAGGCCCGCTACGCATTGCCCAGGGTTGTCCAGGCTTTCATGGCCCGCTATCCCAATGTTCGTTTGTCCTTTCACCAGGGCAATCCGAAGCAGGTCTGCGAGTACGTTCTTTCTGGTGCGGCCGATATTGCCATCGCGACCGAGGCAATCGCCGAGCACGAGGATATCGTGATGCTGCCCTGCTACCAATGGAACCGCTGTGTCATCGCGCCGCAGCGCCATCCCATTTTGTCCGAGCATCCGCTGACCCTGGAGGCGATCGCCCGCTATCCGCTGGTGACTTATGACTTTGCCTTCACCGGCCGCAACCGGATCAACGAGGCTTTTACCGGGCGCGGGCTCAGGCCGAACGTGATTCTCACGGCCATCGATTCGGACGTGATCAAAACCTATGTGGCGATGGGCCTGGGAATCGGCATCCTGGCGCGCATGGCCTACGACGCGGCGGTGGACAAGGATCTGGGCATGCTGGATGCGGCGCATCTCTTCGAGTCGAGCACGACCCGCATCGGCGTGCGCCGCAATGCCTGGCTGCGGGGCTATGTGTATGCCTTCATCGAAATATTTGCGCCGCACCTCTCGCGCCGGGTGGTGGAGCTTGCGCTGGCAGGGGGCGGGGAGGACCCGGGGTTGTAATCACGCAGCTCAGATTGAATGCGGCCTGTCGGGCTGAAGCCCGGCCCCTGGTGAACAAACAGAAACCGGGGTCTGGCCCCGGTTTCTGTGGTGATGACGGCGCTGCGTGTTATGCGCGGTTGCGGCGCAAGCGGCTCAAACCCAGCAGGCCCAGGCCGGCCAGCACCATCGTCGAAGGCTCGGGAACCTTCGACGGGGCCAGCGCACCGACGATCCCGAATTCCTCGAAACCGTTGGTGTTGCAGCCCAGCGTCGCGCTGTCGAGCGGATTGACGACGAAGCCGCCCGCGGCGTCCATGAGGCAGCCGACATTGGCCTTCACCACGAACAGGTCGGTGGCCAGGTACTTGTTGAGGTCCATGTCCGGCGCATAGATGAGGAAGTCCGGCTGACCGGAGCCCTTGTTGTGTTCGAGCTTGATGTAGTCGTCACCGTTGGCAGTCACGCCGGCGCAGCCATCCGGGTTGGTGAGCGGATGGTAGGGGTCGGCCGCGCAGGCTGCGGCACTCCCCAAAAAGGTCAGCTGGCCATAGTTGTAGGTCGGGTCGGTCAGGTCGAGGGTGCCGTTGTTGTTCCGGTCGAGGTTCCAGGACGCCTTGACGGCGTTGGTTGCCGCATCCTGGATCTCGACCCGGGCGCTGACAAACAGGGAATCGAGGCTGCCGGACTGGTTGTAGTCTGCGTAGATCACCGGAATGCTGGCCAGCGGATCCAGCGAATGCAGGTAGGTCAGCATGTTGCCGACCGTCGAGGTGCCGCCTTGAAGTGCGGCCGGATCGCTGTAGTCCTTGCCGTTCGGCGTATCCACCGGCGAGCTGAAGCGCTCCTGGGTGTTGCCGCCCCACGACGCCGTCCAGCCGAGTACGTTGTTATTGCTCGCCGCTTCGACGGGATCCTGGAAGTTTACGCCGGAGCCGTTCGGGTTGAGGTTGGTCGCTCCGGATGCGCCCGATGTCAGGTTGATGGCGATGGTTCCGGTACCGGTCGTGAAATCGAAGCTACCGTAGGTGGCCGACGGGAGGAAGCCGCCGACGGGCTGGTTGGCGCTGTTCTGGATTGCATCGAGAACCTTTGCGGAATAAGACCAGAAGGCGTCGTACTTGAAGGCGATGGGAATGCCGTTCATCAGGATCGCATCGCGGAGGTTGCCGCTGCCGTCCTGATACTGGCCGTAGGTCGCGTTGGCATTGTTCTCGGGAGTGGGCAGCAGGGTGAACGGCGCGCTTGCGGCGCCAACCTGACCTGTAAAACCGGCTGCGGCAATGGCAACGGCTGCCAACAGTTTGATTTTGTTTGTTTTCACGGTTCTCTCCTTATACAGCTTGGGTTTTTCGACAAAAACACCATACTCGTAACAAAAAATAGCATTTCGTGTGCCAATTTTGATGTTCTTGTCGTATATGACGGTGCGGCGCGGCTTTTCACGCAGGCTTGCTGCTTTGGGCGCAGTGGTTTTTTGGGCGGGTGTAAGAAAAACCGACGCCACGGGCACCGAGGCGGGGTGGTGGAAAGGGCGAGATGGCGGGGGCTTGTTGTTTCGAGATCCATCCCTGCCGGACCGGGATGGCGCTTTGTGAGAGACTCGGGTTTCCGTCGCCGTTCATTCCGCCGCCATGCAATCCCTGACTACCTTTGCCGCGCTGCTGCTGGCTTCCGTGCTGTTCGTTCCACTTTTCAAGCGTGCCGGGCTCGGGACCGTGCTGGGCTACCTGGCGGTGGGCATGCTGATCGGGCCGTTTGGCGTCAAGCTGGTGCGGGACCCGGACAACCTGATGCACACCGCCGAGTTGGGCGTGGTTTTGCTGCTTTTCGTGATCGGGCTGGAGCTGAAGCCGTCGCGCCTGTGGGCGCTGCGCCGCTCGGTGTTTGGCCTGGGCGCGATGCAGATGATCGGCTCGGCGGCGGCGCTGGCGGTGGCGGGGCGCTACCTTGGCTTGTCGCTGGCGGCGGCGGCGCTGGTCGGCATCATCCTGGCGCTGTCATCGACGGCCTTTGTGCTGCCCACCCTCGCCGAGCGTCGCGAGTTGTCAACGCGCTATGGGCGCGATGCCTTTGCAATCCTGCTGTTCCAGGACCTGTCGGTGATTCCGCTGCTGGCGCTGATTCCACTTTTCGGCACGGGCAAATCCACCGCACTCACCCACCCGGCGGTGGGCCTCGGCTTGCTGGTGGCGGTGGCGGTGGTCGGCCGGCCCTTGCTGAATGCCTTGTTCCACCACGTGGCACGGGTCAATAGCCGGGAGATGTTTACCGCCGCGGCGCTGGTGACGGTGCTCGGGCTGGCGCTGATGATGCAGGCGGGCGGGCTGTCCATGTCGCTGGGGGCCTTTGTGGCCGGGGTGCTGTTGGCCGATTCCGAATTTCGCCATGAGCTGGAGGCGTCCATCGCGCCCTTTCAGGGGTTGTTGCTGGGGCTCTTCTTCATGGCCGTGGGCATGTCCACCAACCTGGGCCTGCTGGTGCAGTTTCCGTGGCAGATCCTCGGGTTGACCGTCGGGCTGGTCGCCATCAAGTGTGGTGTTCTGTATGGCCTGCGCCGGCTGGCGGGCGGGGCGAAGCCGGAGGCCCGACTGCTGGCGCTGGCGCTGGCCCAGGGCGGCGAATTCGCCTTCGTGCTGTTCGACGCGGCCCAGTCCTTCCGGGTGCTGGGCGAAGTGCAGGCCGACAAGCTCACGCTGGTGGTGGCGCTGTCGATGGCGGTGTCGCCGCTGCTGTTGATGCTCGGCGACTTTCTGGCCCGGGTCGAGGCGGCGAAAGTCCCGCCGCGTGCCTTTGACGAAATGCCCGGCGAGGCCAGTGAAGTGGTCATCGCCGGCTTCGGCCGGGTCGGCCAGATCGTCGGCCGCCTGATGCTGGCTCGGGGCATCCGCTTTACGGCGCTGGACGTGGATACCGAGCAGGTGGATACCGTGCGCAAGTTCGGGCTCAAGGTGTTCTACGGCGACGCGGGCAACCTCGATGTACTGCATTCGGCGCAACTGGGGGAGGCCAAGGTTTTCGTGCTGGCCATTGACGACGTGAAGGCTTCGCTACGTGCCGCCGAACTGGTGCACAAGCATTTTCCGGATGTGCAGATCGTGGCGCGGGCGCGCAACCGCTTCCATGCCGGCCGACTGATGGATCTGGGCATCGAGCGGCAAATCCGCGAAACCCTGCCCTCCAGCCTTGAAATGGCCCGCTGGACCCTCGAATTGCTCCACGAGCCTCCGGCGCTGGTGGAACAGATGATGAGCAGCTTTGCCCGCCACGATGCGGAAGTGCTGGCGCGTCAGCAGGCGATCGCCCACGACGAAAGCAAGCTGATCCAGTCGTCGCGGGAGGCGCGGGAAGAGTTGGCCCAGATTCTCGAAGAGGCGCGCACGGCCTTCGTGAAGAAGGCGAAAGGCGTCAAGGCCTGAGCAGCAGGGCCTGGGTTTCGGCGGCGGAAAACCGGCTGGCGAGGGCCAGCATCAGCGCGATGCGAGCCTTGGGCGGGGGAAGGTCGCCGGCGGTGAGCCAGCCTTCACCGTCATCGTCGGCATTGGCGTTGCGGGTCACCGGCCCGGCGCAGCGGCTGGCACGCAGGATCGCCACGCCCTGATCCCGCGCCAGACGCAGGCCCGGCAGCCAGGAGGCCGGAACGCTGCCATGTCCGGCCAGGGCCAGAACCAGGCCTCGTGCGCCATCCGCCACACAGGCGTCGATGAGTCTGGCCGGTGCGCCGGCGTAGCCGGGCAGGATGTCCACCCGGGGAAGGTTCATCACATCGAGATCGGCAAAGCGCCCATCGGCCCGGGCGGCGCTCCAGGCTTCGGCCGATTCGAAGGCGTCCAGCCCACTGGTGTGCGCCTTGATCAGGTGGCGGGCGTCGTGGGCCGCGCCGTTCATCACCACCAGCACGCCCTTGCCGCGGGCTTCCCTGCTGCTGGCGAGGCGGATGGCCGCGAGCAGGTTGGCCGGCCCGTCGGCCTCGGGGTGGTCAGCCGGACGCATGGCGCCGGTGAGCACCACCGGCGTGCCGGCCGGGAGCGTCAGATGCAGGAAATACGCCGTTTCTTCCAGCGTGTCGGTGCCGTGGAGGATGACGATGCCGTCGATGGCCGGGTCAAGCCGCGCCCGGCGCACGGCAGCAAGAATCACCAGCCAGTCGGCGGGCGTCATGTCCTTGCTGTCGAGGGCGAGGATTTGTTCCGCCGATATTTCGGCCGCCTCCGCCAGACCCGGCACGGAGGCCAGCAGCGCACCCACCGGGCGTACGCCGGCCTTGTAGCGGCTGCCTCCGCTGGTCGGATCGGCTTCGCCGGCGATCGTGCCGCCGGTGGCGAGAATGTGGATCATTGCGGTGCGAGCCCTTCGCGTTCAGTGCGCAAGAATCTTGGCCAGGAACTGCTGCGCCCGCTCGGAGCGGGGGGTGGCGAAGAAGGCTTCCGCGGTGTCGTCCTCGACGACGCGGCCCTGGTCCATGAAGATCACCCGGTTGGCGACTTTCCGCGCGAAGCCCATTTCGTGGGTGACGCACATCATGGTCATGCCTTCCTGGGCGAGTTCCACCATTACCTCGAGCACCTCGTTGATCATCTCGGGGTCGAGGGCCGAGGTGGGTTCGTCGAAGAGCATGCAGATCGGGTCCATGCACAGGGCGCGGGCGATGGCGACGCGCTGCTGCTGGCCGCCCGAGAGCTGGCCGGGGAATTTGCCGGCATGGGCCTTGAGGCCGACCCGCTCGAGCAGCTTGAGGCCCTTGTCGCGGGCTTCGTCCTTCGAGCGGCCGAGCACCTTCACCTGGGCGATGGACAGGTTGTCGGTGATGCTCATGTGGGGGAACAGCTCGAAATGCTGGAACACCATGCCCACCTTGCTGCGCAGCTTGGAGAGATTGGTCTTCGGGTCGCCCACCGAGATGCCATCGACGCTGATCGTGCCGGACTGGAAGGGTTCGAGGCCATTGACGCATTTGATCAGCGTTGATTTGCCCGAGCCGGACGGCCCGCAGACGACGACCACTTCACCCTTTTTTACCTCGGTGCTGCAATCGGTCAGCACCTGGAAGCTGCCGTAGTGCTTGGAAACATTGTGGATGGAGATCATGCGGGCTCCCCGGAATCGGTGCGCCACGCGGCCGGGCACACGGCGGAGTTCTTGAAAATGTTGAGGAGCCCGGAGGTGAGCGGCGGCACGACCAGCCGGAAGGCCATCGGCAAGAGCACGTGCCGATAGGTTTGTGGCAGCGTGAAACCCGGCGCCAGGCCCTCCAGGAGCCACCTCATGTAGCCCGTGCCTCCGGTGGGGAGCTGGCTTGAGAAGATGCTCCCGTTCCATTGGTAGCTCATGGGCGATGACCCGTACCGGCTCTGAGGCTTACTCAAAGGCCTTGTCGTTGGGGGCCTTGTAGAGCTTCAGCATGGCCTCGGAGATCGGGAAGTTGAGGTTCAGGCCCTTGGGGGGAATGGGCTGGGTGAACCACTTCTTGTAGATGGCCTCGGCCTCGCCGGAGGTCATGGCCTTGGCCAGCGCCGCGTCGGCCACCTTCTTGAAGGCCGGATCGTCCTTGCGCATCATGCAGCCGTAGGCCTCGAAGCTCTGGGGCGTGCCGACGATGGTCCATTCGGCGGGGCGCCGGGCCTTGGCCAGCTCGCCGTAGAGCAGGGCGTCGTCCATCATGAAGGCGACGGCGCGGCCGGTTTCGAGGGTGAGAAAGGCCTCGCCGTGATCCTTGGCGCTGATGATGTTCATGGCGAGCTTCTTGTCCTCGTTCATCTTGCGGATGAGGCGCTCGGAGGTGGTGCCGGCGGTGGTCACCACGTTCTTGC
>Ga0209277_10000417_pt1 | contig 21584 bp, 25 predicted proteins | sample JI81AbrownDNA_FD_187503 | JGI IMG/M metagenome (GOLD analysis project Ga0209277, IMG submission 187503) | Wastewater effluent complex algal communities from Wisconsin, to seasonally profile nutrient transformation and Carbon sequestration -... | ecosystem: Engineered > WWTP > Effluent > Algae... | reverse complement strand
TATGGTGGGCCGTGCTGGACTTGAACCAGCGACCAAGCGATTATGAGTCGCCTGCTCTAACCAACTGAGCTAACGGCCCGGAAACTGTTTACGCCTCGTTGTCGAGGAAGCTGCGCAGGCGTTCGGAGCGGCTGGGGTGACGCAGCTTGCGCAGGGCCTTGGCTTCGATCTGACGGATGCGTTCGCGGGTCACGTCGAACTGCTTGCCGACCTCTTCCAGCGTGTGGTCGGTGTTCATCTCGATGCCGAAGCGCATGCGCAGAACCTTGGCTTCCCTCGGGGTGAGGGAGTCGAGGACTTCCTTGGTGGCGTCGCGCAGGCTGGAGTACAGCGCTGCTTCGGCCGGCGCGAGGGTCGCATTATCCTCGATGAAGTCCCCCAGGTGGGAGTCGTCATCGTCACCGATCGGCGTTTCCATGGAAATGGGTTCCTTGGAGATTTTGAGGATCTTGCGGATCTTCTCCTCGGGCATTTCCATCTTTTCGGCCAGGGTTGCGGGATCGGGCTCGTTGCCGGTTTCCTGCAGGATCTGGCGGCTGATCCGGTTCATCTTGTTGATAGTTTCGATCATGTGAACCGGAATGCGGATGGTGCGGGCCTGGTCGGCGATGGAGCGGGTGATGGCCTGACGAATCCACCAGGTGGCGTAGGTGGAGAACTTGTAGCCGCGACGGTATTCGAACTTGTCCACCGCCTTCATCAGGCCGATGTTGCCTTCCTGGATCAGGTCGAGGAACTGCAGGCCGCGGTTGGTGTACTTCTTGGCGATGGAGATCACGAGGCGCAGGTTGGCTTCGGTCATTTCGCGCTTGGCGCGGCGGGCCTTGGCCTCGCCGGTGGACATCTGCTTGTTGATGTCCTTGAGTTCCTTGAGCGGAATGCCGATGCGGTTCTGCAGGTCGATGAGCTTTTGCTGCTCTTCGAGCACGGCGGGCTGCATGCGCATCAGCACCGGGGCGTTCTTGGGGCCGGCGCTGATTTCTTCCTTGAGCCAGTCCAGGTCGGTTTCGTGACCCGGGAAGCTCTTGATGAAGTGAGCGCGCGGCATGCCGGCCTTTTCGACGCACAGGTTCAGGATTTTGCGCTCGTGGGAACGGGCTTGGTCGACCATGTGGCGCACGGCGTCACAGAGGCGCTCGGTGGTGCGCGCGGTGAAGCGGATGTTCATCAGCTCGGCGGAGACCTGCTCCTGGAGCTTCATGTAGGCCTTGTCCTGGTAGCCCTTTTTCTGGAGGGCCGTGGCCATCTTTTCGTAGAGGCTGCGCAGGTTGGCGAAGCGTTCGAGGGCTTCGGTCTTCATCTTGATCAGGGATGCCGACTGGGCGCCGCTGCCATCCGGATCGGCGTCTTCTTCTTCCTCGGCTTCGTCAACTTCGAGCTCTTCGCTTTCGGCGAGGGCTTCGATGTTGTCGACCGCGTTGGGGTCGATCAGGCCGTCGATCAGTTCGTCGATGCGCATCTCTTCGCGGCCGATCTTGTCGGCGGCTTCGAGGATGTCGGCAATCGTCGTCGGACAGGCGGAAATCGCCTGGATCATGTGCTTGAGGCCTTCCTCGATGCGCTTGGCGATTTCGATTTCGCCTTCGCGGGTGAGGAGCTCGACGGTGCCCATCTCGCGCATGTACATGCGGACGGGGTCGGTGGTGCGGCCGAATTCGGAATCGACGGCGGACAGGGTTTGCTCGGCTTCGGCTTCGGCCTGCTCGTCATCGACCACCGTGGGCGCGACTTCGGACATCAGCAGGTCTTCCGCGGCGGGGGCCACGTCGAAGACCTGGATGCCCATGTCGTTGAAGGTGCTGATGATCGACTCGATCTGCTCGGCGTCGACGAGGTCGTCGGGCAGGTGGTCGTTGATTTCGGCGTAGGTCAGGTAGCCCCGTTCCTTGCCGAGGGCGATCAGGGTCTTGAGCCGCGTGCGGCGGACTTCGGCCTCTTCAGCCGAGGGGGCCTCGGCGATCATCGGGGCGAGTTTGTCCTTGACCTTCGCTGCTCGCGGCTTGGCAGGCGCTTTGCGCGGTGTTTTGGGCTTTTCCGTGGTCATGGGTGCTGTCCTCGATTTGTCGTCCGATTTGTCATCGGTTGTCTCGGCGGCGCGTTTTTCGCGAAACCGAAAATTATATTACGAATCTGATGCTTTGGGGCGTGTCCGGAGCTTCTGTTTGTGCAGTAATAACTCTGCAAGCTGGCGTCGCTCGGCCGGATTGAGGCCGCTTTCGCGCTCTCGGGCGTTCAGGGCGTCGATCTCGCGGCTGACAGCGTCGGCTTCCAGTTTTTTGACGGTGTCGTTGAACAGGGGTTCGATCGACGCGTCTTCGAAGGTGGTGTCAGCCAGTAGGCCGGCCATGCGGGCGAGAATTTCCGCGTGGGGTGTTTCCCGGTAGTGCTCGAGCAGGGCGCCGATGCCGTGGGTTGGCAGCTCGCCGATGCTCATGGCGTCGGTGAGCGCGATCAGGGCCCGGCCTTCCGGGGTGTCGTGGGGCAGCAGGTCGATGGGCAGGCGGGCGGCCCAGAGCGGGTGCTGGACGACCAGCTTGAGCAGGGTTTCGACGGCGGTTTGCGGTGCCTGGCGTGGCGGCATGCGGGGAAAGCCGGCGCCTTGCCGGCGTTTGCCGCGAAAGTTGCCGTTGTTGCCGAAGCCTCCGCCAAAGTCGCGATCGAAGCCGCCGCGTTCAAAGTTGCCGTCGAAAGGCGGCGCGTCGTCGAAGCGGCGGGGCTGTGCCGAGGCATTCTTGAGACCGAAGGATTGCTCGACTTCGGCCTGGGTGAAGCCTGCCGTTTCGGCGAGCATCTTGATGATCTGCAGGCGCAGCAGCGGCGCGCCGATGCGGGTGACCAGCGGTTTGGCTTCGTGCACCAGCCTGGCGCAGCCTTCGGCGGTGCCGAGGTCGATGTCTTTCTTGAGCTCGGCGAGAAGGAATTCGGCCAGCGGCAGCGCGCGGTTCATTGCGCTGCGGAAAGCGTCCGGGCCTTCGGCGCGCACAAAACTGTCGGGGTCGTGCTCTTCGGGCAAAAACAGGAAGCTCAGCGTCTTGTTGTCGGCCAGGTGTTCGAGGCTGACTTCGAGTGCCCGTCCGGCGGCGCGGCGGCCGGCGGCGTCGCCGTCGAAGCAGAACACGACCCGGTCGGTGAGGCGCAGGAGCTTCTGGATGTGGTGGGGTGTGGCGGCCGTGCCGAGGGTGGCGACGGCATTGCCGACCCCGAATTGGGCGAGGCCGACGACGTCCATGTAACCTTCGACGACCAGTACGCATTCCTGGTCGCGCACGGCCTGGCGCGCCTGGACGAGGCCGTAGAGCTCACGGCCCTTTTCGAAGATCGGCGTTTCGGGCGAGTTGAGGTACTTGGGTTCGCCCTTGCCGAGCACCCGGCCGCCGAAGCCGATCACGTTGCCGCGCTGATCCTGGATCGGGAACATGATCCGGTCGCGAAAGCGGTCGTAGCGGCGGCCCTGTTCGTTCTCGAGCACCAGGCCGCATTCGAGCAGGCTGGCGGCGGTGTAGTCGGGGAAGGCGGCCTGCAGCGCCTGCCAGCCTTCGGGGGCGAAACCTATGCCGTAGCGGGCGGCGATCTCGCCGGAGAGGCCGCGGCGCTTGAGGTAATCGATGGCAATCGGGCTGCGCTTGAGCTGTTCTTTGTAAAAGCGCGCGGCCTGGGCCATGACTTCGGTCAGGGATTGGTCCCGGGCGCGGTCGTGGTTTGGCGTGAAGTCATCCTGCGGGACTTCCATGCCCACCGAGCTGGCGAGTTCCGTCACGGCGTCGATGAAGCCGAGGCCGCTGTATTCCATCAGGAAGCTGATCGCGCTGCCATGTACGCCGCAGCCAAAGCAGTGGTAGAACTGCTTGGTCGGGCTGACCGAGAAGGAGGCGGATTTTTCGCCGTGGAAGGGGCAGCAGGCGAAATAGTTCGCACCGCCCTTCTTGAGCGGCAGGTAGCGCTCGACCACCTCGACGATGTCGACGCGGGCGAGTAGATCCTGGATGAAGGATTGCGGAATCATGATGTACGGCCGGCGCCCGGGGCCTGGACCCAAGGCGCCGTACTCATGAATCCTAGTTGGCGAGTCGTGATTTCACCAGCTTCGAAACTTCGGCCATGTCGGCCTTGCCGGCAAGCTGCGGCTTGAGGACGGCCATCAGTTTGCCCATGTCGGCGGCGCTGGACGCGCCGGTGGACTTGATCGCTTCATCAACGATGGCGGCGATCTGTTCGGCGCCGAGGCCGGCCGGCTTGTAGGCGTTGAGAACGTCGATCTCGAAGCGTTCGGCGCTGGCCAGATCGAAGCGCTGGGCGCCTTCGTACTGGGCAACGGAGTCGCGGCGCTGCTTGAGCATCTTGTCTACAACTGCGATGACGGCCGCGTCGTCCAGTTCGATGCGCTCATCCACTTCCTTTTGCTTGATTGCTGCGAGCAGCAGGCGAATGGCGGACAGGCGTGCGGTTTCCTTGGCGCGCATGGCGGCCTTCATGTCGTCGTTGATCTGGGCTTTGAGGGACATGAGTGAGATTCCTGGCGTGTGGCGTGGAGGCGAAATGACAACCTGCTTCAGCTCCGGTGCGGGGGCTGACTACAAAAGGCAAACGCCACGCGCTCGCGCAAAATGCGCGTATCGCGTGGCGAGCGGGAAGCGTGTACTTGGGTGCTGCTTAGTACATCTTCGGCGGCAGGGTCTGGCTGCGCAGGCGCTTGTGATGGCGCTTGACGGCGGCAGCGAGCTTGCGCTTGCGTTCGGCGGTGGGCTTTTCGTAGAACTCGCGCGAGCGGAGTTCGGGCAGCAGGCCCACTTTTTCAATGGTGCGCTTGAAGCGGCGGATGGCTACTTCAAACGGCTCGTTTTCTTTGACGCGAATACCCGGCATTGCGTGCTTCCTCGAAAATTCTTTTGACGGAAAAACGAGGAGTATATCCAAGTCGCTGTTGACCTCCAAGCCCCTTTTTCGCTTTGTGGACCGCAGAGAGGTAAAATCCCGTTTTTTCGTCGAGATGACCATGCGCGTTCTGGGTATAGAAACCTCCTGCGACGAGACCGGCGTAGCCGTCTACGATACGGCGCTGGGCCTGCTCGGCCACCGCCTCCATTCCCAGATCGACCTGCATGCGGCCTATGGCGGCGTGGTGCCCGAGTTGGCGTCCCGTGACCATATCCGCCGCCTGCCGCTGCTGTTGCGCGAAACCCTCGAGGCCACCGGGCTGGTCATGGGCGACATCGACGCGATTGCCTACACGTCCGGCCCGGGGCTTGCCGGCGCGCTGCTCGTGGGCTCCAGCGTGGCCGAGGCGCTGGGGCTTGCGCTGGGGGTGCCGGCCTTGCCGGTGCATCACCTGGAAGGCCACCTGCTGTCGCCGCTGCTGTCGGCCACGCCGCCGGGCTTTCCGTTTGTGGCGCTGCTGGTTTCCGGCGGGCATACCCAGTTGATGCGGGTGGCTGGCGTGGGTGATTACACGCTGTTGGGCGAAACCGTGGATGACGCGGCCGGCGAGGCTTTCGACAAGACCGCCAAGCTGATCGGGCTGCCTTACCCCGGCGGGCCGGCGTTGGCCGAGCTGGCGCTCGAAGGCACGCCGGGACGCTTCAAGCTGCCGCGGCCGATGCTGCATAGCAAGGATTTCGATTTCAGTTTCAGCGGGCTCAAGACGGCGGTGCTGACTGCTGCCTCTGCGCCAGGATTTGTCGAGTCCGACCGGGCCGATCTGGCGGCTGAGTTTCAGGCCGCGGCGGTGGATGTGCTGGTCGCCAAGTCGATGGCGGCGCTCAAAGCTACGGGGCTCAGGCAGCTGGTCGTGGCGGGAGGCGTTGGCGCAAACCTGGCGCTGCGTGCCGGGCTGAATGCGGCCGCGGCAAAGCGCAGGGCGAAGGTTTTCTACCCCGAGATGGAGTTATGCACCGACAACGGCGCGATGATCGCCTTTGCCGGCGCGATGCGTTTGATGGCGGGTGAGCAGGCGGCGCCCTCGGATGGCCGCTTTGCGGTGCGGCCGCGCTGGAGCCTGCAGGAAATCACGCCGCCGAAAGCCGGCGTGGCGTGAGGTGGGCGGTGCGGGTGTTCAGGCCTCTTTTTTCTTGCTGCCGATGCGGCTTTCCTGGCCGGCGACAAGGCGCTTGATGTTGTCCTTGTGACGCCACAACAGCAGGGCCGACATGAAGCTGATGGAAATGATCCAGTTGTTGTCGAGACCGAATGCCAGCGCAAGAGCCGGCGATGCCAGCGCTGCGCACAGGGCGGCAAGGGATGAATAGCGCAGGGTGAAGGCCACGCCGAGCCACACGCCAAAGACGGCCAGCCCTAGCCAGCCGCTGGCACCGAGCAGCACGCCGGCGGCGGTGGCGACGCCCTTGCCGCCCTTGAAGCGCAGGAATACCGGGAACAGGTGGCCAAGGAAGGCGGCGAGGGCCGCCGCCGGTACGGCCTGCGCATCGAGGCCGGCAGCGGGGGCGAAGGCTGCAGCCAGCACAACGGCCAGCCAGCCCTTGAATGCGTCGCCGGCAAGGGTGAGGGCGGCCGCGAGCTTGTTGCCGCTGCGCAGTACGTTGGTGGCGCCGGGGTTGCCCGAGCCGTAGGTGCGGGGGTCGGCCATGCCGAAAACGCGGCTGACGACGACGGCGAAAGATATGGAGCCGATCAGGTAGGCGGCAATGAGCAGGAGCGCGAGTGGCATTTTTTTTGGAGAAGCGCGAGCTAGAATGGCCGCGATTTTAGCCGGGACAGAGCATGGATTTCATTTTTATCGAAGCATTGCGGGTCAAGTCCAGGCTTGGCATCTATCCGCGGGAGCGGGTGACTGAACAAACGCTGGAGCTGAATCTGACTTTCGGCGTGCCCGATGCGGCGGCCGAGCATGACGATATTGCCGATACGATCGATTACGCGAAGGTTATTGAACGCATCCGTGAAGAGCTGGCGGTGCACCAATTCAATCTGATCGAGACGTTGGGGGAATTCATCGTCAAGATGCTGTTCGACGAATTTGGTGCGCCGTGGGTAAAGCTCGCCATTGCCAAGATCGGGGTGATGAAGGACGTGCGGCGTGTTGGCGTATTTATCGAGCGGGGGCGCAACGGCGCCGAGCCGCCCGATCATGCGCCTACCGCAGGCTTGCCGCGCTGAGCACGAAAGGCCTGCGATCAATGGCAGGCCGGGCAATCACAATCAAGCTGCGGTAAGCGCTGCGGCGTCGGCGCGCAGCTCGTCGAGGGCCTTGCCCTGGGCCAGCCAGTCGATGACCCACTGGGGCTTGCGACCGTGGCCGGTCCAGCCGATGGCGGGGTTTTCGGGGTGGCGGAACTTGACCACCGAGACCGGCTTGGCGGCTTTCTTGACCGGTTTGGCGGCAGCAGCCTTTTTGGGGGCGGCTGCCGGCTTTTCGGAGGCTTCCTGGCCAAGCACCTCGTTGAGGCTCATGCCGTGCTCCGCTGCAAGTTTCTGCATGCGCTTGAGCAGATCTTTCTTGGCGGTATCGGAACGACGGCGAATCTCTGCTTCTACTTTGGTCTGGAGACGACGCAATTCGTTCAGGGAAAGGGAGGAGATATCCATGGCGCTGTTTTCCTTGGTCCTGGCGTTTCGGGATGGCCGTTTTTTTAGGTATGGATGGAGGGGCCGGCCGCCGTAGGGTTGCTCAAATGATCTCGTCAAATGGGCCCGTCGAATGAGGCCTTTTTTGAAGCCTTTATTCTGCAGGCTATTTTGCCATTATTGACTTGCGACTTGGCAAGTGTTTTTTTGGCTTTTATTCCAGTGCCACATTAACCAGCCCGGGCTGCAGCATGCGCAGGATGTCATGGGGGTGGACGCCGACCAGGAATCCTCTTTTTCCGCCATTGATGTAAATGAGGGGAAGGTCGAGGATGCTGCGTTCCATGAATACGGGCAGGGTCTTTTTTGTTCCGAAAGGCGATGTGCCTCCGACCAGATAGCCCGTGTGCCGCTGGGCGACCGCCGGGTCGCAGGGGCTGATCTGTTTGTGGCCGGTCTGGCGTGCGAGTTCTTTCGTGGATACCTTGCGATCGCCGTGCATCAATACGACGAGGGGCTGGCGGTTTTCGTCTTCCATTACCAGAGTTTTCACGACGGCGTGTTCTGCGACATTGAGTTCGCGGGAAGATACCTTGGTGCCGCCGTGATCTTCATAGTTGTAAAGATGTGTTGAGAAGGGCGTTTGGTGCTGGCGCAGGAAACGCGTGGCGAGGGTTTCCGGGGCGTTGTGGTCTGAGCGTGACATGGCGGTGGGCGAATGAAGTGTTAAGTTGGCTGTTGCGCTGCAGCGAAAAAACAATTGCAGGGGCGGCGCTCCGTGGATTCACGGTACGCCCTCGTGATGCAATAGCCAGCGTTTTGCATCAATAAGAAAACCGCCGTTGTCGTGGGCGAATCCGCCCAGCCCGGTGGCGGCGACGACGCGGTGGCAGGGGACGACAATTGGAAACGGATTGTCGCCGCAGGCCTGGCCGACGGCCCGCGCGGCGCTGTTTGCGGCCTGCGCCAGTTCGCCGTAGGTGCGCGTCCGGCCGCGGGGAATGGCCGCGATGGCGGCCCAGATGCGTCGGCGGAATTCGCTTCCGCCGGGGGCGAGCGGGAGATCGAAGCGGTAATCAGGGTCGGCGAGATAGCGCCCGAGTTGATGCAGCGCTATTTCAGCAATGGTATTGGCCGGCGCGGCGGTGGAATGGTCGGGGGGCAGGAAGTCGATTCGACGGAGAAATTGCCCGTCGCTGGCAATACCCAGCGCGCCGAACGGTGTTGCCATTACCGCTGAAAAGTCCTGCAACAGGGAGTGTGAGCCAGCTTGGGTGATGGACGCTTTCATGAGAGGAATTCTGCGCGCGCAGCGGTGCTCCGGCAAGGGCATCGGCCCCGCCTGAATAGGCTTTCACTGATTCAGTTGATTCCGAGAAGGGCGTTTTTGAGTTCGGAGTCGACGGGTTTGTCGCCGAGCCAGATTCGCAGCAGGGCGCGGTAGAAATCCTCGCCGGGAATATCCTTGCCGCGGACTTCATTGCCCACTGAAAGTCGGGTGCCGTTGCCGGGGATCCATTCGAGGCTGATCCGGGTGCCGCCCGTTGCTGATTTGAGGCTCAAAAGCGCATTGCGGAAATCGTCGCTGCGGGCCTGCAGTTTGATGAATTCGGCGTCGCTGTGATTCTTTTTCAGGCCTTCGATGAGGGCGTCGGCAAATTGCTCGGCGGTCAACTCGCGCAGCGTGACGATCTGGATGCGTTTCGGGCCGCTTGTTGCGGCGATGGCGTCCATGCTGCCGGCACGCTTTGGAAGATAGAGGCCGATGGCGTACACCTTGAGCATGAAGCGGGTGCGCAGGCCGGCGCCGTTGAGGCTGATTTCGCTGCCGGAAAGACTGGCTTTGTCGTCGAAGTGCACGCCGGCGATGTCGGCGGTGAAGGCGGGCAGGCTGGTGCAGAGGGCGGCGGCGAAAAATGCGCGGCGCAGGAATGTGTGCATGCTGGTCTCCTGGGTGGGTCTGGATGTGAAAACGCCCGTTCGTCGCATTTTTACACGATTTAGAACGGGCGTTTTAATCCTGGCCGGGAAGACTTCCGGCCGCGCGGTTTGGGTCAGCGCGTCAGGCGCGTACCTGGCCGTCGCCGAAGACGATCCACTTTTGGCTGGTGAGGCCGTCAAGGCCGACCGGGCCGCGGGCGTGGATCTTGTTTGTGGAGATGCCGATCTCGGCGCCGAGGCCGTATTCGAAGCCGTCGGCAAAGCGCGTCGAGGCGTTGATCATCACCGACGCAGAATCGACTTCGCGCAGGAAGCGCATGGCGCGGGTGTAGTTTTCGCTGACGATGGCTTCGGTGTGACCGGAGGAATAACGGTTTATGTGATCGATGGCGGCGTCGAGACCGGAAACGATCCTGACGGCGATGATCGGGGCGAGGAACTCCTCCGACCAGTCGGATTCAGAGGCTTCCTTGAGCTGCGCATCGGGTACGCCGGCCGTTTGCAGGATGGCGAACGAAGCCGGGCAGGCGCGTATCTCGACACCCTTGCCGGCGAGCATGGTGCCGATGGCGGGCAGTTGGGCGTCGGCGATGGCGGCATCGACCAGCAGCGATTCGGTGGTGTTGCAGGTGCCGTAGCGCTGGGTCTTGGCGTTTTCGACGATGGCGAGGGCCTTGGCCGCATCGGCGAATTCATCGACGAAAACGTGGCAGTTGCCGTCCAGGTGCTTGATGACCGGGACACGGGCGTCGCGGGAGATACGCTCGATGAGGCTCTTGCCGCCGCGGGGAACGATGACGTCCACGAACTCGGGCATGGCGATGAGTTCGCCCACCGCGGCACGGTCGGTGGTGTCGATAACCTGGATTGCCAGTTCGGGCAGCCCGGCAGCGGCGAGACCGGCGCGGACGCAGTCGGCGATGGCCCGGTTGGAGTGCAGGGCTTCCTTGCCGCCGCGAAGGATGGCGGCGTTGCCGGACTTGAGGCACAGGGCGGCGGCGTCGGCGGTGACGTTGGGGCGGGCTTCGTAAATGATGCCGATGACGCCCAGCGGCACGCGCATCTTGCCGACGGTGATGCCGGAGGGGCGGCGCTTGAGATCGGTCATCTCGCCGACCGGGTCGGGCAGCGCGGCAACCTGTTCGAGGCCGACCGCCATGGCCTCGATGCCTTTGGCGGAGAGGGTCAGGCGATCGATCATGGCCGCCTCGAGGCCGTTGGCGCGGGCTTCGTCCAGGTCGCGCTGGTTGGCGGCGGATAGTGCAGCCTGGCGGGCGCGGATTTCGGCGGCCATGGCCAGGAGGGCCTTGTTCTTGGCGTCGGTGGAGGCGGCCGCTACCGCGCGGGAGGCGGTGCGGGCCTGGCGGCCGACGGTCTGCATGTAGGTATTGATGTCCATCTCGTCTCGCTTTGGATCGGTTTACGGCGGTTTCGGGGCGGCTTCGGGGCGGCTTTGATGCGTTTTAACGCCGTGCCGGAGCCTGGCTTGTGCTGCGGGTGAGGCGCAGGCACAGCTGGAGGAATTCGTCCCAGACGTCGCCTCTTGCCAGACCCTTGATCATCCTGTCAATTTTGGCTGCGTGCAAGATCGAGGTGCGAAGCTGGCCGGCACCAAGGCGGGGCAGGGCGCGCTGGATGGCCTGTTTGCGGCGGTCGTCGAAAATCCGTTCGGCCTTGAGCAGGCCCTGCAAGGGCTGGCCGTCGTCCATGCCCTGGCGCAGGTTGGCGAGGCTGCGGATCTCGTTGGCGAGTGCCCACAGCACCAGCGGCGTGGCTTCGCCTTCGCCCTTGAGGCCTTCGAGGAGGCGCGCGCAGCGGGCTGCGTCGCCTTCGAGGAGCGCCTGGCGCAGCGCGTCCACGCTGTAGCGGGCAACGTTGAGGATGGCCTCGCGCATGGCCTCGAGGCTGATGTCGCCGGGCGGGTGGAGGAGGCCGAGTTTGAGGATTTCCTGGTGCGCGGCGAGCAGGTTGCCTTCGACGTGTTCGGCGATGAAGGCCAGTGCGTTGGCGGGGGCCCGCTGCTGCTGGCGGGCCAGGCGCTGGGCGATCCAGTCGGGCAGACGTTCGCGTTCGGGGGCGTTGAGTTCGATGGCCACGCCGGCTTCCAGGAGGGCGGTGAACCAGGTGGCTTTGCGGGCCGCCCAGTCGAGCTCGGGCAGGGTGATCAGCGTGACGATGCCGTCGTCCCGGATGCGGGCGTAGCGTTGCAGGGCTTCGCCGCCGTCGCGCCCGGGCTTTCCGTTGGGAATGCGCAGGTCGATGAGCTTGCTGGCACCGAACAGCGACAGGTTGCCGGCGACCGATTGCAGCTCGCTCCAGCGGAAACCCTGGCCGGCGACCAGCACTTCGCGTTCGGCGTAGCCCTGTTTGCGCGCCGCGCTGCGGATGGCATCGCCGGCTTCGAGCACCAGCAGGGGCTCGTTGCCGTGCAGGATATAGAGCGGCGCGAGGGGCTTGTCGAGGTGGGCCGGGAGCTGTTCGGGGCGCAGGTTCACGGCTTGGGCGTGGGTGCCGGAGCCGGCGCCGCTTCGGGCATTTTTGCCGCGGCAAGCCGGCGTAGCAGTTGCTGCACGAGGTCGTTCTGCATGTCGCGGTAGAGCAGGGCTTCTTCTTGCTGCTTGGCGAGGAGCTGGGTGTCGTCGAAGGCCAGTTCGCGACGCAGGAAGATTTCGTTCGAGGGCATGATTTCCTGCCCGGATTTGCTCACCAGCCGGAAAACGAAGCGCTGGCGGAGCTGGTATTCCCGCACCCGGCCCTGGGTGTTGAGGGCCAGGATGAGCTTGTCCTTGATGTCGGCCAGCACCTCGAGGCGGACCTCTGCGTCTGCGGGGGTTTCCGTGAGGCGGGTGCTGCCGTTGGCGCGAATCTCGCGCCGGATGGCGGCGGCGAGTTCGGAGTAGGGGGCCATGCCCAGGTAGAGCGACTCGAAGGGCAGCGGGCGCTGGCCGCGCAGCTTGAAGCCGCATCCGGCCAGCAGCAGCGGCGTGGCGCCGAGAAGGGCGAGGGCCCGGCGGCGGCCGGCGAGGCGGGTGGGGCTCATTGGGGTGATTTCTCCTTGAGGCGCTGGCGCTCTCGTTCGTAAGCCTCGTAGCTTGGTGCGGGCGAGTCGCGGTCGATGTCGCGACCCGGTTCGGAGTGGCGGCGGGCGTTTTCCATGCGCAGGCCTTCGTAGAGGTTACGGTCGCCCGGGCTGCCGGCGCAGCCGCTCAGGAGGGCAACCAGAACTGCACAACAACGGATGTTCATGATGCAATCCTTCTGCGTTATCAGCCGGCGATGTTGACCAGCCGGCCGGGGACGACGATGACCTTTTTGGCCGGTCGGCCTTCGAGGAACTTGATGGCACCCTCGTGGGCGAGGGCGGCGGCCTCGATGGCGTCTTTGGTGGCATCGGCCGGCACGCGCAGCGAACCGCGCAGCTTGCCGTTTACCTGCAGCATCAGCTCGACCTCGTCCTGCACCAGCGCGGCTTCCAGCGGCTCCGGCCAGGCGGCAGCCAGAATGTCGTTGCCGTAATCAAGCTGGTTCCACAGCGCGTGGCTGATGTGCGGGGTGAGCGGCGAGAGCACGCGCAGCAGGATGCCGAAGCATTCCTCGATCACCTCGGCGGCCAGGGCGCCTTCGCGGGGCGCCTTTTCAAGGGCGTTGAGCATCTTCATCGTGGCCGAGGCGACGGTGTTGAACTGTTGCTTGCCGAGGTCGTAGTTGGCCTGCTTGAGCAGCAGGTGGATTTCGCGGCGGAAGGCGGCCAGGGCGTCCGGCAGCTTGGCGCTGGCGAGCGCGCGCTGGGCTCCGAGCTGCGGGCGGATGTCGGTGGCGAAGGCGTGGCCGAAAGTCCATACCCGCTTCAGGAAGCGGTAAGCGCCTTCGACGCCGGCGTCGGACCATTCCAGCGTTTGCTCGGGCGGCGCGGCGAACATCATGAAGAAACGCGCGGTGTCGGCGCCGTATTGCTCGATGAGCGATTGCGGGTCGACACCGTTGTTCTTCGACTTGGACATGGTGGTGAGTTCATGTTCCAGGGTCGAGCCGTCGGCCTTCAGCGTGGCGCCGCTGATGTGGCCCCTGGCGTCCTTCCGGATGTCGATCTCGCTTTCCCAGAAGTAGTTCTTGCCGCCGCCTTCGGGCTTGTGGAAGAAGGCGTTGTTGAGAACCATGCCCTGGGTGAGCAGGTGGGCGAAGGGCTCGCGGTAGGTGACGAGGCCCACGTCGCGCATGACCTTGGTCCAGAAGCGGGAGTAGAGCAGGTGCAGGATGGCGTGCTCGATGCCGCCGATGTACTGGTCGACGGTCATCCAGTAACTGGTTTCGTCGTCGACCATCTTGTCGGCGCCGAACTTTGTGGCGTAGCGGGCGTAATACCAGGACGAATCGACGAAGGTGTCCATGGTGTCGGTTTCGCGCCGGGCCGGCTTGCCGCACTTGGGGCAATCGACGTGCAGGAAATCGAGGCGCTTGTGGAGCGGATTGCCGGAGCCGTCGGGCACGCAGTCTTCGGGCAGCACCACCGGCAACTGCTCGTCGGGCACCGGCACCGAGCCGCAGGCGTCGCAGTGGATGATGGGAATCGGGCAGCCCCAGTAGCGCTGACGCGAAATGCCCCAGTCGCGCAGGCGCCACTGAATTTTCTTCTCGCCGGTGTTTTTGGCGGCGAGGTCGGCGGCGATGGCGTCCACCGCGGCGGTGTAGTTCAGGCCATCGTACTTGCCGGAGTTGATGCAGGCGCCGTCCTTGCTGCCGTACCACTCCTGCCAGGCGTCCAGCGAATAGGCCTTGTCGCCGACGGCGACAACCTGCTCGATCGGCAGGCTGTATTTCTTCGCAAACGCGAAGTCGCGCTCGTCGTGGGCCGGAACGCCCATCACGGCGCCGTCGCCGTAGCTCATCAGAACATAGTTGCCGACCCACACTTCGACCTGCTGGCCGGTGAGCGGGTGGGTGACGAACAGGCCGGTGGGCAGGCCTTCCTTCTCCATGGTGGCCATGTCGGCTTCCATGACCGAGCCGTGCTTGCACTTTTCGATGAAGGCGGCGAGTTCGGGATTGCCCTTGGCCGCATGCAGGGCCAGCGGGTGCTCGGCGGCCACGGCGCAGAAGGTGACGCCCATGATGGTGTCGGCGCGGGTGGTGAACACCCACATTTTGCCGTCGCCGATCAGGCCGTTTTCATCGGCCACCGTGTGGCTGAAGGCGAAGCGCACGCCGGTGCTCTTGCCGATCCAGTTGGCCTGCATCAGCTTGACCCGCTCGGGCCAGCCTTCAAGCTCGTCGAGGTCGGACAGCAGTTCGTCGGCGTAGTCGGTGATCTTGAGGTAGTAGCCGGGAATCTCGCGCTTTTCAACGAGTGCGCCGGTGCGCCAGCCGCGACCGTCGATGACCTGCTCGTTGGCCAGCACGGTCTGGTCGACCGGATCCCAGTTGACGACCTGGGTCTTGCGTTCGGCAATGCCCTTTTCGAGCATGCGCAGGAACAGCCACTGGTTCCACTTATAGTACTGGGGCGTGCAGGTGGCCAGTTCGCGGCTCCAGTCGATGGCAAAACCCAGCGACTTGAGCTGCTGCTTCATGTAGGCGATGTTGTCGTAGGTCCACTTGGCCGGCGGCACCTTGTTTTTGATCGCCGCGTTTTCGGCCGGCAGGCCAAAGGCGTCCCAGCCCATCGGCTGCAGCACGTTGTAGCCGCGCATGCGGTGGAAGCGGGACAGCACGTCGCCGATGGTGTAGTTGCGCACGTGCCCCATGTGCAGCTTGCCCGAGGGGTAGGGGAACATGGACAGACAGTAGTACTTGGGCTTCGAGGCGTCGGCGGTGACGCGGAAGGCTTCGGTACTGTCCCAGTGCTGCTGGGCGGCACGTTCGATATCGGCGGGGAGGTATTTGTCCTGCATGGGCGGGGAAGATCGAGGAAAATGACGCGAACCGGGTCGCGGGTTGGGCCACGGATGGACCGAAACCGTGCATTATAAGCCGCTCTTGCGACGGCCGCTTTGTGATGCTCAAGACCTTGATGTCACGCGATATTTCTTGCGGGGTTCGGGGAAGCCCGCATGTCACGTGGCGAGGCGTCTGATACAATTATTATCCCGCAATGCAACATTTTTCCATGTCAGATCCACTTGTCCGCCTTGAAAACGTGCGCTTCGCCTATGGCGAACGGACGATCCTGCGCGACATTTCCCTGTCGATTCCGCGTGGCAAGGTGGTTGCCATCATGGGGGGCAGCGGCTGCGGCAAGACGACCCTGCTGCGCCTGATCGGCGGGCAGGAAAAGGCCGTCGGCGGCCAGGTGCGGGTCGATGGTCAGGATGTCGCCACCTTGGGGCGCGACGCGCTCTATGCGATGCGTCGGCGCATGGGCATGTTGTTCCAGTTCGGTGCGCTATTTACCGACATGACGGTCTTCGACAACGTGGCTTTTCCGCTCCGCGAGCACACTGAGCTGCCGGCCGAGCTGATCAACGATCTGGTGTTGATGAAGCTCCATGCGGTGGGCTTGCGCGGTGCCGCACGATTGATGCCGGGTGAGCTTTCCGGAGGCATGGCGCGGCGCGTGGCGCTGGCGCGCACGATCGCCCTCGATCCGATGCTGCTGATGTATGACGAGCCCTTCACCGGCCTCGACCCGATCTCGCTGGGCGTGATCGGCCAGCTCATCCGTCGCCTCAACGACGCACTCGGCGCAAGTTCGGTAATCGTTACCCACGACATCCAGGAATCCCTGCAGATCGTCGATTACATTTATTTCATCTCGGAGGGCCGGGTGGTGGCCGAAGGCACGCCGGACGAAATTCGCCACACCACAGACCCCTTCGTGCACCAGTTCGTGCATGCCGAGGTTGATGGGCCGGTGCCCTTCCATTACCCGTCGGACGACTACGCTGCCGCGCTGACCGGAGGCAAGGCCTGATGGGAGGACTCCGCAAGCTCGGCTCGGTTGCCATCGAAGTAGTGTGGCAGCTCGGCTTCATTGCCCGTTTCTTCTGGCTGATCCTGGTTTATTCCGGTCAGTCGTTCACGCGCCTCAACCTCACGATTCGCGAGCTGTATTTCAGCGGCGTGCTGTCGCTTTTGATCATCCTCGTGTCGGGTCTTTTTGTCGGTCTCGTGCTGGGTTTGCAGGGCTATGAAATCCTCCAGCGCTATGGTTCGAGCGATTCGATGGGCACGATGGTGGCGTTGTCGCTGCTGCGCGAGCTCGGCCCCGTGGTGGCCGGCCTGCTCTTCGCCAGCCGCGCCGGCTCGGCCGTGACGGCCGAAATCGGCCTGATGAAGGTGACCGAACAACTCAAGGCGATGGACATGATGGCCGTCAGCCCGATCGCCCGCGTGGTCGCGCCGCGTTTCTGGGGTGGGGTGATCTCGATGCCGCTCCTCGCCGCGATGTTCTCGACGATGGGCATTTTCGGCGGCTGGCTGATCGGAGTGGTCTTCATCGGCATCGACGACGGCGCCTTCTGGTCGCAGATGCAGGCCGCAGTGGATTTTCGCTATGACGTGCTGAACGGCGTCATCAAAAGCTGCGCCTTCGGCGTGGCCGTTTCGCTGATCGCGGTGTTTCAGGGGTACGACTGCGTGCCTACCGCCGAGGGCGTGTCGCGGGCCATCACGCGCACTGTTGTGAGTTCGGCGCTGGCCATTCTGGCGCTCGATTTTGTAATGACGTCTTTCATGTTCCGAGGTTTGTAATGAGTCGTACGACGCTCGACCTGTGGGTCGGGATTTTCGTGGCGATGGGTATCGCCGCACTGCTGTTTCTGGCTCTCAAGGTCGGCAGTATTTCCGGTTCGGAAATCCGCTCGCCCTATACCCTCACCGCCCACTTCGACAACATTGGCGGCCTCAAGGCGCGCGCACCTGTAAAGAGCTCCGGAGTGCTGGTCGGTCGTGTCGAGCAGATCCGCTACGATAATGAACGCTTCCAGGCCGAGGTGGTCTTTACCGTCGATGGGCGCTACAAGTTTCCGGTCGATACCTTCGCCAATATCCTGACCTCCGGCCTGCTCGGCGAGCAGTACCTGGGCCTCGAACCCGGCGGCGAGGAAAAGATACTGGCGCCAGGGGAGACCATCAAAAAGACCCAGTCGGCCGTTGTGCTCGAAAAACTGATCAGCCAGTTCATGTTCGACAAGGCGGCCGCAGGAGAACCGGCCCCGACCAAGTGAATCTGGACGGAAACAGCCACAGAGAGTGCGACGCGGCCCAAGCCGCGCGCGGAGTCAAGATGAAGAAGAACAAGAAACCCGAATTGCGGGCCGTGCGGCGCAGTGTTGCAACCCTGCTGCTCGGCCTTGGCCTGACGGCCTGCGCCGGCCCCGGCGGACACCCCAAGGATCCGCTCGAGCCGATCAACCGAGTTACCTTCCGTTTCAATGAAACGGCAGACCGTTACGTCATGCGTCCCGCCGCCGAGGTTTATGATCTGGCCCCGCTGCCGGTCAAGGTGGGTGTCGGCAATTTCTTCGGCAACCTTGCCGACGTGTGGATCGGCGTGAATAACCTGCTCCAGGGCAAGTTCGCCGAAGGCCTGTCGGACGGCGGCCGCTTTCTGGTGAACAGCACCGTCGGCATGCTGGGCGTGTTCGACATCGCTACCGAACTGGGCCTTGACAAGCACGACGAGGATCTTGGCCAGACCCTCGGCCGCTGGGGGGTTGGCGACGGCCCCTACATCGTGCTGCCCTTGCTCGGTTCCAGCAATCTGCGCGACACCGCCGGCCTGATCGGCGACCTGAACGTGGATCCGGTGATTGGGATCGACAGCCCCGGGCCGCGTAACCGGGTTACCGCCCTGCGCTTCATCAACCGTCGCAGTCAACTGCTGGGTGCCGACGCCACGGCCGAGCAGGCCTCGCTGGACAAGTACGACTACGTGCGCAGCTTCTACATCCAGTATCGCCAGAGCCAGATTTACGATGGTCAGCCGCCGCGGGTCAAGGATCCGGACGACGAGGCCTACATGGACGAAGCCACCCCCGCATCTCCCACCAGAAAAGAGAACCAGGAATGAAAAAGATCGCTTCCCTGTTGGCTGCATTGACCCTCGGCATCGGCATCCAGTGTGCCGCCTTCGCCCAGGGCATTGCGCCCGATGCGCTCGTCAAGAGCGTTACCGACGACGTCATCACCATCGTCCGCCAGGACAAGGCGATCCAGTCCGGCGACACCCGCAAGGCCGTCGATCTTGTCGAAGCCAAGGTGCTGCCGTACTTCGATTTCGCCCACATGACCCGCCTCGCCGTCGGCAAGGACTGGCGTCAGGCCAATGCCGAACAAAAGACCGTTCTGACCCATGAGTTCAAGAACCTGCTCGTGCGCACCTATTCCAACGCGCTGACCCAGTACCGCAACCAGCACATCGATTTCAAGCCGCTCAAGGCCAAGCCGGAAGATACCGACGTGGTCGTCCGCACCGAAGTCCGGCAGCCCGGCGCAAAGCCGGTCCAGATCGACTACAACCTCGAGAAGCAGGGTGACGACTGGAAGGTCTACGACGTGATGGTGGCCGGCGTCAGCCTTGTTACCAACTACCGTGACAGCTTCGGCCAGGAAGTACGCAACGGCGGCATCGACGGCCTGATCAAGTCCCTCAAGGACAAGAACAAGCAGCTCGAAACCACGGTCTCCGCCAAGAAATGATTCGCGAGGACGGCCCGCGGCTGGCCCTCGAAGGCCCGCTCACGCTCGCCACGGTGGCCGGTCTGGTGGAGGATGGGCGCAGTCTGGTGGCGAGTGCCGACAGGCTGCTTGATCTGGCTGCGGTCACCCAGGTCGATTCGGCCGCGCTGGCCCTGCTGCTGTCCTGGGTTCGGGCTGCCCGCAGCGCAGGGCGGCAGTTGACCATCGTCCACGCACCGGCTCCGCTGGTCAGCCTGGCGTCGCTCTATGACGTCGATACCATACTTCCCCTCGGGCGCTGAGCCCCCTTTCTGATCTTCTCTGCACCCATGAGCCCCGCGATCCGCATAGCCGGTGTCACCAAGCGTTTCCGTTCCCTGCAGGCCCTTGCCGGTGTCGATCTCGAAATCGCCCAGGGTGAGTTCTTCGGCTTGCTCGGGCCCAACGGCGCCGGCAAGACAACCCTCATTTCCTCCCTCGCGGGCCTTGCCCGACCCGACTCCGGCACCCTGGAAGTCATGGGGCACGATGTGGTGCGCGACTATCGTGCCGCTCGCATGGCCCTTGGCGTGGTGCCGCAGGAGCTGGTTTTCGATCCCTTCTTCACGGTGCGCGAGATGCTGGTGCTGCAGTCCGGCTATTTCGGGCTCAAGAAGAACGACGCCTGGATCGACGAAATCCTGCATCACCTGGATCTGACCTCCAAGGCCAACGCCAACATGCGCATGCTCTCGGGCGGCATGAAGCGCCGCGCGCTGGTTGCCCAGGCGCTGGTGCACCGCCCGCCGGTGATCGTGCTGGACGAGCCCACCGCCGGCGTGGACGTGGAGTTGCGCCAGGGCCTGTGGCATTTCATCCGCAAGCTCAATCGGGACGGCCACACCATCGTGCTGACCACCCATTACCTCGAAGAGGCCGAAACCCTGTGCGGGCGTATCGCCATGCTGAAGGCCGGCCGCGTCGTTGCCCTCGATACCACCGCCAACCTGCTGCAGCGTTTTGCCAGCCACGCGCTGAAGGTGAAGCTGGCTGCTCCGGTGGTGCTGCCGGCAGCGCTGGCCGCCAAGGCGACACGTCAGGAAAGCACCGAGCTGGAGTTCGGCTTCGACCGCTTCGACGAAGTTGCGGAGCTTCTTGCCGGCGTCAAGTCGGCTGGCGGCACCATCGTAGACATGGTCCTCGGTACGCCCGACATGGAGCAGGTCTTCGTCGGCATCATGAATCAGAACTGAAAGCGGAAACGACAAACCCCATGCAAGGCTTCAATACCCTGTTGTACAAGGAGTGCCTGCGTTTCTGGAAGGTCGGCTTCCAGACGGTGCTCTCACCCGTGCTCACCGCGGTGCTTTACCTGCTGATCTTCGGCCACGTGCTGGAGGACCACGTTCAGCCCTATCCGGGCGTCAATTACACGGCCTTCCTGGTGCCCGGCCTGGTGATGATGACGGTGTTGCAGAACGCGTTCGCCAACAGCTCCTCGTCGCTCATCCAGAGCAAGATCACCGGTAACATCGTGTTCGTGCTGCTGCCGCCGATCTCCTACCGGGAGTTCTATTCCGCCTACGTGATCGCCGCCGTGCTGCGCGGCGCCATGTGTGGCCTGGGCGTGCTGCTGGTGTCGCTGCCTTTCGTGTCGTTCAATATCGCCGAGCCGGTCTGGATCGTCGCCTTCACGCTGCTGGGCGGGGCCTTCCTGGCCAGCCTGGGTGTGATTGCCGGCATCTGGGCCGACAAGTTCGATCAGCTGGCGGCCTTCCAGAACTTCCTGATCATGCCGCTCACCATGCTGTCCGGCGTGTTCTACTCGATTCACTCCCTGCCGGTTTTCTGGCAGGGAGTGTCGCATTTCAACCCGTTTTTCTTCATGATTGACGGTTTCCGCTACGGATTTTTCGGCGTCTCCGATGTTTCTCCCTGGACGAGCATCGGCGTCGTGACGGTCTGTTTTGTTGTTCTCGCGGTGATCACCCTGCAAATGCTTGGCAGGGGCTACAAGCTGCGCGCCTGAGGATTGAATTAAAGATGTTTGAAGCGAGTGAAATCGAGCGGCTGATCGCCGCAGGCCTCCCCTGTGACTTCCTGCAGATCGAGGGGGATGACGGCACCCATTTTTCGGGCATCGTGGTCAGCCCCGAATTCGAGGGAAAGATGCGCGTGCGCCAGCACCAGTTGGTCTACGCCACGCTGGGCAAGCTGATGGGCAATGAAATTCACGCCCTCCAGCTGAACACCTACACGCCCAAGCAGTGGGCAGAACTTCTGAAGGAACTGGGCTGAACGCCCGGTCGACGCATGGATAAACTGTTGATTGCAGGCGGCGCCCGCCTGTCTGGCGAGATCGCCATTTCCGGCGCCAAGAACGCCGCGCTGCCCATCCTGTGTTCGGCGCTGCTGACCCGGGAGCCGGTCACCTATACCAACGTGCCGCGCCTCAACGACATCGGCACGCTGCTGCGCCTGCTCGAACAGATGGGCGTCAAGGTCAGTCGCGAAGGCGATACCGTCACGCT
>Ga0209277_10000415_pt1 | contig 21598 bp, 19 predicted proteins | sample JI81AbrownDNA_FD_187503 | JGI IMG/M metagenome (GOLD analysis project Ga0209277, IMG submission 187503) | Wastewater effluent complex algal communities from Wisconsin, to seasonally profile nutrient transformation and Carbon sequestration -... | ecosystem: Engineered > WWTP > Effluent > Algae... | reverse complement strand
GCTCATAGGAATCATTTTGGTTTACTTTGCGGCTATAATGCTTTCTATTATTCTCATAACAACAGATGATTCAAATATGATTAAGACTAGCGAAATGGCTTCTTCTATTTTTTTCTTATCGACAGTTGGTTTCTTGATTTATGGGCTTGCCATTCTTCCTTTTTTTACACTTGGAGTTTTCTTTCTGGAACGTTGGACAAGACCGAAAGACTAATCCTCATTATCCCAAGTTCATTTTCAATCCATACTTTGCTCTTAGAGTAACTAAAGGTTCTTTCTCAACTTTTTGATCAGGAGTAACTAATGGCTCGTAAACTCTTAAAATAGAAGCAAGAATCATCATAGCTTCTGTAAAAGCAAAGTTATTGCCTATACATATTCTCGGTCCACCGCCAAATGGGATGTAGGCGAAGTTGTGTCTTTTAGTTTCGTTCTCTGGAAGAAATCTATCTGGATCAAATTTCTCGGGCTCATCCCATATCTCTGGATTATGATGAACTGCATAGGTGCAAATAGAAATTAGAGAGCCCGCGGCTACTTTCGTTTCACCAATAACATCATCACCTATCGCATTTCGTTCTATAATCCATACGGGAGGATAAAGACGCATAGACTCTTGCAAAACTCTCCCCGTCAAAGAAAGCTTTTCTAAATCAGCCATTGAAATTTTTCCAGTTAAAGGAATATTAGTTCTAATTTCCGCGATAACTTTTTTTCTAATTTCAGAATGCTCGGATAAAAGATAGAAAGTCCAAGTAAGTGCATTCGATGTAGTCTCATGCCCTGCAAGTAAAAATGTAACTACTTCATCTTGAATTTGCTTTTGACTCAGTCCTAGACCAGTTTCTTCATCCCGCGCATAAATCAAAGTATCCAACAAATCTTTTACTCTCTCCTTTGATTCAATACGATTTGAAATAATTTTACTGACGACACCATTCAGATCACGAACAGCTTTTTTTAATCTTAGATTAGCAGGTGTTGGTAAGAAGTAAGGAATTTTAATTGGCGATTGGATACGCTTTGTTACCTCCTCAAGAGCAACACCCATAGAGCGGTCTACAATATGCGCGTCTTCATCTAACTTTGCGCTAAATAAGGCTCGTCCTACAACTCTAAACGTTAGTCGCATCATCTCTTTTGACATATCGATTTCAGTTTTGCCTTTCCAATCTTGTATGATTGAATCAGTCTCTTCAAAATAAATGGGAATAAATCCTTCTATCGAGCTTTTCTTAAATGCGGTTTGAGCAAGTCTACGATTCTTCTTCCACTCAAGACCTTCACTGGTTAATAAGCCTTTGCCTATAATAATTTCCAATTCCTTATAGAAAACACTCTTTGTATAATTGCCATTATTCTCTTGCAATACATAGCGTATTAAGCCAGGATCTCGGAGCAAATACATATTTAACCCTAAAAGATTAAAATGAAACATATCTCCATAAGATTCAAACTGAGACACGAAAAAACCAATCGTATCCGTTTTCAGCATTTTACTTTTCTTAAATGCTTTCCATCCTGTAACACTTGGTATTGGTTGTCTAATCATACTTAGTTCAAATCCTTAACTAACCTAAACCCGGCTCTTCTGTCTTCCGCCAAATTAGGATTACCCCCATAAGATCTAAAATAGACAGTTGAAGATTTTTTATCATCAAAAAAAGACCCACCTCTAATAACTTTGTATTGTTTTCCGAAAGCAGGATTCTTTGTAAAATGTCCTTCATAAGCAGTATACCAACTGCTTGTCCACTCTGCTGCATTGCCACACATTCCAATGACACCAAACGGACTAGCGCCCTTAGCCGCTAACTCATAAACAGAGATCGTATCGTTAATTTTGCTTTCTTTTGTATTGCAAAGCAGAGAGTCAAATTTATTTCCAAATGGATATTTAATAGTTTGTAGCTCGATTGTATAAGATTCATCTCTTTTTAGAGTTCTAGTAAGCCCTTGCCCACGCGCAGCTTTTTCCCATTCGAATTCGGTTGGCACTCTTTTACCTGCCCAAGACGCATAACGCTCTACTTCCCTATAAGAAAGGGAGACAACTGGATGATGCTCTTTTCCGTCTGGATACTTTCCATTCACCCAATAAAGAGGTGGCTTTACATTTGTATCACGCAGATAACGGGCATATTCCTCATTTGTCACTTCATACTTATCAATATAAAAGGAAGCAATCTCTGTTAAATTTGTATCGTCTGGTGACTGAAAAGCAGGATTATAATTATCCAATTCTCCATCTGAACCTTGGCCAAAAATAAAAACTCCAGAGGGAATCAAAATCATTTCTTTCTTATCTATTGGATGAATAAATATCTTTGACGGCGAAGTGATATTATCCTTAAAGAAAGCGGAAGGATCTAGATAACTTTCTTCATACCTAGTCATAGAAATTGTAAAATCATTTGAAATAAAACTATAATGTGATTTCTTACCAAGATCAAATTTTCCATTCATTAAAATTTGATAGTCAGTTCTTTTATTCTTTTCGATCTCTTTTTCTAGCTCAATATGAGTTACGATAAAGTATCCGATTTTTTTATTTGTTACCTTTTGTCTCAATTCGAATTTTTTCTTTTTAAGAATGCCTGCTTTGATTTCTTCAAAGTTGGCACCGACCCATTCTGGATTATGCGAAATGAGAGTTCTAACAGCACCCTTGTCTTTATAAATTCCAGTAATTTCCCCTTCCCACAAAACGATTCGACTCATTTCTGATTTATCAAATTTCGTCGGAGTTTCTGCGTAAAAAATTTCTGTCTGAAATAAAAGTAAAAAGGAACTGAGTAATAGTTTTCTATTCATGAAATTGATCCCAAAAGTTATTTGGTAGATTTAGTGCACCTAGTTTCATTTTCGGAAGAAAAATGAAACTAACTGCAATAAATCATAAGTGCATAAATGCTTGCTAAAGAGATGAGAAAGGATTCTATTTCTTAGGAGGTGGTGCCGGAGATTTCTTCATATTTTCAACACTGATTCCTAACACCCAAAGAGTAACCAGAAATACCCCCAATGCTTGCTGTAAATTCAATGTTTCATCAATTAATACTAATGCCATGAGTGCTGTCACTGCGGGACCACTGGCTCCAATTACAGAAGCGAGAGAAGGACCGACAAGTGGAACACCAAAATTTTGAAGGAGATAGCCAACGAGTGTCGTTGTTGCAAGAATCAAAGTTCCATACACCAAATCCATTGTATGAGCAGAATCTATTTGGTAATTCATAAAAGGAAGAATCGCTCCACCCAATAGAAGGATAATAGAAAAATTCACGATAGTGAAAGGTGCGGGATGCATCTTAGCATTTTTAATCATAATGATATACCCTGCAAAGGCTATTCCAGACATTGCCGCAGTCGAAGCACCTAACACAAAATTGCCTTCCCCTTTTGGTGTAAATGCAGCAGCAGGTATAGTCATGAAGCCACCGATATAAATAGTAACCATTGCAAATACAAGCGGGAGAGAAGGTCTGTCACCAAATAATGCCCACATAAGTAAAATGGTGATGGTAGGATAAATGAAAAAAATCGTAGTAGCAATACCTGTAGGAATGGAACCAAGTGCTATATACATACAGAGTTGAGAGCAAAATAAAAAGAAACCGCTGCTCAATACGCTTAAGAATCTAGTTTTATTTTCCGGCTTTGGTAATTCTTTGATATCCTGCCAGGTATTCTTATGAAGTCTTGGGGCTACAATGAATGCCATAATTGGCAATACCACAGCACAACGTAACACTAAGATAAGTAGTGAATTCGAAAGACTGGAGTTTAGAACAATTCCATCGAATAATCCAAACAGAGACTTAGGACTTAGAATTACACGAGTTACCACGTTCTGAAAAGAGAGAAGTAAAGAAGAAGTAAGAATGAGAATCAAGCCCTTTGTTAAGTGGCTATGCTGATGCGCTACCGGGGGAGGTGTAATAGGTGGCACTGTTGTTGGCTCAGATTCGGTTGAAGTCTCTATCGCCTCGACCTTTGGAGACGTATTTCGATTTGATGTTCCAGGTTTCTTTTTTGGCATTTATAATATTCCCTTCCGCAAATATCGGCAATTCTCAGGTAAAAAATTCAACGAATAAAGACGGTTATTAGATTAAATGATGATATGCTTCCTTTTTTTACTACCTGTCAAGTTTTTTTTAGTAGCGAAGTAGATAATTAAAAATATGGTAAATTATTATACAGGAGACCATTGGTATGCAAAAAGAAAAGAAAATAGATAAAGTTCAAAGCGATTTACACTTTTTAATGTCATGTTTCAAAGAAGTTCTGATTGAATTAAAAGAAGACGACCTAGCAGCCAGCTTACCTTGGATCGATGGGAATAAAACTTCCTCCTATTTCGGAACAGAAGAATCATCTCTTCCCTTGCGCGCCTCACAAGCATTATCCATATCCTTCCAAATACTAAACATGGTGGAGGAAAATGCAGCCACTCAATTTAGAAGATCAGTAGAAATCGAAAGTGGAATTGATTTTATAGTTGGCTCTTGGGGGGAGCATATTAAAAGACTCCGAGAACTTGGGCTTGGTGGAATCGAAATTTCAAAGACCTTTTCGGAAGTTCATGTCCAACCAGTTCTGACCGCTCATCCTACGGAAGCAAAACGAGCTACAGTTCTAGACCAGCATCGAGAACTATATCTACTGCTAGTCAAACGAGAAAATCCAATTTGGACTCCAGCTGAAAAAGAAAATCTAAGAAACGAAATCAAACTCTGCCTAGAAAGACTTTGGCGAACAGGGGAGATTTACTTACAAAAACCTGACATCACTTCAGAAAGAAAAAATATTATTCATTATCTAAAAAATGTATTTCCTAGTGCGATTATTCTTCAGGATAAAAAATTGAAGCAGGCTTGGCAAGCAAACTCTTTCGATCCTACTCTTATCAATCGAATTGAAAAACTTCCACGAATTAGTTTTGGAAATTGGGTAGGCGGAGACAGAGACGGACATCCATTAGTAACCGCGAATGTCACAAAGGAAACACTTTTGGAGTTGCGTGAAACAGCGCTTAACCTCATTCACACTAAACTTTTACACCTTGCTTCTCGTCTCAGTCTTTCAGAGAATTTACATTCTGTTCCAAGAAGACTCCTGCAGTATATTTCAGAATGGACTGTAACATTAGGCGAAGTAGGGAAAAGATGCATTAGCCGTAATCCGAACGAACCCTGGCGACAATTTGTAAATATTCTATTAGCGAGAACGCCAATCTCTTCTATTGGAAATTCTGAAAATGAATTTAGTTACCTAGATCACTTTACTTTATTAAAAGACATTGCACTGTTGCGAGATTCTCTTTTAGAAGTAGATGCATTTCGAATTGTGGAGTATGATGTTTTTTCGCTAGAAAGAATTGTGCAAACATTTGGCTTTCATTTAGCATCACTAGATATAAGACAAAACAGTGAATTCCACGACAAAGCACTTGCTGGACTTATGAAAGCTTCGGGCAGTAAGAATATTTATTTCTCTGACTGGAATGAGTTTGAGCGTTTACAGTTTTTAAATTCAGAATTGGAATCTGCTCGTCCGTTCCTTGGACCCGGAATGCCACTGGAAGGAGAAGCACAAGCGGTAAGAGACTGTTATCTGGTGGTCGGAGAATACGTAAAGAAATACGGAACTTCTGGAATTGGTTCGCTAATCGTAAGTATGACCAGAAAGCTTTCGGATCTACTCGTTGTTTACCTCTTTGCAAGAGAAGCAGGACTTGTTATGAATACAACGGAAGGACTTGTTTGCCTTTTGCCGGTAGTTCCTCTCTTTGAAACAATCGAAGATTTGGAAAAATGTGCCCCGATTATGGATGAATTTTTATCTCATCCAATGACAAAGCTAAGTCTTGCATATCAATCTTTCCCTGATGGAATTCCTACTCAACAAGTAATGCTAGGGTATAGTGATAGCAATAAAGATGGCGGAATAATTGCTAGTCAATGGTATCTTTACAAAGCACAAATGGAAATAGACGAAGTAGGAAGAAAGCATGGAGTAAAAATTAATTTCTTTCATGGTCGAGGTGGGAGTATTAGCCGCGGTGGAGGAAAGACTCATCATTTTCTAGATGCGCTTCCTCATCCAACACTAACGGGTAATATCCGTTCAACGATACAAGGCGAAAGCATTGCGCAACAATTTGCAAACTTAATCAATGCTACCTATAATTTAGAATTATTGGTTTCCGGTGTAACGGGTGTTAGCCAAAGACATCGGATAATAAAGAAAACCCCCGTTCATCTAGAAAACTTAGTTCAGGGTCTAGCTGAAAAAAGTCGCAAGGTATATGAAAGCTTAGTTCGCTCAGAAGGTTTTATGATTTTTTATAGCCAGGCTACTCCAATTGATGCATTGGAAAATAGTCGCATTGGTTCTAGACCAGCGCGTAGGACGGGCAAACGTTCTTTAAAAGATTTGCGAGCCATACCCTGGGTATTTAGCTGGAATCAATCCCGTTTCTTTTTGCCTGGCTGGTTTGGCGTTGGCAGTGCGTTAGCCGACTTACAAAAGAAATCTCCTGATTCATTCTCCATTTTACAAAAAGAGATTGTTACTTGGCCTTTCTTTCGATACTTGATGATGAATGTTGAGACAAATGTGTATAATGCGGACAAGGAAATAATGCAATTATACGGTCAACTTGTAGACGACGAACATGTGCGAGAAAAATACCTAAATCAAATCATTGCTGAATACGATAAAACAAAAGAAATGCTATCGATTCTTTTTGAATCAGCTACAGAAGCAAGAAGACCAAGAATGTTCAAAACTTTATCTCTTAGAAGCTCCGGACTTAAGAGCTTACATTTAATGCAAATAAATTTGTTAAAGGAATGGAGAGAAAGGTTACACGAACATAACGTGGCATCTGCCGATAATCTTTTGATTGAATTATTACTATCAATTAATGCAATTGCCAGTGGGCTCAGGACTACCGGTTAATCCCTATTATCCAGTAAGAATAAACTATGAAAGCAGAAGAATTAGAAAAACTCAAACAAGTCGCAGATGTTTGCACAAAATGTAAATTATCCACAACAAGAACAAAAGTAGTTTTCGGAGAAGGAAATCCGGAAGCGGAGCTTTTATTTATAGGAGAAGGTCCGGGTCGTCAGGAAGATGTAACAGGACGACCATTCGTAGGAAAAGCGGGAGAGCTTTTAACTAGGCTCATTGAAAAAGCAATGGGCGTTCCGCGGTCTTCTGTGTATATCGCAAACATCGCAAAGTGTCGCCCTACGGAAGACTTAAAGATGGAAAAGGACAGAGCACCTGATCCGGAAGAAGTTACCGCATGTAGTCCATATCTATTGCGGCAAATCGAAATTATCCAACCAAAGGTGATTGTAACACTGGGAAATCCATCTACAAAGTTTTTATTAAAAACACAAGATGGAATTACAAAGCTTCGAGGAGTTTGGGCGGATTACAACGGTATACCCGTTATGCCAACCTATCATCCTAGCTATGTAATTCGAAATGGTGGCGAAAATAGTAAAGTTCAACAGGATGTGTGGAATGATCTATTAAAAGTTATGGAAAAATTAAACTGGAAACCAAAAGTAAAAATAACGTGGAAATAGAAAAAAAACAGAATAGTTCAGCTGCAAAAAGTCTCGCTCTTTCCTTTTATACATTTCTCTCTCGAATACTCGGTCTTATCCGCGATCATTATATGGCAATAAGTTTCGGGACAGGATTTGTAGCATCAGCTTTTTCGGTCGCGTATCGTCTACCGAATATGTATCGCAATCTATTAGCTGAAGGAACTTTATCTCAATCCTTCATGCCAATCTATTCGGATGCTAGTAAAGTAAGCGAAGAAGAAGCAAGAGTCATGTCAGGAGCAATGCTATCTTTTCTAAGTTTTATGCTTTTACTCTTTGTGGGCATATTTGTATTATTCGCTCCCTATCTACTTCCGCTACTAGTAGGAGGAACAGAAAAATATTCCAACCTTGTAATCGAACTTTCCCTGATCTTATTTATTTTGATTTTTACTGCAAGCTTATCTTCCATATTTATCGCAATTGCAAACTCGAAACAAAAATTTTTCGTGCCATCTCTATCTCCTATCATTTTAAATCTAAGTTATTTATTTGTATTTCTTGTAGTATTCCGCTTTTTTGATGATACCTTAGAAAGAGTAAAGGTATTATCTTTTGGAATTGTTTGCGGCGGTTTCTTGCAATTAGTTGTTCAAGCTCTCTACATTAAAAAATTAAATTTGGCGCCTAAAATAAACTTTCACTGGAAACATCCTGCAATCAAAAAGATTTTAACTTTAATGCTTCCCGCTGTAGTAGGCGGTGGGTTTTACCAGATTAGCCTCTTAGTAGATATTTTTCTAGCCAATTATATCCAAAACCAAAACCCTGGACTTGGAGCAGTGGTTAGTCTAGATTATTCGCAAAGACTCATTCAGCTACCGACTGGAATCATTGGAGTAGCACTTGCAACAACTACATTACCAGGCTTACTTGCTAGTTTAAAAGAAGATCGCAAAGAATCTATACCAGCAGAGCTAGCAGATACTCTTTGTTTTGCGCTTTATCTCACAATTCCTGCCGCACTCGGTTTTATTTTTATGGGAGAAACTATCGTGGATGCGATTTTTTATGGCGGGAAATGGGATAGTAAATCAACAGCCTCTACCATTCAAGCATTGCAATTTTATTCGGTTGCTATTCCTGTTTTTAGTATGAATAAAATTTTAACTTCTTCGTTTTATGCATTTAAGGACACAAAGACACCGCTGCAAATCAATATGATTTCATTTAGCATAAACATCGGGCTTAATTTAATCCTGATGAATTTTCTAAAACATGCAGGGCTTGCACTTTCTTCCACAGTAGCGGCATACATCACATTTACCTTTCTATTTCTAAAAATGAAAAGGCATGAGATTCATATTCCTATTCAAGAAATTTTAAAAAGACTTTTTAAAATTCTTATTCCCATTACAGCTCTCACTCTCTGGCTAGTGTTCGTAGAACAATTCTTAGATATAAAAAATCTTTTATCGCTAAGAGAAATCAATCTTGCTCATGAAAATATTGCGAGAGTAAAAGCTTGTGTTGGAATCATTCCTTCCATTATTCTCTATTTTGTATTTTCAAAGCTTGCAAGGCTGCATGAGTTTGATTTAATCTTTGGAAAAATTCTTAGAAAGTTAAAGAGGAAGAATTAGCCACAGAGACACGGAGACCCAGAGTGTTACAGAATTTGTATCACTTTCATTCCAATGTATCCGTGACAGAGACTGGTAAAGAAGGCGGATTTAAAAAATTGATTTGTATTTACTGAGTAACAAAGTTGAATTTTGAAAACAAACATTGTTCTGTGCGATTTACTCTCTTACTACTTCTCTGTGTCTCAGTGCCTCTGTGGCAAAACCCTTTTTTTCAATTGAAAAACGTCAATACTATAATTTTATGACATACATGAACTTATACCTAATCAATATAGGCATGACTATATCTGTCCTTTGTTTTTATATTGGGTATTTTTTCCGTAAATCAAACAACCCACTTCATCGCAAAATCAATATTGCAGGAGTGGTTATTAATCTAGTAACCGCGATTTTTTTATTAACGCATAAATATCTAATGAACGGAATTGAAGCAGCAGGAATTTTCCCAACTGTTCCATCTACGATTATCCATATTCACCGATTCTTTGCTGCGGTGAGTTTGGTATTAATGCTTATCATGGCATACACAGGAATCACAAAAAAAGCGGAACTTCATAAGAAACTGCATTTTATTTTTCTACCTCTATACACTGTCGTATTTATATCTGGACTTTTTATTTTTGAAACAAGGAATTAAAACATGAACAACCAGGAATTAAAAAACAAAGCAAGAGAAATCAGAGAAGAAGTTATCAAAATGGTAACAGCGGCTAAGTCTGGTCATCCAGGAGGACCACTAGGTCTTGCAGATATTTATTCTGCTTTGTATTTTAAAATTCTAAAACACGATCCTAAAAATCCAAATTGGGAAGAAAGAGACAGGCTCATTCTTTCCAATGGACATGTGTGTGCTGTGCGTTATGCGTCAATGGCTCTTAGCGGTTACTTTCCAGTAGCCGAACTTTCTACTTTTCGAAATATTAAGAGTCGTTTACAGGGGCATCCTTCTATTACCTATATGGACGGACTTGAAACATCCAGTGGCTCACTCGGCCAAGGGCTTTCAATTGCAACAGGAATTGCACTCGGACTTCGTCACCAAAAGAAAACAAATCGAATCTATGCTTGCATCTCAGATGGAGAGTGCGGAGAGGGAATGACCTGGGAGGCCGCTCAATCAGCAGTTCATTACAAATTAGATAACCTAATTGCCTTCATGGACAGAAATTTCATTCAGATTGACGGGAACACAGAAGACGTTATGAGACTTGAACCACTACCTCAAAAGTTTCGCACATTTGGTTGGAATGTAATTGAAGCGGATGGTCACAATATGGAAGAAATTCTTTCCTCGTTCGAAAAGGCACAAACCCATAAAGGATCACCTACTCTCATCGTATTTAGAACTATTATCGGGAAAGGTGTTTCTTTCATGGAAAATAAGGCAGAATGGCATGGAACTCCTCCGAATGCTGACCAAGCCAAACAAGCGCTCGAAGAACTAGCGAAGACTTAAAACCTAACCACTCTTACCTAACTCCATAATGAGGCGCAATATGGAGTTGACAGCTCCATATTGCGCCTCATTATGGAAGTATTCATACCGAAATGAGGCGCAATATGGAACCATTTATTCGTTTATTTCCGATTCCTAAAGAAAGTTTCTTTTTACTGGGTCCGAGAGGAACGGGAAAAACAACTTTCTTAAGACAAAGACTGCCCATTGCTCAGTATCTTGATTTTCTAGACCCAGAAACATTTCGCCAATACAAAAGTAGACCCGAAATTCTGAGAGAGCTAGTAGATGGAAACCCTATCACAAAAATATTTGTTCTAGATGAAATTCAAAAAATTCCTGAAGTTCTATCGGTTATCCATTCCCTGATAGAAGAAAAGAAGGGAATTCAATTTATCCTAACAGGCTCTAGCGCTAGAAAATTAAAACAATCAGGAGTAGACTTGCTCGCAGGACGTGCTTTGTATTTTAAAATGCATCCATTTACAGCTTCGGAATTAGGCGATGCCTTTAATCTAGAAAAAGCATTAGAGATTGGTCTTCTTCCGCTTGTGTATTTCAAAGACGATCCCAAAGAAGTTTTACGATCCTATCTAGGACTCTATATTAAAGAAGAAATTCTTGCAGAGGGACTCATCCGTAATATCGGGAATTTTTCTAGATTTTTAGAAGCGGCAAGTTTTTCCCACGGAAGTATATTAAATACTTCTAATATTGCAAGAGAATGCGGAGTGGAGCGTAAGACTGTTGAGGGATATCTTTCTGTTTTAGAAGATTTGCTTCTTTCCTTTACTCTGCCTGTTTTTTCCAAGAAGGTAAAAAGAGAATTAGTCGCCCATAGAAAATTCTATTTTTTTGATGCAGGAGTCTTTTCTCAAATTCGTCCCAAAGGTCCTCTTGACTCGCCACAGGATATGTATGGTCCTTTACTCGAAGGGTTAGTGGCACAACATCTAAGAGCCTATATTGACTCTGTAAAAAAGGACTGTAGTCTTTCGTATTGGCGAACCCGCTCCGGAGTGGAAGTCGATTTTATTTTGTATGGAGAAAATACTTTCAAAGCAATTGAAGTAAAAAACTCAGCAAAGATAAATGACGCCGATTTACGCGGACTAAAAAGCTTCCAGGAAGATTATCCAATGTGCGAGACAATCTTTCTCTACCGAGGAAAGGAACGACTAAGAAAAGGAGAAATTCTTTGTATGCCGGTAGAAGAATTCTTAAGAGAGTTGAAGTGAGTTACTGACATTTTATTTACACAAAGAGACAATAATTTTTTCTTATGTCCTCTAAAAATACTTACAGAAAGTTTTGCAACACCCGATAACATAGTTTTAAAAAAGTACTCTTTTTTTTCAAATAGGTTGACGTATTATATTTGTACTAGATTAAATTAAATTATGTTTTCCTACGACCACTCACACGATGAGTTAAACTTTAGCGGAACCAATATAGAAAGAAATTTCTATGAATTAGAGTTTGCGCGTCCTGAAAACAAAACGGATATAATTATTGAGTTAGCCAAAAAAATTCCCTGGCAGACTCCTGTAATTGATGTCGTTGAAAAGCTTTCTGATCCAACTCTCCGTCTATCTAGTCGCAATTATGTAAATGAAATTCATATAGAAAGAGTAAACTTCTCTCTCAAGCGAATTGCCGAGAAAGGTCATACTAATAACTACAACGATTTGGAGCAGGGTATATTCTTATTATCCTCAATGGGTGATCCGACAGCAACTTATAAAAAGTTTAAAGAAACATTAGACAAGCTTGCCTATAGACTTAACGAGCTATTCCAGCTAAATCAGATTATCCTCACAGACGATGTAAAAGTTCATTTACTCTCCCGTGTTCTCTACCAGGAAGAAGGGTTTAATGGAAATCAAATCTACTACCATGAGCCAGACAATTCTTTTGTAACAAAAGTTTTAGAGAACAAGCTAGGAATTCCGATTTCTCTTTCTGTTGTTTACATTCTAGTTGGGATGAGACTCGGTCTTCCCCTCTACGGAATTAATCTTCCTTTGCACTTCATGCTCTACTATGAGTCAAATGACTTTTCTACTTTTGTAGACCCATTTAATGCAGGCGTCCTGATTGACAAGCAAACTTGTATTCGCTTCCTAGAAGCTAATGGCTACAAAGATATCCCTGAATATTTTTCAAAAGCAAGCACTCTTACCGTTCTCAAAAGAATGTATAACAACCTGATTAACATCTACAAAAAAACAGGTCCCGAAGAAATGGAAATGATGTTATTAAAACAACTAACCATTCTAGAAAACAAAACTCGTTTTACATAAAACGAATAAAACTTAAAATAAATAAATTTTTTGAATGCTAAAAATTCCATATTAAACATATCGTTTAGATAAAAAATCCGCGGTAGCAAGCCCACTGCTAAGTGTAGCCTCCGCGTGAGGGAGAGCTAACTATGGCAGATATAAGACATATTATCCGCAGTCGATCAGAAGAAAGACTTAGAAACTTAATTGAAGAAAGAGTAAAACCGGGCTCAAACAAAGCAGACATTGATAAAAGAATCTGGAATCTCTTTGGAGAAAACTGGGCAATTATTTTTACTGATCTGTCTGGCTTTTCTCGTAACACAAAAGAATTCGGAATCATTCATTTCCTTCAAATCATTTTTGAATCAGAGCGCATTTTACTTCCTATCATTTATGAGCATAACGGGTTATTAATCAAAGCAGAAGGCGACAGTCTAATGCTCATTTTCCGCACAGTCCAGGATGCTCTTGAATGCTCTATCAAAATGCAGAAGACTCTAAAAGCGTATAATACAGATAGACCTGAACACGAAAAGGTTCTACTATGCGTCGGCATTGGATACGGTAAAATTCTTCGCATTGGAGATGCTGATATATTTGGCGAAGAAGTAAATGCAGCCAGCAAGCTCGGGGAAGACACCGCAAAACGAGAAGAAATTTTACTTACAAAATCTGCTGTTACTGAACTTGGAGATAAACATAGCTATAAAGTAGATCCTCTTAACATAGACGGCCAATGGGTAGAAGGATTTAAGTTAGAGTATTAGCTGTCACCTCGACTTTTCTATCAAGGGTATCTTTTAACAAAAATACAAATCCGCGTATAAATCGAGGAAGAATCCCTCGTAAAAACTGCTTTTTCTTTTTTTCTAAAAAAACTTGACGTAAAAAGGGGGTCTTTGTAAACTTTTTACAGTAATTAGCACTCTAACCTTCAGAGTGCTAAAAAAGGAGAACTGAGATGGAGATGACACCTAGACATAGAATGATATTGAAAGTCTTGATAGACGACTTTGTTTCAGACAACAAACCGGTAGGATCAAAGACACTTTCCGAGAAACACGATATTGGTCTTTCTCCTGCTACCGTTCGAAATGTATTTCGTGACTTAGAAGATGGTGGGTATATCAACTCACGTCATCATTCGGGTGGGCGAGTGCCGACAGAGCGCGGGTATCGCATTTACGTAGACAATTTAATTTCTCTTTACGAGCTTAGTTTAAAAGAAAAACAACGCATCCAAGAAGAGTATTTAAAAAATGAATTTAAGCTTGACCAGATACTTGCTGTTACCTGCAAAGTGCTTTCTCTGTTGTCTTGCAGTGCTGGCGTTGTTTTAGCTCCTAAGAAAAATTTCGATACTCTTAAACACTTAGAGCTGATTCACGTAAACGGCGCTGAAGTTCTAATGATACTCGTTACTAGGTCCGGCGTTGTGCTTCACCATAAATTATTTTTCGAAGACCATGTATCGCAAGAGTCTTTGTATCAAATCTCTCGCTTCTTACAAGACCATATCAAAGGTTATGATTTAGATGAGATTTTTAATCTATTCCCTCTTCTTTTACAAAGAAAAGATGCTCCGGAAGATTTTTACAAAATCGCTGATGTATTACAATCTGCTTTTGTTTATGATATGACGGATAACGTTGATTTGTATGTAGACGGATTACAGAACTTATGCGCTAACTTTAAAGATGATGACTCCGATATGCTCGAATCAGTTTTTTCTTTACTCGATGATAAAAAATTACTAAAAGAATTTTTTACAAAATACATTGCTACCGATGGAGTATCTACTTTCATCGGAGAAACAAACAGCGAACATTTGAGAGGAGTATCGATAGTAGCCACCAGTTATCGAATGGGCGAAAAAAGAATTGGCTCTTTAGGAATTATTGGACCACAAAGGATGAACTATACACGCGCTTTACCACTCGTGGATTTTACATCGAAGATCGTATCAGAAATGATAACGAAGATAAGTAAGTAGGCAGTGGATAGAACTACCCACTGTCCATCAGTATTAGTAAAATTAAGGAGGTTTTTCAAGATGTCAGCAGAAGAAAATGTTGCAACGAAAGAAAACGAAACAATGGAAAATATTACACAAAGTGAACCAACGGGGGAAGAGAGCCAAGCGGATTCTGAAAAAGAAAATTCAGTCATTGCTTTGCTAAAAGAAGAGTTAGAGAAAGCGAAACAGAAAATCGCCTCTCTCGAAGATTCTTTTTTGCGAGAACGTGCAGAATTTCAGAACTATAAAAGGCGAACAGCAGCAGAGTATGCTGTTATTAAAAAAGAAGCGGTGAAAAATTTTATCATCAAACTCTTAAACCCAATGGATAATCTGGAAAGAGTTGGAACGGGAGTAAATGCAACAGAGGAAATGAAACCCTTTATTGATGGGGTGGGAATGATCCTTCGCGAAATGAATGGCATTTTAGAAAAAGAAAATGTGGTGAAAGTAAGTCCTGTAGGACAAGCTTTTGATCCAACGACTATGGAAGCGATTGCTTCGGAGGAGTCGGATGATGTGAAAGAAGAAACAGTCACAGAAGTATATCAGGCTGGTTATGTTTTCACTGAGAATAATGAGTCTTTTGCGCTAAGGCCCGCAAGAGTGAAAGTAGCAAGGCCGAAATTTTAACAAACTATTAAAGGAGTGATACAATGGCAAAAGAAAAAATTATAGGTATAGATTTAGGAACAACAAACTCATGCGTTGCAGTAATGGAAGGTGGTGACTTTGTTGTAATTCAAAACTCAGAAGGAGCGAGAACAACTCCTTCTATCGTAGCGTTTACAGCGAAAGGGGAAACCTTAGTCGGTCAATTCGCAAAAAATCAAGCAATTACAAACGGAGCGAATACTGTTCGTTCTGCGAAACGTTTTGTTGGTAGAAGATTCAATGAAATCACCAATGAAGCGGCTAACGTTTCTTACAAAGTTGTTCGTTCTGGTAATGACGGTGTAAAATTTGAAACTTCTTCTGGAGAATTTACTCCTCAAGAAATTTCTGCAAAAGTTTTACAAAAAATGAAAAAAACTGCGGAAGATTATTTAGGAACAACAGTTACTAAAGCTGTTATCACTGTTCCTGCTTACTTCAACGACGAACAAAGACAAGCTACTAAAGACGCAGGAAGAATTGCAGGTCTAGAAGTAGAGCGTATTATCAATGAGCCTACTGCTGCTGCTCTTGCTTATGGTTTTGATAAGAAAAAAGCAAGTGCTAAGATTGCCGTCTATGACTTAGGTGGTGGAACCTTTGACGTAAGTGTTCTCGAACTCGGTGACGGTGTATTCGAAGTAAAATCAACCAACGGTGACACTCACCTCGGTGGAGATGACTTTGACCAAGTAGTTACAGATTGGTTAGTAGAAGAATTCAAAAAGCAAACAGGTATTGATATCTCTAAAGATAAAAATACTTCTCAACGTTTAAAAGAAGCTGCTGAAAAGGCTAAGATCGAGTTATCCGGAACTACATCCACTCAGATCAACCTTCCATTCATCACAGCAGATGCAAGTGGACCAAAACACTTAGACATGACATTGACTCGTGCAAAGTTTGACCAATTGACAAAAGCGTTAGTCGAAAGAACTCGTATTCCTTGTATCAATGCAATGAAAGATGCAGGACTTTCTGCTTCTGAAATTGATGAAGTGATTTTAGTAGGTGGTTCAACTCGTATCCCTGCTGTGCAAGATTTAGTAAAAGAATTATTTGGTCGTGAGCCAAACAAATCAGTAAACCCTGACGAAGTAGTTGCTGCCGGTGCGGCAATTCAAGCAGGCGTTCTTGCTGGAGAGGTTACTGATGTATTGCTCCTCGATGTAACTCCGCTTTCACTTGGTATTGAAACGTTAGGCGGTGTAATGACTAAACTCATCGACCGAAACACTACAATCCCAACTAAAAAATCACAAGTATTCTCAACCGCTGCGGACAATCAAAACGCTGTAAGCGTTCACGTAATGCAAGGGGAAAGAGAAATGGCAAGAGACAATAGAACTCTTGGTCGTTTTGATTTAGTTGGTATTCCATCTGCTCCTAAGGGCGTGCCTCAAATTGAAGTAACATTTGATATTGATGCAAACGGTATCGTGCATGTATCCGCTAAAGACTTGGGAACCGGTAAAGAGCAAAAGATTCGTATTGAATCCTCTTCTGGACTTTCTGATGAAGAAATTAAACGTATGATTAAAGAAGCAGAAGTTAATGCTGCTGCTGATAAAAAAGCTCGTGAGTTAGCAGAGACTAAAAATGAAACGGAAAGTCTTGCTTATGCGCTCGAAAAAACTTTGAAAGAAGCGGGAGACAAAGTTCCGGCTAATGACAAACAACTTGCTGAAGATGAAATCAAACGCGCTCATGAAGCAGTTGCAAGCAATGACTTCGACAGAATCAAAGCTGCACATGAATCAATATCTCAGATAGCGCAAAAGATTGGCTCGGCTATGTATCAACAAGGTTCTCCTGATGGTGGTGCTGCTCCCGGTGGAGATGCGAATGGTCAAGCAGGCGCTGGTCCAACTGGAAATGCTTCTAACAGTGGAAGTGGTGAAAAAGTAGTAGATGCGGATTATACCGTTGTCGATGATGATAAGAAATAATCTATGAGCGAAAGAAGCTATTACGACATACTTGGGGTTTCCAAAACTGCCACTGACGATGAAATCAAAAAAGCCTATCGTCAGTTGGCAATAAAATATCACCCTGATAAAAATAAGGGTGATAAAGAATCCGAAGACAAATTCAAAGAAGCCACTGAAGCTTATGAAGTTTTGCGCGATGCAAGTAAGCGTCGTGCATACGATCAGTTCGGCAAAGCAGGAGTTGGCGCTGGCGGTCCAGGATTTGGTCAAGGAGCTTACACTGATTTCTCAGATATATTCGGGGACTTCGGTGGAATCTTTGAGGGCTTATTTGGCGAAGGAGGACGAGGCGGTAGACGCTCTGGTCCTAAGCGTGGTAGCGACCTAAGATACAATCTAGAAATAACGTTAGAAGATGCTGCTTTAGGGAAAGAATTTAAAATAGAAATCCCTAGAGCAGAGACTTGCGGAGACTGCAAAGGAACAGGAGCGTCTAAGGGAAGTAGCCCACAGACTTGTCCTGATTGTTCAGGCTCTGGTCAAGTGCGTCATTCTCAGGGATTCTTTTCTGTATCCACAACTTGTGGACGTTGCGGCGGACGTGGTCAGGTAATATCCAATCCATGTAAGACTTGCCGGGGCGAGGGGTTAATAGAGAAAAAACGCACAATCAATATTAAAATTCCTCCTGGGGTAGAATCCGGTAGCCGCTTGAAAGTAAGTGGAGAAGGAGAAGCAGGACCAAATGGTGGACCTCATGGCGATTTATACGTTGTTACCCACATCAAAAAACATCCAGTATTCGAGCGTCAGGGAAATGATTTGATCGTTACGAAAATAATTCCTTTAGTCATGGCTTGTCTTGGCGGAGAAGTAGAAATTCCTACCATTGAAGGCAAAAGTATCATGATGAAAATTCCAGAAGGAACTGACCCAGGCCAAGTGTTCCGACTCAAAGGAAGTGGGATTCCTTATTTAGGTTCCTATGGAAAAGGCGACCAACATGTGATAATTAAAGTAGAAGTTCCGAAAAAATTAACAAAAAAACAACGCGAGCTTTTGGAAGAGTTTGCAAAAGATTCCGATGAGTCTTTTGGTAGTTATATCAAAGGGAAAATATTCAAATGAGTGATAAATTAAAAATTGGCATTATAGGCGTTGGTCACATGGGACAATTTCATGTGAACGTCGCAAAACAAGTATCAGATTCCACAATAGTAGGAATCTACGATGCGGATCCAGCAAGAGTAAAGTTAATATCCGATAAATACGGAGTTCCTTCTTTCGCTACTCCCGAAGAATTGATTCAAAATGTGGATGCCGTTGTAATTGCAGCTCCAACATTTTTACATCATACTCTTTCCAAATTGGCATTGACTGCCGGCAAACACGTATTAGTCGAAAAGCCAATTGCTGAATCAGTAGAGCAAGCAAAAGAATTAGTAGAATTAGCGGCTAAGAACAAATTAATCCTACAAGTAGGTCATGTGGAAAGATTTAACGGTGCTATCCTTGAACTTGGAAAAATCGTAGATACTCCTATGCTCATTGAGTCAAGAAGACTTGCTCCTTTCAATGCACGCATTAAAGATGTTGGTGTTGTATTGGATATGATGATTCATGATATTGATATTGTATTAAATCTTGTGAATTCCGATGTGGTTACTGTTCATGCAGTAGGTCAAAAATTTGTATCAGAACACGAAGATGTTGCGACTGTCGTATTGAAATTTGCGAATGGTTGTGTTGCGACTATTGCTGCTTCTAGAAACACACAGGCGAAAATTCGCACGCTAAACATTACTGACAAGAACGCATACATCAAATTAGACTTTGCAGATCAAGAAATTGAACTTCATAGACAAGCTTCTTCTAACACTCAGATGAGCCTTGAGTCTATTCGATATAAACAAGAGTCCATTGTCGAAAAAATCTTTGTTCATAAAGATAATCCTTTAAAGCAAGAGCATGAGCATTTCGTAAAATGTATTCTTGGAAAAGATACTCCTCAAGTTCAAGGGGATAATGACATTAAGACGCTAGAGATTGCACATAAAATATTGAAAGAAATTTCGCAAAAATAAAATGTCTGAAATTTCCTACAAAGGTAAAATCCTAATTTCAAATTCAAGCATTGTAACGGATGATTTCAATAAGTCGGTAGTTTTCATTGTCGATCACGATTCATCCGGTGCATTCGGGTTAGTAGTAAATAAAAAATCTTCTTATCTAATGAGTGAAGTTGTAATGGGATTACCCGCAGGCATCCAAGACAATCTTATGTATTGGGGCGGACCTGTAGATCACGGGTTTATCAGTATTCTCCACAACAATGCAAATCTGATAGATCCGGGACTCCAAGTTATACCGGGCGTATTTTTAAGTCGTAGTTATGATTTGCTAATCAAACTTCTAGGCTCTGATGATACGGCCTACCATGTATTCCATGGATATTCCGGTTGGGGTGCCGGACAATTAGAATCTGAATTTGCACGAAAGTCCTGGGTTTCACACGATGCAAGTCCAAGAAATATCTTTCATCCAGACCCTGAAACTGTTTGGCGCGATGCCCTCAGGAGCAAAGGCGGTATATACCGCTACTTCGCAGAGCACACAAAAGATCCATCGTTGAATTAAGAAATAGCTTGGGTATGTATGACCAATGCTATCAACTTCACATCTCAATGTTATACAGTTACTAGGAGAACAGGCATCCCTGCCTGTTTCATGGACAGGCAGGGACTAGTGGTGAGCCAGTCGAATCCATGCCTATCCTATCTTTTTAATTTACTTAACTTGACAGTCTAAAGTTTATATTAATATATTAGTTCCTAAAGGCAATGTTATGATTACAAACAAAATTCTTATTTCATTTCTATTGATAGTTCTTTTATCTTGTTCGAACAAAGATGCAGTTAAGACCGATAAACCTTCAAAGGGAACAAGAGCTAGTGCGCGCGGAGAAGTAGAGTTATCCCCTGCACAGTTGACGAAAGGATTTGTTGAAGGAATTTCTTTTATTCCTTACCTCTCCAAGACAAAACTTCTTACTATCAATGATATATTAAACAAGACAAAGATTAAAGTCTCTCTCGAAGTTGCCTATGAATATGCGTATGATAAAAAATTAAAGGAAGCAAAAGCTGATGGCGATACAGGACAAGTATTTAAAGACATGAAAGATGCCACCGAGCACTTTCAAAAAATACTTAAACGTTACGGCTTAAAGAACTACAGCCAATACGTATTAACCGCTATTGATACCGACAAAGATTATATGCTCTATGCTACAATAGAGCGCAAAGTAAATTTCATCAAAGTCTTTGCGAAAGAAAATAACACAAAGGTATTATCTTTAAATCCAGATGATCCAAAATACTATGAGCCGTATGAAAAGGATACACTTGATAATCCGCTAGATACAATTGTAGACTTCGGCGCTGTTCTTAAAAAAGATGCATTCACACAAAAGACTCAATCCATTCTACTTACGATGGCAGCCAATTCAGTCTTAGAAAAGAAAAAATCTCCCAACTACTGGAAAATTGAAACACGCTGGCTAAAAGGTGATACACAAGCAGTCATGGAAGAAAGGGAAGCTAGTATTGATAAGAGAATTGGCGTGGAATAATGTTGAATGCGGAATTAGGAATGAGGAATTTTGGATGAAGAGATTTAATAATATTATCCTCCCCGTATTCTTGATTCTATTCAATGTAGTTTTATTCGCAGAAGAGAATCAGAGGGAATGGAGTGAATACCAAGGAAAGCTTTCTTGGAAAGGTGCAATTATAAAATGTGAAAGCATTGGCATGAGACTCCCTACCATACAAGAATTAAAAGTAGCGTATAATACTAAGTTGCCTAAAGCATGGGAAGAGAAAGGGGATTACTATTGGACAGCTCATGAGTATTCGAGAACTTTTGAGGATGCTTATTGTTTTAATATTATCTCTGGCGAGCATAGTATTAGTTACAGACATGTTTATAAACATGTGCGATGTGTGCGATGAGTTTTAAATAGAGAAAGTA
>Ga0209277_10000414_pt1 | contig 21598 bp, 28 predicted proteins | sample JI81AbrownDNA_FD_187503 | JGI IMG/M metagenome (GOLD analysis project Ga0209277, IMG submission 187503) | Wastewater effluent complex algal communities from Wisconsin, to seasonally profile nutrient transformation and Carbon sequestration -... | ecosystem: Engineered > WWTP > Effluent > Algae... | reverse complement strand
GCCCTGCTCATTCAGCATGCAGGCATAGAGTGCTTTGCCCGGTTCGACGAGCTTGGCCACATCGTTGGCGATCAGGCCGCGCAGGAAGGCCTTCGCGTCGGCGCCTTCCAGGTCCAGGGCCAGCATGTGGGAGACGTCGAACATGCCCGCGTCGCGGCGCACGGCGTGGTGCTCCTCGATCTGGGAACCGTAGTTCACCGGCATGTCCCAGCCGGCGAAGTCGACCATGCGGGCGCCGGCAGCGACGTGGGTGGCGTGAAGGGGGGTCTGTTGGGTCATGGGGCTCTCCGGTGCAATCGTTACAGTGTAGAAAAGCAATGGGGCCGAGGCGACGTGAAAGTCGCTTCGGCCCCATCTGTCCTTTGTACCTGAGAGATTGCAGCGGTGCATGGACCGGCCTGCGTGCCCCTTCGGTGGATGCGGCCAACGCACGGTGGGCGGGCAGCATCGCTCTCCAGATTGTTGTTTCGTCGGCGGTCCTTTTGCCTGAGCGGTTCCGGGGGTTGCGCCTTCGGCGGCTCGCGGATGACCCACGCGAACTCTCTCCCACACGACGGCGCGCACCTTACCATCGCGGGCGGAGAGGGGCAAGCGTCTGATACACTTGGACGGATGACGCCGTCCCGAAGCCGTTTTCTGCCTGTCCGCGGTTTGCGCTATCACCTTCGTGAGTGGGGCGAACCCGGGGCGCCGATGATCTTCATGCTGCACGGCTGGATGGATGTGTCCGCGTCCTTCCAGTTTGTGGTGGATGCGCTGGATTCCGGCTGGCATGTGCTGGCGCCGGATTGGCGTGGATTTGGCCAGACCGAATGGCGTGGTGATGCTTACTGGTTTCCCGATTACCTGGGAGATCTGGATGCGATTCTGCATGCGTGTTCGCCGGAGGAGCCCGTGAATCTCGTCGGCCACAGTCTGGGTGGCAACGTGGCCTGTGTATACGCTGGTGTGCGTCCGGCGCGGGTCGCCCGTCTGGTGGCGCTGGATGCTTTCGGGCTGGCCGATACGGGGCCCGCGCAGTCGCCGGGACGTCTGGAGAAGTGGTTGAATGACCTGGCCTCGCCAGCAGTTTTTCGCGGCTATCCGGATCTGCATGCGCTGGCCGCCCGACTGCAGGCGGACAATCCGCGTTTGTCTGCGGAGAGGGCTGCGTTCCTCGCGAAGCATCTTGGCGAGGACAATGGTGAAGGCGCCATCCGCATGGCCGGCGATCCGGCGCACAAGCGAATCAATCCGGTGCTTTACCGGCGTGCCGAAGCACTCGCCTGCTGGCGCAGGGTCAGTGCGCCAGCCCTGTGGATCGAGCCGGAGGCGCCGACCTTGCGGCACCGGTTGGGTGTGGACGACGAGGCGCACGCCGAGGCCCGGGCCGCGTTTCGGGATCTGCGCGAAGTCCGGGTGCCGGACAGTGGGCACAACCTGCATCATGATCAACCGGGCGAAGTGGCCCGGATCATTGAGACTTTCCTGCGGTCAAAGGAATCATGAATACCCTGAATGCCGATCTGCACTGTCATTCCACCGCCTCCGACGGAACGTTGCCGCCAGGAGAGGTGGTTCGTCGCGCCCATGCCAATGGGGTCGAGCTGCTTGCCCTGACCGATCATGATGAGCTCCTCGGCTTGCCCGAGGCCGCTGCACAGGCGCAGGCGCTGGGCTTGCGATTTGTGCCAGGGGTCGAGATTTCAGTGTCCTGGCTCGATCAGACCCTGCACATTGTCGGGCTGGGGATCGACCCGACCAATGAAGCGCTGATCGCCGGCCTGGCCCAGGTTCGCGGGGGGCGTGATGGACGTGCGGCACGAATTGGCGCTGAACTGGAGCGGATCGGGATCCGGGGGGCGCTCGAAGGCGCCCTGCGTTATGCCGGCAACCCGGCTCTGGTCAGTCGGGCCCATTTCGCTCGCTACCTGGTCGAAATTGGCATTTCGAAGAACGTCCATGACGTTTTTCTGCATTACCTGGCCCGGGGCAAGCCCGGCTACGTCGAACATGTCTGGGCCACCCTGGAAGATGCGCTGTCATGGATCAAGGGGGCCGGCGGTCTGGCCGTGATTGCCCATCCCGGGCGTTACCGCCTCAGCCATGCTGAAATGGACATTCTCTTCGAGCGCTTCCGGGACCTGGGTGGTGATGCCATCGAGGTTTCCTGTGGTGCGCATGACGGCGGTCAGTTGCTGGCCTTCGCCCGACTGGCGCGCAAGTTCGGCCTCATGGCCTCGCGCGCTTCCGATTTTCACGGCCCGGAGGACAGTCCCATTGACCTGGGGCGCGCGCCACCGCTGCCTCCCGACCTCACGCCGGTGTGGACCCGCCTGGCGTGACGCCTTCCTTTTTTGCTTACTTTTGAACCATGGCCCAGTTTTTTTCGCTTCACCCGGAACAGCCCCAGGCGCGCCTGATCAAGCAGGCTGCGCAGATCATGCGTGATGGCGGCCTGGTGGCCTTCCCCACCGATTCGGCCTATGCCCTCGGCGGCCATACCGGCGACAGCCCGCTACTGACCCGCATCCGCCGCATCCGTGATGTGGATGAACGTCATCACTTCACCCTGTTGTGCCGGGATCTCTCCGAGATCGCGACCTTCGCCCGGGTCGACAACACCCAGTATCGGCTCCTCAAGGCCACTACGCCGGGGCCCTACACCTTCATCCTCGAAGGCACCAAAGAGCTGCCGCGGCGCCTGTTGCACCCCAAGCGCAAGACCATCGGCCTGCGCATCCCCGATCATCCGGTCGTGTCGGCCCTCCTCGCCGAGTTGGGTGAGCCCCTTCTGAGCTCGACCTTGCTGCTGCCGGGCGAGGAGTTTCCGCTGACGGACGCCGAGGAAATCCGCGACCGTCTTGAAAAGGAGGTGGATCTTGTGATCGAAGCCGGCCCCTGTCGGGGAGAGGCGACCACGGTGATCGATCTGACCAGCGGTTCCCCGGTGCTGGTGCGGGAAGGGCGGGGCAGTCTTGCGCCCTTCGGCCTGTAAGCGGCCTTTCGTCCGGGGCTTGAGGCGTCCAGTCTGCTAGAATCGCGCCCCTTCGGCGCCGTGATCCATGCAAGAACTCATATCCACCCTGACAATCTGGGCATTGCCCGTGCTGTTCGCCATCACGCTTCATGAGGCGGCGCATGGCTATGCGGCGCGTCACTTCGGCGATTCCACGGCCGAGCGGGCAGGGCGCATCAGCCTCAATCCGCTGCGTCACATCGATCCGATGGGGACCGTCGTGGTACCGGCCCTGATCGTCGTGGCGAGCACGCTTGCGGGTGGCTCGCCGATGTTGTTCGGATGGGCCAAGCCGGTACCAGTCAATTTCGGGCGCTTGCGCCGGCCCAAGGCCGACATGCTGTGGGTTGCCGCTGCCGGGCCCTTCGCCAATCTGGTGATGGCGCTTGGCTGGGCCATGCTGTTCCGCTTCGCGATCATGTCGCCCGAGAACATCTACGCCCTGCCCATGGCCAAGATGGCGGATGCCGGGATGCAGATCAATGCGGTGCTGATGCTTCTCAACCTGCTGCCGCTGCCGCCCCTTGACGGTGGGCGGATTGCTGTCAGCCTGCTCCCGGCCGGGCCCGCCTACACGTTCTCCCGCCTCGAGCCCTACGGCTTTCCGATTCTGCTGGTCCTGCTGTTCACCGGTATCCTTGGCGACATTCTCGGGCCACTGGTGGCCATTTTCCGTTTTGCCCTTGCAACCGTTATTGGACTTTGATTATTCATGTTCGCTGAACGCGTCCTCTCCGGCATGCGCCCCACCGGGCGTCTCCACCTCGGCCACTATCACGGTGTACTGAAAAACTGGGTCAAGCTGCAGGCTGAGTATCCCTGCCTCTTCTTTGCCGCCGACTGGCATGCCCTGACGACCGATTACGACAACCCCCGGGGGATTGAGGCGAGCGTCTGGGAGATGATCGTTGACTGGCTGGCGGCAGGCGTCGATCCGTCCCAGGCGACCATCTTCATCCAGTCCCGCGTGCCCGAGCACGCCGAGCTGCACCTGCTCATGTCCATGATGACGCCGCAGGGCTGGCTGGAGCGGGTCCCGACCTACAAGGACCAGCAGGAAAAGCTGACCCACAAGGATCTGACCACCTACGGGTTTCTGGGCTACCCGCTGCTGATGAGTGCCGACATCCTGATCTACCGCGCCGACAAGGTGCCGGTGGGCGAGGATCAGCTGCCCCACGTGGAGTTCACTCGCGAACTGGCCCGTCGTTTCAACCACATGTACGGCCGCGAGCCCGGCTTCGAAGAGAAGGCCCGGGAGGCCATCAAGAAGCTCGGCTCCAAGCGCGCCAAGCTCTATGAGGAGTTCCGCACCCGCTTCCAGCAGAACGGCGACGAAGAAGGGCTGGCCCTCGGCAAGGCCCTGCTCGAAGAGGCCCAGAGCCTTTCCCTTGGCGACCGGGAACGCCTCTATGGCTACCTTGAGGGCAGCGGCAAGGTGATCCTCGTCGAGCCCGGCGCGCTGCTCACCGAGGCCTCGCGCATGCCCGGCCTTGACGGTCAGAAGATGTCCAAGTCTTACGGCAACACGATCTTCCTGCGTGAGGAGGCAGAGTCCCTGACCAAGAAGATCCGCACCATGCAGACCGATCCTGCCCGAGTGAGGCGCACCGATGCGGGTGATCCGGAGAAGTGCCCGGTGTGGCAGTTCCATGTCATCTATTCGGATGACAGCACGCGGCAGTGGGTCACCCAGGGCTGCAAGAGCGCTGGCATCGGCTGCATCGAATGCAAGCAGCCGGTCATTGATGCCGTGCTCAAAGAGCAGGACAGCATGCGTGAGCGGGCTCAGCCCTACCTCGACGACCCCTCCCTGGTGCGCAGTATCGTTGCCGATGGCTGTGACCGCGCCCGCAAGCTGGCCCAGGAGACCATGCGCGAGGTGCGTGACGCCATGGGGCTGAGCTACAGTTGATGATGGGCGGGGAGGTGTTCCGTGGATTTTTGCCTTGGAAGCATGCTCCTCGCGTGTTAGCCTGCGCTGAACAAACAGGGCGGTGGGCGTGTTGACTGCCGACCTGGATCTGGCCCCCCCGGCCGATCCGCTGGATGCCATCATTGGTCGAATGTATGGTCAGCCGATCTTCGATCTGCCCAAGGATCTGTACATTCCGCCCGATGCGCTGGAGGTCATTCTCGACGCTTTCGAGGGCCCGCTCGACCTGCTGCTGTACCTGATACGTAAGGCCAACATCAACGTCCTCGACATTCCGATGGTGCCGTTGACGGCCCAGTATCTGGAATACGTGGAGGCCATGCGCAAGCACAATCTTGAGCTGGCGGCAGACTATCTGCTGATGGCTGCGACCTTGCTGGAGATCAAGTCGCGCCTGCTGCTGCCGCGACCGCCCCGGGCAGAGGAAGACGAAGAACTTGACCCGCGGGCAGAGCTGGTTCGTCGCCTGCTTGAGTATGAGCAGGTCAAGCTGGCGTCGATGCGCCTGGATGCCTTACCCCGTGTGGAACGGGATTTTGAATGGGTTGGGGTTTTCGTCGCCGAGAAGGTGGTGGAGCGCCTCCCAGAGGTAAGCCTGCATGATCTGCAGCTGGCCTGGTTGAAGATTGCCCGTCAGGCGCGCCTGAAGCGGCATCACACGATTCAGCGCGAAGAAATGTCCGTGCGCGAGCACATGACCCTGATCCTCAGGCGCCTTCGTGACGACAGCTTCGTGGTGTTCGAGTCGCTCTTCGACCCCAAGCTCGGTGTGGCCAGCCTGGTAGTGAGTTTTCTTGCGACCCTCGAGCTGGTCAAGGAAAGGCTGGTTGTGGTGACCCAGAATGAGGCCTTTGCGCCGATCTATGTGAAGCGTGCTGACAGTGCAACCGGAGACGCCTGAAGAATTCAAGCGGGTGCTGGAAACAGCCCTGCTGGCTGCGGCCTCGCCGGTTCCGGTGAGTGATCTGCGCCGCCTGTTCGAGGAGGATCCCGGTGGCGATCTGGTGCGGCGCCTACTGGACGAACTGGCCGAGGACTGGCAGGGGCGCGGTGTCGAACTGGTGCAGACGGCAGGCGGCTGGCGCTTTCAGACCCGGCTGGCGTATCAGGTGTATCTGGACAGACTCAAGCAGGAGCGGCCGCCCAGGTATTCCCGGGCTGTTCTCGAAACCCTGGCGATCATTGCCTATCGCCAGCCGGTGACGCGGGGCGATATAGAGGACATTCGTGGGGTGGTCGTCTCCAGCAATGTATTGAAGACCCTCGATTCGAGGGGGTGGGTGGACGTGGTGGGTCACCGGGATACGCCCGGTCGGCCGGGTTTGTATGCCACGACCCGAAAATTCCTGGAGGACCTCGGCCTGCGCAGTCTGACCGAGTTGCCTCCGCTGACTGAAATCGAAAGGATCATGGATCTTGTTGAGGTTCCGCTGAGCTCGGATTTAAGTGCTTCAGAAACAGGAGCTTAGGTTGAATACTCAACATCGGTTTCGATTTTTTCTCGTCTGTGTACCCGTTGTGTACGCTTTTTCCTTGCAGTTCGTCGTGGGCTTGCCTATTCTTGCGCTTGGTGAAGTGTTTCAATGTTTGCGACAGAGAGTCAGGTGTCTGTCTTGCTCGGTGGCAAGGTAGTCGCGAGAACTCCAGGTGAAGCAAAGGGCGGTAGGTCTTCGGATCTACCGCCCTTTGTCTTTTTCAGCGCCGGACTGGTCGTGTCTTGCGCTTCAGGACATCGGGCCTGTCTGGCCGGATCGGCGTCAAGCGCCGTTTCTCAAGCCAGGCTATCAAGGCGTCGTAATCCCACACGGGGGTGCGGCCGGTGAGGTAGAAGCGGGCGGGGAAGTCGCCGGCTTTCTCGAGCTCGTAGATGGTCGTGTGGGACAGGGGCACGATTTCAAGCAACTGGGCCTTGTTGATGCACTTTCGGATCATGCTTGCTTCTCCTTTTCATTCTCGGCCAAGTAGTTCTTCACCAGCATTTCTGCTAGCCATCGAATCAGGGCGCTTTTGGCTGCTATTCGCTCTTTCTCGACGAGCTCAGGTGGGCGTTGTGGAGCAACTGGTTTAGCCTGGTTGGTCATCGGTAGCCTCTTGAGGTTTGGTGGCTTTGTCATATTGGGCGTGCTTAGCGCCCGGTTGTGTGGATGCCGTGGTCTTTTCGTCCCCGGAGAGTCCTGCCACTTCGGGAGCGGCCCCCCTCTTTCGGATTCCATCCAGGCGCAGCCAGTAGGCGTCCCATGTTTCACCTGGGCGCGGCGGGGTTCTTGGATCGACTTGGGGTTGTCGGTTGGTCCGCTGCAGCCTATTGGGCACGCTCACATCGCGGATGTCCGCATCGCTTGGCCTGCCCTCCAGGATGGAGCGGATCAGTCCGGTGTTCAGGGCTTGGGTGCTCCCAGCCCGCTGGCGGAGTTGGCGGGCCCGCTTGATTGCCTTTTCCAGGTGCTCGGCTGAGTCTGCCAGCTCGGCAAGCTTGGTGATGCTCTGATCTATTCCGGTGAGGTGGATTCCCTCGGCACCGAGTTGATCCACCAGCCAGGCCGGTACACGTTCACAAACATGATTCTTGATGTGTGCCCGGTTTGCCCTTCTGGTGGTCTCGTACTTGATGCCCGGTATGTGCCTGTAAGCAAGCTTGAACGGTGCTTTGCGGGAGTCCAGTTCTGTGCATGAGTGGGTGCCCGTATCGCGCCCTGTTTGAATTGGTCGAGCGGATGCGGTGGCGGCCATGGGAAGCATGTAAGCCAGCCGCGGGCCGGCAAGCCGGCGCAGCATTCCGGCACGTTCAAGGCGGGCGATGGCGCCCCGGATGCTCTTCTCGGTGGGCTTCTCGATCTGCAAACCTGCGCCCCTGGGGGTATGGGTTTCGCAGTAGGCCTCCAGCATGGCAAGGCTGATAGGGCGGCGCCGGCCAGTGATACCGGTGCGGTAGTCCATCCACCACCTCAGCAGCACGTAGGCTTGGAAGGCCAGGGGGCCTGCACCGTGCAGGGTCTCCAGCTCGGTGCGTTTGAACGTGATCAGTTGTTCGCCTGTGCTCATGATTCAGCCCCTCGGAGGCCACCACCACGCCCCTTGGCCATATCCAGAGCACGCAACAGCTTGCGCAGGGCCACCGCTTCGGGGTCGGGGCCGTCCGGGATCCACTTGCCCTTGGCGAGCACCGCAGCTGCTGCTTCGGCAGCGGCAAAGAGATCCGGGGCGGCCGCGATCAAGGCTTCGTTGGCATCGGCCTCGGAGCAGTCGCCCCACGAGTAGAGCTCGCAGATGGTGACTCTGTTGATGCCGGTGCCAGCCGCAATGGTCCGATGCCCAACGCGATGCCAAGGACCTTGGGTGTGAGTTGGTCTGCTCATAGGGAACTCACCCATCCAGTGCCAGGTTGGCGACCCAACCTTTCGCACAGTATTTCTCCTATGGCCTGGACTCCATGCAGGGCTTCGCCGGCCATCTCGGTGACTTGCCCGAGCATCTTCAGGTACCCATCGCCGTTGTGCTCCACGTAGATGCAATAGACCGCACTGAGTCCGCCTGCGTAGGCCTGTTGAGCAATGGCGATCAGGGGGGCGGCAATCTCTTCCCGTCGGGCGAGTTCAGTGCTGGGCAGCGTGTTGTCCACCACCAGACGAAGGGCGGATTGCTTTCTGGCGCTCATGCCGAAGCCCTCCGCTTGAAGGCGAACCGGTAGGCGATGGCGAGGCCGGTCAGGGGGCAGAGGGCGCGGTAAAGGCGCAAACGCACGGCGATGGAGGGGCTGGTGGCGGCCAGTTTAAGCATGGCGGTAGCCCTCCAGGCTGGCAATGGGGCCATCAGCGGTGACGATGAGCGCGGGCCACAGAAGTCGGCGGGTGGCGAGCTTGAGCGGCCGGACACCGTAGAAGCTGGCGGTTTCGCAGAGGCGTTTCCGCACGGTGTCGGGCTTGACGTGGTTCAGCGCGGCAAATTCGGTGGTGCTGAGTGTGGCGGGGGTGTTGGCCGGGGCCGGGGTGTGGGCGTGCGTGCCCGATGCGGATTGACGCATGGTGGTACTCCTAGACTGCGGTTCAAATCTCCGCTCCCCCGTTCCAATGGGGGTGGCGGAACCGTGTGAGGTTGGAACTACCGGGTCTAGGATCCGGCCAGCCTTGCGGCTGCCCCACACGGCCCACCATTGAACAGGCGTCACCATGCGACCGACGTAAAAAAACCGCTTGCGCGGCCTTCATCGGCCTAGACGTTCCGGGGTTCCAATCCCGGCTCCCTCTGTTTCGGAAGCGCTGTCATCATGCGCTGGGCGGGATGCTGCCGTCAAGCCCCTTGAGGGTTATTCATCGGGGCAGGCGCGGATTCGGGCCCGTTCTCTCCAGACGATAAGGTCTGCCAGCGGAAGGGCGGTGAGTTCGGATAGCGGCCAGTGGAAGACCAGGGCGAGGTCTGCAATGGCGTCATCGACGTAGGGTGGAAGGCGCAGCTCTGCATCGTGCAGCCGCGCTCGGGCTTGATGAAGGGCGCCGATGATCTGGGCAGCGGCCTGAATGCCGAAGGTGATCAGCTGGGTTACGTCGGGATCGTCATCCAGGCTTGCAGCATCGCCAGCGCCCTGTAGCCGGCCTTGCAGGTGTTGGATGGCGCCGGCTTCCATGTTGAGCAGATCCGTGATGCTGATTCCCATCAGGTGGGCGGTGCTGATGGGCGTGCAGTTGGTTGGGGCCGGGCTAGTCATCGATCTTTAGTTCCAGATCCAGGGTGGTGGTGAATCCTTGGCCGTCAATCCGGTGCGTTGCTCGGGTGATCAGCCATGCCGGGTTGTCGATTTCGGGTTTCCACCCCCTGACCGAAACGGGCAGTTCGGGGAAAAGGTCGGCGCGGCCTTCTGCCAGGGTGATCTGGAACGACGCCACCCCGCGCTTGATGCGGTCGAGTTCGACCCGCGCCGCGCGGGCGGCGTTGGCCTTGTTGGCGTACGTGTGCCGGAGCGTTTTCACGTTGGATGCGCTGGGCTGGGTTGTGGTCTCAACGTCCCGGCCGTCAATCTCTTCTTCCTCGCCGATCTGGACAAAGGCGCGTTGCGCCAGCTTCACGTCATGGTAGTTGGCGCGGACGGCGGTGAAGGCTCCGCGGTCGGCAACGATGAAGTGGTGTTGATCGCCCAGAGCCCGGTGCAGGGTGACGGGCTGCAAGGGTATGCCGCTGGCGGTCGTTGCCTGGCCAGGCCGAATGAAAAGGAGATTGCCGGCCTTTACGGTGGCGATTGCTCCGTTCTCGTCGCCCAGGCGGGTGAGCAGGGCGGCATCCGATTCGCCGACCTGGTCAACATGTTCTACCTTGATGCTCGCCAGGTCGGGGGTGATGCGTGGTTCAAGGCTGTTGCGGGCCGCGATGGTGCGCACGATGTCTCCCAGAGTCAGGTTGATATCGTGATAGGAGCATTCGAGCTTTCTGGTGATCGTGGATCTGAGATCGGCAGAACGGGCTCTGATCGTCAGCTTGTCGGGGGATCCGGCGTGCTCCACGTCATCCACGATGTACGTGCCCTTGTCTTCCAGCGAGAACTCCTTCCACCCAAGGAAGAGGTGGAGCTTTGCTCCTCGGGGTGGAATGGAGAGCGCCCCGTCATGGTCGGTCAGCGTGAGATCCAGTGTATCCACGATGAACCCGCGGGCGTCGATCAGTTGAAGGGATTCCAGGCGCGGTGAGATGCGTGTGGTGAGGTCTTGGCCGTCGAGGAGAACGCGGAAGTCGGGGGTCATGTCGGAGTGGTCTGCTAGTGGTTGTCGCTGAAGATGCTGCGCCGGACGGCCGCGGCTTGGCGGTTGCGTTCTTCCAGGCGCCGATCAACTGCTTGGGCAATCTGCTCTGGTGACTGGCCTGGTGCGGCGGTGATATTGAAGGTAGTGGGTGCGCTGTAGTTGAGCGGCTGGGAGCCCGCAGGGCGGAGGGGTTGCGAAGGCCCTACCAAGGCTCCACCAGCGCCCACAAGCGCTCTGGCGCCGACTGTGGCGGAGCTGACTTGGCTGAAGTCCAGGGACGCGGCGCGCTTGAGAGCGGCGAACTTCTCCACGATGTAACCGATCTTCTCCGCGATGAAGTTACTCAGCCGCTCCCACCATTCGCTCAGCTTCGGGCCGATCTTGTCCCAGTTACTCCAGATCAGCACCGCGGCACCCGCGAGGGTGGTGATCAATGCGCCGATTGGATGCGCGCGGACTACCGCGCCTAGGGCGACGAATGCGCCTCTGATGAGTGGTAAGGCTGTATCCGCCAGTTTGCCAAGGGCGGGGAGATACTTGCCGATGCCGAGAATTTCGAAGCCTGCTTTCAGCACACCAAGGGGGCCCGTGACGGCCCACGCGGCAAGGGAAAGGCCACCGATGCCCGCAGCGAGGCCGGCAAAGAGCGCAGCGCTGGTAACGAGCACCTTCGAGAGGCCCGGGTGTTCGTCAATGAACTTGTTGAGACCGCTCACCATGTCGTTGGCGAGGTCGATGATCTTCTCGGCGGCGGGGGCCAGTAGGCTGCCTACCTTGGTGCTGAACTCGTTGAAGGTGCCGCCCAGGGCGTCCCATTTGTTCTGCAGGGTGCTCAGCGATTCGCCCACGCGTTCATTGAGAGATGCCTGCTTGTCCATCTTCTGAATGGCATCCTGGAATCCGGACATGCCGTTCTTGAGAAAGATGGCTGCGGGGCGTCCGCCTTCGGTGTCGAAGAGCTTCTTGAGGATCCGCTCCTGATCCTGGGGCTTGAACTGCTTGAGCTTCTCCAACTCCTGAACCATCTTGCCGAAGCCGGCGAACTGCCCGGCGGCGTCGAAGAAGTCGAGCTTCACATTGTTTGACGACAGGAGCTTGCCGACGTATTGCCCTTCCGCTCCACGGGCGTCATCGAGTTTGTTGACGTTCGCCATTGCCTTGAGCATGTGGGCGAAGTTTGTGCCGAAGGATGATCCTTCCAGACCGACGCCCGCAGCCATGCCCTGCAGGGCCAGATACTCCTTCATGGTCTGGAGGTCGCCCAGCAGACCCTTGATGTTCATGTCGGTGCCGGCGTAGGCCATGGCTTCGTAGATCTGGTCGGGCTTGAGCCCGAAGCCGAATCTGGCGCGTTGCATGAGGTCGGCGCCCGCGGGAAGGTCTTTGTCCTGGAGCCCGTGCACCTCACGCGCTTTGGCGATGAACTCCGCGGCCCGGTCCTTTTCCAGCTTTAGAAGCACGGCCAGGTAGCTGGTTGCCTCAAGGCCACCGTCGATGATCGTCTTGAAGTTCACGCCCTGTTCCACCAGGGCTTTACCCGCTTTCATGAAGTCTTCGCCAGTGCCTGGCAGGCGCGTTCCGAGTTCACGGGCCTTGCTGGCGATCTTCTCGAACTCCGCCGGTACGATCTTGCCGGCCTCCATCATCGCGACCTTGAGGTCAGTCGTGGCCGTCTGGAGGGCGGAGAAGTCCTTGACTGTCTTCAGGAGCGGAAGACCAACTGCCGTTCCGCTGGCCGTTGCTGCCGTACCCACGTTGAGCATGGCTGCCCGATGTTCCTGCAAGGCTTGCCAATTCTGCTGCACGCGCTTCACGCGCTCCATCTGGATGCGCTGTTGCTCAAGGCGGCTGGTGACGGTCTCGATCTGCCGGGCTAGGTTCGATTGCCGACTGGCCAGCTCATTGACCGGAATCTTGGCCTTCTCCATGTCCCTGTTGGCGGCGGCCTGTGCCTCTTTCGCGCGCTCGTGGGCCCTGGTCAGGTTCCGGAGTTCATTCCGGGCTGCTCTGTATTCCTCGGTGAGGTTCTTGGAAGGGGTCGCGGCCGCGATGATGGAGTCTCGAAGGTCTCGGGCGCGCCGGCTGGCTTCTTGCATTGCCTGTGCCGTTTCAGCCACTCGACTGGCAGCCTGCCTGAAACCTTCCAGTTGCTTCTGTTGAGCCGTCAGGCCCTTCAACTGCCTGCGGGCTTCCTCAACCCCCTTGTTTAGCGCCGTGGTGCCCTTGAGGACTTCCCGAAGTGGGCCCGTGGCCTTGTTGATGGCGTCGAGTTCCACCCGTAGGCGAAGCGTGTCCATGGTGGGTTTTCCTTCCTGTTATTGGGGCCGGAGCGCCTGGGGCGCCCGGCAGTTCAGGTCGATCAGTTCAGCCCGAGGCTCGCAACTTCCTGCTGACTTTCCTGCGGGAGAAGGCTTGCGACCAGGCGAACGGCAAACTTCGCAAAGTCGGATGCTTCGAGCTGATTGACCTCGGTGGCGGTGAGTGTGGGGCTACTCACCCGCGGGATCATGGTCAGCACGGCATCAGCCTTCATGTCGAACAGATCCGAAAGGGAGACGCCTCGGAGTTCGCCGGCCTTGGGCTTGCGGATCTGAATGCTCTTGAGTTCGGACTCCCCACGCCGGATCGGTTGATCCAGTTCGACGGTGGTCAATGCGCTGGGCTGGGTGGTGGTGTCGGACATTGCGGTTCCTTGCATGGTTGGTTGGTGGTTGCCGCGTTCCCCCGGCGTATGCCTTGGTCCGGCAGCGGCGTGCCGGTGTTGTTGGTCATGGCGCGTATCAGGGCCTCTAGCACCCGCGGCGCGCTGTCGGGACCCCGCCTCGCCTGCGCCCGCTTCATCGAGTTCTTTCTGTGCGCCTGTGCGGTCCCTGGAGGGGCGCAGAAGGCCTGAGGAAGGCCCCCTTGTTGCCCCTATGCGCTTCTGTTGCGGTCTTGTGCACATCGGTAGTGCACTTCCTCTAGCGTGGGTTGGCGTGCTCACTCTTCGCGGGCTCTTGATCCGCTTTCCTTGCTTGACGGGCTGCATAGGCCTTACCGGCCTGAGTGTTTCGGATCCAGCTAGCCGGCAGCGGAGCTTTCTCGGACTTGTCGGACATCTGCAGATGGAAGTACTCGGGCGGAATCTCTGAATCCGGAAGGAGGCTCTTCCCCACGACAACGTAGGCGTTTTAAAGTGACTTGAAGACGCACTGGCAATGTGGATTGGTGCAGTGAAGGTATTGCTCAGTCACTGTTGTCGACAACGGCCTACTCGTGCGAACGTGGGCCATTGTTCCGCAGGCGGGGCAGGGCATTGACATGTTCAGTCCCTCCCGATGCCTTGTGCTTCCCGGTTGGCCTGGGTGGCGGTGACGCGCTGCTTCATGGCTTCTTGGGTCGATGCCTTGTTGCGAATGGCGTTGACCGGTAAGGCTTGCCAGTCCTTCAAACCGTCGATCATTCGCTGCATGTCGGTATCTGCCATCACCAGCACGCTTTCGGGCTTGATGTGAATGCCCTCGGCCCAGTTGCCGTCGATCATGGCGGACGTGTACTTGATGTACTTGAGCGCCTTCACCATGAGCGGGTTGCGCGTGTCGCCACCGGTGCGGCGTCGGTGTTCGGGGTCTTCGTAATCGAAGAAGGCCCCGGCCATGGCAGCTTGGACGATCATGTATTCGAGACACTCGCGCGTCATCGCTACCATTTCGTCATAGCGGGTCTCCAGATCCTGGAAGTTCTGACCGAAGTATTGCTGAGCCAAGCGGCGGGCCCGACGCAGGCATTCGGTGCGCTGGGTTTCGACATAGGACAGCTCTGCACGTAGCTGGCCCAATGCGTCCTGCAGCTCCCGGGGAGACGCCGGAAAATCATCGTCGGGCTCGCTCAGTTCCGCGATGCGACCTTCGATACGGATCTTCTCTTCCTTCTCCAGCCCCTTGCCGGCGAGGAGGGCAAGCTTGATCTTGTCGGTCTGTGCCGTGATCAACCTTGCCACTTCGTTGGCGCGGAGCTCCGCGCGTGCCAGATGGTCCTCGCCAGCGGATATTGCCTTGCTGAGCTTGTTCCGCTTCGCGTCCAGCTCTTCCTTCTGTTGGCAATTGGCAAGAAGGGCTGCGAGATCCGGCTCGCGGTGTACCTTGGCGACGGTCTCGAGAGACAGATTCAAGTTGTTGAAGGTGCAGTTGTTCACTCTGATCTCCCTGGGGTTAGCTGACGAACTGGATGTTCTCGATCAAGGCGCACTGGCCGTAGTCTTCGATGACGTAGGCTTCGTTGACCGACTGGTAATCCTCGATCCGATCACGCGCGGGGTTCTCAACGATGCGGCGGCGGCGGGTGCCGCGCTGCCAGTAGATAGAGAGGTTGGAAATCGGCGTAATGAAGAGGGATTTCGCCGGGAAGAAGGGCACATGCACCACCGGCAGGCCGCCGACCTTGCCGCTCGTGCGGATGATGTCGGCGGCCATCATCTCGGATGCGGGCATGGTGCTGTTCAGCATGGGGAATCGGCTGTCGGCGTTCAGATCGGCGCCCATGATGGCCACGAAGCCCAGCTGAGATTCCCGGTGCCACGGGTCAATGATGTTGTTGAAGACATCGAGAACAAGCGCATCAATGTCGGCGTAGTCGCCGGTCATGCCGACAAGCACCTTGTTCGATCCGGGAACAATCTGGTTGATGACCCTTGCCGGTGCGGCATCCCGCAGCTTCTTCAGCCACCCGATGTTGACGTCCTGCAGCAAGGGGTTCGTCACGCGGTTGGTGGTGTCGGCGGCGGATTGGCCGTTCCAGCCGATCATGATTCTGTCGAGCCCAACTCGTTTCAAGATCGCATCACGGACACGCTTCTGGAAGTCCGGGAACTTGGCCCACTGATCCAGCGTTCGATAGGTGATCTGAGTGTCAAAGTCGGTCTTCCGGCAAAAGTAGCCGGAAGCGTCCAGGGTGATCGGGTCGATCGGGTTTCTCGTGCTGCTGGTTGGAACGCGGTATGCGATGGGCTGACTCACCCCGATCATGATTTTTTCGCCGGACTCCTGATCCACTTCCACGACGTTGATGAGGCTCAGAAACTCTGAGCTTTCCTGTACCCGAGTCTCAATCGACTGGGCGACGGACGGCGCGACACTGAATGCCTGGCCGGTGCTCTTGGCCCCATTGATCCTGCAGATATCTGCCTTGTAAGCGGCGATCTTGTCCAGGGTATCGGGGCGCATCACGTAGTTGCTCATGGTTGCTTCTTTCCTTTCTGGCTGATTCAGAATCCTTCGGGCTCGTTCTGCCCGTTGCGCTCGCGGTCGAGCTGGGCGACGAAGGCGCCGTCGCCGGCCTGCTTCAGCTGCTCACGCAGATCCTTGACGCGCTTCTCGGCTACGAAGAGCTCGACGCGCATCGTCTGCACTTCGGGACTGGCGGGATGGTCGGGTTTAAACATGGTCGAAGTCCTCAAATGGAGAGAGGTGGGGAAGGGGCCAGTCGGCTGAATGGTCGGCGTGGCTTGCGGATGAGGACGGAAGGCCGGTGTGCGCTGCTGGCCAGATGTCGCTGAAGCCTTCCGGGGCGGTGCTGGGCACGCCGGCGCAGGCGCCGGACGGCTGGGGCGTACAGTTATTGACACGAGTCCAAGGCGCGGCGGCCCGGGTGGGCCTTGCTTTGTCGGGACTCGAAACGCGACGAATCTCCCACTTGAATCGGCGGCTCTCGAATGCGCGGGACTTTGTGACGTCGAGGACGCCATAAACCCCTGCAGGGCTCGTTTCGCCGTAGCGGGTGAGGGGGGCCGGTTCCGGTGCCTTTGCAATCGGGCACCACCGTTCGCCCGGGCGGGTCTTGGCTACGGTGATGGTCATATCCCTGCGGGCCACCGTCGGGCCGCCCTGGCAGCGGACGTAGGCGGCCCATTCGCCGTCGTCGGCGGCGGTGCGTGCGGCTTCGATCAAAGGGGTGTGCTCGGGGGCAGCTTTCATGCGGCGCAGCTCCCGCCAGACACCTACCGGAGCGCCGCCGATCTGCTGAAATTGGCGGATCCCCCACGTTGATGCCCACGCATCAACCCGCGCTGCGCCCTCGATGGCACAGTCGCCGAACAGGTCTTCCTGAACTTTGTACCCGTCGATGTTCTTGGCGATGTATTTGAGGATGTAGCCGGTTGCGGAGTGCGCAGCGTCCATCCTGATCGTCACGAACTTCACCCGGTTCTTGGCGGCACCGGGTTCATCTGGCGCGTGCTGATCGAGGAAATACCGGGTGATGGCCTCGCGCAAGGGTTTGACAGCCGGGGGCGCCATGAACAGCAGAAGGTGCCAATGCGGTGCCCCGTCTTGATGGGGTTCGGCAATCCGAAAGCCGTAAAGCCGCACGCCACGGCGATGCAGGAAGGCTCTGACCTTGGTCCATGCCTTGCAGAGGTGCTGCTGGGCTTCGCGGGGTGTGCTGCCGTCGTAGGCTGGGTTGTCTCGTACCCGTACCGGTTGCCCCTTCCGATAGACCGCGCGCTTGGCGTGCATGCGAGATGGGCAGGTGACGGTGATGAACAGCGCGGCGTGTTCAAGCCCGCGGGCGATCTCCTCGAAGCCGCGGGCGCGTGCCAGTAGTTCGCCACGGCGGATGGTCGGATTGGCGGTGCTCTTCTCCGCCAGGTTGGCGAGGGTCTCGGCGTAGCCGTCTTGGTTGACGGCCTCCACCAGGGCGAGGGTTTCGGCGTTGCGGCGCTTCTGGCCCAGGCGCCGTCTCACGTTGGCGTTGCTGACATACTTCTCTGCCCGTGCGTGGACGAAGCCAAGCCCGATGGCGCTGTCCTCGATGGTGCGGGCGTGGAGACGACGGATCCCACGGCGCCACCATAGCGGGCAGGTCATACGAGCGGTGGCGGCCCTGATCTCGTCTTCGGTGCCGTCTTCAACCGGCGGTACATCCAGCCCACGGGCGGCAACAAAGGCGCACAGCGCGCGCCAGTAGCTGACCATGGAGCGGTCATGCAGCTTGGCCTGCAGGTCGAGCGCTTCCATCGCCTTCTCGGATGCGAAGGCCCGGATGTCGTCATCGGTTGCCGCAAGGGGCAGCGGGAGGGCTTGAAGGCGCGCCGTGGTGGTGCGCAGCCACGTGTTGGCCAGGCGTTCGCCGTTTTCTCGAAAGATCTCGGCGTAGCGGTGGGTGATTCGCGGCGTCCATTCGTTCGGCAGAAGGGCCAGATGCTGGCGGATCCACTCCGCGTCGTAGTCCGGCGTGCCGGGTTCAAGTATGAAGGCACCCCGCTGCAGGCGGCTGGGCACATGGGCGGCGGGTTGGCGGGGCCTTGCACGCATCATTTCGCGGCCTCGTCCGGGGCTTTCGGTTCGGCAACGAAAGTGGCAAGCCATTCGTGCATCTTCCGGGCCCTGACCACGATGACCGGGCGCAACGCCGGGGCGATCTTCAGCCAGGGTAGCGCGGCCGCGTCCTCGGGGTGGGGCACCTGGGCAATCGTCGCCAGCAAGCGCCGATCCCGGGGCGTGCCCTTGTCCCACGCCCGGCCGAAGGCCGACGCCGGCACGTCAGCCAGCCCGGCAGCTCTCCGGGCGAGCGGAAGCCAGCGGGCGGCGGTGGCGTGGGAGGTGGGCACGGCCCGGGGCTCCGATCAGGCGGACTGAGTCGGAACGATGGCGGGCCAGTAGTTGTAACCGTTGGCCCGCTTCTCGGGTCTTACCCCGTAGTAGCTACCACGGTTGCAGAGGTGTTGACGGACGGTGTTTGGCCTGACGCCGTTGAGCTTTGCGAACTCAGGCGTGGTGAGCACACATGCGGGGTTGGAGGTTGCTGCGGTGGCGAGTTTGGAGGCGTTTTCCATGTTTGCACCCATCGAGTTGTTCGTATGTGTGCTGAAGCATGCGTGTAAAAAAAGCCCGCTTTTCTTAGCGGGCTTAGCGGGTCGCCTAGTGGGACACTTTTGCTTAGTGGGCTGCTTAGCGGGTCATGGCGTATTTCTTCCAGTGCTTCTGGATGCCTCTTCGACCGGTGGTGGACTTCTCTCCTTTGGTATTGCTCCAGGCAACCCCGTCACCGATCGCACTAAGGATGTAACCCGTTTCGTCTGATTCCTTGAGGTATTGAATCAACTCGTCCAGAGTGGCGTATCGGCCTGTGGACCGGTGCATAGACTCCATTGCAGCCCTGATCGCGCGCTCTAGATTCGTGGTTCGTTGCTTCTCGTCTTCATAGTTGGGGACCTCGTTTCGAGGCGCCTGGTTGGTTGGGCTGGCGTCGGTTTTTTGTGGGGGGCGATGCTGAAGGGTAGGCGCCGTATCACTATTTGTGCGGGCCTGTAAGCCTGGGGCACGAAGTGGCGGTTGGTTGGTGGCAACTGGCACCGGTGGGACCGCGGAACTTATTGCTGTGATGACGGATAGCACCGGATAAGCCTCTTCTAATAATTTGATGCGCTCCATGTGATGCTTCAGCGGCTCCATTTGCTTGGTCGCAGCCTTCATGGCCGCCAGACAGCGGACTAGCTCTTCATCCATTTGACGCTCCTTCGTCGCGTCCTTCATCGGGATGCCGCGCCAGGCCGGTGAAGGTGTCCGGCTCTTCGCCCGGCCAAAGGCTAGGCGCGGCATTATCGGTGTGCCTGCGTTCAGGCCGGATGCTCTTCCTTCGGCTCGAAACGGATTACCAAACGCTGCCCGCAGGCCTCGGCGTAACGGCGCAGGGTCGCCAGGGAGGGGGCATGCTTGCGGCTGCCGATGCTCCCCTCGATGCGGGCCACAACGGGTTGCGAAACGCCCATGCGCAGGGCGAGCTGCGCTTGAGTGAGGCCAGCGCTCTGGCGGGCCTTGAGCAGTTCGGCCAGGGCGGCGAACTCTTCTGCCATGCCTTCATAGGCTTCTCTGAAGGCCGGATCGTTTCGGCTCGCGTCTTCAGCGTAGGAGGTGGGGTTGAAGGGGATGGGTTTGTAATCGCTCATGGTTTCACCTCTTTCATGCGGCGGCGGGCGGTGTCGAGTTCCCGGGCGGGGGTTTGCTCTGTCTTCTTGATGAAGCCATGCAGCACCACAATCCGGCGCCCGATCAGTGTGCAGAACATGGCCCGGCCAATCCCTTCCGGGCCCTTGGCGCGTATCTCGAAAAGCCCGTCACCCATGGCCCGGGTGTAGGGCATGCCGAGATTGGGGCCTGTGTCGATCATGCGTTCCGTGATGCGGGTGAAATTGGCTCGGATCCCGGCCGGCCAAGCCATCACGTCGGCCATCACGGCCTCGTTGTAGAACTCAATGGAGTAATGCATTGAATATAGCTTTCTTGCTATAAAATATCAATCAGAAGGCTGCCTTCAGCGCGGGGTTCGGGTGGGTGTCGGGTTGCTTGATGCCCGCCTGTTCGAGCACCCATGCTTCGATCTTGCTATGCCACATGCGCAGCAAGTCGAGCGGGCGCACCCGGTAATGTTTCTCAGCGGTGGCGCTGGGCTTGTGGCCCATGATCTGCGCCACCACGCCGGCCGGGGTTTCGGTCCATTCGGCCAGGGAGCCAAAGCTGCGGCGCAGGCCGTGCAGCGTGAGGTGTTCGATCCCCGCCCGGCGGCAGGCCTGTTTGTGCTGTTCGCTTGGGTCCTGCAGCCAACCGGTTGCAGATTGCGAGCTGCTGAAAACCCAAGGGGAGGGCACCCACGGTTCATCGGTGGTGGCTTCTTCCTGCCGGATCTTCTTCAGCCTGGTGGGCTGCCTGGGCGGTCTCTCGTTCCTCGCTTTCAGGTCGCGCAGCAGCGACGCGAAGTAGGGCGTGAGGGGTATCGTCCGATCCCCCTCTACCTTGTCCCGCAGGGTCAGGCTGTTCCACTGGAAGTCGATGTCATCCCACTTCAGGATGCACAGCTCCCCGGGGCGGGCGCCGGTCAGCAGGATGCCTTGCAGGTAGGCGGCCACCACGGGGCTATGCAGGCGCCGCACCTCTCGAAACCACGCATCGAGCTGCTCCCGCAACAGCGCATCCTTCCGGGCTTTCTTCTTCGGCAGCTCCTGCTGCACGGCCTTGGTGGTGCAGGCCGTGGGGTCGGCCTGGTCCCGGTACTCGGCCGTCTCGGCGCACCAGTTGAGAAACGCGCGCAGAATGCTGTAGGCCAGCCGGGCGCGGGTGGGGCGTACGCCGGCTTCTTCCTTCAGCCAGGCCTCGATGGTGGGCGCCCTCAGCTCGCTCAGCGGCTGCTCCAGCAAGGGGCGCAGGATGCCGTGCTGTGTGAGGCCTTTCCTGCCGCGCGGGCGGGGCTCGCCGCCGGGCTTGGCTGCGTCTTCATGGCAGGCAATGTGTGCTTCTCCCCAATGGTGGCGGCGCGCATGGATATAATGCGCCCACGCTTCGAGGGCGGGCGCCTGTGTCAGGCGTTCCCGTTCGAGCTGTGCGACGGCCTCGGCGGTCTGCCTTTGCTTCTCCTGGCGGGGGTCCTTCCCCTGGTCCACAATCACCTGAAGTTGCCGTGCGGCTTCCCGCGCCTGGTCAATGTCCAGGGTGTGCCAGTCGCCGATGGTGATCCGCACCGTGCGGCCGTCCTTCAGCTTGGATTGGAAGATGTAGGACTTGGAACCGGCCGTTGCCCGGATGCCCAGCCCCGGCGCGATCAGGTCGCGGAGGAAGGCTTGAGACTTGTCCGGCGGGCACGTGAAGCGGCGAATTCGATCCGTGGTGAGCTTGATTCGGGCTGCTTTCGTCGCTTGCAGGTCGTGGCTGTCGCTCATCGCATCGGGGCGTTTCATGGTTGTGTACGCTCAGTGTACGCGATTTGCGCGAATACTTACGAACAACTCCGAACGCTTCAAGCTTCGGTGGTTTCCTGAAAAGGTATTGATTTTCAGGGTGTTGTGTGATTTTACTTGTGTTCGTAGATACAAATGAATATCTATGAATACTCTTGATAAGAGGATCATGGATCTTGTCGACCTCCCAAAAACCGAAGAACCGGCCGTTTAAGGCCAAATCCGCCCGG
>Ga0209277_10000413_pt1 | contig 21604 bp, 21 predicted proteins | sample JI81AbrownDNA_FD_187503 | JGI IMG/M metagenome (GOLD analysis project Ga0209277, IMG submission 187503) | Wastewater effluent complex algal communities from Wisconsin, to seasonally profile nutrient transformation and Carbon sequestration -... | ecosystem: Engineered > WWTP > Effluent > Algae... | reverse complement strand
CAAAAGATGGAAAGAAAATTTACACACTGGGCGATGTCTATCCACATTCTGATCTGGTGACATATCCTTCCACCATTGAAGGCTTTGGCAATGCGTATCTGGAAGCCGTGTATTATCGCCGCCCGATTTTGGTGAACAATTATTCGATCTACGAAGTGGATATCAAGCCCAAGGGATTTCGCGCAATTTGGTTTGACGGATTCATCAGCACAGAAACGCTCAGAACAGTGCGCCACGTTTTACAAACCCCCGCGCTGGTGGAAGAATGGGCAAACGAAAATTATCAACTTGCAAAACGCTACTTCTCCTTCACGGTGCTGGAACGCCGTTTGCAATCCATTCTCGCGGATTGTTTGGGACAACAAGTATGAAGTTCTAGCCACAGAGGCACCGAGACACGGAGTTCTAATATGTTTTTTTTCTCAGCGCCTCCGTGACTCTGTGGCTAAAAAGTAAAGGACTTTTATGAACATTGCCATTTTGCATTATTCAGTTCCGCCCATCGTTGGCGGCGTGGAAAGTGTCATCGCACACCACGCGCGTCTGATGTCTGCGAACGGACATTCCGTGCGTTTGATCGCGGCGCGTGGAGAATCACTCAGCGAACAAATTCCTTTGACAATTCTCCCGCTTGCAGATTCGCGCCATGAACGAGTATCAGAAATGAAAAGTCAACTGGATCGCGGAGAAGTGACGGCTGATTTTGAATCGCTGCGCAATGAATTGGTGGAAGAATTGCAAGCCACCTTATCTAGCGTGGATGTGTTGATCGCGCACAATATCTGTTCGTTGAACAAAAATCTTGCGCTCACTGCCGCGTTGTATCAACTGCACACCGCGCAAAAACTACCGCGATTAATTCTCTGGCACCACGATCTGGCATGGACAACTCCGCGCTACCAGCCTGAGATGCACAACGGCTATCCGTGGGATCTGCTGCGCACAGACTGGGGCAGAACCACGCATGTGGTTGTTTCGCATTTGCGGCGCAGAGAGCTGGCTTTGTTGATGAAAATTTCTCCAGATACCGTCCACATAATTCCCAACGGTGTAGACGCAACCCGCTTCTACAAATTGGAAGAGTTGACTCAAGCATTGCTTGAGCAAACCAATTTACTGGATGCCGCGCCGATCCTGCTGCTGCCTGTCCGTGTGACGCCGCGCAAGAATATTGAACTGGCTCTGCAAACTTTGAAGGAATTACAAAAACAATTTCCGCAAGCTGCGCTGGTGGTCACAGGTCCGCTCGGCCCGCACAACGGTAACAATGTCCATTATTTTGAGGAGCTAAAAAAAATACGAGCGCAGTTGAAATTGGAAGGTTCGTTCCATTTCCTCGCCGAACTGGTTGATTCATTTTTGCCCGATGAAGTCATTGCGGATTTTTTCCGTGTGGCAGATGCGCTCTTCTTCCCGAGCCGTGAAGAGGGATTTGGTATTCCGCTCATCGAAGCGGCGTTCAGTCACCTGCCTGCTTTTTGTGCGGATATTCCCCCTCTGCGCGAGTTGGGATTGGAAGATGCAGCCTTCTTTTCTCCCGACGAAGACCCTGTAAAAGTGGCCGCCATGCTCGCGGCGTATTTCAAATCTTCGCAGTCAACGCGGCTTTCGATGCGGGCGCGGGCTTCCTTCCGTTGGGAGGCGATCTACCGTCAGCACATTGCGCCGATATTAAATAGATGACATTGGCTTTACTCTGACACCCCTACGGGGCCTGAGCAATGCCTCCATAATGAACGCGAAAGGACAACATCATGCAACGACGTTCCGAATTCAAACCTATTCACACCATCCTTGTTCCCTTTGTCCATGATGGGCCGGGCTTGTACATGCTGGATACTGCGCGGCAATTTGACGCGGAGATCATCCTCGTGGGCGTGGTGGTGGTGCCAAAGGAACAATCTCTTAGCACGGGCGCAGTGGGCGCGCGCGCGCTGCGAAAAATGCTGAGGATCTTCGGCAGAGATAAACAAGTCACGAGCAAATCGCAGATCATCGTTTCGTATGAGCCGTGGGGTGAACTTTCGAGTTTGATACAAAAAGAAAAGCCCGATCTGCTGTTCCTCGATTACGAAGCCCATCCCAAGGCATTGCATGTCACGTTGAACGATGTGTTGGAACGTCCGCCTTGCGATGTCGCTTTGGTGCGCGGAAAAATTACCAGTAAACCGAAGCAGGTTCTGGTACCGGTTCGAGGCGGGCCTCATGCAGAGTTAGCGCTGCGCGTGGGGCTGGGTCTGCATTCCAAAGGCGTCGCGGCTCTCCACATCCGCAGGCCGAATGATCCCGAGGCTGGAAGCGATGCGCCCTTCAAGGGGTTGGAGCAAGTGCTGAAACAAATTACGGATGTGAATACTCAATTTGAAGTGACGAGCGATGCGGCGAGTTTGATTCTGGAAAAGGCAAAAACTGCGGATGTGATTATTTTGGGTACGACTCAACAGCCGCTGACAAGTTCCGCTTCACTCGGGCCGGTAGCTGATCGGCTTCTACGGGAAGCGCCTGCCGCTGTGATAGCGGTGAAAAGCGGACGCCCCATGCCGCAAGCCGTGTACGATGAAAGCGCGGGCGTGGAGGCGATCTCGATCCTCGTGGATAAATGGTTCGCAGAAAACACATTTCACGCGGATGAGTTTAATCAACTGCGCGAATTGGTGGAGTTGAAGAAACAGCAGGGAGTCACCATCAGCCTTGCGCTGCCCGCATTGAACGAAGAACAAACCGTTGGCAAGGTCATCAAGATGATGAAGAAGGAATTGATGAAGCGCGTTCCTTTGCTGGACGAGATCGTGCTGATCGATTCTGATTCGACAGACCGCACGCGCGAGATCGCAAAAAAGGAAGGCGTGCCGGTGTACATCCACCAGCAATTGTTGGAGCGGATGGGAGCGCGGCGTGGAAAAGGCGAAGCGTTATGGAAGAGCATGCTCGTTACCAAAGGTGACATTATTATCTGGATTGATACAGATATTGTGAATATTCATCCTCGTTTTGTGTATGGAATCATCGGGCCGCTGCTCATCAATCCACAGGTGCAATTTGTGAAAGGCTTTTATCGTAGACCGTTGCGCGTGGGCGCAAAAATGCAGGCGGGCGGCGGCGGGCGTGTGACCGAGTTAACAGCGCGTCCACTATTGAATTTATTTTTTCCTGAGCTTTCCGGCGTGGTGCAGCCGCTTTCTGGCGAGTACGGAGGCAGGCGCGGCGCATTGGAGCAGGCAACTTTCTATTCAGGCTACGGCGTAGAGACGGGGCTGTTGATCGATGTGTATGAACGCTACGGGTTGAATGCCATTGCCCAGGTGGATTTGCTCGAACGAATTCATCATAACCAGCATTTGGAGGCGTTGAGTAAAATGTCCTTCGCCATTATCCAGACCGTGTTCCGCAAATTGGAAAAGCGTTTTGGCCGCGCCGTACTGGAGGATGTGAACCGCTCGATGAAACTGATCCGCCACGATAGCAAAGGGTATTCGCTGGAAGTGGAACAGATCGCCGAGTATGAACGCCCACCGATGATTGAAGTGCAGGAATATTTGGAAAGAAACAAGAAGTGAAATTAAAGTGACAGTCACCTTCCAGGTGACTGTCACTTTTTGCAGCGGAATTAATCTTTGCAAATAAAAGTCATGGTATAAAAATTTTCAATCATTTCATCGCGGGTATGACCATGACAAACACTATTCTCCTTTTTATCTCCGGACTCATAATATTAATCCTCGGCGCAGACTTACTCGTGCGCGGCGCATCCCGTCTCGCTGCGGCGTTTGGCGTTGCTCCACTGGTGATTGGCTTGACCATCGTAGCCATTGGAACCGCCTCGCCTGAAATTGCCGTATCCCTGCAAGCCGCCGCCAATGGACAAGCCGACTTAACACTCGGCAACGTACTGGGCTCCAATATTTTCAACATCCTCTTCATCCTTGGGCTCACATCCATTGTTGCGCCCATCGTGATCGCGAAACAACTCATCCGTAAAGATGCCCCCATTATGCTGGGAGCCTCCCTGCTCACCTTCGCCCTTGCGTTGGATGGAAAACTTGGCGGGATGGATGGGGTAATTCTCCTGATCTTGCTGGTTGCCTATACCGTTTTTGCTTTAAGGCAAAGCCGCTCCGAGAGCGTGGAAGTGCAAAATGAATACGCCAGAGAATATGCCCTGAAAGAAGCCATCACCGCCAAAAGTATGGCGGTCAATATTATTTTTATTCTGATCGGGCTGGGGCTGCTTGTGCTGGGCTCGAACTGGCTGGTGGATTCTGCGGTGAAAATTGCAAGGTCCATCGGCGTAAGTGAGTTGGTGATCGGGCTAACCATCGTGGCTGTGGGAACATCCCTGCCCGAAATTGCAACCTCCATTATCGCCGCGCTCAAAGGCGAAAGCGATATTGCCGTTGGCAATGCGGTTGGGAGCAATATATTTAATTTGCTTGGCGTATTAGGACTTGGGGCAGTCGTTTCCCCTGCGGGCATCTCCGTTACAGAAAACATTCTTCGATTTGATTTTCTTGTGATGGTCTTTGTAGCGCTGGTTACATTGCCCGTTTTTTACCTTGACAACCGAATCTCCCGCGCTGAGGGCGGCTTGCTTTTGATCTATTATGTAATGTATGTGGCATACGTCATTATGCAGGCAGCGAATAGTTCCGTCATATCTGTGGCGGCTTTATTCATCTTGTTTTTTGTCATTCTCTCATTTATTGTATTGACCGTTCTTGCTGTCCGCTCTTCTCGTACCAGACAAAAGAATAAATCCTAACTGCGCAATCATTTCAACCTATTCTGGAGACCCTATGAACGTTACTTCCTGTATGAAACATCATGTTGTTTCGATCACACCAGACACCACAATTCATGAAGCCGCCACCATCTTTGTCAAGAAACATATCGGTTTATTGCCCGTTGTTGACAAAGAGAATAAGCCAATCGGCGTTATTGGAATGCGGGACTTGCTAAAACTGGAGCTTCCCGACTTCGTCAATTTTGTTGTGGATGTGGATTTTGTTCACGATTTTGGCGCTGTGGAAGATACCCGTCCGCCTGCCAGAACCTTGAATAAAAAGGTTAAATCCCTTATGCGGCCAGTCATCACTGTGGAAGAGGATGCCGGATTGCTGCGTGCCTATGCCCTGATGCTGCAACAAAACTTGCACGATATTCCTGTTGTTTCAAAAGACGGCAAACTGATCGGTATCGCATCACGTGTGGATGTAGGTGTTGCCATTCTTTCCACGTGGTCCAAGGTGGAATAATGACCGCACTCCCAGCCATTCTTTCCATCATTATTTTTTTTGGCAGTCTCGCATTGATCTTCTCGGAAAAGATCAATCGTTCCATCGTTGCCATCGCCGGATCGGTGCTGATGATCGGTGTTGGGACTTTGTTCAATTTCTATTCCGAAGAAGCCGCCATCGAAGCCATTGACTTCAACACGCTTGGGCTTTTAATGGGCATGATGATCCTGGTTGCCATGCTGGAGCCAACAGGATTCTTCGAATACCTTGCCGTGCTTGCCGCGCGCGCTTCTGAAGGCAAACCCATGCGGTTATTTATCCTGCTGGGAAGCATCACCACTGTCCTCTCCATGTTCCTCGACAATGTCACCACTGTTGTGTTGATCGCGCCTGTGACCATCCTTATCAGCGAAATTCTTGGCGTGAGTGCGCTGCCCTACCTGGTGACAGAGGCGCTTTTATCCAATACTGGCGGCGTGGCAACACTGGTTGGCGACCCGCCCAATGTGTTGATCGGTTCTGCGGCTGGGCTTTCGTTCAATGACTTTCTTATTTACTCTCTGCCAATTGTGCTTGTTTCATGGGCGGGAGCGTTGTTCCTGCTTCGTTTTTTATTCAAGAAGGAATTATCGAAACGTCCGCGCAGAAGCAAGGCTGTGATGAAACTCAACCCTGCGGAAACCCTCAATCACCCTGAAACTGCACGCAAAATTTTGATCGTACTTGGTGGAGCAATTTTATTCTTCTTCGTGCATCATTTGCTGCACATCGAACCGTCGTTTGTCGCGTTGAGCGCTGCTGCAATTGCATTGATGTGGGTACAGCCCGATATTCACGAAGTATTAAACAAGGTGGAATGGAGTGTGCTCCTTTTCTTCGGTTCTCTTTTTGTGATGGTCGGAGGATTGGAACATGCAGGCGTGCTGGAAATGGTCGTACGATTGTTCGATAACGTCAACGGAATTCCCCCTGTGCTATTTGGCGTGTTTGTCATTTGGATCGTGGCGGCGCTCTCCGCCGTGGTGGATAATGTACCGATCACCATTGCGTTGATCCCCGTCATCAAAGGCTTGGGCGAAACGGGTATGGATATTGGTCCGTTGTGGTGGGCGCTGGCGTTTGGTGCAGGCTTTGGCGGCAGCGGTACGATCATCGGGTCGAGCGCAAACATTATTGTTGCAACACTATCCGAGAAAACCCGCACGCCCATCACCTCTGCCTTGTGGCTCAAGCGCGGCATGCCTGTGATGCTGGTTACATGTACCATCGCCAGTGTTTTATTTGCAATCTTTTACCGCTGGCTGTAAGAGACTGTTTCTTAAATATTTTTTCACCACGGAGATCACACGCGTACCTGCTGCACGGTGCAGGCAAAGATCACGGAGAAAAACCTCTGTGGACTCTGTGTTCTCTGTGGTAAATGCTCTGGTTTATGTTTTATTTGGACTTAAGAAACGCTCTCTAAGGTTGAATCATCCACCGACATCTGATAATATCAAAGCAGGAAAATGCCAATTGAAACAGAAGCAGCTTTCAGTTAAGTGCGAAGCGTCAATTGTCAAAGGAGAATGAGTATGGAAAATCCAATCCATTTATTGTTGATGGCTGTCGTGCAAGAGCAAGACCTTGATGCCGCCACCAAAGCGCTGCAAAACATCGGCGCGTCACTGACGTATCTTTCCAGCGCGGGTGGTTTTCTCGGCAGGCGTAACGCCACCCTGTTGATCGGTTTACCCGCTGAAAGGGAAGCTGAAGCGCTGGCCGCTCTGCATAGGGTCTGCCGCCAACGCATCGAATATATGACGCTGCCGCTGGAAGGCTCGCCGATGCCGATGCCCGCGCCGGTGCCGGTGACAGTGGGGGGCGCAACGGTATTTGCACTGCCCGTGGAAAGATTCGAACAGATATAAACTTATGTCATTGCGAGGCGGGCGCTTTTCCCGACAAAGCAAGAGATTGCTTCGCCAAAAGCGGCTCGCAATGACGACAGGAGAGAAGCCGCCATGAAAATGATCATTGTCATTGTAAAAGATAACGACGCCGATATTCTTACCCAGGCATTCACCGCCAACAGCTTCCGTGTGACTCGTGTTGCTTCCACCGGCGGATTTTTACGCAGCGGAGTCGTCACCATGTTACTGGGTGTGGAAGAAGAACAGGTGGATGCGGTCATTCAAACGGTGCGTAATTCGTTGCCGCCCAAAGCAGACCAAAAACGCGCCACCATTTTCGTTGTCCCTGTGCAGCATTTTGAACAAGTCTAGTTAGTTTATGTAGTTACCGTAGTTCAAAACCATTAGCCGCGAATTTCACGAATTTCCGCGAAAAAAAAAGTTCGTGTGAATTTGCAAAATTCGCGGCACTTCTTTTCGTCTTGTATCAGCCCAATAATATGAGGTATCTATGTTCAAAAAATCGAAACTGCTTTTTTCAATCCTGGCATTATTTGTGGTCACACTTGCCTGCGCCAACCCATTGGGAAGTGGAACTGCGCCCGCCGCACCTGCCAACGTGGAGACCATCGTCGCTGCGACATTTGCCGCGCTAACGACAGTGCCAGCCACCGAAGCGGGCGCTACGCCTCCTCCTGCGACCGAAAGCCTTCTGCCCGCTTCGGTGTATTTTCTCAACGCTGACGGCGCCAGCCTCACACAAATCTACCGCCTGGAGACAGATGGCGTCACCGTCACGCAATTGACCTTCGAACCCGCCAACGTGGATGATTACGACGTCTCCCAGGTGGATGGCAGCATTGTGTACACCTCAAACAATCAGCTTTTTACCATTCTACGAGATGGCAGCAACCGCAGCATGATCGTGGATGGCGGCGTGCGTGACCCGGGCAACCCTGCAACGACCGTCCTCAGCAACCCGCTCTGGTCGCCTGATGCTCAAACAATTGCCTTCGGTCACAAAGGCATCAACTTGTATTCAGTGGTCGCAGGTCAATCCACACTGACATTACCTTCCAAGATAGACAGCGCAGGCTTCGGGCAAATGTTTTGGCCTGAAAGCTACTCCCCCGATGGGACAAAATTGCTCATCACAATTGCCCCCGTCGCCTCAGACGGTTCCTTCAGCGCCATCTACACTCCCGGCAGCAACACCGTTATTGAAATAATCGACCCATTTGGTGGAGCTGGTTCAACCTGCTGTTCTTTCAGTTGGTCGGCAGATAGCGCATCCATTTACACGGGCACCGCTTTCCTCAGTCCGTTCACCAGCGCGGGCTTGTCACGAGTGGACACCAACAGCGGAAAAATGGAAGCTCTGCTCACTTCCGATGAACTCGCTGAAACCTTCAACCTCGCCACCAATCCCTTCCTCGCGCCCGATGGACAGTTGTATTTTATTTACGCCAACCAAAGCGGGCTGAACAATTTCTCGATCAATGTGGATCTGCAAATGGTTCGCTCCGCTCCCGATGGCGTTACAGGCCGCACCGTTCTGCGTCCTGAATCTTTCAGCAATGCCAGCGGATTCCTCTGGGCTCCTGATGCCAGCTTCCTCATCGCAACCACCTATCCCGCGCCGGATGTTTATGCAGGTGGCCCCGCCCAACTTTATTATTCGGACGGCAGACCGCCAGTCTCCCTCGTGCCGTTTGCAATGGAAATGAAGTGGGGGCCGTAACAAATAGCAGAACTCCGAAGCCTTGAAGACTTCGGAGTTCTTTTTTTATCCCAAAATAAAATTATCGATCAACCGCGTCTTGCCGAGAAAGACCGCCATCGAGAGCAGAGCCTTCCCTTTAATCTCGTTCAACTCTGCGAGCGTGTCGTAATCGGCACAGGAAACGTATTGCGTCTGCGCCAGCGGCTCGCTCGCGAGTATCTCTTTCATCTTTCCTCTTATTTTTTCCGCATCTCTCTCCCCACTCTCATACAACTCCTTCGCCGCACTCAACGAGCGGAACAGCACAACCGCCGCCTTCCGCTCTGCCTCGCTCAAATACTTGTTGCGGCTGGACATAGCCAACCCGTCCGCCTCGCGTGTGGTTGGGCAGATCATCACCTCGAGCGGGAAGTTCAAATCTCGCACCATCTGGCGGATGACCGCTGCCTGCTGGGCATCCTTTTGACCGAAGTACGCCTTGTCTGGCTGGGTGGCGTTGAATAGCTTCGCTACCACGGTGGTCACTCCCTTGAAATGACCGGGCCTCATCGAGCCTTCCAAAGGCTGAGTCATCGCCTCGACCTCCACCCAGGTCTGGTAGCCAGTCGGATACATTACCTCCGCAGTGGGATTCCAGACGATGTCCACGCCGAGAGGACTGATGAGGTTCAGGTCACGCTCAAGGTCGCGGGGGTATTTCGAGAGGTCTTCGCTTGGCCCAAACTGGGTGGGGTTGACGAAGATGGTCACGATCACATGATCGCACTCAGCCTTGGCTTGGCGAATCAGAGAGAGATGCCCCTCGTGTAGGTATCCCATTGTCGGGACAAGACCAACTGTCCCCTTGAGAGAGAGGCGCGCGGCTCGTAAATCAGAGAGGGTGGTTAGGGTATTCATGTCTGCTCCGAGGCAAATTTGTCTATACAAATCAAGCGTAAGGGGCTTGACAGGCTAGAAATTTTGTTCTACACTCTTATTACAACTTAGAAAAAGGAGATAATAAATGGCTTACTCACATACCAACTCAAAAGGCACCACCTACTACCTTCACACCAATGGCAAGATGTTCTTCTTCTCTCGTGAAGTCAAAGAAGGCGCTATTGATGCCCTTCCCGCTGGCAAGGTCGTTGTTGAAATGAAGACCGGCATGTTGGTCTTGAAGAATGTCCCTGCTGAAGGCGAAGCGAAACCTGCGGAGACCACAGAAACATCCTCGTAAAGTATAAACCTGTTCGACACAATTCATTGTTCTTTTAGATAAAAAGGAGCCTATTATGACACGTACACATGCATCTAAAAGTTTTGAAACAAAAGGGGAACAGCCATGCCAACACTGAACCGCGTTCAATTGATCGGCCGTTTGGGCAGGGACCCTGAGAGTAAATTCACTCCCACGGGCAAAAAAGTGACCCATTTCAGTCTGGCAGTGAGCAATCGCTGGAAAGACAAGAACGGCGAGACGAAAGAATCGACCGAGTGGGTCAACATTGAAGCCTGGGGGCGGCTTGGCGAAGTTTGCCAGGAATATCTGAAGAAAGGCAGTCTCGTCTACCTTGAAGGGCGCATCAAGACTGACAAGTATGAGGAAAAGGGCGAGGCAAGGTATTTCACGAAGGTTGTCGCCCAATCTCTGGAATTTCTCGACAAACGTCCCGCTGAAGAGCCCATGATGGCTATGGAAGAAGACCCCGGCGATTACGGTTTTGCTGGGGAGTAAATAAAAGTAAATATTGAAATGTGAACCCGCCCTGAAATTCGTTTTAGGGCGGGTTTCTCTTTACCGCATTTTCGAGCAGACCAAGATCGAATCATTTTGCTGTAAATACGATTGAACAAAGAAACCTTCGGGACGTTCCCCCATCTTTTTGAGATGATACGGTAAAACTCCATATCTCCGCGCTGTGGTTCAAAAATATCCAACCAATTCTGACAATGCTGATTTTTCGCAAATTGGTTTAATAACTGATGTTACGCACTCACGCTTCGACTGCGGGCGGGAACGACCACCCGCCCTCCGCTCAGCGCGAACTTCGTCCTGAGCGGAGCGACGAGGGCTTTTCGAGGAGCGAAGTCGAAGGACAAGGCATGGAATATCCCTGTTCTGCGTAACATCAGTTAATAAATCCGCGTGAATTTGCGCAATTTGCGGCTACGCCTTTAAGTATCTATTCGTATAACACCTAAAACAGGAGAAAATAAATGGATATCCTCGACAGACTTCTCGCACATGACACATGGACAACCCATCAACTGCTTGTGGCTTGCCAACCTCTGTCAGATGAACTTCTCGATAAGGAATTCGAGATCGACCACAAATCTCTGCGTGAGACGTTCATTCATATGATCGATAATCTCGAAGTGTGGACAGACCTGCTTTACGAGCGTCCCGTTCAACACAAATCTGGTAACTCCGTCCCTGAATTGCTTCAACGGCTGAATTCCGCCAGCAGAGAGTTCTCGAAGCTCGCACACAAAGTCTCCCGCGAAAATCGCTTTGACGATTTCTTTCTAGACACCCTGGATACGCCGCCGCAACTCAAATCCTTTGGCGGCACCATCGGTCACGTCATCACCCACAACATGCATCACCGCGCCCACATCATGTTCCTCATGGAGAGAGTTGGGCTAAAGGAGCACATCGAAGGTGACCTGCTCGGCTGGGAAGCAAACAGTTCCGGCTGGAGTTAACCTGTAACTTTTTCACATCTGGGGGATACTATCTCTATAACATGGTCATCAACTTTCACGAACTCTACCAAAAGTATGCGCAGGATGTCTACCGCTTTGCCTACTGGCTTTGCGGAGATGCGCAAGATGCAGAAGACATCACTTCCGAAACCTTTGTCCGCGCTCTCACCTCCGCCGATGAGATTCGGACAGAGACCGTCAAAGGCTATCTGTTGACCATTGCCCGCAACCTGGCATTCAAAAGAACAAAACGAACAAACCGCCTCGCCGACTTAACCCCGGGCTTGCCTGCCCTTAGCAATGGGCCAGAGCAAACCACTGAAACGAATCTCAGCTTGCGAGGCGTCATGCAGTTCCTGCAAACCCTGCCAGAGATAGACCGCGCCGCCCTGCTCATGCATACGCAGGACAATCTTTCGTATGAAGAGATCTCCAAAGCGTTGGGAATTTCCCTGACCGCTGCCAAGGTCAAAGTCCATAGGACGCGATTGAAGTTGAATACATATCGAATGAAAGAAGAGGAATCCCGCTCATGAAAATCACAAGAGACATTGTCACCGATCTCCTGCCCGTTTATCTCTCAGGCGAGGCCAGTGCAGACACAAAAGCACTTGTGGACTCCTTCCTGAAGGATGACCCCGAATTTGCGAAACTTATCTATGAGAATGGCGCCGTTCTCCCCGATGGTCAAATTAAACTATCAAAGGATATTGAAATGGACACTTTAAACGAAACCAGAAAACTTTTGCAAAAACGTTCAACCTATATGGCTTTCACAATTCTCTTTCTGCTGCTGCCTGCTTCCTTCACATTCGGCTCGCACGGCATCCACTGGATGTGGGCTGACACCCCGATCAACGCGCTGATCTTCCTCGCGTTCGGAGTCATCTTTGGCTTTCAGTACTGGCGAATCTCTCGCAAGCTAAAAGGCACAGACCTGTAAAGTAAAAGGTGACTTGCGAGACGCAAGTCACCTTTTACTTATTACTTATTACTTTTCTTCTTCGCAGTACTGGCTTTCACACTTTTCTTCGCAACAACCTTCTTCGCCTTCACAGCCGGTTTTGCCTTCTTCGCCACCGGCAGCTTCTCCAATTCACTGACCAATTTCTCCAGCACATCGAAACCACCCTGCCAGAACTTCGGGTCGCGGATGTTGATGCCCGCCTCGCTCAGAATCTTCTCTGGCGCTTCGGAACCGCCCGCCGAAAGGATTTTGAGATACCGAGGCTTGAACGATTCACCCTCCGCCTTGAACTGCTGATACAAAGCCAGCACAAGCAACTGCCCGAAGGCATAGGCATACACATAGAATGGAACCTGATAAATGTGCGGGATACCCACCCATTCCCATTTGAACTCATCGCTTACATCGAGAGAGTCTCCGAACTGTTCCTTCAAGTTTTCGAGATAGGCATTGCTCAAGTCATCAACGGAGGCGTTCTTTTGCACCATCTCATGCGCGGTCTTCTCGAACATCGCAAAATAGGACTGGCGCATGATGGTGGCGTAGGCATCGTCCATTTGCTTGAAGAGAATGTCACGGCGCACGGATTCATCTTTTTCTTCCGCAAGCAGTTTGTCGATCAAGACCATTTCCGCAAATGTGGAAGCCGTCTCTGCAAGCGGAAGCGATGAATGAAATGTAAATGTGCTGTGATGCGATGCCAGCATAGCGTGGATGGCATGGCCGAGTTCATGCGCAAGGGTTGCCACCTCGCGTCCCGTGCCCTGATAGTTGACCAGCACATACGGAGTCATCTCAGGCAGAACTGACCAGCAGAATGCGCCGCCGCGCTTGCCTTTGCGAATTTCGCTGTCAATGCGGCTTTCGTCAAAGACGCGCTTTGCCAAGTCTGCAATCTGGGGAGAGAAGGCATTGAACGCATCCAGAACCATCGTCACAGCTTCGTCCCATTTATAGGTTTTTTTGGATGCAGCCACCGGCGCGTAAATATCGTAGCGGCGTATTTTCTTCATGCCAACATACTTGGCTTTCATTTTGAAGTAGCGTTGGAAAATCCCCACATTTTTGCGAGCCACGCCGAGCAATGCTTCCACGGCTTCTTCAGGGATGTCATTGTTCAAATTGCGCGGCGCAATGGAACTCTTGAACTTGCGGAGGTTGACATTCTCATTGTGCCAATCGCGCAAAATGGTCTGGTAGATCTGCCCAAGGATGGGGCCGTCCCCTGCAAGCACTTTGAACTGTGACTGGTAACTCTCCGCGCGCACTTTCGGGTCTGTGCTATAGCGGAAGGAGTACAACTCCGAGGCGGTCATTTCCTTCTCTTTGCCATTCACCTTCATCTTGAACATGTAACGGTTGGTGATCGAGTCGTACAAATTACCGAGCGCATTCACACCCGTCACATTCTTAATATTGACGATCTTCTCTTCCGCCTCGCTCAGAGTATGGGGTTTATACAAGCGCATTGCCTCGAGATAATAGCGGTAATCGCCCGAAGTATCCATCAAGCGTTTTGCGTTTGCATCATCCAATTCTTTCCACCACAGGCTGAAGAACAGCGTGCGGTTCTCGATCTCTGCCAGAAACTGCATCACACGAGCTTGCAAAGCCTGCGCCTTCTGGTCTTGCGTATCTGCCGTAAAGGACAGTCCTGCGAACGAATACATCTTGTTGCCGATGCGCGTTGTTAATTCGTGGGCTTTTAACACATCCACAAATTGTTCGGCGGGCATATCGGGTGTCAACTTGTTGCGCACGCCTTCAAAGGAAGTCACCTGCTCTTCGATCATATCGAAGGCGCTTTGCAATTCCGGGCTTTCATAGCTCGGGTACAACGGGGAAAGGTCCCATTTTGAAAGTTTGTATGCCATAAGATTCTCCTTTTTATTAAACTGTTCTTTTATTTTCTCGATACGCAAAAAATATCAGGGAACCAAGCGTAACCAGAGTACAAGTGAAACCCACAATTAAAGTAGCCGTGTATGAAGGATCAGGGTAATTCGCAACAGCCACCTCAATGACATCCGTTGCCCGCGCAGAGATGCTGTAATTATCAAGGCTCCAGATCCGTGAATTGGCGATCAGATCATATGCCATCAAGCCCACCCCAAAGAGGGCTGCAATTCCATTTTCCCAGTTCTCTCGATTCCATTCATTAATTAAGGACTGGAATTGAATCCCTGCAAAGGTAATCAAGAACACCAGAGGGACGATCAAAAAGCGGGTCGGCGCGCGCTGCGAGTCCAAAAAGGGAATACCGGAATTAAACAATGGCAGGTAAATGGCTCCCACTGAGAAAAAAGCCATCGCCAAAGATGCAAGATAAAGCGGGCGGTGGCTCAAGTCTCTCTGCCAATTTTTGATGACCCCAAAATAAAGGATGAAGGCAAACCCAAGGATGCCTACATAATACGTCTGCTCCCAATATCCGCGGCTGCTCGACACAATAAACATATCAAATACCTGCTTGACCGACTCAAATCCGCCGAGGCTTTTAAGACCGGTCCCTTCCGCGAATTGGATTGCAGGCGGAAGAACACGCACCATGCTGATAAGCGCCCCCAACACAATCGCCTTAATGACTGGTATAAAAAATCGAGGTTGAAATAACGCAGCCAAAAGCATGAAAGCCACACAGTATATAAAGAAGTGCGCGGCGCCCTGCAGGACGATGCCCAACAATACAACAGACATGGAAAGCAGCCACCGCCAGCCAGTCGGCTCCCCTTCCACCATTTTCAGAATCAGCAGAACATAAAAGGGCAGGAGGAAATATCCCACCCACTCAAAGTGACCCGACCCCATGTGCGCAACAATATGTCCGTTCAGGTTGAACAGCAGAAACATGAAAAGGAACGATACAAACGAGAGTTTGTATCGTTCACGAATTAATAACAAACCCCAAAAGCCAAGACCGTAAAAGATCCAGACATTCACAAGCACATACGTGGCTGGATTCAAAAATAAAAGCAAAAGGATCTGAGGCGAAAGCGGACGGTTCTGCCGTGCAAGATATTGAGCAGGGATCATGTAAGGCGAGTCGGCGTGCATGGGGAAGTGTCCGCCGCGCAGCGACTTGCTCAAAAAATCAAGGTATGGCCCAACATGCACATGCCAATCCTGAATATCGAAACGGTTGTTAAACCAATCGAGAAAGTCGCCCCAATACAGCAAACCGCCTACGAACAACCCTGCAAATAGGAAAGCCGCAGCCCATTTTGCCCGTGAAGATTCAGCCCGCCTAAATAGAACATCCAACCAGAACTGACCGGCTTCCGCAAGTTTATCCAGGATCATCTTTCCTCAAAATTACAAACTGGATCGGACGTGCATGATGTCGCCGTCCTTAACCGGATATTCCTTGCCTTCGAGCCTTAACTTCCCTTTGGCTTTCGCCTCATTCATCGACCCGAGGCTGATCAAGTCTTCGTAAGCCACCACCTCCGCCCGAACAAATCCGCGCGAAAGATCGGTGTGGATTTCTCCAGCAGACTCCTGCGCCGTTGCGCCACGGTGTGTTGTCCATGCGCGCACTTCATCCTCACCAACGGTGAAGAAGGTTTGGATTTGCAGCAGTTCATAAGACAAGTTGATCATACGCTTCAAACTAAGTTCTTTGATGCCATACTCTTCCATGAACACAGAAGCATCCTCTGGTGATAGTTGAGCAATTTCCATTTCGAGTTTGCCCATCAACGCAACGGATGCATGATCGAGTTTTGCTTCGGGGGCAGGCTGCCCTTCACCAAGATTGAACACCGTCAGAATGGGTTTACGAGTGAGTAAGCCGAAACTGGAAAGTTCCTTCTGTTCATCGTTCGTAAATTCCATGGTTCGCAAAGGTAAATTATCCGAAAGCGTTTTGTTTAATTTCTCGAACAATTCCGTCTGGCGCGCATTTACAATCTTATCGGTACCGCCTTTTTTGCGTTCATCAATAAGGCGTTCGAGCTTACGCTCTACAGCAATCAAGTCATTGAGCAAAAGCTCGGTCAGCATCGTATCCACATCGCGCAGTGGATTAATACTTCCGCTGGGATGCATCACGCTGTCATTCTCAAAAGCACGAACCACAAGAATTAATGCTTCCATCTGGTTGAGGTGATTCAACAGCTGCCCGGAAATGCCGCTTTTGGCCGAACCAGTTTCCAGACCGGCAATATCCGCGTACGTCACCTTGGTGTAGACTGTTTTCTTCGGGTTGAACATTTTCGATAGCAGATCCACGCGCGGGTCGGGAACATCCACAACCGCCTGATGTACTTCGATGCGTCCCGCCGAGGCGTTGGTGGGAGCATTGCCGCGTGTGAGCGCGTTGAAAATCGTCGTTTTTCCTGATTGGGGTAATCCAATAATTCCTAGTTTCATCTTGACCTTGTTGTTGGGAGTGGTATACTTGCGTTCGCAAACGAGCCGAAGTGGCGGAATAGGCAGACGCGCACGACTCAAAATCGTGTTCCCTACGGGAATGAGGGTTCGATTCCCTCCTTCGGCACAGGCAACATCGTACCCGAGCGGTATTATACCTTACAGGGTTCATCTTCAAACGTCCTCCAGAAATGGGGGACGTTTGAATTTTATATGACTACGAACTACCCGAATTGACTCTGGTTTTTTGGAACTGTAAAATAATAATTGAAACTTCAACTGTAAAAAAACGTAAACCCTCCTGAGACGAGTCGCTGATTTTTTCTGGAGATTTAATATTTTATGAAACTATACCTGCTGTTTGCTGTCATCGATCTCATAATCCTGCTCATTTACCCATTTGTGTTCATTTTTCATCGCATTCGCAAGATGATGGGTGTAAAATAGGAATATCTCGCCGCGCAGCACAGGCGAAGAAAATTCCAGGAGGCTATTATGCCCTCATTAAACGATATCCTGGCGGTAATCTTGGGTGGCGGTCGCGGCGCGCGTCTATATCCATTAACGCAGATGCGCTCCAAGCCAGCCGTGCCTATTGCAGGTAAATACCGCCTCATTGATATCCCCATCAGCAATTGTATTAATTCAGAAATATATCGTATCGCGATCCTGACACAATTCAACTCTGTGTCCCTGCATCGGCACATCACCCGCACTTACAACTTTGACTCATTCCACCAGGGTTGGGTACAAATTTGGGCTGCCGAGCAGACGATTGAAAGCGCTGACTGGTATCAGGGCACAGCGGATGCGGTCCGCAAGCAATTGCTTGAGATTCAGGCCTCGGGAGCAAAACATGTGCTGATCCTTGCGGGCGATCATCTCTATCGCATGGATTACAAGGCAATGGCCCAGTATCATTGGGAAAACAAAGCAGATATTACCGTGGCTGTACAGCCAATTTCAAAGGAAGAAGTGACACGCTTTGGAATTCTAAAGCGCGAAGAAGGCGGGCGCATCTCCTCCTTTGTAGAAAAACCCAAAGAACCGGAAGTTCAAAAGAAATTTATCAGCCGCGACGATCCGGAAAGGCCCTTCCTTGGCTCCATGGGCATTTACATGTTCAAAACAAAAGTGCTGATCGATCTATTGACGAATTTCCCCAACCACGATGACTTTGGCGGCGATATTATCCCGCAGGCCATCACCTCCCACGCAGTCTTCGGCTTTGATTTTGACGGCTACTGGCAGGACATTGGAACGATCCGTTCATTCTACGAAACAAGTCTGGCGTTAACCACTCCTGAAACACCGTTCAATTTTTACGATGCAAAACTTCCCATCTACACGGATACACGCTTCCTGCCTGGTTCCATTGTAGAAGATAGCAACTTTCGCAATGTTCTAATCTCAGAAGGAAGCCGCATTCTTAAATCAGAGATTTCCCATTCCATCATCGGCATTCGCAGCCAGATCGCATCCGGATGTGTAATTAAAGACAGCATCGTGATGGGTTCAGATTATTATGAACGTGAGCGTGAAGGACAGCAGCCTATTGGCATCGGCACGAATTGTCATATTGAAGGCGCCATCCTCGATAAAAATGCGCGCATTGGAAGCAACGTCACCATCCGTCCCTTCCCGCGCAACACAGACATTGACAATGTAAACTGGTACGTCCGTGATGGCATCGTCGTTATACCAAAAGATGCAGAGTTATTACCCGGCACAACCATCGCGCCTTAACTACTAGCTAAAAACTTCATACAACTGTAACCTTTTAGCCACAAAGGGTATGCGGGACGGCCTTTAAATTATGCTATACTCGCATTAACTATGAAGTCACCGCGCGAATTTTGGCCGCGCTGGGCTGAGTCCTTGCGCCGATACCAACTTAACGATCTAATCGCCTCGTTCCTAGAAGCAGGAAGTCCTCTTGCTCTGCTTGGAGCGCAGGCGATTTATTTTAGCAGCGGTTTTCTAAAGAGCGATCAGCTCACTGCACTCGCAGAAACACTTGAAGAAGAAACAGAAGCACGCGCATTTGCGTCCTTCCTGGCCGGAGAAGGAGCAAAGGGATGATGGAACTGCTTATACAATTATTTCCACTGGTGATTATTATCTTCGCCGCATTTCTTTTGTTGGCAATAACTCTGTGGAAGCGAAACTCCCCCGCCAAGTTACGGGATATTCCCGCACTTAGCCGTCTATATCGTATGTTGGGATTAAGTGTAGAAGATGGCACACGCCTGCACATCTCCCTCGGACATGGAAATCTGCTGGATGCGCGCGGCGGTTCAGCGCTGGCCGGGCTTGCAACCTTGCGCATCATTGCAGAAAAAACCTCCGTCAGTGACATGCCTGCCATCGCATCTTCAGGCGACCCCGTACTTGGGCTGCTCACACAAGACACCTTGCAAGCTGGCTATAAAGCGGCCGGCGTTGACGAAATGTATTCCCCAACCACAGGCCGTGTCACCGGATTAACTCCCTTTGGGTTTGCCGCCGGTGCAATGCAAATTTCCCGAAACGAAAAAGTTTCCACAACCGTCATGCTTGGGCATTTGGGTGTAGAAGCCGCGCTCATAGCAGACACCTCAGACCGCGACAACATAACCATAATCGGCGCGAGCGACGACATCAGCGGCCAGGCCGTCCTGTTTGCAAACACACAAGATGCATTGATCGGCGAAGAACTATTTGCCGCCGGAGCTTACCTCGGCGCCGGAACCTCACACACAGCCAGCCTGACCGTGCAAGATATTTTGCGCTGGCTGGTTATCGCCACCCTATTAGGCGGAGCAGCCATCAAACTTTTGGGGACAATCTAATGCGAGTATTTACCGCAGTCATCGCCATAGCCACAGGCATTTTGATATTGTTTGGCTACTTCTTCGAGCCATTCGCAATTGTGCAAACCCTTCTATTAAATTGGGCGATCATTCTTGCCAGCGTAGCGGTTCTTGTTGGAATATTCAATCTGACCTCAGTCCACATGAATAAGATTCGGCACAGCGAAAAGGGAAGCACCTACAGCGCGCTTCTTATCATCGGGTTGGTTGCCACTCTTTTCTTGGGCATTTTGCTGCGCCCACAACATAGCGCCATGCAAATGATACTGAATGGAGTCATCATCCCAACCGAAGCTGCATTAATGGGATTATTAACCATCTCCCTGCTCTACGCCGCCATCCGTCTCCTTCGCCGCCGCGCAGACATGATGGGCATTGTCTTTTTAGTAACGGCTGCCCTGCTATTCCTCGGTTCAGCCACACTGCCCTTCGGCGATATTCCAGTAATCGGCACATTGATCCGTCCCTGGGTCAGCCAAATCCTTGCACTCGGCGGCGCGCGCGGAATTTTAATCGGCGTGGCGCTTGGCACATTAACCACCGCCTTGCGCGTCTTATTCGGTATTGACCGACCCTATGGAGGACAATAATGGCAGACACCATTAAATGTCCAGTTTGCGGCGAGAATAATCCTGTTGGTCAGGAATTCTGTCAAAATTGCCAATCTCGTCTTCAGACCGCCAAAGGCACAGATTCGTTAATCAAGCCTGGGCAGGCTCCCACCAAAAAGAACACCTCCGAACTTGAGCCCATCCTGCCGCAATGGCTAAGAGAAGCCCGAGACTCGTCCCGAAATACCGACGCACCAGAAGTTCCGCAGATTTCACAAAAATCCGAACATCAACCGCCAGCCGCTCCGTCAGAAGATTTGCTGGCCGGGTTAAGATCCCAGTCAAGCGATGATGACGAAAGCGATACGCCAGACTGGCTTGCCAGCATTACAGGCGCAGCGCCCAAACCCCAAAAAGCCGCGCCCGAATCTTCTGAAGCCCGCCGAGTCGAATTGGGCGGCATCGGAGATTTTGCCCAGGAAGAACCATCAACCAATGATTCCGAGACTCCCTCCTGGCTGGCTGGTTTAACACCAAACGAATCACAAGCAGATGAAAAAGACGAGCTAACCGACTGGTTCCGCAACACGGATGATTCCAAGCCAATAGACTTATCAAATGCACAGCCTTCCTTTGACGACACATTCTCAAGCGCCTCTTCCATAGACGATACGCCTGACTGGCTGCGACAGATGTCTGCAGATGAGGATGCGAAAAAAGTACAGCAGCCGCCATCTACTGACCCACTATCAAGTTTGTTCCCATCTGACTCATCCGAAACACCCGACTGGCTGCGACAAATGGCAGCCGGACAGGAAGATGTCAGCCAGCAGCAGCCATCCTTTGAGACACCTTCAAACCTGACTCCAGCAAGTGCAGATTCTGAAACCCCGGACTGGCTGCATCAAATGGCGGCAGATGAAACATTGATCTCATCCACACCCGCAGCAGACGAGGCAAATAAAGCCCAGGAATTCTCGCTTGATATACCCGATTGGCTGCGCGGCATGGAAGACAACGCTCAAAGCGCCGACACTCCCAATTTAACAGAATCAGGCACGGGTAAGCCCCGACCGCCCGCACTTGTATCCACTGGTGAATTGCCAGCCTGGTTGAACGATCAAACCGATGCCACCCCCAAGCCCACTCAGGAGACAACTCCGAAATGGCTCAAAAAGGATACACCGGCATCCGTCACTGGTGAGTTGCCCGCCTGGTTATCCTCCAGCGAAGAGACAGTCCGCATATCTGGCACAGCGAAAGACAATACACCGGCGCAAGATGAACCTGCACAAGGTGATGTTCTTGGCGATTTGCCCAACTGGT
>Ga0209277_10000410_pt1 | contig 21707 bp, 18 predicted proteins | sample JI81AbrownDNA_FD_187503 | JGI IMG/M metagenome (GOLD analysis project Ga0209277, IMG submission 187503) | Wastewater effluent complex algal communities from Wisconsin, to seasonally profile nutrient transformation and Carbon sequestration -... | ecosystem: Engineered > WWTP > Effluent > Algae... | reverse complement strand
AAAAAAGTGGCGGACAGGGTCATCGATATTTCTGGCCAATTTTTGGAAGTCCAAGTGGAAAACTTAGGTTTTATCTTCCAAGATGAGGAAGTGGAAAAATCCATTCGCGAACAAAAACCGTTCATCTTAAACTCTCCACGGTCAAAGGCTGCTGCTTGCTTAACTCGCGTTACACATAATTTGCTACAAACGGAAGGTGGTTACGACGACGAAGAAGGACTGACGGGCTTTTTCAAAAAATTCTTTAGCTTTGTTGATTTCAAAGAGAAAGAAATGGAAAAAGAAATGGAAGACGAAGGTTAATTCGTTTGCAGATCGGGTTTGTCATCGGGTTTGCGATTTTAGGTGCTCTCATTAGTACCGTCTGCGGATTTTTAGTCGGAAACAGATTCACTTACATCCTGTTTGTCTCGGGTATTTCTACCTTTGCCTTTGGTGGACTTGGATTTGGAGTTTATTCCGTTCTCGAAAAAAAAGTGCCGGAATTTCTCGAATTTTTAGGCGAAATCTCGTTTGGGGGCTTCTCTTTCTCCAGGGAACATAGCGAGTATGATGAGTCTTATTCTGACGGTATGAACGCAGAATCGAGCCTCTCTGGCGAGGAACTGGGAGTCCAATCCGTGGCAGAGAGTCCGCACGACATCCTGCAAGCCCAAATCAAGTCCGGAAAATTCGGTGATCATATCATGGTGGATAAAATAGCGATTAAAAATGAACCAAAACTCATGGCAGAAGCGATCCGAACCATGCTAGCTAAGGACGATCCCGCAGAGTGATTAAATTTTATCGCATTTACCTGACATAAGAAAAAAAATGCTCTTGTAATTTTGGTTTTATTACGATTTTTACTATAAAGTAAAGAGTTTCCGGGTACCCGGTCAATTATGTCAAGATTGCTAGACAAGTACAATCAATTCGATGAGACCGATCTCTGGAAACAGTATCGAGTCAACAAGAACCCCGAAATACGTAGTTATCTCGTGGAGAAATATTCTCCGCTCGTAAAACACGTTGCTGGTCGGATTGCAATCGGCATGCCTCAAAACGTTGAGTTTGAGGATTTGGTCAGTTATGGCGTCTTCGGATTGTTAGATGCCATTGAAAAATTTGACCCTTCTCGTGAAATTAAATTTAAAACTTACGCGATGACGCGGATACGTGGATCTGTTTTCGACGAACTTAGGTCAGTTGACTGGATTCCTCGATCGATCCGACAAAAAGCGAAACAGTTAGAGGGCATCATCGCGATGCTCGAAAACAAAGAAGGTAAAAAAGTCGAAGATGAAGAGATTGCCAAGGAGCTTGGCGTATCCATGGAAGAATACAATTCCCTTCTCTCTAAACTTTCTGGAACCTCGCTCGTCTCTTTAAATGACATCTGGTTTCTCGGTGATGAAAATGATGAAGTCTCCTTTATGGAAACTTTGGAATCTCCGATGAATATGAATCCAGACAATATCATCGAAAAAGAAGAAATCAAAAATGTGATTGTGGAAGCGATTAAATCTCTTCCTGAAAAAGAAAAGAAAGTCATCGTCCTTTATTATTATGAGGACCTCACATTAAAAGAAATAGGTGAAGTGCTTGAGGTTACAGAATCACGCATCTCCCAGCTCCATACTAAAGCAGTCGCGAGACTAAGAAGCAAACTATCAAAAGTTAAGTCCGCCATACAAAAAAGGTAAGGGACATGTCCTTAACCGGATTTCTTAAAGAAGAGCTCACCGGATTCGAAAGAAAAGAATCGGAAGAAGTGGAGGTCATTGCAGACTCCATTGAAGAATGTCTCGCACTTGCTGCGAACCATTTCAATAAAAAAATTCACGAACTTGACTATGTTGTTTTAAAACGCGGAAAAAAGAGACTTTTTTTTGCTGAACCGTTTCATATCCGTGTTTCCTTGATTCCTGAAGACCTTATTCTCGAAGAATTAACTGCGTTAGATGATAAGCTAACTGGTGGTAGCGGGAAACTCGTTTCTAAAGACTTAAAGGATCTCGTTGCACCTAAAAATAAAGATGGTAGAGTCTCTGTAAAAATCTATCGTTCTGGTGTATTTTTAACGGTTGTTCCTCCTATGGGGGAGGGGCTTGCCATGACGCTCGCCGATGTTACAAAACGTCTTGCGTTTCGTGGAGTGGCCGGTGCAGATCCAGCACTTCTAAACAAAATCGTCAAAGAACGAACGGGAGAAGCAGTTCTTATCTCCAACCAAAAGCCGAAACAAGGAAACGACTCAAGCTGCAACGTAGAAATCGATTCCGATAAGATGCAGGCATTCGTGACCGTCTTTCCTGCTCGCCCAGGGGGAAGAGACCTCGAGGTGAATGATGTCACAGTCGCTCTTAAGAACTTAGGAATTGCTTATGGTCTCAAAGAAGCTGAAATCAAAAAAGCCCTTGATGAAGATAAAACCAATTCTCCGTTTGTCGCCGCAGAGGGCGATTATCCTGTAAATGGAAAGAACGCAGAAATAAAATATTACGTTCGAACAGAAAAGAAAATCAACTTCAAGGAAGACCAATCAGGACGAGTGGATTACAAAGACTTGGATATGATTGAAAACGTCGTTGTAGGCCAGGTACTCGCCGAAAAAGTTCCTGCAGAGAAAGCGAAGTTAGGACGAAATCTTTTTGGGATGATTCTTCCCGCCAAGGATGGCGTTGACATCGAGCTCAAACAAGGTAAGGGTACGATTCTCTCGGAAGACAAAATGCGTCTGACGGCAGAGGTCAACGGACAGGTGTTATACGTCTCAGGAAGGTTGTCCGTCGAGACAGTTTATCGTATCAATGGCGACGTCGGAGTCCGTTCGGGTAACATTACTTTCCTAGGTTCGATTATCATCACCGGCAATGTCGAAGATAATTATTCTGTAAAAGCTGCCGGTAACATTGAGATCTATGGCACGATTCAAAAAGCTATAGTGGAAGCCGACGGAGACATCATTGTTCGCCAAGGGATCACCGGACGAGAGGAAGCGAGAGTGGAATCAACAGGTGGCAATATCATCGCCAAGTTCATTCAGAATGCAACCGTGATTACTGAAAAAGACATCATCGTCCAGGAAGGAATTTTACACTCCCATCTTATGGCAGGCGGGAAGATTAGTTGCAAAGGCAAACGGGGCCAAATTGTCGGTGGAACCATCCAGGCAGCCCAATTGATTTCTGCGAAAGTAATTGGCTCTCAGGCCAATCCGCAGACAGATCTGATTGTGGGGGTAAATCCAAAGATCCTCAAACAGATCGGTGAGTATGACGCAAAAAAAAGCGAAAACCAGGCCAAATTGGAAACATTGACCAAAACAATGCGAACCCTCAAGGCAAGAAAGGAAACAGATCCTGCGACATTCTCTTCCGAGAACAACGAACATCTTTTGAAATTGGAAGCGGCGACAAAGAAGTTAGAAAAACGCATAGCAGAACATGAGCGGGAAATCCAGACACTCACAGCTTACATGGATGAGCAAGCCGCCAATGGGCGGGTCTCCGTCGAAAAGACGATTTTTCCTGGAACGACGATCCGGATTCGAAATGCCGATTTTAAACTCAGACACGAAACAAAGGCAAAAACTTTCTTCGAGGAAGACGGGCAGGTCCGAAGTACCAACTATGAAGATCCAGATGAAGATAAAAATGACTGGAGAAAAAAACGAGGTCGTGGTAGACCTAAGAAAGAGTAGGTACTGTCATGATATTGAATGAAACTTTTGCCAGTAATACACACCACTTTGAGATCGCCAGACGGGCTCAAAGTGAAACACCTTTCACGCACCAAAATCAAGTCGTAGAATTGCAGAAGGCGGCCATCACCAGCCAGCAGAAAGCACAAGTGGTTCCAGAAACAAAAAATTCCACAACATCCGCGAATTTGAGAACAAAAAGTGAAAGGGAAGAATTGGTTTCTTATACAAAAAAGGGACTCGATACGGCCAACCTAGCCGCATCGAAGGGTTCTTTTTTCGATTCAAGCGTCTAAGTATTAAATCTTCATCGTCCCCCGGAATGTTGTTGGAAATGTTCAAGTGGAGTCGAATCAATGGAGCTGTTTTCCCTAGTTCTTATCAATATGCTTTTTTGTGGGGTGATGTATGTTTTTATATCCGCCAAAGTTCAAAAAGCAGTTTCAGAATATTATGATACAAAGCTAAACCGGGCGATCGATATGGCCACTTCCGAAACAATGAAGGAGTTGGATAGTACGGTAGGCGTGATCGAATCGCGACTTGCTGCCCTTCGAACTCTGATGGAAAAGGCAGAAATGTTGGCTAAAGAGTTTAAGCACTATCAGATTTCGGATATCAGATCGACAGTTACAACTTCTTCCACCAAACAACATATTGATGAGGTGTCTACCTATTCCGATATGGGAATCTCTTTGGAAAAGGAATTGTCGAAACCAACGCCACCAGTTCCACAAGCGCCGATTCTCAAAGAACAGAGACTTGGAATTGGCCAAGTATACCAATCGAATGCCTACCGTGCCACCGAAGATGAAATCCAAACTACAGAGGGAGCAGTCAACCAAGCCTTCTCTAAGTTAGGAAAAGTAGTCAAAGGAATGATGGGGATGGAGGAAGACACCAAACCTTCCACGGAAGCAATTGGAAACGTACAAATACCTTTATTTAAACCCAAAACAGATTTTACCGTAGGTGGGGATCCATTCGCCGAAGATGAAAAACATTCTTCCGTGATTCGGGATGAGAACAAAGAAGGAAAGATTCGAAGAGAATTTTTAACACAATTCGCATACGCAAATGATCCTGCATACGCATCACATCAAAAAAATTTCGAGGACCAGATTCATTTATCTATCGAATCTGTTTTGGAAGAGTTGCCACCTAGCGCTACAAAAATAGACAAAGTAGTTTTTTTGTTGAAGAAAGGTTACAGTCACGATGAAATTTCGGAATTTATGAATATTGGATCGCATGAAATTCATTTAATTGAAACGATTCGACTTGATCGATCACGCAGAATTTAGTATTTTGGAAACATGTCTTCTTTTCCCGTCCTTAATGTCGGGTTCTCGAATATAGTATTTAAAGAAAAGATACTCGCGATTCTCCAAGCAGAATCGGCGGGTGCCAAAAGACTTCGGTCTGAAGCCAAAGACCAGTCACGTCTTATCGATGCTACCCAAGGAAGAAAAACTAGATCTCTACTTGTTTTGGATTCAGGTCACGTTGTTCTCTCTGCCATAAGACCAGATAGCCTAACGAAGAGATTGGAAAATTCTGATAACCATATCGGAATCGAAGATGAGGACGAAGAATAAATGACAGCTTCTCCCATGCCGAATTTATATATTATTTCCTCGGTTGCAGGAGGTGGAAAGTCTACCATCATCGAGAAAATCCTAAAATCACATCCTGATTTTTATTTTTCAATCTCGTGTACGACAAGAGAACCCCGACCAGGCGATACACCTGGAGTAAATTATCACTTTCTTTCGGTAGAGGAGTTTAAAAAAAGAATCGAAGAGGATGGTTTTTACGAGTGGGCTGAAGTCCACGGAAATTATTACGGAACACCAAAGGCACCGATTCTAGAGGCCCTTGCAAAACACCGAGTCGTATTACTGGACTTAGATGTACAAGGAGCCCGAACAGTAAAGAAAAAGAGGCCAGAATCTGTTACGATATTCATCCAACCACCCAGCCAAGAAATTTGGATTGAGAGATTAATAAAAAGAGGTACTGACCCCCAAAAAAGCATAGAAAAACGTATCGAAAACGGGTTAAAAGAACTCGAGGAAGCGCCTAACTTTGATTACGTAGTTATAAACGACCAGTTAGAAAAAGCTATCTTGGAAGTAAAGTCCATCCTCTATTCAGATTTTGGCTCTGCATCTTCATCGTCTAAGGACTTGCCATAACCTGGCACCTGTTTAGCGCTCGCATCTAGCCACTTATTAGAGATTACAGATCGCCTCTCCGCAGGGAATAGGGTAAGAAGATACGTTGTAATCGTTGGCCTACCTTCTTCTTCCGCATCTTGATCCATTTGCTCAAATACTTCAATTATATCATAGTCCGGCCAATTGAGTAACATATCTCGGGCTGATTCCGGTGGCATGTTGGCAACTTTGTTCGCAAGTACTTTTACTTTTTCTTTTCTTGCCGATTCTCTTTTGGCTTTTTCAGCCATTTCTTTCTCTTTTCTCTGGATACCTTCTTTCAACTCTTCTAAACGTTCTTTGTCGGTTGCCAAAGAAGATTTGGCTGATTCTAACTCTGATCTAAGTTGATTGAGTTCTTCCATATCCTCAACCAACCTTTCCTTTGCTTTTTCGATCTCGAGTTTTTCTAGTTCAGTCGGAGAAAGAAGATCTTGATTTACGAGACTAGGTTGTCTTTTTAGGAAAGGAAAATACTCTTCGGCATTGATAACTTGAAAATAATCAAAAATAAAAAAACCGATCGCTACTAAAAAGAAAATCAATAAAATCAAAAAAAATGATCTCGCGTTGTCTGAAACACCTGCCATCTTTTACCTACCTTGTCCCATAAAATATTTTTCGTAAAAATCTCTGATATTTTTAAAATCACTCATTAGTTCGTCTCCGCCATCTTCTCGGTTTAAAATTTTAAAAGTTTTCGGAATCTTCTTCGATTTTTTCGAATCCTCCGAAAATAAAGAATCTAACATTTTTGAATGTGCCACCACATTTTCGTTATACTCTTCAACCTCTCTTCGTTCGGCTCTGCTGCGTTTCTTTTTCCACTCATTAAATCGATTTTCTTTTAGTATCTCTAATACTTTTTTGTTTTTACGAGCTAATTGAACATCTTGCCTTACGATATCCACTTGTTTGTTTTTTTCTGAAATTTTAAAATCCAAATCATCATTGAGTTTTGTTAAACCATGAATGTAACTTTCAATCGAAAGATAATCTGATAAACTTGTTCCAACCCTAGCGCTCGATTCGATATCTAAATAAGACTTTTCAATTTCCGATTCGTTAAATTCTCGTTCAGCGAAAAGCGCATTGAGCTCGGAGACGACAATAGAGAGTCTTTTTAATTCTTCTTCCTCTCGAATCTCTCTCAGTTTTAAAACTGTCTCTAAACTGTATCGAAAGCGTTTCACACCTGTCTATTTCTAGTCTTTTCGCTATTTTTTGTACTCTTTTTTACTTGTTCTTTAAAAAAAATGTGAGACGAACATATGGAATTGGGTCATTTTTTAACATTCCTAATTGGTCTCTGTCTCCTCTCCAGTTTTCAAGTTTGGTCATCGCCGATTGATTTGATCAGCAAATTCCAAGGTAAGCCTGTGTTTTTAGAAGGGGACTGGAATTTTTATCCCCACCAACTGCTCTTGCCTGGGAGTGAGCCTGGAAAATTTGCTCTGCCACTTCGAGTTCCTGGAACTTGGAATCAAATATTAGGAACAGGCAATGGATTTGGCACTTACACACTTAGGATTCCTTCACCGAACGGTTTGGATCGGGAAAAAACATATGGTCTCAAAGTTCCCGATATGGCGACAGCTTACGCAGTCTACTGGAATGGTAAAAAATTAGGAGAGGCAGGTCAGGTATCGAAACGAAAGTCCGAGGGCAAACCGTCTTATCAATTTCATCTATTTCCCCTTGTATGGGCAGATGGCGAAAATGAACTCATCATTCAGATTTCGAATTATCATCACGCAAGAGGTGGGATGTGGGAGCCTCCTCTCTTCGGAGAATGGGAAAAACTAAATCAGGTTTATCATCGTGATCTAGCCTCCTCTCTATTTTTGTCAGGAGCAGTATTCATAATCGCTCTCTATCATTTCGGTTTGTATTTTTGGCGAAGAGTAGATTTAGGAAATTTATTATTTGGTTTAGCCGCCATTATTTTGAGCTTACGAACACTCGTTACTGGGGAACGATTTTTAGTGAACGAGTATGAATATCTATTTGGCTGGGAATTTTTTATTCGACTTGAATACTTTACGTTCTATTTATCTCCTTTTCTTTTCTTTTCTTTTTTTAAAGAGTTTTATCCTGATTACTATCCAAAATGGATGCACTGGTCACTAGGTGTACCCACTTTATTTTTCTTACTTCTTCTTATTTTTACCGATGCTGTCTTTTTTACGGCAATGAATGCTTATTTTAATTTGGTTTTATTATACGGAATAGGTATCATTTTACAAGGAGTATTTAGGGCAGTATGGGAAAGAAAGGAAGGTAGTTTTTTATTTTTACTTGGTTTGCTCGCGATGGCGGTTGCTTCCATCATTGATGTTTTAAATGCATACCAATTGTTGTTTTCGATCGAAGCAGTACCAATAGGAATATTCCTTTTCATTTTGATTCAATCCCTGACACTGAGTCGAAAATTTAGCAAAGCCTTTTCAGAAGTAGAAACACTCTCAAAAAAACTTTTGGCACTCGATAAACTCAAGGATGAATTTTTAGCGAACACTTCGCATGAATTAAAAACCCCGTTAAATGGAATTATAGGGATCGCAGAATCCATGTTTGATGGAATTGGTGGAAAATTAAATTCAGAACAGAGAGAAAACATAGGGATGATTATTAGTTCTGGAAAAAGACTGAATTCCCTTGTTGATGATATTTTAGATTTTTCCAGGATGAAAAATCGAGATTTAAACTTAGAACTCAAATCGATAAGTTTGCAAAATGTCTCTGACTTGGTTCTCGTGATATCGAGACCATTATACATGAAAAAAAACATTCATGTTCGGAACAATATACCTATGGATTTTCCTCCGATATTAGGTGACGAGGCCAGATTGCAACAAATACTTTTTAATCTGATTGGAAACGCGATTAAATTTACTGATCGCGGGAAGATAGAAATTGGTGCAGAACTCTCGGAAAAAATGGCTAAATTTTCTATTTCAGACACAGGGATAGGAATTCCAATTGATAAATTTGAAGAAATATTTCATTCCTTTGAACAAGTGGATTCTTCCACAACACGGCAATTTGGTGGCACCGGTTTGGGACTAGCCATAACGAAACGATTGGTGGAACTCCATGGTGGTATGATTTGGGTAGAATCGAGTTTAGGAACTGGTTCGGTATTTTATTTTACACTTCCTCTCGCCCTGGTAAACGAAATTCCTTTAGAAAAATTATCAAATAAGAAAAGAGATTTATGGATATCACTTCCATCCGACGAATCCCTTCAGCCGATTGAAGATGAAGACTTGAGTAGCCCTAAAGGGGATCGGATTCGCGTTCTTGTCGTCGATGATGAGCCGATTAACCGTCATGTTCTAAGAAATCATTTAACACTCATTGGATGTGAAGTAATAGAGGCAGCAAACGGTGGTGAGGCTATCAGTCATATTCGAGATTCTGGACCATTCGAATTGATGTTATTGGATATTATGATGCCCGGAATGAGTGGGTATGATGTTTGTTCTGTAATTCGGGAATCTCATTCATTGTATGAACTTCCAATTTTATTTCTGACAGCAAAAAATCAGATAACAGACATTGTTGCCGCCCTCGAAGCGGGAGGAAATGATTATCTTTCGAAACCTTTTGATAAAAGAGAACTGATATCCAGGGCCAAAAATTTAATCACTTTAAAAAAAGCTGTGGCTGAGCAAAATAAATTTATCGCATTCCAAAACGAATTGAGTGTCGCCCGAAAATTGCAAAGTTCAATATTGCCAGAATTCGCGCCTGAAATGAAGGGACTAACTTCTGTTTTTTATTATGAGCCTATGGATAGTGTGGGAGGGGACTATTTCGATTTTCATGAAATTTCTCCGACTGAGTTAGGTGTAATCATTGCCGATGTATCTGGTCATGGAATTCCTGCAGCCCTCGTATCAGCCATGTTGAAAATCGCATTTTCGACACAATTTAGATATACGAGAGACCCGGTACAATTGCTTTCCCAGATTAACACAACTCTAATGGGAAAAACCAAAGGAGCTTTTTTAACTGCTAGTTATATTTATATCAATCTAGAAAAGATGGAAGTAACACATGCTCGATGTGGGCATTTACCTTTGATTATTCTAGGAAAATATGAAAACGATCCGATTCTCAGTTTGCCTCAAGGCAAGTTGATAGGGTGGATTCCGGAATTAGATATGAAATCGGAAACAATTAAAATCAAGCCAGGCGATCGGCTCGTTTTATATACGGATGGGATTACAGAAGCAACGGGTGCCAAAAAAGAAATGTTAGGTGACGTTAAATGGCAATTAATGTTGCAAAATTCGATGGAACATAATTTGGAACGAGCGAAGGATCAATTGTTATCCGAAATTAAACAATTTACTGGAGGGAAATCTCCAGATGACGATGTGACTCTTGTTATACTCGAAGTGAATTAAAAATCATCTTCTGCTTTCGATCGAGTCGTCAATATTTGGGAAAGTTTTTTGATGGAATCTTTATACGATGATTTTTGTTCAATTCTTTGGATAAGAAACTCGTCTATTTCATCTTTTTTATCGATCGCCATATCAATTTTCGGATCTGCTCCGCGAGCATATGCATTAAGTAAAATGATATCTTCCGAACCTTTGTATTTTGAAATCAATTCGCGGATAAGAGATGCATGCATATAATGGTCTTCGCCAACGATCTTTTGCATCAGCCTGGAAAGGGACGCAGGTACATCAATGGCAGGATAATGACTGCGTTCTGCAAGTTTTCTAGTCAGGACTATGTGACCGTCAATAAATCCTCTAACTTTATCTGCGACAATATCATCCATATCGTCTTCTGCATCCGTTAAAATTGTATAAAATCCGGTAATTGAACCACCATTATGTGATGTTCCGGCGCGTTCTACGAGCTTGGCCATCTTAGTAAAAACACTGGATGCATATCCTTTCGTGACGACAGGCTCGCCTATAGAAAGTTCTCTGAGTGCTTCCGCATATCTTGTTAACGAGTCCATGTAAAGGTTTACTGACTTTCCTTTGTCACGGAAATACTCTGCAGCTGAACATGCAAGATGAGCACAACTCACTTGTTCCATTTTTGAGGAATCAGAGGTGGATACGAATACGACGGATCGTGCTAACGCTTCTTTTCCAAGTTCAACATTGAGGAATTCATTTACCTCTCTCCCCCTTTCTCCAATCAGCGCAACTACGTTAACATCTGCATTTGTATAACGAGCTATCATACCGAGTAAACTCGATTTACCGACACCCGATCCAGAGAAAATCCCGATCCTTTGGCCACGACCTACAGTTAACATTCCATCTATGGCACGAACGCCTGTTTCTAATATTTCTGTAATGGGAGGTCTATCAAGTGGGTTCAAAAATTTCGGTTCTGAGCCACGCTCTTCTTTTGTGATCAGTAAACCTTTGTTGTCGATAGGTTTTCCTAGACCGTTTAACACACGTCCGAGTAGTTCATCACCAGCATTTAAGGTAATTTTCCTTCCAGAGGAAAACACAAATGCATGGGGAAAAATTTCTTGTGTATCACCTAGCGGCATCAAGGTGTATAGATGGTCTTTGAATCCAACGAGCACACAGGCAAGATAACCCTTGTCACTCCCTCTTTCCACTTCTAAGATTTCACCAACTTTGGAGTCAGGCGGACCCTGCGAGTAAATAACATTCCCGACGACAGACACGACCACCCCGCTCTTACGAATGGGTTCAATCTTCTCGACGACATTCAAATATTTTGAAATGGCGTCGATGTGTTCTGTAAATTTTTTTTCTATCATGGTCTGCTAGAGGTAAACTAGCAATGGGACATAATTAAATCAAGCCATTTGAGCCCATTTTTAAGGACAGCTGCGAATCCGGTCAAGAGTCGTGATCATTTTGGCGTCGGGCATTTTTTCGCCGACCTGAATCTTCCAAGGATTTTGGCTTTCGACAAAACTTTCGCGAAAGGCGATTTTTCCGAAATTGGTGCTCGGGTTAAAACATTCTGGAAAAGAGGTGGCTTGTCCTAATTTTCCGTCTTGGAGCGAGAGGATTCTGTCAGGTGTTCGGAGAAACAATGTCGAACCATCCTTGGACCACCTCATTCCATAGAGAGGCAAAGCTGTCCAGAAGCTGATCGGATACGAAACGACTTTTTGGCTCATGGTCTCAAGAATTCGCAGTTCAAACTCTGAAAACTCCCAGTTTTTGTCCGAAAGGGCAGTGATGAGTGCAATCTGTTTCCCGTTAGGTGAGGGGCTTGTTTGGAAAATAACTAAATTTTCTGGGGTGGCTGGATACGAATACGAGGGTTGGTCTGCCGGATAAACGGAAAGTCTCTGCGAAAGGGTGCCATACTCATCATTTTTCCCATGCAAGAGAATCAAAACACGGGACTCAGCATGATAAAAAACAGATTCAGCGAGGGTCCAGGAGGGGATATTCCAGGTTTTTTTAACCGCATTCCCCTGGATCAAGTTCAATATCGAAGTATAATCCTTTTTGTCGGTAGTTCCATTCAATGGATTCCACGACTGTTTTTCCTTATAATGTACTTCTACGCTGACAGCGGTGTTCGCATTGCTGGGAGAGAGTTCCGGTTGTAGGTTTGTTTCTTTCCATATCATTTGTGAACAACCAAAGAAAATCAGGGTAAGACTTGTGAGCGTAAAAACTGAGTACTTCATGCATAAAGTAAACGAGTTCAAAGAGGAAAGTAAACCAAAAGTTCGGCTCCTGGATCGAAAAAAAAAGGGGATCAGATGATCCCCTAATCAAACGAAGCAAGAGTTAGGTTTATTTCCCTTTTTTAGCTTTTGCTTTCTCTTTGTTTTTTTGATCGATCTGAGCGCGGTGCTCATCACAAAGTCTATAAAGTTTTCCTGTAAGTGGGTTTTTACGAGTTACTTTCGTTCCGCAAACGATGCAAAGACCATTTGCTCTTCTTCTTTTGTAGAGTTGTTGAACTCGCTCAGCGCCAGAAGCTTTATACTTTGAAATCTGAATGCGGAAGCCTTTGAAAAGGTAATTTCCGATCGACTTCTCAGGATCTTTCTTTAGATCATCTGCAATTTTATCAATTTGTCCTGGGCCTACTTTAAGTGGTTCCATAGCTTTCTTTTCCTTTTTAAAAATCTTAAATTTATATTTTAGACGAAACTTTTTCGCCTCTCTACATAGTTTAACGGTTAGCTTGGTATTATTTCAACTTTTTTTTTTCTAAATTATTGTTTTTTTACCGCTAGGCGTTAGAAGATGCTAGTTATTCGATGTTTTACTACAAATTTAAGAATCTATTTTTAATAAAACATTAAATAGGCGTCCCATAATCAATATTAGTTTACTTTAATATTGCTTAGGCTGGCAATCTTGATAGCCTTAGGGTAAGTGGGGCAAGCTTCCACGCAGAGTCCGCATCCTGTACAGTTAGAAGCGGAGAAAATAGGCAAATTTGCTCGGAAATTCACTGTTTTTTCAATAGGGCAAGCCAATTGGCATGCTTCACATGTCTTCTCTCCTGTTTTATCGTTAATGCAATGTTTACCGATCCCTTTGGCTTTTCCGAATTTTATTTTCATCTCAGACTCATCTTTGGCTATCAAAGCATCCTCTGGACAAGCATGAATGCATGGCCAATCAGTGCAGAGATGACACGCCTTCGCGTTCGGATCTAAAAAGGGGAAAGTTTTGCCTAGTTCCTCTGATGTAACAGGGAATAAGACGGTGTAAGGGCACGAAAAAATACATTCATTACATCCGGTACACAAAGAAAAAAAATCCTTACTCGCTCCTGGAGGTAAAGCGAGAGACTGAAAGAGCTTGGATTTCTTTTTTGATGATTTTTTGGGTTCGGAAATTTTTTTAACAGGTGTTAGAAATTTTTCCGAAGGTGGTTTTTTTTCCTCCGTCCATACTTCTTTGATGGCAGAAGTCACTTGGTCTGACTTATCAAAGGCAAATTGAAACATAGAACGCATTCCTTCGCGGAAAAGGTCTTTTCTCTTCATTGATTTAACTCCAAAAAGGTTCCAGTGTAACCGTACGGTAGGTGATGGGTCATTAAAATGACTCTGTAAGGTGGAAACTCTACTGCAATCCTAAACATTTTCCAATTTCAGAATTTTTGATCTTCGGAAAAATATCTAACCGATATTAGATTTTTTTCCGAAGGTAGATTTTTTGTTGGCAGTATAACGTCCGGTTCGGTGGAAAGTAGGACTAAGGGCTGTTGGGGACAAAAAAGGGAACCCGTGGAGGAAAACTGTGTTAGGAAAAAAATCTAACGAAAGTTAGAAAAAAATCTGAAGGTAACTTTTCGGGTCAAAAAAAAGCCACCCAAGGTGGCTTTGGCACTTTTCCTATTCGGCAATCCGTTCGATCTGGGCCCCTAAGGACCGCAGACGGGTATCGATCGCCTGAAACCCCCTGTCGATTTGAACGATGTTATGAATTTCGCTCGTACCTTCCGCACAGAGGGCTGCGATGATCATCGCCATCCCGGCACGAATATCGGGGCTTGCGACTCTCTGCCCATACAAACGGGAGGGACCAATCACAACGGCTCGGTGAGGGTCGCAGAGGATGATTTGGGCACCCATCGCGATGATGTTATCGACGAAAAAAAGGCGGGATTCAAAGAGTTTTTCATGGATGAGAACGGTTCCGCGACACTGTGTCGCCGTGACAAGGGCAACGGAGGTCATGTCGGCGGGAAACCCAGGCCAGGGAGCATCATCGATTTTGGGGGTGGCGCCATGGTAATCCGGGATAATTTCAAGTTTTTGGTCTGACGGGACAAGAATCCCACCATCTACTGGTCTGACCTCGATCCCCAAACGCGAATAAACCATTCGAATCATGCGAATGTCCTCCAAATGGACATCTCGGATCAAAATTTCGCCACCTGTGACAGCCGCCAGGCTGATAAACGAGCCAATTTCCAGATAATCAGAACCGATTCGGTGTGTTAAGCAACCTTCCGGCGAGGTGAGTCGGCTCACACCTTGGATCTGCAATACATTGGTGCCGATTCCTGTGATTTGGGCGCCTGCGAGATTTAAAAAACGACACAAACCTTGGACATGTGGCTCAGAGGCTGCGTGTCGAATCGTTGTCACTCCTTCGGCAAAAACGGCAGCCATGACAGCGTTTTCTGTGGCCGTGACAGATGCCTCATCTAACAAGATATCTTTTCCGATCAGCCGATCAGCGGTGATTTCGTAACCGTCAGGAAACACTTCAATTTTAGCTCCAAGGGCTTCGAGTGCCAAAAGATGCGTGTCCATTCTCCGTCTCCCGATTTTGTCTCCTCCTGGTTTGGGTAAAAACACCCTCCCCGTTCTCGCAAGGATGGGTCCTGCCAGGGTCACAGCTCCTCGGAGTTGGGAACACAGTTCATAGGGAAGATCCGATTTTACCGTGTTTTTTTTGTGGAAAAGATAACTGCCTGGAGTTTCCATGGGAGTGATCTCAACGCCTATGTGTTTTAAGACTTCCATCAGTTTCAAGACATCAGCAATTTGCGGAAGGTTTTCTAGGATCACGTCCTCCTCCCAAAGAAGAAGGGCACCGAGAAGAGGCAAGGCCTCATTTTTGTTTCCTTGGGGAACAACACTTCCGTGTAGAGGATTTTTGCCGATAATTTTAAAGTAGGATGAGCTCACGATTACCACCTAGGTTAGGTAGAGCATATCAGAGGAAAAGTAATTTATGAATCTCGCAAATCAACTCCCATGGGTCTGGCCCACTTTCCATAACGTTTATTTTTTCTACTTATTTCTCATTCTACTCGGTGCTTTCCTTTATGCAAGGGTTATGAATTATGCGCAGAAAAAACAGAAGAATGTTTTTAGCCACTGGAATGAATTCCAAAAATTCGCGCAGGTGAGAAAATGTAACCAGGCAGAAATCAATATACTGAAAGCATTTTATGATACTCTTGATTCTGAGACAGCGGAACTTTACCTTTTGCCTGAGAATCGCGGAAAACTCAAGAATGCACTGTATAAATATTTTTTAAATTCCCCTGCCACTCCTTCAGAACGGGAAGTTGATTTGTTTGATAAACTCTTTCGATCCTCACAAGAGTTTAAAAAAGAAATCACGAGTTTGGAAGACATTGCTGTTGGAGAGATTTGTGCTTTGGAGGCAGAGGGAAGGGAGGAGCTAACGTATGTTTTACAAAAGACAAGCGAAGATTTACTTCTTTCCACAAAAGCACTCTCAAAAGATTTACTCGTTCCAGGTAAAGAGGCAAAATTGTATGTATTTCGGCCAAGTAGCGGAGGTTATCTGCTTCCAGGCCATATCATCAAAACGCATGAAAAAGGAATTATTTTTCGATTTAAGGGAGAGATTGAGCGCAAAGGGGAAGCCCATCTTATGTTGCTCGCGAAATACTCGTTAATCATCAGTCCGTGGCCTAGAAAAGAAAATGAACCTGAAACAATTGATTTAGATAAAAATAAACTTTTGTTATCTGAAGAGAACTTGGATCGTCAATTTGAATTATTAAAAAGAATTTCAAAGGAACAATCATCTGGTAAGGAAGATCGGTTTAAGCTTCCAGAATCAGCAAGAAGTTTTACTGCTCTTTCCGAACGGATTTCCGATCGAGGTTTAACCTTTGAATTTCCAACTTCGGTATCACAGGAAGTGTGGAAGTTCCAAGACCTTTGGGAAGTTCATTTTACATTTCCGGATGGACCTACGATTGATGTGAGAGGTAAAATGTTTCCTGTTAAACAAAAATCGGACCTCTTTTTAATTCGATATGTAGACGCCGATGAAACTCTTCGAAAAACTATTTACGAAGAGATCAAAAAGAGGGGAGGACAGAGAGAAATTCTTTCCTAGATCCCTTGTGGAAAAGCACCAATGGACGGTGTTTTTCCTTCTTTCGGCAATAGAATCAAGTCTGCTTTTTGGATCTCCTTGCCTTCTAATACTTTGTCTCCCATGGATTCCCATGAATCTGTGGTCAAAGAAAAGGATAAAATATATTGAAGATTCTTTAATTGGGGCAATTTGATAAATGGTGTGCCACCATGGAAAACCACAAAACTCTTGTTCGGGTATTTTTTTGCAAGACCTGCAATGATTAGAACCTCTTTTTCTGAACGTGAATCGAAGAAAAATGTGGTAATCTCAGTTTTTCCGTTCCATTTTGCGAGAGTTTTAATATTTCCTAAGGGAACATCTTTGAGAGCTTTTTTAAGATTGGGATTTTTTACAAATTGAAGAGCACCTGTTGTCGGATTTTTTGATGGTAAGTAATTGGCTGGAAAGGAACGGATCGAATCTCTTGTGATTTCTTTTAAAAAGAATCCAGATTTTTCATATTCGCTGAATTGGGCTTTGCGTTCTCTTTCGTTCCCTTCTAAATATTCTTTTAAGTTTTGATTTTCTGATAAGATTTCTGGGCTGATGGAATCTGCATTGTACAAACCTAACTCTATTTTTTTTCTGATCTGTTTAAAAACCGCCTCCTTCAAGATATTTTTTTCGATTCCTTTTTCATCTTTATAAGCAAAATCTCCCGCTTGATAGGCAATCAGTAGTTGTTCTTTGAATTTTCTGGCAGTTTCTCCCCAACTCGTTAATAAAACGATATTCGCTCCGGCTTGTAAGGCGAGAACGCCTGGACGTTCTTTTTCGTAGTTCTTTGAAATCGCATGCATCTCCATCGCATCTGTTATGATGATTCCATCAAATCTCAACTTCTGTCGCAGAATTCCGGTTAGGATTTTTTTTGAAAGAGTAGCAGGATATTTTTCATCAATCAGCGGATACACAATGTGAGCTGTCATTACGGCTTGTGCACCGGATTCGATCGCTTTTTTAAATGGAATGAGTTCCAATGCCTCTAATTCAGATAGCGTTTTATTGATAATCGGAAGACCTAAATGGCTATCCACGTTCGTGTCCCCGTGACCAGGAAAATGTTTGATGACTGGTAAAGCACCACCTAACCGAGCACCATTTTCGTAAGCAACCCCAACACGGGAGACCCTAGAAATGTCAGAACCAAAGGAACGTGTGTTAATCACTGGATTAAAGGGATTGTTGTTGATATCAAGGACAGGTGCGAATAAAAAATTTATACCTAACTTTCTCAGTTCATAAGAAGTAACAAATCCCACCGTTTTTCCCCATTCTTCATTTCCTGTTTGTCCAACAGCCATTGCACCAGGGTATCCTGTCACTCCATCTTGGACGCGAAACACTCGACCACCTTCTTGGTCAGTGGAAATGAGAAAAGGCTGCAACTTTTCCTCGGTAGCTGCTTTTTGTAAGTTTGATGTAAGGTTAATAATCTCTTCTCGTTTTCCTAAATTTTTCCCAAATAAAATAATTCCACCTGGTTTCGTATTTTTAATTTCTTCCATTGCAATGTCATCGACTGTTTTACTTGGGATGGCAATGTGAATCGTTTGGCCGATCAATTCCTCTGCGGACATTTTGTTCGTTAATTCCCAAGCCTTCTGTGTTAAAAAGGTCTCTCGTTCGGTTGCGGCAAGTTCTGTTAAATAGAAATTAAAAAAATAAGAGGAGCCGATAAATCCGAAGACCAAAAAAAGAGAGAAAATGATGCGTAGTAAGATTCGATTCATGATATGACGCATAGAGTTTCGTTTAAGGCGATATTGACAACCAAGAAAAAGTACCTAGCTACTTTGTAAATACGTCTAACTATTACAGTGGATACTTTTTATCAAACTCTACCTGCTCTTCCTGATTTCAAATCGTCATTTGAAAAAAACAATTTTTTACCTGTTCCGGATGATTGGTTTTTGATGATTACGGACATCGCAGGATCGACGAAAGCAATCGCCGAAGGTCATTACAAAGACGTGAATACCGCTGGGGGACTGACAGCCATTGCCGTGGCAAATGTATATGGGCATATGGACTTTCCTTTCGTTTTTGGCGGGGATGGTGTAACATTTTTACTTCCTTTACAATACCTTTTTCCAATACGTTCGGCTATCGCAGATACGATTGGAAAAGTAAGGCAAGCTTACAACTTAGAACTTAGAGCAGGAATAGTCCCCGTACAAGTGTTATATGAGAGAGGGGCAAAGTTGTACGTGAGTAAGTTCAATGCTTCCCCACACTATAACCAATGTTCAATTTATGGCGAAGGTTTAGAGCTCGCCGAAAAATGGATCAAGTCGGGACAAGACGAATCTTTCCTCGTGAGAGAAACTGAAAAAATAACGGAAGCTGATTTTACTGGGTTTACTTGCAGGTGGCAAGATATCCCGAGCTCAAAAGGGGAAGTTATCTCATTAATTTTACAACCCACGCAGAAAGAATATGAAAAAGCATCTAAAATTGTGAGTAGAGTTTTAAATTTCATACGAACTGAATTTGGAGAAGAGAAAGATTATCATCCCATTCAAACTGGAAACCTAAAAACGGATGATGGTCCCTACCTAAAAAATGAGGCTCTGGCACATAGTGGCGGCAAAAAGGGGATTCGATACTATATAAGATTATTCAAAATATGGTTTGAAGTTTTTGCTGTACGCTTGTCCATGAAATTTCAACTTCCATTAAAATCAGGACATTATGAACTCAAAAGGCTGAAAGATTACCAGGTGATGTCTGCTGATTTCAGAAAATTTGATGGCACTTTAAAAATGGTGCTTAACAGCTCCGCGAAAAATAGAATCGCCCTAGAACAGTATTTAGATGACCTTTCGTTAGAAGGTAAAATACAATACGGAATACATATTTCCAATCGATCCCTTATGACTTGTATCTTAAAAGCAGGAGAATCGCAAGAAGTTCATTTTGTAGATGGGGCGGATGGAGGTTTTGCACTCGCGTCGAAGATGTTAAAAGAGAAGTTATCAAAATCATAATTTCTCCACTACAAAAAACATCTCAATCTCACCTTTATTTTTGGCGAAAATTTTTCCACGTGCCTCGCAGCGAAAGGAACCTTTGATCATTTGGTATGTGTCTTCAGAGATATTGATTTTACCAGGCTCTCCATTGGATTCCAAACGAGATGCGATATTTACTGCATCTCCCCAAATATCATAAGAGAATTTCTTTTTGCCAATCACACCTGCAACAAGGGGTCCAGAATTGATACCAATTCTTAACTCCCAAATTCTCCTGCCAGATTCTTTCCTCTCCGCCTGGTCTGTTGCCATAAAATTTTGGATGTCCCAAGCAGCATTAACGATCGCAAGCGCATGGTCTTTTCTCGTTTCTGGCAGGCCACAGGCACACATATAAGCATCACCGATTGTTTTTAATTTTTCCAAACCATATGTTTCCGAAATTTTATCGAAGTGAGAAAAATAATAATCCAGTTCGATGACTAATTCTTCGGGACTGAGTTGGTTCGCTATTGTCGTAAAATTCTTAAAGTCAGTGAATAGAATTGAAGCCGATTCGAAGTAAACAGGTGTTACTTGACCATTTGATTTAAGTTGATCTGCGATTTCTTTTGGCAAAATATTTTTTAACAAATCTTCAGAGATTTTTTTTTCCTTTTTTAACTCCTGGTTCAGTATTTCTAGTTCCTCCTTCTTTTTTTGAATCACTTGTTTGGCAGTTTCGATTTCATTATTCACGGTTTTCATCATGGAACTATGAAAGTCTTTCACATGTTCGAGATTGGTTCTGTAAACCTTTTCTCTATCGAGTTTCAGATTTAAAAAGTGAATTTCTTTTTTAAGTTCTTCAATGATGTTTGCTTCCTCTTGTAAGCTTACGGAAAATAAATTTTCAAATTTAGTAACCGAGTGAGTGATCGGAAGAGAATTTGTACCTATCAATAAATTTATAAGAGTACAATTATGCAAATGACTTTCAGTTTCACCAACAAAAGGTCCAATTTCTCCAAATGTATAAAACCCAAAGATTGGCAGATCTTTAGGAAGGGAATCTTTAAGGATCTCAATTTCGCGTTTTACTTTTGTGCCGAGAATGTGTTTTCGCATGATGCAGGAGAAGGTAAAAGCGACTCTTGGAACAAATTGTTTTTCTGAAAAAGTTTCCACTTTGCTGCTCTCTTCTAGATCAGTTAAAATATAATCGCGCGATGCCTCGGTAATCTGAATCTCGGATCCCTCCGCAATCTCTCCCGCAAACAAAATGGAGCCCGTCTTTTCATCGTAACCTCCCGGGACACGAAGGTAAAATTGTTTGGATCCTTTTTCATACACAGCCAGCGGAAATTCGGGTGCTGGGAATGAATATTCTCCTAAATAATAATGATAATAATCTAACGCCTTCATATCATCAATGGTGTAAACGGTTTTACCATCGCTCTTGGTGACTAAAGCTCTTCGGCCGATCGGTTGCCAAGTGTTTGAAATGGAGTAGGCAAATTGGATCGGAGTTGTCATCAAAAGAATGACTGTGGCATTTGAATACACGCAAGATTGGTAGAATAACTTGAGGCTAAAGTCACTTCCGAAAGGTCTTGCAGAAACACCGCCAAACACTTTACACTCTTTGCCTAATTGGCGATTCAATTCATCAAGCACGCCATTCGCAGAAATCGAAAAACTATCGGTAAAAACAATACACAGTTTTTCTTGTTTCGATAATTTCTTTTTTGCAGTCGAAATGGCAGCCTTGGCAATAGATTCTGAGTTATGATTCGGATCTGTGCCGATACCAATTCCCATTTCCACTTCATCCGATGCAAATAACATGACAATTACAGAATCATCACTAAAACCAAAATCACTTGTGAGCTCCCCAGCTGTCGTACAGCCGATTGTCTGAGCATCTGGCAAACGATTGTTGATAATCTCTAACATACGATGATGATCATAAGTTTGACCTGCAAAAACG
>Ga0209277_10000407_pt1 | contig 21779 bp, 19 predicted proteins | sample JI81AbrownDNA_FD_187503 | JGI IMG/M metagenome (GOLD analysis project Ga0209277, IMG submission 187503) | Wastewater effluent complex algal communities from Wisconsin, to seasonally profile nutrient transformation and Carbon sequestration -... | ecosystem: Engineered > WWTP > Effluent > Algae... | reverse complement strand
AATGTTGCAGTGGTCGTCAGTATCCAGGGTCAGCTTCCGCTGCTGGAGCCAATGGTCGGCACGGCGAACGCCGTGCACTTCTGGCGCGAGTTCCCGCAGTGAATGAGCCCGGCCTCGGGGGCGGGGCGTACGAACATCGTCCGGGGGCTGCGAAAACTGCGAAGGATGCCTGGTGGCGTTGCTGCGCCTAGATCAGAAGCATCGCCTTGGCGAATACGGATACAAGTCGGCAGCGCGCGGACATGACAGCCGGCGAAACCTTCGTCGCCCAAGCCTTGGGCCTGCGGCACACGTATTGGGGGCAGTGGCGCAACCGCGAGCCTAGCCGCCAAGCTAGGCACGCCCTTCGACTGGCGGATCGATGGTCAGCCTCGGGTCGGTAACACCTGCCCGGCGGATGAGGGTGACTATGGCCATTCGGCGCCCGCGGCCTCGAGCAGCGTCCGAAAGGACGTCTGGGCTAAGAGCAGGTCGACCAACTGGCGAGCCAGCGCCATGCCGGCTGCGGAATCGCTAGGGTAGTGAAGGCCCGCCACCTCACGGTTCTGGGCAACGCGACCTGCCGCATCCGCAAGTCGACCTTGTAGATTCGGAAAGATCTCTTGGAGCACATAGGCGACGGAGTGCGCCTGTGTCGAGTGTCCACTGGGATAGGCTGGATGCCCTGGATAGAGCGGACCCGCCATGAACATCGGGGCAAGGTTCTGCGCACAGCAGTGGTAGGGTCTGCCCCGATTGAAGCGCTCCTTGAAGAAAAAGATCGGACCCCAGATCTCGTTAAGCAACGCGCGAACAAGCTTGATCGAGCTTGGGTGCGGGGGCAGATGAGGATCGCCAGCGACCGACTGAACCGGCCAGACAGCATCCATGTCGCTCTTTGCCTGAGACACAATTTCCAGCTTCCGTTGAGGTGTGCGAAGGGGCAGGTAGCTTGCGAGCGTCGCGCATTCGGCCACCATGTCCACATCAACCGGATCGGGAAGAATCACCCTGGTGCGCCAATCCGAGGGAAGGAAGACCGTCGGCGACTGACTCTGCCCGCGGAACTCTGGCGACCAGGCGCTGTCCGGAAAACCGCAAGACTGTCCCTTGTGTTGGATGGCGCTCATATCGATCTCTCTTCACCAAGCTGCCGAAACAGACGACATCATTAGTCGAAGGCCTGCCGGCGTGAACATAGACGCTAGACGCAGATCTGATCCTCACCAGTCCCCAGTGATGGTGAAGCAGAAGAGGAAGTAGGTCATCGCATCGGCGAGCCACTTCTTGCCCTCGTCGCAGGTCAACCACTCAATCGCTTCCTCGCGGTTACCCACTATTGGGTGGAAGTCGGTGCGCATGCGACTACTCTTCACCCCGTCATAGTCGTGGTCGAGGTTCCACCAGCCCGCGAGTACAGCGCCGGCGTACAGCCCAGGAGGCCGGCCGCCCGAAAAGAAGCGAATGCCATGTGGGGGACGCGACCCCGCAAGCCACGACCAGTCGTGCCCCGGCGGTCTACTGCCAGAAAGAGTCGAATAACTCTCCGAACTCTCAGCCGCCTGATGATCAAGAGTGGACGCTTCAACTTCATTGCTTCGGCCCGGTGGCTTCGACTCCTTTCCGGAGCCGGTTTCGGGTACTGACTGCATGCCCTCGGCCGCCGCATCCAGCGTGCCCGCGTCATAAATCAGCTTGACCCAGCAGAAGTGTTCCTTTTGCTTTTCCAATTTGGACCTCCTCTAGAATGATTCGTTGGGACAGGTGGCTATGGAGCCGGTCAGCAACAAGAGTTGCCAGTTCAGCATAGCTAGAGGGGCACGCAATGGCTAGCACCCAAATGGCTCGTTCGATTGTCCAGGCCGCCTTGGCGACGGCCTTGGTGCTGACGATGACGGCGGACGCTGGCCTCGCGCGGCCACCTCGAGTAATTGCGTACGTCGGATCGTGGACACAGCACTCCGATTCGGCCTACGAAAGATTTGTCGACGCAATGCGACGGAATCATCCCGAGCTGTCAACAACGCTAGTCTTCCAGTATGTGCACGGAGCAGACAGCGACCAGGCCGCGCTAGAGGCGGCAATCTCCTCGGCCATGGCACGCCATCCTGCGGTGCTGGTGACTCCCACAGGTGACTCCGCCCGCGCCGCACGTCGTCTGAGTGCAGCAGCCCCGGTGGTCTTTGCCTCTCACTTGGATCCGATCAAGGCACGCATCGTGGACTCCATGCGAGCACCAGGCGGCCGCATCACGGGGGTGTCGCTGGCTGATTGGCTTCACATGAAACGTCTTGAACTGCTGCGCGACGCGTACCCTGACACCAAGTCTGTAGCGATACTGGCGGATCAATCCTGGGCGGAGGCGTACGAAGCCCAGTCGCTTGCGACCTCTGTAGCCCGTCAATTCGGGCTGGAGGCGACATTGGTCTACGCCGAAGATGAGGTGGACGTAGACAAGGTGATGCTGGATCCGAGTTCAAGTCGATTCGACGCTTGGTACATCCCACCCACGTACGTCGCATACCGGGCTGAAGCTCGAATCATTGGTCACCTCGCCCGCCTCGGAAAGCCGGCGATTCACTCCACGTCATCCGAGGTCCGCAACGGGGCGCTTATGGCATACGAGCAGGACACATCATTTGTGTTCGGCGCATTGGCGAACTTGGTGAGTCGGATCTGCGCCGGTGAGGATCCGGCCTCTATCCCGATCGAGCGCCCACGACGATACGTGCTGTCAGTCCGATCGGCATGGAATTCCGGAAAGGCTCCGATGGAACAGTCCGTAGTTCGTCGAGCGGATCAAGTCTTCTGAACGGGCTGGTATCCGGGTACGAGTCGAACGGAGCGTCAGTTCAAGAGTCGCTTTGGTCGCATGGGCGGATACGTCGGCAGGATCGCCGCTCCGGCAGTCACGCCGGTTCAGTCAGCGCTCGAAATCTCCGTCGAAACTTCGAAACGATGCCTAATGGGTGCGCGCGCGGTGGATGAAGAATCGGACCTGGCGGCTACCGACTCATTGGCACGCCGTGCCGGAAAGGTGCGATAGCCCATGGTGCTGGATCGCGTCTGGTCGTCATTGTCGAGTCCTTCGCTCACGAGGCGCTATGCGCGCTTAGTTGCGGCCATCACCATCGCTCTACTCTTGCTATCAGGCATCCTGGAGATGCTTTTCGGCTACAAAGAGTCCCGTCAGCACATTGAACGACTGCAGACTGCTCAAGCCGAAGCCGCTTCTCGTGAGATCGCACAGTACCTCCACGCCATCGAGGAGGGAATGCGCGACAGCATGAAACTACCTTGGGGACAAGAAGGCTTTGAGTTGGGTCGCAAGCGTGAGGAACTCCATCGTCTGATGGTCCTTCAACCCGCCATCGCCGAACTCCAGGCCATCGACGATCGCGGGCGAGAGCAGCTGCTCGTGTCGCGCGAAGCTGTAGATCGAGTGGGCTCGATGCAGCCAGTCGAGGCGAACACTCTGCCAGCCTTCGAGCCTTCTGGCATAGCTCTTGATCGACCTAGCGACGAAAGCACCGCTACGCGTAAGGCCTCATGGGGACCAACCTACTATCGCGACGGACCTGAGCCTTGGGTCAAGCTCGCCATTTCTTCGCCCGTACGGTCAGGTGGGGTTCTCGTCGGCGCAGTTAATCTGAGATTTCTTGCCGACGTGGTTTCGGGCCTACGCAGCCCGAATGGTGGGGAAATATATGTAGTGGACAGCGCGGGACGTCTCATCGCGCATCCGCAAGCCCCAAATGTTCTGCGCGGCCTCGATCTCTCGTCTTTCGCCCCTGTCGTGCGAGCACGGCAAGAAAGTTCGCTTGTCGCCGCGATTGATGCCACGGACTTCGATGGTCACCCGGTGATTGCTACGGCAGCAGCTGTCTCCCCAACGGGCTGGCTGGTCCTGGTGGTGCAGCCGCGTTCGCTTGCTTTGGCGCCAGCGTTTGCCACGTTGTTGCGCACTTTGACTCTCGTAGCACTCGCGGGTCTAGCAGCAATGGCTGCGAGCCTACTCCTAGCAAGACGCATGGCTGCGCCCATAGTTGCCTTACGAAGGGCCACGGCTCGCATTGCCGCCGGTGATTTGGCCAGCCCAATCTCATTGCCAACCAGCGGCGACGAGATTGGCCAACTTGCGAGAGATTTTGCCCGTATGGCAGATGAATTGAGAACGTCCTACGCCAGTCTCGAAGCGAAAGTGGTCGACCGAACAGCGGCACTTACCGACGCGAGGGATCGACTAGCCGAGCGCACCGTAGAACTGGCAAGCCGTCGAGACGAAGCGGAACGAGCCAATGCGGCGAAGACTCGGTTCCTCGCCAGTGCCAGTCACGATCTGCGACAGCCCATGCACGCCATTGGTTTGCTGGTCGACGTGTTGCGCTCTCGTTTGACTGATCCGGATCAAAGGAGCCTAGCCGAGAAGACCCACCAGGCAGTTCGCTCAATGGAGGCCTTATTCGGCAGCCTGCTCGACGTCAGCAAACTGGATTCCGGTGCTGTCCAACCGCAAGCTTGCCACTTCCTTCTCCAGGACTTGCTTGACCGACTGGCCGCATCTTATGCGCCACTTGCTTCCGCAAAGAGCCTCGAACTTCGGGTGCGCAAGACAGGGCTGACTGCAAACACTGATCCGGCGCTGCTGGAGCGAATGGTTGGGAATCTGGTCACCAACGCTATCCGCTACACGCGCAGAGGCGGCGTACTAGTGGGTTGTCGCCGGCGATCTGGACTTGTCGCGGTACAGGTCTTCGATACAGGTATCGGGATTCCCGCAGACCAGCTAGACATTGCCTTCGAAGAGTTCGTTCGACTTGACAGCGCAGAGCCAGGGGACAAAGGCTTGGGGCTGGGCCTGTCGATAGTGCGTCGCACCGCAGAACTACTAAATCTCCGCGTGGCAGTTCACTCGGTTCCCGGCCGCGGCTCTAAGTTCGAGATTCTGCTCCCGGAGGCCGAGCAGCCGATTCGGTCCCCGATCGCTATTGCCCCTCGAACAATGCCATCTCTCCAGGGAAGCTTCGTCTTGGTCGTCGACGACGACGAAGTGAACCTGGAGGCCAGTGCCGAACTCTTGCGACAGTGGGGCTGCCTTGTCGCAACCGCCACCAGTGCTGACGGGGCGCTAAGTGAACTGGACCAGCACCTGCGTCCACCGGACCTTGTCATGACTGATTTGCGGTTGGGGAAAGGTGACGATGGTCTGGCACTGATCCGTCGTGTGCGATCAAAACTAGATCTCCCCGTGCCAGCGCTACTTGTCACAGCCGACGTCCATGTTCCGCAGACGGAGGGAACTGTTGCCCTGCTACGAAAGCCGGCGGGTGCCGACCGACTCCTTCTGATCCTGCTGCACACGCTATCGCAGACGACCAGTTCTGTTCGCACTGCACCGCCGCCGGGCAATTAGAAGCGAAGACCAATCCGACCAGCAGCTACGACAGCCTGAGTTCGGGTCGTAACGTTCAGCGCCCGCAGCACCGCCGAAGTATGGGCCTTGACCGTGCTCGCAGACAATCCAAGTTCCCGCTCGATCAACTTTGCGGGCTTGCCTTGGAGTATGAGGTACAAGACCTCGCATTGCCGTGGACTGAGACCAAGACGTTCACCGGCAGGAAGTTCATGCGATGGCTGCGAGTGCGCAGCGCCTTCTCGTGCCTGCGCTGCTACAGCTACACCCTCCCGCGCGATGCCTAGGAACGCTGACGGAGGGAGGTAAATGCCTCGCGCAAGTATGAGTTGGAGCGCCGCGATGAGCACCGCCGAAGTCGCGCTCTTCGGGATGAATCCCATAGCGCCCGCATCCACCGCGCGAAGGACAGTGTCGCGATCGTCTGCAGAAGACAACGCCACAACAGGCATTTCTGGGTAGCGCTGTCGAAGAAGCGCGATTCCATCCAGTCCATGCATTCCCGGCAGACCAAGATCCATCAGGACGAGGTCGGCCGATCCCAGGCGATCAAGTTGCTCCAAGCCTGCCTCAACAGTACCAGCCTGCCACGTCGTCAAGTCGCTTCGCAAGGGGTGCAGAAGCAAGACCAATCCCTCTCGGAACAGGGTGTGGTCATCGATAAGCAGCACGTTCAACGGCCTCTCCTGCGCGGACTTGGCACATGGTAGCTCCGTCCACACCCGCTTCGATTGGCCATTTGGTTTGGCCATCGGGTCAATGGCGGCAGGGGGATGAATGGACTTCAATTCCCACACCGAGATGACCCGATAGCAGGGCAAGACCACACAGGGGTCGGCGGCCCGACCCAGTCGCTTCGACATCACCCCAACAGGAGAACCGCCATGAGCCGGATCAGCTGTCCTCGTCGCGGACTACCGCAACTCGACCAGCAGCTTCGCACCCTTCCCAACGGAGACGCTATGAAAGGGCTTCACGCAATGATCTTCATCCTCGCTTGCTCGTCAGTTGGAGCGCAAGAAGTTGTGCCGAAGAGGATCGATCTGGCCGACCAAGCCGATGTGGTGAGCGATGTTGCAAACAAGGCGAAGAACACAAACATCCTCAGCCCGGATCGGCGATTCGTGGTGGAGGGCGACACTGTACTTACATCGCAGCTCCTCACAGCGCGGGAGATTGTCTTCAAGCCAAAGAGCAGACTCATCTTCTCCGACTCAGGCCCAAACACTGCTGGGCAATTCTTCATCGTCGTCGATCGACTCCTGGTTGAAGACCCGTACAACCCGGGCATCATCACATGGGCGCGCGCAACACCTCCAACGCCGCCTGACCGCGGTCAAGCGGGTCCTGGCAGCGCTGGTGCAGGCGAGGGAGCCGGCGGTGGGGCGGGGCCAAGTGGAGCAACTGGTTCCACCGGGGCGGGAGGTGGCAATGCTCCCGCTTTGACAATGATGATCCGCAACGTCGGAAAGGGCGGATTGGTCATCGACATGCAGGGCGCACCGGGTGGTAAGGGAGGCGCTGGGCAAGTTGGCGGCCAAGGTGGAAGCGGTGCACAGGGAAGTCCCGCTCGACAGTCTCGGGCGGGCGGCCCCTTCAATACAACGATCTGGCTGCCCTCATGTGAATCTGGGCCAGGGCGGGGCGGCAATGGCGGGACCGGCGGAGCCGGCGGGTCTGGTGGCCTCGGTGGTCGCGGAGGCAACGGCGGCAATGTCACCTTGGTGTCGACGCCTGCGAGTCTGCCGACGCTCTTTCAAGCGATTCGGGTCAACATTGGCGGCGGAGTGGGCGGGTCCCCTGGGGATGGTGGTAGTGGGGGCAGCGGAGGGTCAGGAGGACCTGAAGGCCAACTCGCGAACTTCTGCAACAGTGCTGGCCGGGTGGGTCTGCCGGGAGGATCCGGGGCACCTGGCCCGGTCGGTACGGCTGGCGAGCCCGGGCGGGCTGGGCAACCCTATGTATCCACCTTGGAGGACGCCCAGTTCACGGCACTTTTTGGATTTTGACCCCATTGCTGACGAGACCATCAGTTTGCCGGCCGGCGCGCGAGCCGGACATAACCCGAGGAGTCATGATGAGTCGAATGAGTTGGGTTGCAGCGGCGGCCGCCGCGCACGCTTTGAGCGGTTGTGGCGTCACGCTCGAGGCCACCAGGATCAAGCCGAGTGAGGCTGGGATCGGGGCGGGCTTGCTCGCGCCATCGCAGATCAAGGGCGAAGGTATTGTCTACGCACTGCCGCGCTCTGAATTCGAGATCGTCCAGCCGATCAAGTTGAAGTTCTCGACCAGCGGCGGACTGCGCGACACGTTTGGCACCTGCAGGCGAGCATGCGCTGCCAACCCCGACAGCGTCGCCGATGCATGCGACTTCAGTGCTGCTCCCAGCGTCCTGTTCGCATCGCCCGAGCTGCGCACGAACTCGGTCCCCGACTATGCGCACCTGTACCAGGTCACCCCCTCGGCGGACCTCTTCCAGTCCCTAACCTTCAAGTTCGAGATCGCCTCCAATGGCGTGGTCGACAAGATTGATGCGACAGCTTCTAACACGGGATTCGAGGTGGCAAGCAGCGTGGCCTCGACGTTGCTCAAGGCCGCTGGTGCGCCGGCCGCTCGCGCGGCAGTCGAAGCAAGCAGCCGCAGCGCGGGCACGGCCCGACGCAGTTGCTACCAAGTCTCCAACGACGTCGCCAGCGTGCTCAAGCAGGAATCCGGCACTCTTACGTGCGGCCTAGTCAAGGAAATTGACTTTTGCCTGACCTCCTACGAGCAGGACGTTAAGACTGCGCAGAAGGCCATCGACGACGTTTTCGATCGGGCTCAGGGTAGTGCCCAGAAGGCCGATCTCGTAGCGGCGATTGCCGCGAACCGCCGAGACCGCCTGGCTGCTGCGACTCAACGTCGTGACGAGGCGGCCAGCCTCTTTGGGCTGGCCGATGGTAAGGATGTCGAGGCGGTGTATCAGGCCATCCTGCCGATGGGCGGCCCGGACGAATTCCAGCCGTACGCCCGCGAGGCCACGCTGGGGCCGACGGTAGTCAGCGGTGCCACGCGCATCATCGGCATGTCCGACAACGCTGGTACCTTCCTGCCAAAGCTGCTGCAGTCGCTAAAGGCGAGCACACGCCACTACACCGTTGCTAGCGCCATGCCCCCCCTCTTCGACGTTTTCAAGTCCGACGAAGTGGCGGTACTGGGCAAGGGATACCGATACCGAGTACCCGTGTCGGCACCCACTGTCCTGACAGTGTTCAAGGACGCTGACAAAGCAGCCTACGCGTTCGGCCCCGTCATCGACAAGCGGGTAGTCGCGCAGTACGGTCCTATTGCTGCATTGCCGTCTTCGTTCAAAGGCAAGGGCGGACACGTGCTGGTCAAGCACTGGCCCGACTCGGGCGGCCTGCAGACGGTGGAGATCGGCGCTGAAGCGCTGCCGACGTCGGCGGTAACGAACGTGATCGACACCGCATCGGAGCAGCTTAAGGCCCGCCGAGACAAGGCGGCGGCGGCGGCAGCAACGGCGGCGGCTGCCGATCCAGAACTCGATGCATTGACGCGCCAGCAGAAGATCCTTGCATTGCAAAAGCAGATCAAGGATCTCGAAGCTGAACTGGCCAAGAAGGACGAGAAATGATGCGCCCGGTGGATCTGCGCCTACGAGCATGCGTATGGCTCGCGTTCCTGTGGACCTGCGCCGCCCCTTCTGCGGCGGCCGATGGTCCCCAGTTCATCTTTGAGGCCTACCCCTCGGACGTCCTAGCCAGCAAGCAGGTGTACCAGCAGCACCTGGCGGCCTCGGGAGCGGCGGTGCAGAACGTCCCGTTCTACCTGATAGTGCCTAAGCTGCAGCGCTGGGTCCCCGGTCAGACCGTGCGCGTCGCTTTTAACGGTGGAAACCAGGACCTGTACCAGAAAATCTCGGCCGTTGCGAACCGCTGGATCACCGAGGGCGGCGTGAACCTGCGCTTCAGCTTCACCGACGCCGCAGGAAAGTACCGATCCTGGACAGTCGACGATGCCGTCTACGCGGCCGAGATCCGGATTGCCTTCTACACCGACGCCCGAGGCGGGAACTGGTCCCACGTGGGTACTGACAGTATCAATGCCAACTTGGTGGGCGGCGCTCCTGGACAAGCATCGATGAATCTCGGCGGCTTCGACCGCCAGCTGCCGTTCGGTTGGGAAGCCACGGCGTTGCACGAGTTCGGACACGCGCTGGGTTTCGAGCATGAACACCAGAGCCCGGCGGGCGGCTGCGACTTTCGATTCGACGACGACCCTGGCTACGTTCCGACGACCGATGTCCAGGGCTGGTACACGCCGGACTCGGCAGGCCGTAGGCCAGGTTTGTACACATACCTCGGCGGCTATGCCAACCGCTGGCCGCGCGAGAAGGTGGACGCAAACCTAAAGGCCCTAACGGTGTCCTCGGCCTACCTCATGGGCGCCTTCGACAAGGAATCAATCATGAAGTACCAGTTCCCGGCGTTCTTCTTCAGAGCCGGGGAGCAGAGCACCTGCTACACACCGATAGATAACCGCAAGCTCTCGCCTGGCGACGTCCTGGGAGCGCGGAGCGCCTACCCAACAGACGTTGGCTTGGCCGCCATGCAGATTGCCGAACGCCGCGCCACGCTGACCCAGCTGCGCGATGCACCGCACTCAAGTGCCGACCTGAAGACACACGCGGCGACCCAGTTGAAGGCGCTGGACTTCTAGCCAGCTCCAGTCAGCCTTCCGGCAAGGCTCTGGCGCGGAAGGTCGTCGTGCTGAGGCAGCACGACGCTTCTGCCTTCCGCGAGGCCTTTGGGCGGTAAGCGCGGCCTCAAGGCCCTCTTGACGCCTGCCGGTTGAAGAGGTCGACGGTGCTCAGACGTCGAGTACGTGGCGAAGGATGTGGAACGGCACTCGCCAGGTTCCGCCGTCGCCGGTGCCGAGCGTCGCGGTGCGCTGGTTGATGCGCACGATCACGCCGGTAATGTTGCGACCCTCTCGGTCGTCGAACGTGACGGTGTCGCCGCGTTGGAACTCGCGAACATGGGTGGTCACCGCGGCGGGCTCTGGCGGCGGCTCGTATGGAGCTTGCTCGTCGCGACGTTCGGTGCCGGCATACGCCTGCATCGACAGGCAAGGAATCTTCCAGGTTCGCTTGGTGCCTTCCTCCAGCACCGTCGCTTGTGTGTCCCTCATGGCGATGATCTTGCCCAGACGCATCTGCCCGTCGCGGAAGTCAACGAACTGCACAGGCTGTCCGAGGTGCAGGCTCGCGCGAGCAGCGATGCCACGGCGCGGGTCGGCCAGCATGGCTTCGATCACCGCCTTGAGCTGGTAGAGCTGCAAGCTGCTCGCGCCGTCGAGGGTTTCAATCATCCGCGGGTCGATGCCTTGCGAGTTCACGCCGAAGCCCTCTTGGTTGCGGCGCCCGACGTTGCTTCGACTCAGGCGGCCAGGGGTTGCTCTTGATCGTGCCGCCAGATGTTCCAGGGCAGCAACTCGTCGATGCGGTTGATGGGATGGTCAGCGATGCGCGTCAGCACGTCCCGCAGGTAGGCCTGTGGATCGAGCCCGTTCAACTTGGCCGTCTCCACCAGACTGTAGATCGACGCGGCGCGCTCGCCTCCGGCATCCGATCCCATGAAGAGGTAGTTGCCTCTTCCGAGTGCAACTCCGCGCAGGGCGCGCTCCGCGGCGTTGTTGTCGATCTCGATGCGACCGTCGTCACGGTAGCGCGTCAATGCTCGCCATCGCGTGAGCGAGTAGCCGATCGCCTTGGCGAGCTCCGACTTCGCCGACACCCTACCGAGCATGCTGGTGAACCAGTCGCGCATCTGCTCGAGCAGCGGTCCCGCGCGGGCCTGTCGTTCGCGTCGCCGGACGTCAGGTGGTCGGCCCCGGATCTCGGCCTCGATCGCGTAGAGGGCGGCAATGCGCTGCAGCGCCTGCTCGGCGATGGAGCCGCTCACTCGGCCCTGTTCCTTGTACATCTCCCAGAACGGTCTTCTCGCGTGCGCCCAGCAAGCTGCTTCCTCGACCCGCCCGGTCGCATAGATCTTCCCGTAGCCGCCGTACGCGTCGGCCTGCAGGATGCCGCGGTAGTCCGACAGGTGCCGCTGCGGGTGCTCGCCCTTGCGGTTGGGCGTGTACCGGTACCAGGCCGCCGGAGGTTCGGCGCTGGCGGCCGGGCGGTCATCGCGCACGTAGACCCACAGTCGCCCGATCTTGGTCCTGCCGCGCCCGGGGTCGAGCACCGGCACTGGTGTGTCGTCGGCGTGCACCTTGACGCCGGCCAACGTATAGCGGCCGAGTGCGGCCACCAAGGGGTCGAGCAAGGCATGGCTCTGTTCGACCCAGCCCACGTAGGTCGATGGATCGAAGCACACGCCGTCGCGCGCGTGGATGCGGGCCAGGCGGTGCAGCGGGATGTGGTCGCAGTATTTGGAGACGAGCACGTTGGCAAGCAATGCCGGTCCAGCCACACCGCGCGCGATCGGCCGGCTCGGCGCCGCTGCCTGGAAGATCGTCTGGCAGGCCACGCAAGCGAGCTTGGGGCGCACATGACGGATCACCTTGAAGCGCGAAGGCACGAACTCGAGTTGCTCCGACACGTCGGCGCCGATCTGGCGCAGGCGACCGCCGCATTCGGTGCAACCACAGGCGTCGCCAGCCGCGTCGTGCGCGGCATCCGTCGCGGCGGGCCGGTGCATGTGGCTCTCGCGCGGCAGATGTGCCGGCAGTTGCCGATCGATGCCTGCGCCGTTCGCAGCTTCAGGCTTCGGCGCCGCCTTGGGCGCCGGATGTTCATACAGTGCTGCGCCCTCGATGAGCGCGATCTGCGGGTCATCCAGCTGCTCGCTGGAGCGCCCGTATTGCGCTCGGCGCGCGCGCAGCAACTGCAGCGAGAGCTTGTCGACCATCAGCTTGAGGAACGCCACCTCGGAGTTGCGCTCCTCGACGAGGCGCAGCAGCGCTTTGACGGTGTTGGGCGTGTTGAATGTCGTCGGCACAGAGATCTACTGTGCCGAGTCCGCATGCCCCTCGCTATTGGGGGCGCACCGGAGGCATCTTCATACAGTGGTTCAGGCCGCGAGTTCGGGCTGATGCGTTCGCATCGGCATGCGCCAGTCGATGCCCTCGAGCAGCATCGAGAGCTGCGCCGGTGTCAGCGACACCTTGCCCGATGTGGCCTGCGGCCAGACGAAGCGGCCCCGCTCCAATCTCTTGGCCAGCAACAGCAGGCCCTGTCCGTCGAACCAGAGGACCTTGAGGATGTCGCCGCGCCGGCCACGGAAGACGAAGACGTGACCGCAGAACGGGTTCTCGACCAGCGCGGTCTGCACCAACGCGGCCAGGCCATCGAAGCCCTTCCTCATGTCGGTGTGGCCGGCAACGAGCCACACTCGAGTTCCTGGCGGCGGGCCGATCATGCGAGGCTGCGCAGGGCCGTGAGCACGGTGCGCAGGCTGGCTTCGTCGACGCTGCCGCGCAGTCGAACCCGGGCGCCGCCGATCTCGATCTCGATGACGCTGGTGTTGGCGCGCGCCGTTGGCAATGATGGCGGCAGCAGCGGCGGCGCCGCTACCGCTTCAGTCTGCAGCGTCGGTGATTCGATCGTGACGGGCAGCAGAACTGGCGGCGAGCTTGTGGTGGCCGTAGCGCCCGCGTCCGAACGTAAGTGCTGTCGCCGCCACTTGAACAACAGGTTGGCGTTGATTCCGCTGTCGAGCGCGATGCCGGACACGGAAGCGCCGGGTTGCAAGCTTCGCTCGATCAACTCGAGCTTGAGTGTCGGACTGTGCTCGCGCCGGCGGCGTCTGGCCTGTGTGTCTTGCTCGGACATGGTGTGCACCAAGAGCCTGGTGCACACCATCCCGGGCACGCACGATCAGGCAATCCTGCCCGGCACGGCCGCGCCTCACCAGAGGGCCTTGAGGCCGCGCTTACTTTGGGCGTCAGTTCCCACGTGCCGCGTCGTCAGTTGCGGCTGACCGGCCCGCGATCCTTCAGGGCGTTGCGCCCCCATCCCTTCAGTTCGTGAACCTGCGATGGATATCGTCGCAGGGCAAACGCACCAAACGTTGGCTGCCAGACGCTGAACTGTGGCGCGGGGCTTACCGAGCCGCTGTAAGCTCAAACCAAAGCATGCCGAAGTGCAACCTCGTTCGCAACCAAGGCGTGCGGGAGTAGACACGCCTTAGGCGAAGGCTTCAACAATCGGCTTGCACAATCGGCTCAACGAGAGCAGGAGTCCTGGATGAGTGCGTGATCGGGCAGCTTTGCCCGGACGTCGCCTCGTCCGGGTCGTCATCCCTTCGTAATCTTGGGCCCAAGATAGACAATCTTGAGCCGATCGGCCCCAGGGGGAACTGGCCACTCGAAGTGCAGGCGGAAGAAGCGATGGCTGATCTTCCCGTGCCAGTGAGCGAACAGCCTGTTGTCCGGCACGGCAGGATCAGGGAAGCTAAGTTGCTCTTTGAACTTCTTTCGGTTGGTTGCCGACTCGCCGGAGAAAGCCGCTCGATCTCCGGTGAAGTGGTCGCTGATGATTTTCTGGGCCGCAGGTTCCTCGGAGCCATCCGGCCGGCGCGCACCCATGTACTCGTTTAGCAGCGCAAGGAGAGCAAGGGTCCTGTCGGAGACAACGCTGTCGAAGGCCTCGCGCGCCAGCGAGTCGTTCAGATAGATCTCGTCGGGAAGCCAGAGCCGCGGAAAGCGTGCGCGGGCCGCCTCAACAAGCTCGCGCCAACTGCTCGGCGGTGGGGCCGCATCGTTGACCGCCTCACTCAGCCCCTCGATGGACCACAGGTTGGGGACTTCGTACTGTCCTAGGCGGTCTTCTGGCAACCCGTGATCGACAGCCAGCGGCGTCTGGGCGAAGTCGCGTTCGCCGCCCGGAAAGCTAAAGGTCGTCGCGAGTTCACGACTCTTCACTCTCCGGGTTGCTTCGCCCAAGCCGGAATCGGTAACGTCCTGCGTATCGAACTCGAAGTAGTCATCTGCCTCGAGCAATCGATCGTCGTCGACAAACGGGCCCGCGCGATCCAGCCATCGCAATGTCAACGCCTGCGTCTCTCGGTGTTGGGGTTGCCTGAGCAGTTGCACGAGCGAAAGGCCAGCGCGGACATTCCTATCCGAAAAGCCTCGCATCACGTAGAAGGCCGAGCGCAAGACGTCGTACCGCTGACGCAGTTCGAGCAGTCTGCGCAAGGCCACTACAAAGTCAGATGGTTCCGCGAACTGGGCCTGGAGGGACGCGTCGTTGAGGTACCAACGCATGCCGCTAGTTCCATCCAGACAGTTGGGCCAAGTCTTTCTCCGACTGGTCGAAGAACCCAGCGGGCCAATCACTCAAGCGGCCTTCGCGATCGGTCGCTGGAGACACGACACCATGCGCTTCGGGTTGTGCCCCAGTAAAGAAGTGGATCGCTAGGGACTGTGGGTCCAGCACACCCTCTCGCACCGCAAGCCGAACACCATTCAGCAAGTGATCGCTATGTGTCTCGACGATGACTTGGACACCGGCCGAAGCAAAGCTCGCCAGCAGCTTGCCCATCTGCGACTGCGCTCTCGGATGAAGGTGAGCCTCCGGACTGTCGATGATCACGACCTGTCTTTGCTCATTCGCGGCCAGCAGCGCGACAAGAATAGGAAAGGCGTACGTGAATCCGTAGCCCACGTTGGCTGGCCTGCGCCAATCACCAATGTCGGACAACCGGAACTGGAGACTTTCCGCCGCAACTTGAGTCACATGCTGCACGTTGATCTGGGCGCTCGGGAAGAGCGTCGAGAACCACGCATCGATCTGCTTGCGCATCGAGGTGGCGGGTTCCCCAGGATGTCGACGGGCCCGTGGTACCTCTTCGTCCACGAACTGGTTGTACCAGTAGGCGGCGAAGCGGCCGTCAATGCCGACATCCGCGACGCCATTGCGGTCCAGATCCGGCAAGGGATACGAGTCGGCGACCCCTTCTCGAACGGCACTGATGTAGGACAAATTCGCGAGCAATTCATGGAACGTCGCGGCCAGTGCCGCCCGCGCCTGATTGCGACGGACACCAGGCCCCTGCACCGCGGCATCGGCCAAGTCTACGTGCCGCTCACCGGCTCGGCTGGAGAACGTCCACGACGCGACGCCATCGTCCTTCGAGAGGGTGAACTTGAAGGTTGGGAGGCTGCTTCCCGCAGGAAGCACGTCACCGACAGCACCGAATCGGACAAGTGGGCCGTTGAGGCTATATCGCGTGCTGCCCGGATCCAGCTTCGCACCTTGGGCCAGCAACAGTAGCGGCTGGATGGCGCTCGACTTGCCAGCAGCGTTGAAACCAGTCAGCAGCGTCAGTCCACCCAGCGGCAACCGCAGCTTTCCGAAGCACTTGAAGTTCTCGATTTCCAGCGCCGTAATCATGGCTAGAGCTCCCCATCGAGGGCTGCCTCCAGTGTTTTGCGCAGGCGCCCGAACCTCGCTTTGACGGCTACCGTACTGTTTGTTGAGTACGTGATCGCCTTGCTGAACGAGTCGTCCTGCACTAGGTCAATGATGGCGGCCTTTACTGCCTTGTGCGCCGACTCGGCCTCCAGCACAGCGTCATCCGACAAGAGCACCGAGCACACCTCGAACAAGGAGATGTTGATCACGCTTCTCCCCGCGCCAGGTATTCCTGCCGCCAAGGACTTGCGGAACGCGTGCGCCTTGAATAGCTTGCGGTTCAGCCGCATTGAGTCAGTGAACGACTGGAGTAGCTTCTTGCGCTCCTCCTCTTCCAGCAAGGCCAGCTTCGTCAGACCTTGCCCGAGGAAGTCGTCCATGTCGCCCGATGAATAAGACTGATAGCCAAGCAGCTTGAAGGCGCAGAAGCGGTTGATTGCCTCACGATCGCGCATCGTCTTGTCGTTCAGGGTTTGCCCCGTGGCCGAGCGGAACTCGTCGCTGCCTGCAGCCTGCTTAAGCCATTGTGTTGCAGGTCCGTTGTAGAGCGCGTTGCGCATCTGCTGGCGGGTTAAGGGCTCGCCGCTGTTGACGCGCTCAAAAATGTCGAGGCGGGCTCTTTCAGGGGCCTTCGCGTCCAGGATGTACATCGTGAGCTGAGTGTCCTGAACGCGCTCTTGCAGATTGAGTGGCAGTTCCTTGAAATACTTTCGCTCAAGCAGGTGTGCCCCGCCAGAGCCTTTGCCGGCGGCTAGGCCAGTCAGGCGCAAGTCGTTGCCCAGAAACCGGGCAAACGTCGTCAGGCGCTGGAGGCCATCGACGACGATGATGCGCCCGTCTTTCGCCTCCGCCACGTAAAAGACCGGCAGCGGGATGCGCATCACGCAGCTCTCGATGAGCTTGGACTGCTTGGGGACCGGCCAGACGAAATCGCGCTGGAAGTCTGGATCGAGCACGTAGCGGCCCTTCTGGATACGTGTGACGACCTCTGAAACGGTCCGCGTCTCCGTCCTCACGAACACGGAATCGAGTGGGTAGTCACCCCAGCCCCCGCTGGAACTGTCGTCCAGCCCCTCCCAGTCAAGTTCAGTCGCCATGGTGCTGTCCATAGGTTCCATCGGTCCTAGTTTAGTTTGCCGCCGGTGGTCGCTGAGCGAGCTAGGCCGGGCCCGTCGCGGGCTCCACGCTGGGCAGACCCCCACCCGCGAACGACAGACGACTACGTTCAGCGTTCACCGAGACAAGGCCCCATGCACATATTCTGCAAGCGAATCTGCCATGGTCCGGACCGCGTCGCCAGGACCAGAAGCGGGCCGCTTGAAGGCGTTCGCCGGGCATGACTGCTTTCTACTTTGCCCGCGGTTCCTACTGCGGCACTTCTCGTGCAATCAGTACCGCTCTGTTGTTCTCGAACGCATCGCGGACGATCTGTGCGACCTCGCCGGACGTGACGCCCCGTGTACCGATCCAGCCGTTCTCGACTAGGTCTGTGAACTAACTGTTCGTGAGATAGCGCGGCACGGTGCTGAACGAGAAGCTCTTGACCTTCTCCTGGTCAAGCAGTGATTTGACGAACTCACGTGATAAGTACATGCCCTTGATCAGGTCCTCTGAAAGAGGCAACCAGCTGGCGCGCTGGGCAAAACTTGAAGTAGAACCCATCACCATCCAGGCGATAGGCCGCAGCTGGGTGCAAAGGATGCCAAGCATCCGGCCGCATGGCTCTAAATGCGTCCATCCGCGCCAACTCAATGCGAAACTGTTGATCAGGGTAGTACTTCGGCTCGCCGACGTCCTTGTCTCGTTTCGTGAGCCGCTTGTATTGAACGAGCGTGAACGCCTCGAAGCCTTGGTGGTGATAGATCAGGTCCACCCCCAGTGCAATCTCCATCTTCGACTGATTGGCGTAGATGATTGTCAGCACGCGCGGTCGGGCGCCTCCCACCTCGAATCGAGCCCCAACAGCTGAGGGGGGAAGGCCGACGCCGGTAGGCCAAACGGAGCGATCGTGGATCAGCATGTCTGACTCGCGCAGGTAGACCTCGTCGATCCCTTCCATGAAGTTGGGCAGAGGAACTTGCGACTGCTTGGCGGGACCTTTGTCTCCTTCAAGCAGCGCCACATCGTCCTCGCGCGGACCCCACGACCTTAGAACCTTGTGCCGAAGCCGCGTGGCCGGCGCGAAGATGTCCAGTGCAACCCCTAGCGCGTCGCGCTCCATCGAAAGTTGCGCCGCAAGTTCGCTAGAAAGAGTCCTATCCCGAACGCGAAGCGAGGCGAAGAGTCGCTCGATAGACTCCGCTTGCTCCGGCGCCAAGGTCAGGAGCGCCTTGACGACCCCAGCCCAGGTCGCTGGAGGGATGCTTCCTCCCTCAGCTGTTCGTTCGTTCCACTGCCGCGCGACTGACTCGTGCAGTTCCTTGCCGATGGCTTGGAATGAAATCTCGGGTAGGAAGATCGGGTTGAAGAAGCGCACCTTACGCCTCGCAGTTCCCACGCGGTCCCCACTCTCTGCGAGGCACAGGATGGAGGCAACTCCCGCCTTGAAGGACAGGATCGTGGCGTCCATCGTCGAAAACGGCCATGTGGCCGACGGCACAGCCTCAATGCATTCGCCTTGATGTCGAAGGCTTGCTACCAATGGATCGGCAACCGACCCTTCGTGGATCGGCAGCAACACACCCCTCCCATAGTTCGTCGCCGGCTCAGTTGCCACAGCTCGCCTTTGTCGAAGCCGTTCGGATAGCGCTCACGAGCTACGCCCAGGTTGTCTTGCCGCAAATTCCGTCGAAGTCCTTGGCCTGCACGCATTCCACTCCCACAGCTCGCAGGAACATAACCTTGCCGAGATCGGGTTCGGCTCCAGCGTTAACGTACCAAGCCCTCAAGATCGTCACCCTAGCTGGGGAACGAGCGATGCGGCGCGTCCGCGCTGGGCGCGTTGCAACCACTCGTCAAACGTAGCCGTCGATCGACTCGCAGATCCCGTCAGTGCGAGCATTGTTTCAATCTCGTCGCGGGTGACAACGGCGATCTCCTCACTGGCCGCCGCTTCGAGCACATTCTTGACCTGCTCCTCTGTGAGTTGCGTGACGAGTACAGGGACCACCACCACGTCGCCCGCTTGTGCCTTCTTGAAGTGTTCCCGGGTCGCCACGGCACGCGCCCGCAACTTGGACCGCTTGTCCTCCTTCAGGATGTCTAGGGTGCACTCAACGACCGCATAGCCTCTCCCCTCGCACTCAGCCACCACGTCCACTCCGTCCTCAGTGCGTTTTGTGTTCCCTAGGTGAATCGGATTGAAGCCAATCAACCAGAGTAGCCGCGCGAATGCCGACTCGAACCCTCTCCCATCTCTGTCACGTGGCAGGGACGGCACCTCGAGCAGGCCTCGTGTGAGCCCCTGAAGGTCCGGATCAAGCGACTCAAGGGCCATCCGTCTCGGATTGAGGATCGAAGTCTTGTCCACAACCCATGTGTGATGATTCGTCCTGTCGAGATACGAAGCCGTGCAATCGAGTGCTGCGCCGATGGGCACATCCACTCTTGCCTCCGCCTTCAACCAGCCTGCATCGCGTATCCAGGTCAACTCCGCACCCGAGATTGCACTGCGTACAACAACCGCGGAGTTGGAGAGAACGCGGTAGGACAGGCGTACGTTGTTCGCATCTAGGCCCATAGCCAGCGCTAGCTGCAGGACGGCCTTGCCTCCTCCTACCCGGGACGCGTCCAACACTCGCACGACCGGCGAAGCCACGACCTCGAAGAGGCCCGTGTCAGTCGCCCTCTCCAATCCGAAGTCCTGACACAAGTCTTCCAGCGACTCGTACGGAATCTGCCCGCCGCGAAGCGACCATCCAAGGGCCTGCTGGTCGAGCATGGTCCAACTCCGAGCACCACGAATCACCAACGCCGACAGGTCCGTACGCTCGTTGATAGCTCGATGCAATGGCACGTGGTATGCCGAGTACGACTGACCATCAGGAGCAAACTCAATCTCAAGATCAGGAATCGGCAGCCGCCGCGTCTGCAGGAGTTGCGTGATCAATTCGCCGTATGTCAGGTTGATGGCCTTCAGAGGTACCACACCGGCGCGCGCCTCGGCGTGCTCAAACAGCCGGTGCTCAGTGGCCCCTGCGGGGCTCAAGCGAATCCGCCCGGAGAACAGACACCACCGCCCCTCGTGCCTCAAGGCACAGTAGCGAAGGACTGCGCCCTCGGAGTAGGCGTTCTCCAAGCCGTCGAGCGTCTCGAGGAACTCTTTGATCTTTGGGTCGAGCGCTTCGTTTGCCATTTCAGACGCGTCGGTGGTAAGCGAGCTCGACCGCCATCATCCTGCGCCGACAACCGGCACAGCAATCACGTTGGCTATTGGCGTGTACACGTCGATGTCGATGTCCTCCAGGACGTCAAGCGTCACGGTGAGCGCGTACCGAACGGGCGTCGAATGCCTCTCGCTGTCTTTCCAGTCCTTCCACCATCCACCGACCGGGTAGACAGCAATGTGGGACTTCTCGGCGAGCTGCGCAGCATTGCCGAACCAGACATCGGAGTGAACGGACCCACGTCCACGCAGTTGGGCACCCAGGAACCAGCTTCCTCCATCGGGGTCGCCCATCGATTCCTTCTCATCACTACCGAGCGCCTCACGCTCGAGCTTGTTGATGCGCTGGCGGAACCGCTCGTCTGTCTCAGTGGATCCCTTCACGGCAAAGCGAAGGCCGTGCGATTGGTACCTGAACTTGCTCTGCCAGCCACGTCGACTCGGGTTCGGCTCGATGAAGTACGACAAGGTGACGCGAAGTGCAACGGAAGCTGCACCATGCTCCCTCAGCAGGTCCGCCGGCCATGGCAGCGCATGCATGTTCATCCTTCCGAGAATGATGTTGCTGCCATCCTTGAGGTACGGGGTGATCGTCTCCTGCAGAACGAGCGTCGGCTGTTTGGTGGTTGAATTGAGAGAAGCATCCAGGCTGACGCGCCCGTATCCATAGCGGCGCAGCAGGTTCTGCTTGTCCTTCTTGAGCGGCACCAACGGGAGTTGTGCGTGCATCGCGGGCGTGATGCGAGCGCCGTGAATCACGAGCGCGCGAATGGTCTCCGGCCAGTAGTCAGGGTATCGTGCCTGCAGGTGACCGCAGGCGCGCGCCACCTCGGCCGCGGCAGCGCTCGTGTCGCCGGCTTCGGCAAAGAGCGTCTTGGCCACGTCATGCGAAGTCGTGAGGAGTCGCAAGCTCTCTGGGCCGACCAGCACCTGATCGTGCATGCTCTTGTCCAGACACCCATTCCCGCCCTCAGCAACCACATCAGGCTTGAAAGGCCAAGTCGACCGCCACAACAAGGAAGTCGTTGACGACGGTGAGAGAACGCCCGCCGTGCCGATGGCTGATAGGGATGGCCACTTCGCTGCGTCAATCGCCGTGAGATTCGTGCAGGCGCCAACGGTGATCGCGTTCCATGCCTGACCAGGGTTCTCGACGGGCGAAAGATCGTTAACGGTCGGGTACTGCGCCCACGTCGTCCAAGGGACGTTGCCAGCAGCAAGCACCAACAGGCGCTGGTGCAGCTTGCCCTCATTCGGCAGCGCCGCAGCGTTGCTCGTGAAGCCAAATGCCATCCGGTCAACGGACGCTGACCACTCAGAGGGAAGCCCAGCTGTCTTCCCGATGGATGTGGCCATCATCGCAAACGTCCTGCGGCGGTCCGCGCTTGCCGTCTCGACGACCTTGACCGCCTGCGCGGTGACCCAGCCATACAAGTGTGGCGCGTTCTGGCCATTCGGCGGCAGGAGCTTCACTGATTCAAGCCGATGTGGGACAACGTTGGCTCCCGACGAAGATAGCGGACCCGTGAGATCTCCGTGCGAGGCGATACCGGCCATTTCGGTGCCGTGGCCAACGTGGTCACTGACTCCCCAACTCGCATCAACGGCGTGCAAGTCCGACGCGTCCAGTACCGGCGACA
>Ga0209277_10000404_pt1 | contig 21796 bp, 9 predicted proteins | sample JI81AbrownDNA_FD_187503 | JGI IMG/M metagenome (GOLD analysis project Ga0209277, IMG submission 187503) | Wastewater effluent complex algal communities from Wisconsin, to seasonally profile nutrient transformation and Carbon sequestration -... | ecosystem: Engineered > WWTP > Effluent > Algae... | reverse complement strand
TCAATGCAATGCGCAATATAAGTTGTTTGACTATTTACTTGCTTTATCATAGTCTGCAATCGGTCCGACAATGCATGTTTTTACATTGCATGTAAGCGTGGTCAATATCTTTTCGCATAACGCCACATATCTTAGATGAACACAAACAAACAACGTTTATTTATAATCGAACATCCATGGCAACAAATGCAATGTTTATTGCAGCATTGTTTTATGTTCAATTATATTGACGCGATCTTTTTCGTTACGTTGTAGCAGAACGCCTATAATATTGCTCGTTGTTTGATAGACATCGACCGTCGATGGAACGTTCTTGAGCATAACACCGAAACAATATTGCATGATCAACAGTCGATGTTTTGTGTTGTATGATAGACATGTAATGCTTGGCAATCGAATATTGTTTTATTTAGTATTAGATGTTGATGCTTATCATGAACGGACATTCGCCAATTATACAGCGAAGATCGCATTATCAGAGTAAAAAATATCGCCGGTTATTACATTTCATATTCAAGGTACAATCGCTGTTTATTAGTTATAATACGGTTACGATCGGATGGTCCTCTCGATGTGTACACATACCTTCGGAATCCTTAGGTGGATGATCCAGTAGAAACAACACCAGATGTCACTGTCCATTGGCGTGTACCCGAGATTCTTCTTGGCCCTTCATATCACGACAATTCTCGCACTCACAACCTTAATGTTTCCAAGCCTGTCTTATCCCTACACCATTTTAACTTATACACTGTTTCATTGTCATTATCAGTCATAGGCTGAGAAATGTAAAAAGGGGTAGATCGCTTCAATGGTTAGTAACATGTTTTTGTTTGTTGTTGGCGTGAAATCAGCGCTGTCTGTTACTTACCTGATTTCACCGTCACTCCTTCGTCTTTTTCGTTGTTTTTAGGTTAGCAATGCAGTTTATGTGCATTTGTGTTTGTACTGTACCAAAGTACTTGTCATCCTGTAGTGTCATGGGGGAAATAATAGATACATCTTATCAGTAGGGCGATCGATGTTACCCAGGGGATTTTTTAAGGCAATTAGCCGATTTTGGACACTTACCAAAAAAGAACAAGCTGCATTTGACGTCTCCTGACATCGAACTAAGCGGCTGATCAACATCCTGTGTTTCTTAGCAACCTTCATCGAACTATGACCGAACTTGACATGTATGCGCGCGTTTATTGTCCTTGGTGTTAAACTACTTCTCTTGGTCTCGTTTCATGGAACCGATGCGTCTGTCGATCCTGTTGTAGCACTCGAGGAATAACAAATGTGTATACGAGTGAGGTCATTAACCATTGAATGCGTTGAAACGGAATAAATTTCTTACCGGCTGTGGAATTGCTGTCGTCTTGTGGCCTCAGTTGTTTTCTGGACGAGTAGCTGATAAAAACCACGAGGCTTCTATTTCTTTCTGGTCTATCGTTCCTCGATTCCTGGAATAAGGAATTCACGCTCCCCTTCCTTTTTGGTTGCGGGCCCAAATAATTTCTTCATTTGACCCAGCTCGCATGTCCGTTGTCGGTGTCCCGCTTTTCTATCACCTAACAGAGAATATTATCTTCCGTCTCCATGATGTCAATTGATGAATGGGGGTGAAAAAACTGTGCTGAAAGGATCGATACGTACTGTTAGTTTGTCCTCCATCATGGACTAATTCATAAGCTTTTCTCTGTTCATTTCATACTGCGATCACTCGCCAACCGGCACTTACTCTTAGGCATCGTAAACCTTCTTTTTTTAGAACACCGCAACATGAGCAAAGGATTCACCCTATTACTAATTCCGTTGAGTGTGCATTACTAATTACGTTGAGGGTGCACTTGTCCTACAACACTTATTAGAATTGTCTGTTTCACCTTCTTCCACTTTTGCTGTATGCCTCGTCGTCAACACAAAGTTTGACACTGTTCAAGCCAGCAAGTGATGAATGCCGATCAGCAAATAAATCATGAATGAATAATGAAATCTTTTGCTACTAACTACGGTTGCACATGCCACGTTTTTCTAAGTGTTGTTGGTGTTCGAATCTAGCACAGCGTCTACCGGTAATGTTACATGCATAATATAACGACAGTATTACAGCGTACATCACAACGTACATCACCACGTTTCCATAGTTAATGTGCATCATTTCAAACTAGTCTTGTGTCGTACATTCAACTTTTGATCTGAACGCTTCAACCAACCGTCATCTTTGCATGATGCGCGTGATGAGTGACGACGCTCTTTGATGGCATCATGTGCAAGTATCAACGATGCATTTGAATTTCTGACCGTCTCGCCCTGATGCAGAGCACATATTAGATGAAAGTATGTACATGTTATACTACTATGAGTGCTGCATTTAGGAATAATCCAGTGTAGTACATGTATGCGTGAGAATATAATATATATATATATGACATACATGCTTCGTTTACATAGCGTATACTGAGTTGAATACGACTAACAAAAATGTATTCACTTTACATATGTATATATGTATGTCCTTCATGATTATCCATTGTAATATCGCCCTGGTGCTACGGTGAGTGTCGAAGATAATTGCGGCATGATCCACCAAGGCGCCCAAGAAGATCACCAGCTGTACTCCTTTTCATTCTATGACCATTTCTCAGATCGGCCAACTTGCTCTCGGCGGTTCACTCTTATCAAAAAGAAACTTCTCACAGGGATGAAGACGAAAAACAGCTGTACTAGTTATCTTCTACTAACGAGTCTGTGCGGCACGACGCGCTACCGGTATCATTTTGCGCATGACGGTGGCGCTTATAGTGAGTGCGTGTGTTGGACTACAAGTGTGCGCAATGAGGACTCGCGTTGACATTCCGTGTAAGAGGGTTGAGAATTACCAATGCCAGTGGCAGGTAGGAGCGTCTTTGCAGAAAGAGGTCGCCGATTTGATGTATTCACGATTCAAATCCGTTAGTCCTATTAAAAGGGCCTCTAAGGAGTTGTCAACGGTTATTGCACGGGGAGAGCAGGGAAGAGTGTTGTCGGGGCTGTTCGTCGAGTTTCACTTAACAAAGGACGACCAGATCGTTGCCCATATTCATTACGTGGCTACTCTCACGGGATTTGAAAGGCGTGGCTATGGTACTGAGGTAATGAGGCAAATCTGGAATATTCCAATGCTACATAGCTTGATAGCTGACGTGCATGATGATGATAACGGAATTGCAGACTTCTATCTTAGGAAGGGGTTCCGCAGGGTGAGCGATACTGACGTCGTTCTTAAGGAGTTGCAGTTAGATGTTTCGAAATACACGTATATTTGTACGAAGAAATGCACCGATCAATCGTGGTCTAGGCCAGACATGGACTGCTCTGTCGAGTGGTTCGATCCGTTTTTAGTGAAAAGCTTGAGGAATCTCGCAGGCAAGCTAGAGGCGCGCATGCACGTCTTACCCAATAAGTGGGTCGCCTGTGATGAGCGTCAATTGTTGTATTCTGTGGATCGCACCAGCAGTTGTGACCTATTGCCCGCACTAGGCGACGAAGTGTTGCTCTCCCCTTTGGTTTGGTTGCTACCTAACGATGTCCGCGCGACTAAGACTGTTGGTACCAGAAACGGCATCTGCGACACTCCAAAACCTATTTTCCTACCAGCCGAAACGACTACCCTTGGCTTTGACGGTAACGACACGCGAGTGATGGGTAGCCAAAGCCTCAAACCAACTAATTACTCTGTGTCACACAGTAAGAAGTCGGAGCTCTCATCTATTGCTGAAAGCAAGGAAACGCTAGTGACGCACCGCCGAAGCATCAAGTATACAAAGGCCACTGTTTCCAAAAATAAGAAATGGGAGCGCTCTGCTAATGGCTCTGCTAATGTCTCACCTCCATGCATGAAACGTAAGATCAATGAATTGTGGGATGAAATCCGAAAGGACATAGAAGAGTACTATTCTATGTATCCACCAAGCAAATCATCAGATGACTTAGACAGCACTTCGTACAATAACACAGAGTGGGAAATCATTTACTGATGCGAAGATGCGATCGTTGTCACCAATGTTGGCATTCCTTAGGTCTTCTTGGTGTTTACCGAAATTTGTCGGATTACCGAACAAAGGGGCTGAAAACATTGAAACGGGGCAAAACAGATTTATTTGTTATAGTTTTGCTAATATGCGATCATTTAATTGTAGACACTGCATCAATAATCCAGTTGATATACTCGTTACCTTAACCTTTGATGGTTTCAAGTAAAACTTATAAGTTCACTGTTATCCGGGAACAAATAAATCCGATGAGAAGTCTGTTGGTTTGCCGTCGCTTTGGTTAAACTTGAGTGATACCAAAATAATTGAGGTCATCCATATCTAACGGCACCCCGGGGTCTGACGCCAGAAACCTTTGTCTCTTGGCGCCTCTTGTGTCCTCATGAGAGCCCTCTTCCAAGTCTTTTGCGGCATCTGGTAATTCATAACGAAAAACCGCAATTTTTTCGGCGAACTCTCGTTTGCTGTCCAATTCACGGAAACTCTTCAGTTTCTGGAACATTGAACTATACAACTGAATTTCGTGCACTGTGAATCCCCAATCCTTGTAAGTGCTATCACCGTTCGCGTCCTCGCGGTCATTTGACGCTCGTCTTTTGCTCTGGTATGCTTCCCAGTCTTCGACTTGAAAATCATCGCACAGGTGACCAACAACCGCAGTTATCTTATTGTTGGTCTCCAGCTCACTTATTACGAATTTGACTGCAATTAGGAGAGCAACTGCCTCCTTGCCCGTGGTCATTTCCTTCGATATTTCCTTTCCATTAAGCCGTTGTTCTCCTAGCTTCGTCAGGACCTTGTCGTCCAATATATATTTTTTCTTGGTGTCTCCTTGTCCAAGTAAGGCGGCAAGGGCTAGAAATCCCTTCAGAACTTCGTACTGCGGCGTGTTGTATACGATGCGATCACATTGTGTTAGCAATAAGCAGAATGCAATAATCAGTTTGAGCACACTGTTCAATCTTTTGATTTCAATAAAAATGTAGACGCACCTGTGTTTCATTTATCGGCATACCATATTTTGCATTGGTCGTTTCCTGATTCGCCAACGTGACATCTAAGAGTGCTGCTGCAAAGTCGTCGAATGTAGTGTCATTGTAGATAAAATCTGCTGAGCTTCTTAATGCCTTTAGAATTCTGAATAGCCCGTGCTTGAAATTGGTCCTCTTCTTCGCGTTGTCTTGTATTAGGTGCTGGCCTACTCTGTTGTCGTACCATATCGACCGCATTTTATCAGGATTCTTTTGCAATTCTGCAAAAAGAGAGGCGTTCGCTAGTTGCGGGTTTCTTTTGTAATAGCTGTTCCAAAATGCCACACAAGCTTTACCGAATTGAGAATCTGGGGAGAGACCGATATCTTCCAAACTCGTCGTCGTTGAATTCTTCACCGGTCTAACATGCGGAAACGGCATCACCTGGAACAATTTTTTTCCAATTTTGTCCGAGTGGGTAATCTGTTTGAGTTCCAGGGCGATTGCCTTACACTGGGCATCTTCTTTCTGTGCACCTTCTAGCTTTTCTACTTTAGCCACGATTGCCTTTAGCTTATCGTTTTCTGCTTTCCATTCGTCATTGAGATCCCTCAGCCTGCGGTTGTTCACCAACAGCATTGCTATGATGAGAGGAGTTTCTGTTGGATCGACTTGAGTAGGCTTGAGGCGAGAACACTTCGCCGAGAATTCGGCACACAACAGTTCTACCCTGGCCTTATCTGCATTAGGCAAAGCGATGAATACATCTATGTCGTACAACTCTTTTTTGAATTTGGACGCTTTGGCAAGAAATTCTTTCAGGTCCACTGCAACGGAGCTTCTTAGTTTCGATGCTGATGCTTTAGTTGCCATGACAACAGGTATTCGACAGTCGTGTGCTGCAGCAAGTAATGAGAACAAGCGCTTTGTTATGGACAATTGAACAAAGCTATGAAAAATGTTTTTTCGTCATCTCGATTTGAATCTCCAGCCTCCAATTAATCAACATCATTCAATCATAGCCCACATAGCAACGGAAACCGACTGCCACATCATTCTCGGCACTTAAATGGGTTATCTATCTGCGTAAGTGTATATTCCACTTATGTATGGATGAGAACCAACGACCGATATATGTTATGATGTATGTCATTCTGCAACTGTCAAAAGCTTTTATGGCTGGGCAAGGAACGCCTGCTCTATCTGAAGGAGGCAGGAGATACATGAAGACCACAGACACATACAGCTGTAATTAAGCTTACCAAGCCGAGTAACTCTCGTACTCTGAATTGATGTACTATATAAGACTCAGTACTCCCGGAGGAATCCCAACCAGGTAGCTCCTACGTCAATGTATGTACGACATATACGACACCACTCACATCCAATGTGACTTATCACTAGGTACCGTGTTCCGGCGTACAGAGACGGTTGCATAAATGAAAACTTATATGTGCAGCTGTTCATCGTCTTTCGCCTGTGAGAAAGACAGTACCCTTTAAGTCATATACTTATTCAGACCATCATACTAATGAAGGACCGCATCAGATAATAGGGCGCATGACTTCTTATTTGTTCTTCAGTCTTATATGTGTACAATAGCATACATATAAATTTACTCACGCCCCAGTTATCGACCGGGACAAACAAGAACTTATAGATGCAGCTGTACGTCGGTTTTCGCCTTCGATCAAGATGCCGTCTCTGAGTTTTTGTATCGACACAGACATCCTTTGCAGGTGACGCGAGAGTGTTGCTTCACTGTAGATTGGCATTAACAAACGGGAGTCGCTGAGATATATTAGGTAACATGAAATAACCAAAACTCATACATTGTACTTCACAACATAGCAAGCCATACAAGTCACTGCCACGTGTGCTGATACCATGTGCACTTCTGACATGAATAAAAGTAACTATAAGTGGTAGCGCATATTCTTCAATGGGATTTATCCGTTGAGCAGAATAGCTGTTGCACATGTCAACCAAGAACAACAGCTGTGATTCATCTTTGCCGGGGCGGCGAAGTCGATTGTACTGGAAAAAACAACGAACGCCACATCTCGTCACAGTCCCCTTCTCTAAGTATTCAATCTACAGCGCCTTATGCAACTGCGATCACTTCCACTAGGGAAAAGCTTTTAAGTACTGGTTTCAACGACACGCTCAAAGAATGTCCGATACCAATAAACTGAAGCAGTGGCAACTATTCTATACGAATGTCAAAGAATGCGTTCACGTTAACGATGATACCGACGTCGCTGAGTTGAACAGACGAGAATTGGCTGAGAAGCACCATTTACACCTAGAGGTGCACCACTTACCATGGGGCGGCGCTTGCAGGGATTCCGAGGCGTGCTCACTGTACCGCGTTGTTCATTCACTGAGTACTGAGCCCCCTGCCGACGATGATGTGTGCTACGTTGCTGTCCTTCCACAGCCACTAAAGAAGAACAAGTGTTATTTCACCGTTCGGGTGTTCGGCAAGGTGCCTCGACCATGCAGACATTGTGGACAGTTCATTCTACACTTGTTGTACCCCACGAACAAGCATCTCGGCGTCTACAAATTTTTTTGCTCGCGTCAATGTGCAGAGTCTCATGATCAAATCACCAGGATTCTCATGGCGGGTCCAGTTGTTGATCAGATGAAAATCGTCAATTTGAAAGATCGGATGCGCCGAGAATGCCTTGCACTGGATGAAATTCTTCGGCGGCGACATCCGGATGTTAACTCCGGACAACACACCTTTCATTCCAGTTCTCATTATGGACCTTCTGGCACAGCAACAATCTCCAACAATATCGAAACTGCGGTCAGAGCAGAGTATCAGAGTTCGAATTTCGGGCCACGTAGTTTCGCCCCGATGAACCGGAGTTTTCCACCGGTGGATCCATGGCCCACTTTTGGGCAGTATCAAGCCGTGCCTTACCATCAACAGGGTCCACCCGTGTACAGTCTCGGCGGTTTTTCCGTTGGAAGATCATTTGGTAGCGGAGGTGTACCAGGAAATTACGCACCCCATCTGCATTACTATGGATCTGGCATCAACGAGCACTTGGTTTCTGAATGCAGGCCATATCAAGTGAGACGCCCGATTAGCGCTCACGCACCAGTGATCAGTGCTGGTGAGGCAAAGAAACAGCCGCCGCGGTACAGGAAGGCAATTGCTGTATCTGAACCCGACAATCATTTGCCAGTCACGTCGCCTGAAGGAACAGTGGACACCAGTGTAGGAAACGCCTCCGATGCCGCTTTTACGTCACGGGCGTCAGAGGAAGATCCGCTTCTGACAGACACCCCAGGGACAGCAGATACCTTGCAATCCGCAGAGGAGCAATGTCCTGAAGTCGACAACGAAGAGTCAACTGAATCACCCCAGACGTCGGTGGGACGATTGCCATTTGTTGAAGTTTCAGAGGCTGCAGATACTTTAAATGCATCCACGGAGCACAAAACACAAGGCGACGACAAAGAGGCTTCAGACACTGTGCTGGTTCGAGAGGAGCATTCGTCAGTCGTCGACACCACGGAGGCAGCGGACACGTTACAGTCGACAGAGGAGCAATCCAATGCAGTTGATATACCAGAGAGTACGAAAACGGAAGAGGCATCAAAGGAGCGTTTTCCAGTAGAACAGACATTTGGGGATACAGATAGTGTACGGAGCTCAGGGGAACAGCCCACAAAGATCGATACGACTCAGGAAACGAATGCGTCATGGGCAATGGAAGAGCAAGCCTATGCAGTGGACATATCAGAGACTACGGACACAGAACAGGCATCAACGGAGCCTGTGCCAATAGAGCAGAGCGCTGAGGGTACGGATACAGTACGGACCTCAGGCGAACAGTCCTCAATCATCCATACACCAGAAACAGAGGATACATTACAGTCAATGGCGGAGCAACCCAAAGCAGGGGACATCCCAGATGCTGCTGACACAGAACAGGCATCAATGGAGCATTTGCCGGAAGGATTTAGCCCTGTGGTTACGGATACAGAACGGACGACAGAGGAAAATCCCAATATGGTCGATACATCTGAGGCAACGAATACGTTACGGTCAACAGCGGAGCAGCCGCAAGCAGTCGACGCTTTCGAGTCCAAGGATATGTCACAGACCTCAGAGGTTCATTTGCCTCAGGGAGAGAGTTCAGAGGCCGCGGATAAATTACGTGCCTCATGGAACACATACGATGGGTCTGGGGATCCGGTAATTGTGTCGTCGCCGGACAAAAAAGACCGTCGTAGCGTTCGTGAGGTCATTGACATACAAAACACGCCAGAAGCAAAGAAAGTTTTCGAACCGGTGGATTCACCTACCGGATTGTCAACAAATATTGCCGAAGAACAATCTAATATCATTCCTCCCAAACCGGCATCGCAAATTGATATGTCATTGTGGGCCAACATTAGCGTCGATTTCTTGTTGTCTATCGAGGTTCAGAATATTAAGTTTGCCTCGATATTGCCCCCGTATTGGACAGGCATCAATGCTGATATCATCAATTCAACATTGAGGAAACGTAAAGTCCACATTACTCATAAAGATTCTCGAGTAGCGAATGACCCGACTTCGTGGTGGAACGACAATGTGATTCTTTTTTTTATGCAATGGTAAGCATTCATGATAAACGCGTGTATCATTAAACAACTTGCTGACGTACGAGTTGCAGCTGCCCTCACCCTATTCTGTTTTACCTTTATTCAGGTTATTCCGATGCGAGAGCTATGATTCAAATATTAGCTTTATCGACCCACAAGTTATGACGGGTCTCATCAGAGATTGCACTTGCCTAATGTCCGTGACTCAGTCCAATGAAAACAAGGTTACCACAGCTCGCTTTCTTCGCAAAACGCTTACAAAAGGGGGGAGACGTCTACTGAGTCGCAACGTAATTCTGATACCAATGAACATCAATAATAACCACTGGATTCTGTGCGCATTGTTCAATCCGAAATTTTGTGTGAGTGTCCCATTTGAAGAGTGCGTTTCTACGAAACACGAATTGTGAAAATAGGTTCCAACAACGCCGAACTCAACATATAATTCATACTTTTCACGTTACTTTTGATGCGCAGGTGGATAAACCTTCTGCTGGGTCGACGAAACGATCGTCGAACAGCTTTATAGCTGTATTTGATTCTTTACGACCTGATGAGGGCGTTGGAGAAAGGGTTGCCGAGAAAATCGTGTTTTTACGAAGATCCTTGAACTTCCTTGCACAAGAGAACGACGAAAGAACAGTATGGAACTTAGACCAGGGCCCATTCACGGAATCAACCCTTCCAGTATTTTTGCCGACATGGGGTAAGTCATGAAGTGCGATGTTTGGTGCTTTTCTTATAGGTGGAATGTACTCGTACTAACGGAAGACACCTACCACTGCCACCGCAGTTCCGCAACAACCAAACGTTTACGATTGCGGAGTTTATACATGTCGATTCGCATACAGTCTGTTATACTGGCTGAAATTTCAACCAGCAACCATTATTACGATGGATTATCTTGCGAATCATGGAGCAATGTACTTTCTATGGCCAGACAATTCAATCAGGAACATGCGGACTGAGGTTGCTTTGCTAATTGCTGATATATACGACTCTCAGCAAACTGTTCCAACAACGAAACGCCTTAAATCAAAAGCTGCGGTGAACACAGCCACTCACGTCACTGTAAAACATCAGCAAGACGTGATGAAGGCATACTACCAAAGGGAGTTCACGAAATGCAACCCAGGAATTAAGGTTCCGACGAACAATCTGTTGGATATGATGAAGTGGAGGCAACGTAACGAAAATTGCTCGACTGATGAGGATACACCATCACCGCAATGCGGCTTTACGGTCAGATCAACGAAAGCACAGCAGAAGATTGCGCGAGAAGTTTGTGCCATGTCGGGGTTAGCGGAATCGTTTCAATGTCGCTGGAATTCAGAGACCAAACACACCATAAATGATGCGTTGTTCCTGCAAAGGCGTAAGCATAACGTTTTGTTATGTGAATGGGCCATAGAACACATGCCATCTACTGGTGATTGTGGCTTTTTTGCCCTGTTCAAGGCCGTGCGTGAGAAATGGAGAAGCAAGGATAGATTTACGTCTTGCGAGGCCTTCTTGACGGCGCAGGTACCACAGACTCTGGAACAGTTCCGACTGATTCTCGCAAAGGCGATCACTAGCAGTCCGACAAAGCTTCGGTCCTACGTGGCAAGTTGCCCAAAATTCATCCTCAGGTGGAACTTCTTCCGGAACATCGTACCTGTGGACGACTTGAATAACGCTGAAGTTGCAAGTTCTCTATGGGAAAAACCTGTTTTTGATTTGATTAGTACTCCTGCATACTTGTGGTTTCAGGGCGATGATGAGTTTGAGGAATCTGTGCCGTTATATCTGTCTGACGATGTCATGGAAACAATTCAAGAACTCTATGGACTGAAAATCATCGTCGTTCGGACACATGAAACGCTCGAGGACGTTGTACTCGTCCCTGGTCAATGCACACATGCAATCCATAAGTGGCCAGACTTTCGTCGGTGGCCCCTTTCATCTTTGGGGTACGTCTTGCTAGATTTTGATTCCAATCACTTTAACCTGTATTCCTGCAGAGCTACTGGCCATTGTGTGCTCTCAGAATCCGAATTGGACGAAATGAATACTGTCAAGACCTGTTTCGCCCATTTTTACCAAGAACTTTCCACGTACAAGAATTTCTTGCTGCCATATTGGTATGATAGGATCATCAAGGAGCACTACCGAGACTTGCATTCGTTGGGCCAGCTGCGTTGTGACTGTCTACATTTGTCCGACTTGAACGCCATCTTAAGCTACTTTTGTGAAAAAAGAATCAGCTTTTCCTTTCAAGCCACGCTACACTCGCACACGGGGAACCAAACCTTATACTGTTCTGTTGTTGGAGGCGTTGAAATGGAGGTCACGTCCTCAGACGAAACGGAGGTCAGGGTACAGGTCTCAACAGATGGGGTCATGATATCTCTAGCACAGGTTTCAAATTACGCAACGTTAAATGGCATTGTGTTGTTTGCCATGTACTTTGGTCTCATTTTACTGCCGGCGAAGGAAGCAGCGGCTGAAGACAAATTTGAGCCACACACGAAAGTGTCTGTGTTTGAACGCAAATATCGTAAGGTTTACATCACGCATCAGCCTGACAGCAGCGTTTGTTCAACCACTGCATTCAATGAATGGATTACGAAAAATAACTTTGGTCAAATCAAATCCAGAGTTAAGTTTGGTGGAGTGCAACAGCCAACTGGCGTCAGATACTGGATTAAGTCGGCTCACGACGGCATCGAAACTGAAACGGCAGGAACATCCTTAGACTCTGACGAAAAGGCCTACGATCCCCAGCGTCAAGATAGAAAATTACCTAGCCGAAAGCAATTTTCTGCCGATAGGGAAAAACCATTAGATTCGAATGAGACTACGGTCGCAGATAAGGCACACAAAACGACGGGAACATCACGAAAAAACGACAATCATGTTGCTAATGGGGCAGCAAATGAATTGTACGCGAATCTTCTTCGGAACTTGACAGAAAGCGACAAAGCAGCTCGAGCAGAAAATACTTATGATGCAGGAAGATTATGTATGTTGGTAAAAGAGGACAACGGTTTTTGGCGGGACGAAGAGAAGTGGAAAGATCACAAGAAGACAAGGAAAAGGTTCCAGTTTCTTCTACACCCAGATACCAGGAAACAGGGCGAAACGCCAGGAAATACCTACGATTATGACATTCTTACAGCCTGTAACCATATATTTGGACTGTTGGATGAACTATACAGAAGGGAGAAGCAAACGGGTTCGCATGCTGAAAAATTCGGAGGGTCGGCAACGGTAGTCAACAGCTTTGAAGAAGCTGACTGCCCATTGGCTAAGGTGCAGTTCACAAACGTCCCAGCCAATCAGGCTGATGAGAATTTAATTTTCGGTGCGGCTATGAAAAACTTTGATCAACGTATACCCAAAAAGCAGAAATTTCAGGATAGTCAATGGAAAAAACGGACGGAACGATACACTGACGAGGAGGAGTTTGACTGGTGGGACTCCATTTTCCATCGTAAACGAACAAAACTATGATTGCCACAGCAATTCATGAATTAGGAAACAATCTCCGTCTGGTCGTTGACGGAAATCGTCAAGCTTGACCGCCGACTAATTGTAAAACATAACATTGTCATTGACAAGGCACACTTAGACCCATCTTGACTTTGGGTGCAACACAGGGTCCTCCTATCCGGTCGCCGATAGATAACGCGCCGATGACGAGTTTCTCAGGATACGGTAATGTAGACGCGCCAATCAGTCAGAAGACCACAATACGTTGTCAACAAAATCGTCTTTGGCACTGCGACAAAGATTACTTACAGCTGTCTATGTGCCCCATTCCCCGAAGCGCGTACAACGAACCGCACTGTAGCTCACATTGAGTAAGACGTCTTTGCCACCCCGGTGAAGACGAAATACAGGTGGACATATTAATGCCTCCGTCACCCAAACAAGACTTAATTAATCAGTTACTCAGTTCATCATTTATATGGTGGCTACGTTTGCCATGCCCCAAAAATACATAATGCATGTGCTTCAAAATACGGTAATGTAGACGCGCCAATACGGTAGCACAACTTTATATATAAAAATTGCCTGTTAATCAAGTGAATTCACTCTCGGGACAAGTTCAGTATTCAATGTATAGCAATCGTATTTGCCACATTGTTTAAGATTGTTTACAGCTGCATATACACGTGATGCATTACGCTGGTGTCCCCTTGTTTCTGGTTCTCACCGCCGCCATTTTGGCGTATGTAGCAGCATCGCGTTTCCGTAAATTCAGACTCAATACAGTTATACATTTTTATATATATTGTCAGCAACTAAAACGAATTTGCGCACGCCGCAACTTCTGTAAACATTCTAGAGCAATCGTATTTGCCGCATCGTCCAAGATAGTTTACAGCTGCATATACAGTGATTGGCAGGCAAATTTCATGAGTCTTTCGCTCTCTTATCAATTTTCTGCTAATGGATAAATTGCACAAAACTCTCGATGTGCAGCTGTAACAGAATTTTTCTTTCGTGCCACAGAGCAGAGGCAGATATGTAATCGTGCAGCATGTTCGTGCCTGAACAGCGGGTGATTCCGGTGCAGCAACCCTTACAACTTCGTCTGTAAGTGCCACAGAGATGGGTTCTCATAGATATGCAATCGTGCAGCAAGTTCGTGCCTGCCTATACCGGGTGATTCCGGTGCAGCAACCCTTACAACTTCGTCTGTTCCAGACAAGCCGAACTTGGTTATTTGCCGTTCATCAATTGTTTCGTTTATCGACTAGCCTCCGCGTTACCTGATCCCTTGAATCTCCAGTTCGTCACCGCTGTTTCCATCGCGTCGCAATAGTAAGTTTCTTTTGAATTTAGTAAGCGCCTATAGGCGGCGACACTCGCATAGGAGGGCCACGCCGTTCGTCACATGATTCTGATTGTCGATTGACACGAAAAGTAGTATATTGTGTGTCTAACAGATAGTCTTTATTACACCCTGTTCTCCCATCGATTAGTGCCTAAAAGAGATCCACCTGACGACCGCGATCCCGATCAACCCAGGGACAGAGTAATCACGCCTAAAAGAAATCCGACCGACCGCGATCCCGATCAACCATGGGACAGAGGAATCCCGCCTTGTACCTCTGAATTCCGTCGTACTGTACCCAACACACCCTGGGGACCAGGGAACTGGAGCCCCTTTGACTCGTACATCAGGTCTTTGCGCTTCGATGGAAATTCGAGGTTTGACGGACGGCAGTGGTTGGATCCAGCGAACGAATACTCGGATCCAATTCAGACATTTTTCGATTGGAAGCGAATCAGTCATCCTGATCGCTACTTCGGCTATCAATTTAAGGAAGAAGTAAACCACAGCTTTGAATTTCACGCACGAGAGGCAAATGTTCATGGTGTGAGACCATATGACTTCGTCAAGATAGTTGTCACGGTCGCCCATTTCGTCGAGCGTGCTGCGAGTGACTACCCTGATAATGAAACGCATAGAGAAAGGCTACGTTCGGGGACAAGCGGCGTGCAGCATCGAGACTTTCGTCCGGTTCCATTCGGTGAAATCTTCGCTGTGCTTGGATCAAACGAAATGGATGCCGTTACCAGAAACCTATTGACAGGAACAACTGTTGACGTATTTGGGCGTACATGCACCGTGGATCACAAAAAAGTGCTACCGGAATCCGACTTCAAAGCCCACTTTAAGTTTCTAATACTTGCCTTGTCTTGGCTGATTGAGGTTGGTGTTCTGCACATTCAATGCAAGACGTACACTTGTGATATCCATGATGTACGCCAAGGTAAAATGCACATGGAATCCAGGTCGAACACTGACGAAGTCGCAGCTGCTGCACAGAAAGACGCCATGGTGCCCTATGACAGGCGTGTCCACTGTTTTCAAGAATTAACTCACAAATGCAGGACGAACTTTAAAAACTTCACCTATTGCTTTACTCCGCATGAAACATACAGCAATTTGGCCTGGAAAGCACTTGTCAAGTACCTGAGGAGCTACATTGACGGGCTTAGTGAAAAAACCGCTCACCGTGGGCCACTATGTAGTGACTGTCTAGTGGCGGGCATTGAGCAAGACTTCAACTACGACAAAGAAAAATATTGGTGTTCAGTAGTATATCGAGATCAAATGCTCCTTCAATGGGATGGATAGGTAATTCCTGAGTTTTGCCATGTTACGTTGATTAAGTGTTGTTGTACTTTGCTGATGTCCGTAAGATCTAAGTTTTCGTGTTGGTCAAAAAAGTTAATTAAATTAAAAAGTGTGAGCGGCAAGTATTCCACGTGACAAAAATTATTTCCTTTCCAACTTTCCCCAACCTACGTTCCCCCAGGTAGAACGCGGAGGTATTATCAAAAATAGCTTGTGATCCAGAGGATGTCCACCATATATCATGATTTCCTCCTCTTTCACATCATCTACTTCATTCCTGAACCTTTCGTCAAGTTGCGGGCATGCAGGCAAAACATAGGCGACCTCTTTTAGAGTCTCAATGGGGATGCAGCGTACGTCATCCTCTATCTCATCGACCTGTAATACTGACAAAAGATGGTGATCTCTCTTGTTTCCAGTTAGTGCTTGACAAACCGCATACTTCGTTGGTGGGATGTCATTCACAGACTCACACTGCACTCTCTTCATGTTTGCAAAAAGACACAATCTAACTTCCGACGAGGTTATCCTCCGCTTCGTCCGAGGTGTTCGTCCAAGTCCATTAGACTCCCATTGAACAACTGCCCAATCAAACCAACCTCTGTTCTCATATGGATGAGAACGGTAATTAGGATGACACCTGAATGTTACGTGCTCAGCTTTGCTCGGATGGCTTAGAGATTCTGAATCATCGGCAATGCCCGAATTAGACACATTCAAGACATCCACGTGATAAAAACATTCAATGTACGTCGAATGTACAACTTCCTCTGCAGTTTTCACCAACGCCTCAACCCATTGTTGCCCTCTATGGTCAGCCAAATGGGGATGACAAAGTCCAAGCTTCGTCTTGCCCTCAACAGTGTACCAAGCATCACCATTCTTTACAAGACAGAACTTCGGCTGCTTTGGGAACACATGACTCACAGGACTATCAAGATCACTCGATTCTGTCGAAGTTCTTACGGCAACAGACTTCTTTGCCTGTTGTTCTGTTCGTCTAGCAACGAAACGCTGCCGATCTGCGGAACACCTAACGATTAGCCTCTCGTAGTGACGTAGCAACAAGTCATATTCATACCTGCTATGCTGTCTTGTGGTCCGTTTCGTTGGTTGCTTCACCAGCTGCTTTAATGCCGACTCGAGGTATACACCACTGAAGTTATGGGGTGATCCATAGTTTCTTATCTGACGCGGGAAATGCTTCATAGCGTGAAACTTGACAAGTCGTAACCCAGAGTTTGACATCATCTCTCGCCACGGCCCCGTGACGCGTTGAAAAAATTCCAAATACTTTGTCAACTTCTTCGAAAGAGAGTTAACCTCATGTTCTTTGTAGGTATCTTGTGTGAGCAGTTTCTCAATACTTAATGATAGCCAAAGTAACGTCGCCATATTGGATTCCAGGGTTTGGGCAGTCTCGTGATCCGCCAGTTTTACCAGAGATTCAAGACAAACCATTGTAAGCAAGCACAACCCAGGATATTCCTGGCCAGTGAGACGTGTCAGACAGGTGACACCATTTTTGAAGGGCATACGAGGCATTGATCGGTCGCTCTGTCTATTTGCACTACCCATTACTTGCCTGAATCGGCTCTCAAATGCGGCTGCACGAAATTTGGTCCTAGTAGCATTCCGCAAGCTGTTGTCCAATGACGGTTTTTTGTCTAATTCACCTCCTGCTTTTTTCTGAATTCGTAGGTCGTACCAGTTTTTCAAATCCAGGGGTACCTCAGAGTAGCGATATATGAAATCCAGCAAGTATTTCATCAGTCCCAAGTAATATACATGTAGAATTTCAAAAGGTAGCGCTCCGTGAATTCCTTCATCATTACCACCAAACGCAAACCTGTAGTATGTGGAATGAATCATGTGTTGCGATATCTGTTGGCCTCGTTTCTTAGCGGCAGAATAGCGTGAACCATCTTGTAAGTCCCTGAGACATCTGTCTATGGTTCTTTTCACAAAAGACTTTTTCGTAGCCATGCATTCATAGGCTGGATAGTCACAATCTTCATATGATACATCACAATCCCTGCACATTCGTTGTAGCTTTGTACTGTAGCCTGCATAATGGCAACACATTGCGTCATGACCATCGGTGTCACCAATAATCATGAATAGCTCGAAGTGCAGGAACACTACCCCCTTCCCATGAACATAGATCTCTGTACCATTGATTCGACTACATACCTCGTGAAGTTCGGTTGTCACTATCTCAAGGCACTTATGGTAATGGGTCAAATATTGTAACTCTTGTTTCATGTCTGCTTTCCTGTCCTTTGTCTTTTCCACTGGGGTTTTGGGAAATGGAGGAATAACTGATAGTAAGAACCATGCAGCTTCACTCTTCCGATGAGACAAATTAATGTTTCCAAAGGAACATGCAATGGGTCTTGCTTTTAGCCTTCCAACACCATCCGTCATTGTCTCATCATCAAATAACAGGACAGGGGCAAGGTAGTGTCCTTCGGGCAACGTTGGTTCACCCATTCTTGCCGCAACGAATTGCTCAGCTTCCTTCCATCTGAGTCCTGTGTTCAGATCACCATACGTCTCATCACGAAAGTCGTATGACCACAAAGAACCTTCCATCAAGTGTGGGTCACTATACACTCGTCTAGCTTGATCTTCAAAGTTTAGTCGATATATATGAATTGGTGCCAAATTGTCCACATGAATGGTGTCCTTTTTGGGCGGACTTCCAACATAAGGAGCATATGCTTTCATCATTCGTTTAAGACAAGTGCTGCGGTGAGGTGATTCGAACTTGTACCCGGAAGCCAGCGCTGTGTGAGCCCACGTCATGATAATGTCAAAGAACTTTGGAGGCAGATTATTTTCGGTGAGGAGGGTAAACAACTCTTCTTCAGCGGGATGTAGATTGGCTGACTGCATTCGTGAGTATCTGTTCAATATAGAATCCTCCAGATCACGGATCCTTTGTCCCCAATCAATATCGGCAATACTCGGATCATCAGTCGAATCAGAGACTTGCGATAATTCCTCTGAAACCTGCGATAACTCGTCTTCACAAGGATACATATCACTCGAGTAGGTTGAATCATAAGTTGTGCAAAATTCATTGTCGCTGATAGAACTGTAAGCTGTTGACTGACCCAACAACTTAAACAATGCCTCTGATGTGAACGTGTCATTAGAGTCATCAACATCCAGACTGCCGTCCACGCCGTCGTCTTGGTCCAGACTGCCGCCCACGCCGTCGTCCTGGGCGCTGTAGTATTCATCCTCGTCTACTACATTCTCATATTCGTCATTAGCCGCAATAAACCTTGGTGTATCCGTATCCGTAAGATCCTGCGCGCCAATCACCCTCCAGTTGGCAATTTTTTCGTCGGGTTCTTCAGTTTTATCGGGAGATGTTTTCCCACATGCATTATATTCTTCGAATCCAGATGTCGATTCACAAATCCAATCTCTTGTCGCTGACTTCCGAGGATACTCATATGACTCTGCACTGGAAAAGGAGTAGTCGCGTTTAAGTGAAGCGACAGCTTGTATGCAATCCCAGTAATGACGGAAATAGTCAAGAGCATCCTTCGGTGTATAATCATTACAAGAAGCACATATGTTGGGAGCGACAGAGCAACTTATGGTTGTATCGAAATGACGCTTGAGGGACTTCTTTTCTGTATACCCGCTGAAGCACATTGGACAAGTGTATGCCGAAGCCATAGTGGATGAGTAATCGCGCTAATATGAAGGTATGGTGTGTTATCGTCGTCCAACAATGAAAACGCGGTCTTATGCAATTCGTTCAAGAGCGGTGGTGCCAGTGGTAACGCACATGAACCCAATAGCCTTTGACGATGACACAGTGCTATTACTGACGTAATACTGTGAGAAATTACTCCTGGGAGTAAGTTGTTCATCGAGAATGAGCCATGTACGTAGATCCAGCTGTACAAAGAGTTCAACACGTTGAGTAAGACTACTTACAGCTGCCTATAGAACATTTCAAATGTCAATAACATTCTTATGCAGCACCCGTGAATACGATAGCCAATGATACATCACGCAGTGTAAGTACTTACGTTTTCACTTGTTACGCAAAGAATGTAATTCCTTATTAATCCTTCCATCCAAAATGAAACAGTTACATATATCCACCTGAAAGCCGTCTTACCCGGACGGGTAAGACGATGTACAGCTGGTTATATACCATATCGTATATCGATGGACACCTTTGAAGGCGGAAGGAGACAGAAAAAAATCACACGGATACCGTGGTTATCGTTAGTGCGAAAGAAGGAGCATAACTGTTCCTTGATATTACTGTATATGTCACAACACAACACATCGGTCTATTATACCAACAACATACAGAAGCACCCACGCGTACCGGTAGCTACTTATGGATCCCTACGCCAAAGCTGCCTACCTACATGCATCAAGCACCGCAGCGACGTAGCGCTAGCGCCTCCTCGGTCAATAGAAATGGGAGCAAACATAATTCGAACAAAAAAATTAACATTAAACAGAAAACAGAGCAGAACTAATCACTAATTCATGACAAACAAAAACAAAACTAAACAATAAGCTGAACAGAAGAATCTTTTTAAAAAATAGTTCTTGTAAAATTACAAACAAAGTAGAAGAATACAAATGCTCCGTGCTTTAAGAATATTAGTTTGGAAAACGTAAACAAAAAATGGACTATCAGAATACAAGTTCGTTATTGTTCAGCAAATTCATGTGATCCCAGCTGATCTACAAACCTGACACAGCTGGTATTCCGATGATCATAGGGGAGAAGCAAAAGAAAGTAGGTCTGGACATCCAAGGCACGACAGTATAAAAGAGCACATCGCATCGGGATCTTCCATCTTTCCGTCCTAAAATGAGGTCAATCTGAACCGACTGATTAACGAAACGCCTGAATATGCAATGTCGGTGAAGAGGGTGGACTAAAATTCCAAATTGACGACAATACATGAGTCTGACGCCAAAAACAGTGACAACACGCCGAACCGATGCTTCGTCGAAAATGTCAATTGACGTGAAGGCTTCAGTGCCTTGGCGTACGCATCTACCACGACAAACGCATCTGCTGGATGACACCTATCGATGATGACCATTCTCGAGGCACACTGCAATGTTGTAAGATCCAAATAAAAGTTGATGCTGTGTCTCCAACAAGACGGCGTTTATGAATCAGCAACGCCGCCAAGGAGTGAAGTTGGAAGTGAGGGCATAAAGGCTCCTGCCCGACGAAGACCCAGAAAATTGGGACATCGAGTGAACCTGGAAGTGAGGGTATAAAGGCTTGTCCGACGAAGACCCAGCAAATTGGGATATCGAAGTTAACGATCTAGACGTTGAAAGCTTCGTAGGAAGGGAACTCTATTCTGTTCAAGGGGTCACCATGGCGAAACATTGACTAACGAAACAACAAAAGACGGCCGGAGCCTGACGGGACGAGTACGCGGTGTAAATAAAGCGAGGACAAGAACCACAGCGAATCATGGTGCATTGGTGAGCGAAACGCCTACTGTGCTGAGTCTGTCCATCACACCGAACCATAGCTGGCGAACACAAAGGCGCCGACGAGCAGAAATAAGAGGAGAACGCGGAATATCGAAATTTAATGCAAATGAGATCGACGTCTAATAATGAGCAAAGAAAGCAAATGAATATTGCAGCAACGCCGACACAATAGTTACCATACGAAAACCAATAATAGTCCTCCGCCATGTAAAATATTGCAGCAACACCATGATCAAGAGCGCAAAGAATATTCTTTACTAGAGCGGCAAATAATGCCGACAAAATAAACGAAATGTCTCGGCCGATTACCGGAAAATATTGTTTGATCTATGATAGCGACCCCCAAAAATAACGAAAAACAGGGACGGTTATCATTTGAGCACTCAGATTATTCGTCCAACAGGCGAACTTATCGGTTCGATAAATTACCCGTCTCCGAAAACCTGTCAAATGATACCCCCCATCATTTGACAGGTTTTTTGTTTTTCAGACGAGGAATGGTTCAATGACCAAAAGAAAGCTAGGAAAGTGCTATAAAGGACAGTAGTCCCATT
>Ga0209277_10000403_pt1 | contig 21804 bp, 18 predicted proteins | sample JI81AbrownDNA_FD_187503 | JGI IMG/M metagenome (GOLD analysis project Ga0209277, IMG submission 187503) | Wastewater effluent complex algal communities from Wisconsin, to seasonally profile nutrient transformation and Carbon sequestration -... | ecosystem: Engineered > WWTP > Effluent > Algae... | reverse complement strand
CTGGCACTGGCGGTGCCCACACTGCCCGAGGCCGGGGAGATGGTGGCGGTGACCACGTCGTTGGCTTCGGCCACGGTGTCACCGGTGACGTTGACGCTCACTTGTTTGCTGGCTTCGCCAGCGGCAAAGGTGACAGTTTGGGTGGCGTTGGTGTAGTCGGCGCTGGTGGCTGTTGGGCTGTTGAAGCTCACAGTGGCCGTGCCCGCGGCCAAGTGGCCTTCGCGTGTGACGGTGAAGGTCGCAGGCGTCGTGCCGCTGTTGCCCTCCGTCACGGTGGCTTGGTCAGCCGCAATGGCATGTTCTCGGTGCACGCGTTCGGCGGCCCTGACCTGGGCGATCATTTTGGCCCTGGCTGGGGTCTTCACGAGGCCTTCACGAAGGCCATGTCCGACTACCACCGTGGGTGGCGCAGCTGGCCTGGACCTGAGCACCTTTCATGCCCGCTACGCCAAGGGTGGGCCACGCAATCAGCCCTTTGACCCGGCCATGATGGTCAAGGTGCTCGTCTACGGCTAGCCCCCAGGGTCACCAAAGAACTACGGAGCCGACATGAACAGACTGATCGAGTTACTGGAATTTGGGGGGCTGTGCGCCTACAAACACAGTCAAATTCGGATACCCGGAAAAGAACCTATAAAGGGGTGAACAGACTCTGGCGTGTGTCCGTTTCATCTGTCCATGTCATGTAGCGTTGTATGCCTTGCTGGACGTTCATGAAGGGCGCTTCGTAGCCGGCTTGACGCAATTGGCGCATGTCGGCCTGGGTGTAGCTTTGGTAGCAGTCTTTGAAGTGGTCGGGGAAGGGGATGTATTCGATGTGGCCTCGTCGCTGGTGCGCAATGACGGCGTGGGCGATGTCGTTGAAGCTTTGGGCTTGGCCTGTGCCGCAGTTGTAAATGCCGCTGACCTTGGGGTGTTCGAGCAGCCAGAGGTTGACGGCAACCACATCGTCGACGTGGATGAAGTCGCGCCGCTGCTCGCCAGGACCGTAGCCGTCACTGCCCTCAAACAGGCGCACGGCATCGCCGTTTTTGAGTTGTTGTTGCATGTGGTAGGCCACACTGGCCATGCTGCCTTTGTGTTGCTCGCGGGGGCCATAGACGTTGAAGTACCGCAGTCCGACCACAGGGCTGTTGATGCGGCTGAGCAGCGGGCGCAGGTGTTCGTCAAACAGAAATTTGGAGTAGGCGTAGGCGTTGAGGGGGCGCTCATTCTCGCGTTGTTCTTGGAAGACCTTGCCGTTGCCATAGACCGAGGCGGATGACGCGTAATAAAACGGCACGCGCTGCGAGGTGGTCCACCCCAACAGGGTTTTGGTGTACTCGTAGTTGATGCGCATGATCCATTTGCCATTCCACTCGGTGGTGGAGGTGCAAGCGCCCTGGTGGAAGACGGCCTCGACTGCGCCCAGCTTTTGTCCTGATTGGATGCGTTGCAGGAAGTCGTCTTGGTCCAGGTAGTCGTGGATGCGGGCATCCGAGAGGTTCAGGCATTTGCGACCGTCGCTCAGGTCGTCGACCACCAGGATGTTGGTGATGCCGCGGGCATTGAGTCCTTGAACAATGTTGCTGCCGATGAAGCCGGCGCCGCCAGTGACAATGATCATGGCTTGTGGGTCCTGGGTGCGGGGTCAGGAAAGAGTTGTTGGGTGCAGTCGAGCAGGCTGGCGAAGTGGCCATCGGGGCGCGATGGCCCGGGGGCATCAGAGGCTGGATTGTCGGAGTCGACCCGGTACGCTCGGCCAATGCCGGCGGCGCGTGCGGCCTCAATGTCGCTGCTTTTGTCACCGATCAGCAAGGAGTCCGGTAGAGACAACTGGAGTTCTTGGGCGGCCTGAAAAATCAGGCCGGGGGCGGGTTTGCGGCAGTTGCAGTGTCGGCTCAGCTGCTCAACTTGGCCATGGGGGTGGTGGGGGCAGTGGTAGATGCCCGCCAGCGTTACGCCCTGTTCAAGCAGCGCTTGGCGCATGCGGGCAGTCAGGGCTTGGTATTGGTCTTCGGTGTAGTAGCCACGGGCCAGACCCGATTGGTTGGTGATGATCACCAGGGCATAACCGGCTGTTTGGAGTCGACGCAGGCCTTCTATGGCGCCAGGCACAAACTCAAAATCTTCCCAGCGCGAGACATAGGCCTTGTCTTTGTTGATGACGCCATCTCGATCAAGAAAAGCCGCTTTGCGCAAACCGGCTTTGCTTGACTGACGAATGCGTTGTACCAGTGCGCTGGTAGAAAAGCCATCTACAAAAGGCAGGGCAATCGATTGCCCCCCCCAGCTGCGCACGGTGCGGGTTTCTTCAAGTGTTTCCATGTCGTAGTCGCCCCCTTTGACATAGATGTCGGGGCGAATGGCCTGGATCAGTTCAACGGGGGTGCGGGTGTCAAAGCAGGTGACCATGCTGACCGAGGACAAGCCCGCCAAGACATAGGCGCGGTCTGCGCATGGGTTGAGCGGACGGTCAGGACCTTTGCCCAGTAAGCGGGCAGAGGCATCTGTGTTGACCGCCACCAACAGTGCGCCACCGAGCTGGGCTGCGCGCTGCAGGTATTCCACATGGCCTCGGTGGAGCACATCAAATACGCCATTGGTCATGACCCAGGGACGCGCGAGTTGCTTGAGGCGTTGCTGCGCCTCGGCGGGAAGGCAGATTTTGTCTTCGGCGTTCATCCCAACAGCTCTTCGTAAGTCAGGCAGGCGGTGCCAAATTTGGCAACCACCAGGCTGCCGGCGCGGTTGGCCAGGGCCATGGCTTGTTGAGGTTCGATGCCGCAGGCCATCATGAGTGCGAGCGTGGCGATGACGGTGTCTCCGGCCCCTGTGACATCGGCGACTTCGCGTGCCAGGGCGGGAACGGTGGTGGCTCGGTCTTCTTCAAACAAGGTCATACCTTCTTCGGAGCGTGTGACCAGCAAGGCGTGCAGGCCCAGTTGTTGGCGAAGTGCCTGGGCTTTGTGTTCAAACTGCGTTTCGTCAGACCAGCTGCCCACCACCTCTGACAGTTCAGCACGGTTGGGGGTGATCACCGTGGCCCCCGCATAACGGGTCCAATCGCTGCCTTTGGGGTCAATGAGGACGGGCTTTTGAGCTTGACGCGCCATGCCAATCATGGACGCGATGTGGGTCAGTCCCCCTTTGCCGTAGTCAGAAAAGAGCACGACATCGTGCTGGTCAAGCAGTGCCGGGAAGCGTTTTAACAGGCCAGCCAGGACCTCGATGTCTGGTGTCTTCTCAAAATCGATGCGCAGCATTTGCTGTGATCGACCGATGACGCGCAGCTTGACCGTGGTGTCCATGGCCTGGTGTTCGTCAAGTTCGGCGTCAATGCGGTGTTGGGCCAACAGTTTTTTCAGGGTGTGGGCCGCTTCGTCGACCCCGACGGCGCTCAGGAGGGTGACTTGTGCGCCCAAGGTTCGAATGTTCAGGGCGACGTTGGCGGCTCCCCCCAAACGCAGTTCTTCACGTTTGACCTGAACCACGGGCACGGGGGCCTCCGGCGAGATCCTCGCCACGTCGCCATGCCAGTAGCGGTCGAGCATGACATCGCCTACCACCAAGATGCGGCTTTGGGTGATGCGTTCTTTGCCAGGCAAAGGCAGGGCAGTGGCGGTCATGCCAATCCCAGCTCTTGTTCGATCAATCCACAAAGGGTGTGGCCGATGAGGATGTGGCACTCCTGAATGCGCGCGGTGCTGTTGCTGGGCACAATGATGTTGTGACTGCACAAGTCGGCCAGCTGGCCTCCATTGCGCCCCAGAAGACCGATGGTGTGCATGCCCAATTTTTTGGCCTCTTCAACCGCCCGAATCACATTGCGGGAGTTGCCAGAGGTGGAGATGCCGATCAGCAGATCGCCACTGCGCCCAAGCGCTGCGACTTGGCGAGCAAAGACTTCATCAAAAGAATAGTCATTGCCTATGCATGTCAAAGCAGAGGTGTCTGTGGACAAGGCCATGGCGGCCAGTGGTCGGCGGTCGACACTGAAGCGGCCTGTCAATTCGGCAGCAAGATGCTGGCTGTCTGCTGCGGATCCACCGTTTCCGCAAAACAACAGCTTGCCCCCGCATTGGAGTGCATGGCTTGCCTGTTTTGCGGCCGTCAATACAGGCTCGTTCAGGGATCCCAATTGGGACAACAGCCCCTGAAGTTCATCGATATTTTTAAGGAAGGCTGACATAAGGTGGCTAAGAATGGGGCAGAAAAAATAGATGAAATAATTATAGGAGTGGCCCACTGAGTTGGTTGAGCAAATCACCCATTGGACGATGGCATGCCAAGCGTGGGCGCATTTGTTTGAGTTTTTGGTGTTCAAGACTCGGTGCAAGGTCCACTCATTGAACGAGACCCAGTGAGAAGATATGAGTAGGGCCTTGCTTGAATTTTTGTCGGGCTCGCAATTTGTGAGCCTAGACCGTTTTTTACGAGACCCTCTGACCTTGGTGTCCGGTGCGGGGTGTGCTCCTGTGGCAGTCCTGAGCGATGACCGTTTGGGCTTTTATGTGCTGAGCGCCCAGGCGATGAAAGCCTGGCATCGGCTTTTGGATGCCAACGCAGCTGATGAGATCCGTTTGAATGCAAGGCAAGACAGTTTTGAGAAGCTGGCAGACATTTGGCTTGAACAAGTGTGCGCTCGTGCAGGGCGAGGAGAAATCACTCAAAAAACCTGTGATGTCACACGCCATCGCTTGGTGGGAAAGGTGTTGCCCTTTTTCAAGAGTCGTCGACCGTCCGAAGTGGGGCCTCACGATGTGGATGAATTCCTCTCGTGGCTGGCAGGACAGGGCTTGGGTCGGGGGACGTTGTTTCAGTACCTGCTGCTGTTACGCAATCTTTTGTTTTTGGCAGTTCGTCATGCTTTGCGGAAAGAAGTCCCCGAGTTTCCCAAATTGACAGTGGCTCACAAGCCGCGTGCGATGCTCAGTGTGCTGGAGTACCGCAAGGTAGTTCAGACGGCGTACCGTTTGCATCGCCAACAGGCGATGGCACCTGAAGTGAAACGCCAAGGGGGAAAGCGGGCACGTTTTTGGATCGGGCCAAAGCAGCTTTTCTTGCCCAGAGATATGGCCTGGATGGTGGTGTTCATGGTGAACTCCTTCATGCGCCCCTCCGATTTGCGCAATTTACAGCACAAGCATGTCGAGGTGGTGCGTTCTGGTCAGCAGGTTTATTTGCGCCTGCGTTTGCCGCAAAGTAAGCGCCATGACACACCGATTGTCTCTTTGCGTCCGGCCGTTCGGGTGTATGAAGCCCTGAAAAAATATGCCTGTGCACAGGGGCATGCGACGCCCGATGACCATGTGTTCTTGCCGCAGGAGCCTAACCGCCATCGTGCTTTGGCTTTGATGGGTTTTTGGTTTGCCTGGATTTTGCGTGAGGCAGGTGTAACCGCGCACGATGAGCATGGCAGGGAGCGCACCGTCTACAGTTTGCGACACACGGCCATTATGTACCGCTTGATGTATGGTCAAGGCATCGACATGTTGACGTTGGCGCGCAATGCACGGACATCAGTGCGAATGATTGAGCATTTTTATGCGTCTACCCTGAGTGGGGAGATGAATGTGGGCATGCTGCAAAGCCGTCGTACCCGGAAAAATTGAGGTCGTGGGCTGGTCTTGGCATGCTGGGCTCTAGGCTCCCGAATACAATCAAATTTTATTTTCCTGAAGGACGTTTGTATGCGCGAAGCCAGTAAGGCCATGACTCGCCGTTTGCACGATGTGCGCTATGCAAGCCGTTATTTTGTGGGCAATGGCATCGACATCGGAGCCGGTAATGACTCGATTGGTTTGTATGCCGAGTGGTTTCCGGGAATGCGTCAGGTGCGGGCTTGGGACTTGCCAGATGGAGATGCTCAATTGCTGCAAAGCGTGGCCGATGAGAGTTTGGATTTTGTCCATTCTTCGCATTGTCTTGAGCACATGCGTGATCCGGTGGAGGCTTTGCGGCATTGGTTTCGGGTGCTCAAACCCGGTGGGCATTTGGTGTGTGTGGTGCCCGATGAGGATTTGTATGAGCAAGGGGTGTTTCCTTCAACATTCAACAGCGATCACAAGTGGACATTTAGCTTGTGGAAGGCGGCCTCGTGGTCGGCCAAGTCGGTCAATGTGGTCGACTTGATCAAAGCTTTGGGCGAGCAGGCCCAGCCGGTGCGGCTGGAGTTGCTCGATGCGACCACGCGCTATCAGTTGCCGCGTTTTGACCAGACGTTGACACCGATGGGCGAGTCGGCCATCGAGATCATTGTGCGCAAGCGTTTGCCCGCCGAGGTGCTGGCCAAGGGACGTTTGCCCAATGCCGATAAACAATTGACCTCCGAGGGTTTTACTTTGCTGACGGGCTACAAGGCCCATGGCTGAGCATTGGCCGATGCTGAAAACGGCCTTTGCGGCTTTTGAGGCGTGTGAGCAAGCCATGGTGCTTGCGCCGTCGGCGCAGGCATGGGTGCATTTGTGGACAGCGTCGGTGCATTTGGGACAGGCTCAGTTGCGGCAGGCTGGGTGCATGCAGGGGGAGACCTTGCGTTTGCCCGCCGATGTGCCTCAGTTGTGGCTGGCAGTAGGGCGCTATGCGGAAGCGCAGGGCGATTGGGCGCAGGCTTTGCGTGCTTACGAGCAGGCGCAACGTTTACGCCCTCAGGATCGTTTGGCAGCCATTTGGCGTGCCCATGTGTTGGCGCGTTTGGGGCGCTTGTCCGAGGCCGATGCTTTGTTTGAGTCAGTGGGGGTGCATTGCGCATGGCCTGCGCGTGTAACGCGCATGGGCACCGCTTGGTGGGAGACTTTGTTGAATGCGCCTTCCCCCGAGACGCTTGTGCCAGCAAGTGCCGGTGAATGGTGTGTCCCGGCACCCCTGCAGGTGGGGACAGCGGTGCTCGTGTCGTGTGATGGCACGTATTGGGAGCGCTATGGCGCGGGGTTGTTGGAGAGCTGGTCTGGGCAAGCGCAGGCAGCTGCAGACGATTGGACTGCAGACGCCCAAAACACACCTCAGGTGTGGCTGCATGTGCAGCTGCTCAATGCCAGTGCCACCGTGGTGGCCGATGCCCGTGACCGGGCCCTGGCCGTGTGACCGGGCCCTGGCCGTTGGGGGGGGTGAGTGTTTGTCATGCTTCAGTGACTTTGCCGCCCTTGCCGACGTTTGGTCCGCAAACGCAGCGCATGGCCGAGCACCGCACTTGGTTCGCGGCCGCACGTCTGCAGTGCTTGCCGTGGTGGTTGGCGCGCGCCAAAACGGGCGTGGTGGTGACGGATCTGGATGTGCAGTGGCATGCCGATCCACGCACGGTGTGGGCTCAGATGGGGTCGGCGTCGGCAGGGGCGGTGCGGTTTGATCCGCGTCAACGGGTGCTGTGGGAAGAGTGGTACATGACCCTGGCGGCGTTTCGTGCGGATGCATCGGGCAGGGCTGTGGCCAGTGATGTGGCCCGGTATGTCACCCATTTTCTGCAACAGGAGCAAGGACTTTGGGGTCTGGATCAGGCGGCGTTGTGGAGTGCGTTTGCCCGCCATGGTGGGCCAATCGGTTTGCAGACCGCCTCGCGTGAGGTGGTGGCGGCATTGCCTGCGAGCCTGGTGCGTTGGCCTGGTGGACCCGCGCATGCGCAGGCCATATTGTCGACCGGAGTCGCCAGTCAGCAGAGCCGTGCGCCTGTGCAACCCACTCCCGCCCGCGCTGCAGAGGGGCCGCGTCTGTGCTACACGCGCAATTTTGAAGATGTGATGCTGCAGCGGGTGTTTGCCGATGTGGCGCAGGGTACGTACGTCGATGTCGGGGCCTCAGCGCCGGTATGGGACAGCAACACGTATGCCTTGTACCGCAAGGGTTGGCGGGGTCTGGCCATTGAGCCGCTGGACTATGGCGTGATGTGGCAGCGCGAGCGGCCAGACGATGTGTGGGTGCAGGCCGCAGCCGGGCAAGCCGAAGGCGAACTGACGCTGCATGTTTATGGGCAGGCGCAGCAGATTTCGACGGCATCGCCGCAAATGCAGGCGCTGTGGGCGCAGCGGCAAATCCAACCCGATGCCCAGCGCACGGTGCCGGTGCACCGCCTGTCCACGCTGTGGGACCGCCACTTGGCGGTGGGGCGCGATGTGCATGTGCTTTCGGTCGATGTGGAGGGCATGGAACGGCAGGTTTTGCTGGGGCTGGATTGGACGCGTCACCGGCCCTGGTTGGTGCTGATGGAAGCGGTCTTGCCCGGGGTGCCTGAACCGACGCATGCAGGTTGGGAAGATGTACTCCTGGCGGCGTCGTATGTGCCGGTGTACTTTGATGGGGTCAACCGCTTTTATCTGGCCCAAGAGCGCATGGTTTTGCGCGATCGCTTGCGTCTACCGCCGAATGTGTGGGACAACTTTGTGAGTGCGCGCCAACAGCAACTGGAGCAGCAGGTGCAGGTTTTGCAGGCAAAGTTGCTGCAATGCCAAGCGCGTTGGACCGCGCAAGATCAAACCAGGACTTGAAGATGCAAAAGCAAACCACGGGCCAGCCCCTCGCTTTGGCCCATGCTCAGCAACTGGGGCAGTGGCGTGCCCTGATCGAGGCGGGGTTCCAGGCTGCGGCTTTGGAGCAGATGCTGGCCCAAGAAAGCACCTACGCTCAGCAGGCAGACTATTGGTTGTTGCGCGGGGCGGCTTTGGGCAAGCTGGTGCAGACCGAGGCTTCTTTGGCTTGTTTTGATCGGGCTTTGACTTTGAACCCGCAACACGAAACGGCCTTGTTCAACCGGGCTGAAGCCTTGCGATTTTTGGGTGACCACGCAGAGGCTTTGGCCACCTTGCGCGAAGGGGTGCGGCGCTTTGCCGCCAATCCGGGTTGGGTACAGCGTTTGTGGTGGGCCGAGCGCCAAGTGTGTGCACCCGAGGTCAGCACCGATGCGCGGCAGTCACTGGCGCGTGAGCAGGAGGTGGCGCAGGCCATGCTGGGGGCGGTGCAGGCCCAGGCCGATTCGGCTGGGGCACCGGTGTGGGAGCCTGACCCGTTTGCCGCATTGCTGCTGGGTTTGCCCGAGACCCAGCAATTGGCCTTGGCCCGTTTGCGCGCGCAGCGTGAGGCGCTGTCGGTGGCGCATGTGCGCCGCGAGGGCGAACCGCCCTGTGTGCAGCGCCCGCGTCGGCGCGTCGGTTGGTTGTCGGCGGACTTTCATGACCATGCCACCTTGTATTTGCTGCTGGAAGTGTTTGAGCAGATGGATAGTGCTCATTTCGAGCAGGTGTTTTATTCCTTTGGTCCGGATTTTGAGGATGGCAGCCGCCAGCGTTTGCGCCGTTGCGGCACGTATGTGGACATTGCAACCTTGGGCGCGGTGGAGGCGGCGCAACGCATTGCCAACGATGGCATTGACATCTTGATTGACCTCAAGGGCTACACCGCTTTCGCGCGTCCGGCCATCATGGCACTGCGGCCCGCGCCGGTGCAGTTGCAGTGGTTGGGTTACCCCGGCAGCATGGGTGCCGATTGGATCGACTGGATCGTGGCCGATGCCCAGGTGTTGCCCGGTGCTGACGCACAGCATGGGGCGGCGGGCTACAGCGAGCGGGTGTTGTACCTGCCACACACGTACCAGCCCAATGGCCGTGTACTGTGGGATGAAATGGCGGTGCTGAGTGCCCCAGAACGGGCGCGGGCACGCCAAGCGGCAGGTTTGCCCGCACAGGCGCTGGTGTTGGCCAATTTCAACAGCCCCTACAAGACCGATGCACAAAGCTGGGACATCTGGATGCATTTGCTGCGCGAGGTGCCGCAGGCGGTGCTGTGGCTGCTGGCCGACCATCCTTTGGCGCAGGCGAATTTGCGTGCAGCCGCGCAAGCGGCCGGGGTGAATCCGGCGCGTGTGGTGCTGGCACCCAAGTTGCCACGTCAGGCGCATTTGATGCGGTTGCGGCTGGCCGATTTGGCGTTGGACCCTTTGGGCATGGGTGGGCACACGACCACCAGCGATGCGCTGCGCATGGGTTTGCCGGTGTTGACGGTGGCCGCAGGCACGTTTGGGCGGCGGGTGGCAGCGAGTTTGTTGCACGCGGCAGGCATGGCTGACGCGGTATTGCCCGATCCGGCGTCTTTGTTGGCGGTGTTGCGCGATTGGGCGCGAGATGAAAAATTGCGCAAGGGTTTGCAAATGCGGGCCGATTTGGCACGTATGACCACCCCATTGTTTGACCCGCAAGTGTTTGCCCGCGATTGGCAAACGGCGCTGGACGCTGTGTGGCAACACAAACTGCAAAGCGATGGCCGCCGCTGCTTGGACCTGCGCGCAGCGCATGCGCCTGCTTGGGCAAAGGATGTGGCCCAGGCCTTGGAGAAGCCTGTGGCCGCAGTGGTGCAGCAGGCCAAAACCTGGGTCGAGGCTGATCTTTTGCCACAAGCACGGGCTTTGTGCGAGGCTTTGTTGCAACGCCATCCGCAAAGTGCCAATGGCTGCGCCTTGCTGGCGTTGGTGCATTACCGGCAAGGGCGGCACGATTTGGCGGCAGCATTGTTTGAGCGTGCGGTTGCACGTTTGAGCCAGCCAGATGCCCAGTTGCTGCACAACTGGGCATCGGCATTGGAGTCGGGCAACCACTTTGAAGCCGCCGAGCAGGTGTATCGGCAGGCTTTGCAGGCCCAGCCCGATCGCGCCGATACCTTGGGGCAGTTGGGGTGTATGTTGCGCAATTTGGGGCGGGTGGACGAGGCGCTGGTACTGCACCAAAGAATGCTGGCCTTGAAGCCCGACGATGCGCAAAGTGTCTACATCTACGGTGGCTCGCTGTACCAGGCGGGCAAGGTGGATGAATCGATGGCGGTGTTGCAGCAGGCGCTGGACCTGAACCCACAGTTGCACGAGGCACGTTCGAACCTGGGCATTTGCCATTTGCTCAAAGGCGCGTTTGCGCAAGGCTGGGAAGATTTCGAGGCGCGCTGGCATTCACCGCAAATGAAGGGGTCTTGGGCGCCGTTCCCGGCGCCGTCTTGGGCGGGCGAGAACCTCAACGGCCAGGCATTTTTGGCTTGGGCCGAGCAGGGTCTGGGTGACAACATCCAGTTTGTGCGTTATTTGGGGGTGCTGCGCCTGCGCTATCCGCAAGTGCGGCTGGCGTTCTGGGGGCCAAAAACCCTGTTCCGTTTGATCGAGGGTTTTGCCCAGCATCACCAAATTCAGTTGGTGGCCCGTGAGGAGGTTCCCCAGCCCGCGCAAATCAGCGGCATGAATTTCCATGCGCCCTTGATGGGCTTGCCGCGTTTATTGGGCACACGGCTCGACTCCATACCGTCTGAGGTGCCTGCATACCTGAGTTTGGATGCGGCTTGGGTCATGCCTTGGCGCGAGCGTGTAGCACGTTTGCCACTGAACAGCACAGGTACAGCGCTGAACGTGGGGCTGGTGTGGAGTGGCCAGCGCGAGGGCATGATCGTTGAAAAGCGCAACATCCACCCTCGCACCTTGGAGCCCTGGCTCGATGTACCCGGGGTGCGCTGGTTCAGCTTGCAAATCGGTGCGGAGCAGCAAGCGCAGATCGAGGGCACGCGCTGGCAGGGCCAGTTACTCGATTGGACCAGCGACATCAAGGACTTTGCCGATACCGCCAGTTTGGCCCAGGCTTTGGATCTGGTCATCACGGTGGACACTTCCACCGCACACGCGGCTTCGGCCACGGGCTCGGCGGTGTGGATGCTCTCGCGCGCAGACGGTTGTTGGCGCTGGCTGCAAGAGCGCAGCGATTCGCCCTGGTATCCGAAGATGCGGATTTTCCGGCAGGCCAAACCCTTGCAGTGGGCACCTGTGGTGCAAGAGGTGGCGCAGGCTTTGCGGCAGGCGGTGCAGGACAAGGGCGGTGGCAACACACAGACCCATACGCTGGCCAAGACCGGGCGCAGGGCGTTGCCGTCCACAGGCCATCAAGGCGTCCTTGACAAGACCGTGGCGCAGGCCAAAGCCTTGTCAGAGCAGGGTTTGGTCAAGCGCCGCAATGGTGATTTAGAGGGTGCAGTGCACGACTACGACGCGGCCATTGCTTTGGCCCCTCAAGCGGCCACCCCCCGGTTACTCAAAGGCTTTGCCCTGCGCATGCAACTGCGCTTACCAGAGGCAGAGGCGTGTTACAGGCAGGCCTTGGCATTGGAGCCAGACAATGCCCAGTGCCATTTCAATTTGGCTCTGGTGCTTTTGCTGCAAAGGCGTTATGCAGAGGGATGGGCCGAACTGGCTTGGCGCTGGCGTTTGCCGGGGCAGGCTCGACCCCGCATGCCAGGCCGTTTGTGGCAGGGCGAGGATTTGTCAGGACAAAGCCTGCTGGTGTACCAGGATCAGGGGCTGGGCGATGTGATCCAGTTTGCCCGCTATCTGCCGCTGCTGCTGCAAAGTCGTGCGCCAAAGAGCGTGACGCTGGCGGTGCGCGCACCTTTGCTGCGCTTGATGCGCGAAAGCTTGCAGGACATGCCTGTGGTGCAGGTGGTGGACCTGGATCAGCCCATGCCTGCGCACGATGGCCATGCATCAATTTTTGATTTACCGCGTTGTTTGGCTTGCGAGGAATCACCGGCGTTGGCCGCGTATTTGCACGCGCCGACTGAGCGGGTGCAGCGTTGGCGCGAGTGGCTCAATGCCCGCAGCCCGGCAGGGGCACCACAACGGCGGGTCGGGTTGGTCTGGCGTGGCAACCCACAACGTTTGCGCAATGACCACCGTTCGGTGCCTGCAGATGTGGCAAGCGCCTTGCGCGCATGCCAGGATGTGCAGTGGGTGTCCTTGCAAGTGGATGTGCAACCGGAAGACGCGGCAGTGCGCCATGTGACCCAGGCCAGGGCGGGGGCGTGGTTGGAGCCCTTGCAGGCTTTAAGCGATTTGGCCGAAACGGCGGCGTTGGTGATGAATCTGGAGTGTGTGGTCACGGTCGACACCTCGGTGGCGCATTTAGCGGCGGCCTTGGGGCGACCCACTTGGGTGTTGCTGGCGCATGACAGCGATTGGCGCTGGCAGCTGGCCCGTGAAGACAGTCCTTGGTATCCCACAGCGCGGGTGTTGCGCCAGCCACAGGCGGGTGATTGGGCATCGGTGGTGGCCCAGCTGATGGCGCGTTGGCCATGACCGACCCGGCCTGTTGTCATTATTTAGGGCGGATTCAAAAGTGAAGTGCAGCACCCTGGGTTTCAATAAATGAGAGTGGAGTGTTGCGGGCTGTTCAAGAGCAGTTCTCGATAAACCAACAAGGGCGATCGTACTCCCAACCCATTGCGTGGTCGGTTGTTGATCTCGTTCACAATCGCGTCCAACTGCTCTTGGCTATAACCCAACAGTAAGCGTCCGGCCATCCCATCTGGCATTGACGCCTCGGATGTAAGAGCATCGTGTCCACGTAACAGACCGTGGACACATGTACACCAACAACCAACACCCCCAGCCCGGCCGAGGCCGCCGCTCCTACAGCCCCGAGTTCAAAGCCCAACTGGTTGCCGCTTGCCGCATTCCCGGCATGTCGGTCGCCTCCGTGGCTCGAAACCATGGCATCAATCACAACATCTTGCACAGCTGACTGCGTGAGTTGTCCGACCCTGCTGCGGCCCGCTTGCTTCAAACAACCCGCAAGGCGGCGGAGCCCGCCATCATCGAATTGCCCATCATGTCGGCTGTGGCAACTGCCGCCACCTCTAGCGCACAAGTCGACTGCGTTCACGTTGAAATCCAGCGAGGCGGTGCACGACTGTCGCCCCACTTGCCAATGAACGCAGCGCAGTTGTGTGCTTTGGCTGTTGTACGCCTTGCCTTAGGCGTTGCGCACCAGCTCCCGGCTGATGGTGCTGGCTGAGCAACCGAGCAATTCGGCAATATCGCGCTGGCTGTAGTTTTGCTGCATGAGGCTAGCGATGGTCATGCGGTCAGGCCCATTACAAGGATTTGTGCGGTTGCGGTGTTCATTGTGTCAATGATGTTTTTGTGTAGTTTCGCATGCGAAAGCTGGAGCCCGCTAACCGTCAAAAAAGCAAGTTTTGGACCTGATAACCATTTGCTTTACGGCCGCTCCTGGCCGAAAACCCGCATAGTTGCTGGGTTTGAGGTCGTTTTTAGGTGCTCGTGGTTACGTGCCCAGCGTGCTACCTTTGAGTGCTTCGCCGATGCATCTGGGGTCATCGAGCGTGGCGACGCGAGAGAACAAAAACGACAAGATGCGTTTTGCGTGCTGGGGGTCCAGCGCGGCCAATTCACGGTGGGCCGCTTTTTCGATCTCAATGGTCCAGGCCATATTGCTTCATCACCTCGGCCAGCGGGATAGTTTCGGATTTCCCCGCCCGGAGATCGATCAAGCGTTTTTCGGCCAGGTAGAGGTCCTCCAGGTTCACGGATGGCCTCAACCATGTAGAAGGTCTTAGAACGGCCTGTAATGGCCGCTAGGGCCTGCAAACGGCCTTCGACATCCTTGGGTAGTCGCAGCGATACAGACATGGCTTGTAGCCCCTTAAATCAATTGAGATACAAGTACCTCACACTAGTCCCCCCAGAGGGGGGGGCGCATTGAAGCCCCCCAGCGCGTCCCGCGTCGGCCTACGGCCTCCCGCGGCAGGGGGGGAGGCCGTGGGGTGGGTATCTGGAGTGTGTGGTCACGGTCGACACCTCGGTGGCATATGCGTTTTTCTTCCGCTCAGGTTACTGCTTTTGGGGCTATAAACGTGCCATATCCCCATAAATGGTCACCTATCATGATGTTGGCGCCCAAAATTTGGGCGTAACCCTCTCGTTTCCGGGTTAAAACTGTGTGACAGCTGGCTCTCTAATCTCCAAAGCCGGGCATGTCCTACACAGATCCGCTCTGTTTGCATAAAAAGCCAAACACGACCCCATAGATGGTCACCTATCGCGAAGGGTCCTGCCAGAGTGCAGCGTCTTCCTGTGGCCGGAAAGTTACTTCGTCGTCCCTGCAAAATTCATTTCAAGCCAGCGCCCAGCGCTGATCTGAGTTTTGCTGCCGGTTACGGCCAAAGATTTCGGCCAATTTCTGCAAAACGCCTGCCAAACCGTGTGCCTGCAACAGACACAACAAAAGGCCCAGGCCTTTCTTGACGATCATCCGCAGCAGCCAACGGATGTTGTAGCCCGCCGCGCACAGCACCGCGTGCAGCGCATCACCCACTGAACCCTTGAGGTGACAGCGGTCCATGCGGTGATCTGTCTTGAGGTGCCCAATGATCGGCTCGATCGCCTGGCGCCGTTTGAGCAGCCTGCGCTCTTCATCGGTCAGCCGCTTGTCCTTGCCCCGGTGTTTGATCTCAATCTGGGGGTTGTCCTTGTCCACGCCCCGGTAGCCCAGGTCTGCGTACACCACCTCGGGCTTGACGCCCAAGCCTTGCATCAGGATGGCGCTTTGCTCGATTTGCTCGTGCATCGTGTGCCCGTCATACGGGTTGCCGGGAAAGCTCCTGGCTCCCACGATCAAATTGCCCTTGAGCGTCATGGCCAGGCCGACCTTCACCCCAAATTCGTAGGGGTTGCGGCTCTTGCCTTTTGAAATGCACTCAACCTCCGGGGCATGCCAGCTGTAGAGCTTGGCGCGGTTGCCTACCGCTTTGCGGCTGGCCGTCTGCGCAACCAGGCGTTTGGCTTTGTCCAGTGTGTGGCCCAGTGTCTCTTGCATGGCTTGGCTGAGTGCAGTCATCTTGCGAGCTACCTCACGCTGCAGCCTGCCAACGATGGTGCGCTGGCGTTTGATGACTTTGCGCATGCGCTTGAACTGGCGAGCATGGGCGTAACGCCCAGCCTTGTAGCCCAGCAGCTGGCCTTCTTTGGCGTAGGTTTGTTTGAGCTCGATGCCATTGGCTTTGGCCGCCTCGACCACTTTGGACCTGGCCGTCTCCAGCAGCTTGCTGTCGGTGGGGTGGGCAATGGCCTTTTCCTGCACGGTGGAGTCCACGATCACGCGGGCCAATTCCTTCTTGGCGATCAGCTTGAGGGTGACCGCCACTTCCATGGTGCGTGCGAGCAGTTCTTCTACGCCTTCCTCACCCAGCGCTTTGCGAAACCGCCCCAGCTGTGTGGGGTCACACGGCCACTGGTGTTCGAAATACTCGTTGCCCGAAAAGTATTGCCAAGTGGGCGTTTCACCCCAGCGCTGGATCACGTCTTCGTCACTCTCGTTGAATGCATGTTTGAGGTACAGCAGGGCCACCATCAGCCGGGTGGGCAGGCGCGGTCGGCCAGCGTTGGAGGTGCCGCCACGGGTCACCGCAGTAACCGGACCAAACAAGTCCAGATCCTCGATCTTCTTGCCCGCCTTGACCTGCCTGGCCCAGCGCTGGGCCAATGAGGCTTCTATCTCCTGCCAGGGCATGCGATTGGCCAACACCGCCAGTGGGTGGCGCAAATCGATCATCTGGTCCAGGCGGTTGCGGAAAAAATCATCGGTCATGACGCTGCTTTCAAAAACTCCCAGAAAACAGGCTCCATTGAATATCGATTTGGGAGTTCTGACCATCCGCAATCACCCCAGATCACAAGTATTCATGCGGGGTGCAGAGGTTTTGCAGGGACGACTACTTCTTGGCCTAACAACACCCCATAAATGGCAACCTTGCACCGTGATAGAGGGCTTCGGCCCCATAAATGGTTACTTTTGCCGTTTGACTTTGCACCTCAGCGTATTGGGGCAGGCACAGGTAGGTTCATTAAGGCTTCCATGTCACATGGTTCATGACACCCCATAAGTTGTCACCTACCTGCGATTAACCATCTCTAAGGCCCCCCATATTTGGTGACCTTCGCCCCATATCCACACACCTAACACCCCATAAATGGCACCTAATTCCCCATATCCACACACCTGAGACCCCATAGATTGACACCTCACCCCTCTAGAAGCCCTTTGGTTACTGGGTTCCAACTTCTTAAATGTCTTAAACATCTCAAAGTAGTTGATATAAAGTACAACAAGCGATGTTCTGCTTTTATTGAAGAAAGGTCACTGATCTGTGACCATATCTCTGTTGTCCGAGCATCTGTATTGAGCTAATATAGGTGACCAGATATATTGGTATTTTCCACCTATGGACACCAAAAAAAATAGCCGTAATTCCGAATCACGGCAGGTCGGTCTTTTTCAAGCTACGGAGATTCCAAACCCGTATCGCAAAGCTGTAGAAGTTGTGCATAGCCAGCCTAAGGCTCCGATGTCGATGCTCCAAAGAAAGCTGAGCAACGTCTGGTTAAAAAATGCCATCCAGACCGAGCCCGACGAGGATGGTTGGTGGTCTATCAATGTCGCCTCTATGAAAAACGACATTGATTTCGACTCCAAGAACACCCGCTATTTAGCCGACTCAGCCAGGCAGCTCATGTCCATGATTTTTGAGTGGGACGTGTACGGCAAAGGAACCACAAAATTCAAGGCTTCCGTCCTGTTTCCAGAAGTAGAGATTACAGGGTCTGAGATCCGCTATCAGATCAGCTCTCAGATGCGAAAACAGGTGCTCAATCCAAGCATGTTCGCAATCGTCGATCTGACAATGATCAAGAAGCTGAAGCGGTCAGCATCAATCGCAATCTACGAGAACTGTGTGAGGTTTGTGAATACGGGGATGACAACTCTTGCCGAATGGAGAAGATTTCGAGACATGATTCTCGGTGCAACTGCCGGTGGCGCGACCTACGAGGAGTACAAGTATTTCAAAGCAAAGGTGCTCAAGCCGTGCATTGCTGAGGTCAACTCAGGAACAGACATCTGCATAGAACTGATCGAACATAAGATAGGCAAAACAATTCGGAGCTTGCAGTTCAAGGTATCAAGGGACGAATCCGTTGAAGCCAACCCCATAGATGAGGCCGTCATGAAGATGATTGGTGAGCTTGTGAATCTTGGGGTACCTCAGAGTGAAGCAAGGCGTTTTGCTCGCTCGTACTCTATAGAAGAGCTTGATGCTGCCTTGCGGTACACACAAAAGAAAATTATCGAGAAAAACAGCAAAGGCGATCCAATTCTTACCCCAGGGGCGTATTACAGACGCGCACTGTTGGGCAAATGGGCACAACCGGTGAAGGACGTACCAGCTAAGCGCCCTACCCCACGGCAAACCTCAGTTTCAGGGGAGGGACAAGCTGTAAATTCACTGGAAGAAGCTTTTGCTACTCAACGTAGGCAAGACGCTCAGTTGTACTTCAAAGAACTCGACATCGCTGAGCAAGATGACTTTATCAATCGCTACAACGATCAACAATCTACAGGGCCCTTGCAAATCAAGAAAAAGAAAAACGGCAAAGCCGCGGAGATTGCCTTCTTGAATTGGCTAGCCAGAGAAACATGGGGTAATCCTGACAAAGGATGATCTGCTGGCCTTTGTCCAGGAATTCTTCAGCAAGGTGGGCAGTTCAGATTCCCCCATGCGTTGGTTATTCTCAGTTGCTGGCTGTGTCACTAAACGACTTGATCAACGCTTCAATCTTCTCTCTGAGAAGAGGCAGTTGTTCAGGCTGAAGACCACGTAAAGTCATGTCGATCTGTCCTCTTTTTTCGAACGTCTTGATCTGCCCTTTCACTCGACCCTCTTGAATCGGATGGACCAGGCTTCGAACGCGAGTTTTAGGGCCTTCGATTTTCGATGTGACCAACGCACTGATCTGTTTTTTGTTCAGCTGTTTGAGTTTGGTCTCCTCGACGATTGAAAGTGCGAGTTCAATTGCCTTCATCAAAGCATCGCCCTCAAGTTGATCTTTGAACAGTGCGCTGACCTCATAGAGGGCCGTAAATGTAGAGGTCGCCTCGCTTTCGCCCATCGCACGCTGAATTTTCTCAGGCATGCCAGCAATGCGCATGTACTGGCTTACCGATGCCTCGTGCATCTTGGTTCCGTCTGCATTTGGAACCTTCTCGGCCAATTCTCGCTGATTTTTGACTGCCCCACCATCAATGAGTGCCTTGAGAGATAAAGCAAAATCCAGCGCAGTGGTGTCGGACCTGTTTTCGTTAAGCTCCCTGGCTCGCAGAAACAGCGCCAGGTTGTCTTTTGGTGCGGGCTCAATCTTGACATCAAGTGTCGCTTTACCAGAGATCTGAACAGCGCGAAAACGAGTGCCCCCGTCAATAAGCTTGATTCGGCCATCTTGCAGGTAGCCGTGGGCTGCAACATCTTGCCCGGCAGGCATTGTTTTCGCAATTTTGTCCACGACCTCATGCGTATACATTCGGCGCGGGCCAAATTCGTTCAGGTCAATGAGAGACAACGGCACAGCGACAATCGCGCCCACGACGCAAAATGCTGGGCTGAACTCACTTGTTGTTGCGGCATGGAGCATGGGTGCAGGCATTACATCACTGCTTGCTTCGGTAGTGTGGGAAAGTGGTTGACGACAATTACCTTGGCCGGTTAACGACAACTATGTTGGCCGGATAGAGGCCTACACCGGGCGGGTCCGGGAGGCGGGGGTACCGTGAGTCCTTCGAACACAAATCGAAGGTAGGCGGCATGCCCGGCAAGAGAATCACGGACCACCAAGTGCACAAGTACAAGCAACACCGCAACAAGCTCAGCCAAGTAGCTTCTGCTGCCAAAGCCGGAATCAGCGAGCGAAGCGCCCGTCGCATCGAAGGGGCGCAAAGCCTGCCCTCACAGCGAGCGCCGCGGAGCTGGCGAACCCGAGAGGACCCGCTCAGTGCAGTCTGGGACAGTGAGGTCATCCCGCTGCTGCAAACCGATGCAAGACTCAACGCCGTCACTCTCCTTGAAGAACTGCAACGGCGTTATCCAGGCCAATGGGATACCAGCGTGCTGCGCACCCTGCAACGCCGTATACGGCTGTGGCGCGCCCAGTTTGGCGCCGAACGGGAGGTCTACTTTGCACAGGAACACCCACCAGGACGCCAAGGCATCTCGGACTTCACCGTGGCCGATGACCTCAATGTGGAAATTGCGGGCGTAGCATTCACCCACCGCCTGTACCAATTTGCGCTTGCCTATTCCGGTTGGCGCCACGTCACGGTCATCGACTCTGGTGAGAGCTTCATGGCGCTGTCCACCGGATTGCAGGCAGCCCTGTGGGCATTGGGCGGTGTTCCTGAAGAACACCGTACCGACAGCCTTTCGGCAGCATTCAACAATCTGGCCGAACAAGAGGAGTTGACCAAGCGGTACGCAGACCTGTGCAGCCATTACGGACTGCGTGCAACACGCTGCAACCCCGGCCAATCCAACGAGAACGGCTCCATCGAATCACGCAACAACACCCTCAAGACCACACTGGACCAGGCGTTGTGCCTACGTGGCACTCGCTGCTTTGACACGCGAGCTGATTACGAAACGTTTGTAGACACCATCGTGCAGCGCATGAATGCACGTGCTGCCAAGTTTCTGGTCACCGAGCGTGCCATGCTCAATCCCTTGCCGGTGCGCCGCACTGCCGAGTTTGAAGAGATTCCAGCACGGGTCAGCAAATACGCCGTCTTCACAATCAAGGGCGTTCTCTACAGCGTACCGAGCCAGCTCATTGGCCACCGTTTGATGGTGCGCCAGTATGCCCAGCATGTGGAGTGTTGGTTGGGCGGCCAATGCGTACTCAAGTTACCCAGGGCAAGGCCTGCTGAGGGGCAGCGTGTTGGGCGCGCAATCGACTACCGGCATTTGGTGGGTGCCTTGAAGCGCAAGCCCGGTGCATTTGCCCGCTGGGTGCTGCGCGATGCGGCATTCCCCCGTGCGGTATATCGCAAGACATGGGAGAGACTGGCGGCACAAAGACCTGAACGCGAGGCCTGCAAAACGATGGTCGGCTTGCTGGTCCTGGCCGCCGACGGGCACGAGGCCCAACTGGCCCAGGAGCTGGAACAGTTGATTGAGCTGGGCCAATTACCTGACCTCAACGCCTTGACTCAGTTACTGGCACCGCCCAAAGGGAATGTGCCGCAGGTGGTTGTGACATTGCCTGCGCTGGCCTCTTATGACGACTTGTTTGAGGTGGCCCTATGAGCGCAGCGTCAATTACAAGCGCAGCAACGACAACTACCACCACGTCAGCCCGCTTGGGGATGATGCTGACGGATTTGCGCATGCCCACCATCAAACGACTGGCCGGTGACCTGTGTGCACAGTCCGATGCCGAAGGCTGGCCAGCACACCGGTTGTTGGAGGCACTGCTGGAGCATGAAATCAACGAGCGAGAAGCCCGCCGCATTGACCGCCATCGCATAGAGTCCAACTTGAGTCCGGACAAACGACTCTCCAGCTTTGACTTCGTGGCGGTGCCCAGCGTGTCCAAAGCGCAGGTTATGGCCCTCACAGAAGGTACCGAGTGGATTGACCGGGGTGCCAATGTTCTGCTGTTCGGGCCACCAGGAGTAGGTAAAAGTCATTTGGTCAGCGCCTTGGGGCATGCCCTGGTGGATGCAGGTCGGCGCGTTCTGTTTACCCGGTGTTCTGACCTGGTGCAACGCTTGCAGGCGGCACGACGAGATTTACGCCTGCCGCAAGAACTGGCCAAGCTGGACCGGTTTGACTTGCTGATTCTGGATGACCTCAGCTATGTGCGGCGAGACCAGGCCGAAACTTCCGTCTTGTTCGAATTGATATCGGAGCGTTATGAGCGCAAGAGTTTGGCCATTACCGCCAACACCCCGTTCTCGCAGTGGGGCGAGGTGTTTGTGGAGCCGGCCATGACGCTGGCAGCGGTGGACCGACTGGTGCATCACTCCACCATTCTGGAGATGAACGTGGAGAGCTACCGTCGTCGCGCCGCACAGGCGGGGCATGCCCCGCCTGTGCGAAAGGCTCGCGCAACCAAGTAAACAAGCAAATTCATTCCCCGCTTCCACCGGCCAGGATAGTTGTCGCCGAGCGGTCAGGATAGTTGACATCGACCAG